>ENA-ORBV01001010-ORBV01001010.1-microbial-mat-metagenome-genome-assembly--contig:-NODE-1010-length-63731-cov-6.642489_pt1 | contig 63731 bp, 48 predicted proteins | sample MGYA00237777_ERZ505514 | MGnify/ENA primary metagenome ERZ505514 (study PRJEB26160, sample SAMN06269048) | microbial mat metagenome | isolation source: Oligotrophic lake microbial mat | place...
CCGCCGCCCTGTCCGAGAGCTAACGAGATGAGGGATTCGCAATGGGAAACAAGATCGCGGCCCGTGGTGGTGATGGATTCCAAGGAGGTGCTGATCCCGAGAAAACGTTCCTCGATTTCCTTCATGGCGGAATCGACTTCTCCACTGGCCGTCCGGACGGCGTCGAAATGCGGCGGCAGATCCCGCTGGATGCGTTTGTTGAAGGGGGTCAGGCGCGACCACTGGGCCACCACTTTCTCGCGGAACGCCGTGGAGTTCATGGCTTGGGTGGCACGAGTTGGTAGACCGTGGCCTTGCCCATCGTCACGGGTGCCCAGGCGGGATCGAGGTTGATGGTCGTCTCAGCGGTGCCGAGAAACAGCGAGCCTTGCGGCTGGAGGCAGGTGCGGATTTTTTTCAGGATCGCCTGCTTCGTGGGGATATCGAAATAGATCATGACATTTCGGATCAGCACGATGTCGAAGGCCGGAAAAATCGGCCACGGTTCGATGAGATTCATCGGCCGAAACTCGATCATCTTGCGGATGTCTTCCTTCACGACCCAGCGATCGCCCTGCTTTTGAAAATGCTTGAAGAGTAGCGGAGCGGGGAGGCCGCGATTCACCTCGAATTGATTGTAGCTGCCGGCGCGGGCCTGCGTCAGCACGGTGGGCGAGAGATCGGTGGCGAGGATCGACACTTGCCAGTTCGCGAGGGCGGGAAAACTTTCCCGGAGCAACATGGCGAGGCTGTAGGGCTCCTGGCCGGTGGAGCAGGCGGCCGACCAGATGTTGAGCCGGCGCTGCTCGGCGCGCTGGAACATCAACTGCGGAATGATGGTGTTTTTGAGCGCCTCGAAGGGTTGGAAGTCCCGGAAAAAGAAAGTCTCGTTGGTCGTGAGCGCGTCAATCGCCTTGGCGTGCAACGCGCCGAAGGCGGGATCCTTTTTCATCAGCGCGAGCAGTTCACTGAGATTTTTGCAGCCTTGGCTGGTGACCAGATTGGCCAGCCGTGACTCGATGAAATACTCCTTGCCGGGATCGATCACGATGGCCGCGCTGCGCTTGGCGAGCGCGGTGATGTAATCAAATTCTGGGGCGGTGATGGCCATGGTAGTGGGCTAGGCGACGGGGTGCAGGGGGCGCAGCGGGAGGCGGCGCAGGACTTCGCCCGCGATTTGGGGCAGGGGCAGAATTTTTTCGGCGAGGCCGGCTTGCGCAATATAGCCGGGCATACCCCAGACAACACTGCTCGCCTCGTCCTGCGTGATGATGCGGCCGCCACGTTCGCGGATGAGTTCACAACCGCGCAAGCCATCCTGACCCATTCCGGTCATGATGAGCGCGAGCGTGGTCGAGCCATACACCGTCGCGATGCTGCGAAACAAGACATCCACGGCGGGGCGGCAGGAGTTTTCCGGGGGATTGTCATGCAGATGAATCCGGATGCGGGTCCCCTCGCGGATAATTTCCATGTGGCGTCCGCCGGGAGCGATGTAAAGGGAGCCCGCTTCGACGAGCATGCCTTCTTCCCCTTCGAAAAATTTATTGGGCGAATCTTTACCGAGGCGCTCGGCCAGCATCTTGGTGAAGAGTGGCGGCATGTGCTGCACGATTAAACCTGGGACCGGCAAGCGCGTGGTGATGCCGCTGAAAAGTGTGGCGAGGGCATTGGGTCCGCCGGTCGAACAGCCGATACAAAATACTTCGGGAGTAACTTGAGTACCTTTGTGCGTCGAGAGTTGCAGACCGACTGCCCCGGTCGTGCGAGGCGGCAGGGTCTGGGTCGCACCCAAGGGTGGCAGGACATGCCGGCAATGCAGTTTTATTTTCGGGATCAGCTCGGCTTGGAGCCGGGCGAGGCCTTCGGTCACGTTGCCGACATTGGCGGGTTTCGTGACGTAATCGGTGGCCCCGGCGGCGAGGGCTTCGAGGGTGGCACCGGCGCCTTTCATCGTCAGCGTGCTGAACATCAGCACGGGGAGTTTCGGGTAAGTCTTGCGCAGTTCCTTGACCGTCTGGAGTCCGTCCATCTCCGGCATCTCCACATCGAGCGTGATGACGTCGGGATTGACCTGCGGGATTTTTTGCAGAGCAATTTTCCCATTCGCGGCGACGCCGACGACTTCCAATTCGGGGTCGGCGCTGAGCACCTCCGTGATCATCCGCCGCATGACGACGGCATCATCGACCACTAGGACGCGGATTCGAGGCATGGCGTAAGGAAGTAGGCGGTTAGTCGGCCAGACCGAGCAGACGGATCTTATCGACGACCATTTCACCAGTCATCGGTTTCATCAGAAAATCATTGCTGCCATTGGCGAGGGCTTCGCCGACGTCTTCCATCGAGTTGTGCGAAGTGACCATGAGGAGCTTGGTATCGTTGAAGGCGGGATCGGCGCGCACGGCCTTGATGAATTCCAGACCGTTCATATTGGGCATGTCCCAATCCACGAGCGCGAGATCGATGGGGGCGTGCAATTGGAGTTGTTCGAGGGCTTTGACGCCGTCCTCGGCCTCATAAATTTCCGTGGTGAATTCCGCCAGATACGACGCGAGCAGACGCCGCATGGTGCGGGAGTCATCAATGATTAAAGCTTTCATGTGCTGGAGCCGCCAACATTTGTTAATAGGCAAGGGATTGCCCTGAAGGCTAGCGGTGTATCGGCACGCAAGATGAAGAGTTTAGTGGGGATTTTGCGGCCAAGGAGGCGGAGTGGCACGGGTCTCGTGGCCCGTGGGATTGGTTTTGCATCGTGAGTGTAGCCTCGTTTGAGGGCGCCAGCCCGAAAACGGGGCCGCCTTCGCCTGCGACTCAAAAGCTTTTGGCTACCAAACATCCCCACTCATGGGCCGGAGGCCCGTGCCACCTCCGAAGCAAGGAGCCGCTTTACAGGCCGGCGCGAATCTGGTCAACCTAGCGCATGGTTAAAAGTACCGGCATCTACACAGGGGGTTTCAACTGTCAGCTCACGCATGGTCCATCCGGCGTGGGGATCGAGACCGACGCTCCCGTCGATAACCATGGACGCGGCCAGGCGTTTTCCCCCACCGATCTTACCACGGCCTCGCTGGCCTCATGTATGGTCACCACCATGGCCATCGCCGCCAAAGTGAAACTCGGGATTGATCTCCCGGGAGTGCGTTGGGCAGTGTCGAAGGACATGTCCACCGACCAGCCGCGTCGCATCGTGCGCATCGCGACGGAAATCTGGATTCCCTTTGCGCGCTCAATTGATCCGCAAGGCGTGCTGGAAAAAGCTGCGCTCAACTGCCCGGTCAAACACAGTCTGAATCCCGCCATCGAACAACCGGTGGTGTTTCATTGGGCGGAGTAAGGTGGTCGCCGATTGCAAAATCGGCGAGGGAGCGTCGGTGTGGAAACCGACGCCCACCCACGGTATGATCCCGCCTCGACTACTTCACCGCGTTGTTGAGCCGGTAGCTGCCGTTGAAGATCAGTTCGGTGTCGTCGACGCCGATGCGGACCTTGATCTTGCCTGTCGCTCCGTCGATGCGGTCGGCCCGGCCGGTGACTTTGCGGGATTTGTTTTTGTGGTTGCTGGCCTCGCCCATGAATTCCACGCGCTCACCCCGGGCTAGTTTTTCGAGATCGACGCGGGGCAGGGTGATGGTGATGCGCCCGGTCTCGCCCCAAAAAAACCACGGGCGCACCTTCGCTTCGTAGGTTGTGGTATATTTGTCGCCGTCGCGTTTGAATTCACCGGTAGTCAACGTCACGCTGCCGACGTAGATCGAGGTCTTCATCGGCGCGACTGTTACGGAGTACCAATCACCGACATGCTGGGAGGTGTCGGCCGCCAGCGGCACCGCAGCACTCAAAATCAGAAACAAGTACAGGATCACACGTGGCATCATTGAACGCCAACATGGTCGTAGTCGCATGGCAGGCAAACGGGAAGTTTCCGCGAATCGCGCGCTGAATCTACCGGCACGGAGGCCGGTGGCTACGCCGATTAGGTAGGTGGCGAGCTTGCCTCGCAACGTCGCGGCTTGCCCGCAACACGGCGCGGCGAGCGCGCCACTGCCCACGGCAGGCTGGGACGCCTGCCGCTACTTCGATCCGAGGTCGTGGTTGGCGCGCCTCCTCCCAAGCCAGGCTGGTCCCTGCCTGCCGAAACTACGCTGCCGCCCATTTCGTTCGCCGCAGTGCGACCCAAATTCTCGTTGCCAATCCGGGCGGCGGGGCGTTGCTTCGCCCCCTATGGCAAAGAAAGCCCAAGTCACCTGGGGTGGTCGCTTTTCCCAAGCGCCCGCCGATCTCATGCTCCGCTTCAGCGAGTCCGTCTCGTTCGACTCGCGTCTTGCGCCCTTTGATATCCAAGGCAGCAAGGCCCACTCGGCCATGCTCGCCCACGTCGGGCTCATCTCGAAAAAAGAGCGCGAGGCAATTCATGCCGGGCTTGACGCCATCCTCGCCGAGATCGAAGCGGGAAAATTTGTTTGGGACACGAAGCTCGAAGATGTGCATATGAACATCGAGCATGCGCTCACGCAGCGCGTCCCCGCCGCCGCCAAACTGCACACGGCGCGGAGCCGGAATGACCAGGTCGCGACCGATATGCGGCTCTACTTCAAGGCGGCTTGCTCGGATATTTTCGTGAAGCTCGATGCCGCCCAGCGCGCGATTCTCAGTGTAGCCGAGGCGCACGCCGATGTGCTGATCCCGGGCTACACGCACTTGCAACGCGCCCAGCCGGTTTATTTTTCGCACCATCTGCTCGCGTATCTGGAAATGCTGCAGCGCGACGCCGAGCGCATTGTACTCGTCGCAGACCATGCCAACTATTGCCCACTCGGTTCCGGCGCCATCGCCGGCACCACGCTGCCGATCAACCGTGAGTTTGCCGCGAAGGAACTCGGCTTTGTCGATGCGCAGGGTCGGCCGCGCGTCACTCAAAACAGCATGGATGCCGTGAGCGATCGCGATCTCTTCATCGAGTTCGCCTCCGCTTGCGCCCTCATTGGCGTGCATCTCTCCCGGATGGCCGAGGATCTGATTCTTTGGGCCAGTCATGAATTTAAATTCGTCGAGCTGCCCGATGCGTTTTGCACCGGTTCCAGCCTGATGCCGCAGAAAAAGAATCCCGATTCGCTGGAACTCATCCGGGGGAAATCCGCGCGCTTGCAGGGCAATCTCTCCACGCTGCTCGTGCTGACGAAGGGCCTGCCGCTCACCTACAATCGCGATTTGCAGGAAGACAAACCACCGGTGTTCGATAGCCATGATCAGACCGTGCTGTGTCTCGCGGTGCTTGCCGGGACTATTGCCGGAATGGAAGTGCATCGCGTGCACTGCGCCGCCGCCGTGAGCGATCCCGCGTTGCTCGCCACGGATCTGGCCGATTATCTGGTGCGGGCCGGCGTGCCGTTCCGCGAGGCGCACCACGCCGTCGGTGCCGTGGTTAAACTTGCTGAGGAAAGTTTATTGCCGATCAACCAACTGCCTTTTGATGAGGTGAAGAAAATCCATCCGGCGATCAAAGCGGATTGGGTGGAAGCCTTTCAGCTCGGCAAAGCCATGGCGCGGCGCACCGGCACCGGCATGCCCGGCCCGGTGCAGTTGAAACGGCAGCTCAAGCGTTGGGTGAAATTGCTCGGATGAACGGGCGGACTCACACCGCGTTGTCGCTGCGCTCCAACACGGCTACACGGGCCGACCCTACAGAATTTATGGTGACTCGGAAAATAAGTGAAGCCTGCGAGATGCCCTCCAGTCCCTTCGTCCCTTAGTCTCTCCCGCCCCATGTCCACCATTCGCATCCTGTCTGATCGGGTCGCCAATCAAATCGCCGCAGGCGAGGTGATTGAACGTCCGGCCGCCGTGATCAAGGAGCTCGTGGAGAATTCCCTCGATGCTGGAGCCACGCGTATCGAGGTGGAGTTTCGCCATGGCGGCCGCAGCTACATGCGGGTCGAAGATAACGGCAAGGGCATGTCGAAGGACGACGCGCTGCTCTCGCTCGAACGCCACGCCACGAGCAAGATCATCGAGACCGTGGATCTCGACCGGCTAAGCAGTTTCGGTTTTCGCGGCGAGGCGTTGCCCTCCATCGCCAGTGTGGCGCGCTTTGAAATGCAGACGCGTCCGGCCGCCGCGACTACTGGTACCGAAGTCGCGATCAATGGCGGAAAACTGCTCCACGTTCGTGACTGCGGCTTGGCTCCCGGCACGCGCATCACCGTCACGCATCTGTTCAACGCCGTGCCGGCCCGCCGGAAATTTCTCAAGAGCGATGCCACGGAATCGGCGCACATCATCCAGGCGGTGCGGCTCTACGCGCTGGCGTGTCCGCAGACGGCTTTCACGCTTATCGAGGATGGCCGCGTGCTGTTTCAATCACCGGTGTGTCTCACGCTCACGGAGCGCGTGGCGGAAATTTTCGGCCGGCAACTCGCGGGCGATTTGCTCGGCGTCGAGGCGGTGGAAGACGGCATGAAACTCACGGGATTGATCGGCCGGCCCGGCGTCTCCCGCAGTTCGCGCCACGAGATGATCACTTTCGTCAACCGCCGGCCGGTGGACAGCCGCACGCTGAATTACGCGCTGATCGAGTCGTACGCGACGTCGCTCGCCAAGGGACGCTACCCGGTGGCGGTGTTGTTTCTCGATCTCGATCCGGCGTCGGTGGACGTGAACGTACATCCGGCCAAGCGCGAGGTGCGCTTTCGCAGCGAGGGACAGATCAGGGGATTTGTGATTCGGGCCGTGCTGCAGAAATTGCGCGAGATGGGGCACGCGGTGCCGGTCGCGCCGGTGATTGCGGTGGTGCCCCCGGTCGCGGCTGTGGTCACGGGGCTGCATCAAACAGCGCGCCCGGAGGTCGCGCTCCACCTTAAGACAGCGGACGCGCCAGTAATTTCTTCCTCGCCGGGACAATTTTCGGTGCCGCCGTTTTCGGTTTTTCGGGCGCCGCCTGCCGTCATCAAGCCGGCGACGGTGCCGCCGTTTGTGGCACCGCGGAATTCGGGTTTGGCGGGCTGGCGTTTTCTGGGCACGGCGCATGGCGACTACGCCTTGTTTGAATCACCGGCGGGCGTTGTCGTGGTCGATCGTCGCGCGGCGCACGAGCGCGTGTGGTTTGAAAGATTGCAGGCGCAGTTTGCCCGGGACGAACTGGCGAGTCAGCGCTTGCTCTTCGCGATTCCGGTGGAACTCGACGCCATCGGCAGCGCGCTGCTGCTTGATCGGTTGGATTGGTTGGCGAAGCACGGGCTCGAAGTGGGGGAGTTTGGGCGGAACTTTTTTCGGATCGAGGCGGTGCCGGTGTGGTTGGAGCCCGAAGTGGCGGAGGATTTTCTCCGGGATGTGCTGGGCCTGATCCGCGAAGGCCGGCTCGATGAAAAAAATCCTCGCCTCGCCGAGGAGGAACTCGCCCGGCTCGCCGCGCAAAAAGCCGTGCGGCTGCCGGAGACGACGAATGAGACCGACGCGCTCGCGCTCGTGGCCCGGCTCTTCGTCTGCACACAGCCGCACACGAGTCCGGCCGGCCGGCCCACGCATTTCGAGTTGAATCGCGGCGAACTCGCGAAACGTTTTCAACGGTAGGTTGATTTCGGGAGCTTGCGGAGCGGTTGGGCAGTCGGTGTAGCCGCGTTGGAGCGAAGCGACAACGGGGCCGAAGCAGAACCGCACTTTCGCTGGCGCTCCAATGCGGCTACGAAACAACGTTGGCTACCTTGCTGGCGCGATCATGTATTAATACAACAAACGCTGTTGGGTGAGGAGTAATCCTAATTACTTTAGGATTATTTTTCGCATTGTAACTTTAATTTATTGGCGCGATTCACGGCTTGCCCGAAGGGTTGGCATGAATCTTAATAGTCAATTGCCATGACCTCCAAATCCAAGGGAAGCGCCAAGCAACCGTCAGCGAAAGCTGACCCGGCTCCAAAGCCGACGCCAAAGACCACCCCGCCGCTTGAAGCCTTGCCCGGCATCCACGGGCCGCACGGGGATACTCCGGTCCAGATGTTCCGCACGCTGGTGTTGCGGCATCTTACTTCAACCCTGGCCCGGCATGCTGCGGGCGCGACCACGCGGGACTGGTGGACCGCCACCGCCTTGTCGGTGCGCGATACCATTCATGAGCGCATGATCGCCACCCAGTCGGTGCACAACGCCCAGAATGTCCGGCGCGTCTATTATCTTTCGATGGAGTACCTCATCGGCCGGCTCTTCGGCAATAATCTCCTGGCGACCGATCTGATGGAGACCGCGCGGGCCGCATTGAAATCACTGGGGCAGGATATTGAGGTCATTCGCGAGGCCGAGGAGGACATGGGGCTGGGCAACGGTGGTCTGGGCCGGCTCGCGGCTTGCTTCATGGATTCACTGGCCACGCTCGATTATCCGGCGCTGGGCTACGGCATCTATTATCAATTCGGTTTGTTCAAACAGGAGATCGTGCACGGCCACCAGATTGAAAATCCCGATCACTGGAATATTCTCGGTGATCCGTGGGCGGTGGTGCATCCGGAGTTTATCCAGGAAGTGCAGATCTATGGGCACGTGGAAAACATCTTTGATGATTTCGGCAACAGTCGGCCGCTCTGGACCGGTACGCGCAAAATCCTTGGCGTCCCCCACGATATTCCCGTGGCCGGTTACGGCACGAAGACCGTGAATTTGCTGCGCCTCTGGGCCTCGCGCGCTACGTCGGATATCGATCTGAAGGTGTTTAACGAAGGCGGTTATCTTGAAGCGGTGCGGGAAAAATCGCTCGGCGAAAGTATCTCGAAGGTTTTATATCCGAACGATAAAACGGAGAACGGCAAGGAGCTGCGCCTCGTGCAGCAATACTTCTTCGTCAGTTGCTCGATTCGCGACATGCTGCGCCGGCACTTCCGCCACCCCCAAAACTCGTGGGATAATTTTTCCGAAAAAGCCACGGTGCAATTGAACGATACGCACCCCACGGTCGCGATCACGGAGCTGATGCGGATTTTGCTCGATGAACAGGGCAAGACGTTCGCCGAGGGCTGGGCCATCACCACGAAGGTTTTTGCCTACACGAATCATACGCTGCTCCCCGAGGCGCTGGAAAAATGGAACGTGCCGCTCTTCAATCGCGTGCTGCCGCGCCATCTGCAGATCATCTACGAAATCAATGCCCGGGTCATGAAACTGGTAGAGGAGAAATGGCCGGGTGATGATAATAAGAAGCGCATTTGCTCGCTCTTCGAGGAGAACGGCCAGAAGCTCGTGCGGATGGCCAACCTCGCCGTGGTCGGCAGCCATTCCGTCAACGGCGTGGCCGCGTTGCACACCGCCCTGCTGAAGAAGGATCTGTTCCCGGAGTTCGACGCGCTTTATCCCGGGAAATTCCAGAACAAGACCAACGGCATCACGCCGCGTCGCTGGCTGCTGAAATGCAATCCGCGGTTATCCACCCTCATTACGGGAAAAATCGGCATGGACTGGGTGCGTGATCTCGATCAACTGCACCAACTCGAGCAATGGGCGGATGAGGCGAAATTCCAAACTGAGTTCATGGCGATCAAGCGGGAGAACAAAGTGGATCTCGCCACTCTCATCAAACGCGACTGCAACGTGGACGTCTCACCCGAGGCCATCTTCGACGTGCAGATCAAGCGCCTGCACGAGTACAAGCGCCAGCATCTGAACCTGCTCTACATTCTCGCGCTCTACCGCCGGCTGTTGCAGAACCCGTCGCTCGACATCGTGCCGCGCGTCTTCCTTTTCGCCGCCAAGGCCGCGCCCGGTTACGATCTCGCCAAAGCCATCATCAAGGCGATCAATGCCGTCGGCACCCACATCAATGCCGATCCGCGCGTCAACGGCCGCTTGAAAGTGGTGTTCATGCCGAACTATCGCGTCTCCCTCGCTGAAAAAATCATCCCGGCCGCCGATCTCTCCCAGCAGATTTCCACGGCGGGCAAGGAAGCTTCCGGCACCGGCAATATGAAGCTTGCTCTCAACGGCGCGCTCACGATCGGTACGCTCGACGGCGCCAACGTCGAAATCAAGGAAGAGGTCGGCGACGACAATATCTTCATCTTCGGCAAGACTGTCGAACAGGTGGTCGAACTCCAGTCCAAGGGCTACAACCCTTGGACATATTATGAACAAGACGAGGAATTGCGCGCGATTCTCGACTGGCTCGGCTCGGATTATTTCGTGAAGGGCGAGGCGCACAATCTGCCCGCGATGGTCCGCTACAGCATGCTCGAAGGCGGCGATCCGTATCTGGTGCTCGCCGATTTCCGCGCTTACAGCGACGCGCAAGGCCGGGTTGACGCTGCGTATCGTGACCAACGTCGCTGGGCGCACATGGCCATCATGAATACGGCCCGCGTGGGCAAGTTCTCCAGTGATCGCACTATCCGCGAATATGCGAAAGACATCTGGCGCGTGAAGTCTGTGAATGTTTAAGGCTGTGCTCTCTGCTGAAGGGTAGGGCGGATTATCCCTAATCCGCCGTGCCTCGTGCTGCGCGCGGGTAGCCTCGTTTGAGGGCGCAGCCCGAAAACGGAGCCGCCAGACACCGCGCTTTCGCCTGCGGCTCAAACGCGGCTACACTTTTGGCATCCAGCGCGTGCGGCTTGTCCGTCGTAGCCTTGGCGAAGTTGGAAGGTCGTGCTCCACCTCGATACCGATCAGCCGGTTTGCGCCGTGACCGGCCTAGCTCGTTTCCTCGCCCCCACCTCACTCCGCGGGCTGGGAGCAGAATTGATGAAAGCACGCACAGGCCGCCGCAAGCAGCGGCCCTACAAAGAAAAGATCAGACAAAAAACAGGTCAGAAAAGAATAGGTCAGACAAAGCATTCGCCCGACAAAATCCCCGCGACACCTTACCCTTTCCGCGTTGCGACTTCGATCACGTCGTGGGGGGCGGCTTCTTTTTGGCCGGAGGACGTCACTCGCACGTAACGGGCTTTCTTGCGGAGATCGCTGAGCGTCTTGGCCCCAAGGTAACCCATGCCTGATTGGACACCGCCGATGAGCGTGCCGAGTACGTCGTCGACTGAACCAGAAACTTCTTTGAGCGCTTCAATGCCCTCGGCGGCGACTTTCCGAACCGAATCATTTTTATCGTGGCCATAGCGGGCGGCGGAGCCGGATTTCATGGCCGCGTGCGAACCCATGCCACGATATTGTTTATAGAGCTTGCCGGAAATTTCCATGATCTCACCGGGCGCCTCGCGACAACCGGCGAGCAAGCCGCCAAGGATGACCGCGTCGGAGAGCGTCAGCGCTTTCACGATGTCGCCGGACTTGGTGATACCGCCATCGGCAATGATGCGGACACCTTTCCGTTCGGCTCCGAGACTGGCGATGTAGAGTGCGGTGAGTTGCGGGATGCCCACGCCGGCGACGATCCGGGTCGTGCAGATGGAACCGGGACCTTGGCCCACCTTGATGGCGCTGGCGCCGCAGTCCGCGAGATACTCGACGCCGGCGGCACTGGTGACGTTGCCCGCGATGATGGTGAGATCTTTGTGGGCGCTGCGGATCAGTTTAACCATGTCACCCACGCCGGCGGTGTGGCCGTGGGCGGTGGAAACGGCGACGGCGTCGACGGATTCCTCGACGAGGGCCGCGATGTGGGCGAGAATTTTATCGCGATCAAGTTCGCCGGTGAGCGTCCGCAGTGGGGCGATGGCGGCACCGGCGATGAGGCGGAAATGTTCGTCGCGGGCGGGTTTGCGCCGGCTCTTGGATTCGTTGGTGATGCGCTCGACGTCCGAGATGGTGACGAGGCCGCGCAGATTATCCTTGGCATCGACCACGAGCATTTTGTGGATGCCGACGTGTTCCGTGAAGAATTTGTCCGCTTGCTTGATCGGGTCGGATGCGAGGCGTTTCTCCAGCACCGTCATGAGTTGCTGACGAGGCGTCATGACTTCGGCGATCTTGCGGGTGCGGTAGCGGTCCTTGACGAGATTACCCGGAAGCAGGCCGACGAGCCGGCCATCGTCGACGACGGGGAAGGTGCGGAAATCAAAGCGGCGTTGTTCGATGAGGGCAAGCACGTCGCCAACGAGGGAGTTGGGCGAGACGGTGATGGGATCTTGGATGAGGCCGTGGATGTGGCGTTTCACCCGGGCGAGTTCTTTGACCTGATCCTTCGCGGGCAGGTTGTAGTGGATGAGGCCGAGCCCGCCGTTGAGCGCCATGGCGATGGCCATGCCGGACTCGGTGACGGTATCCATGTCGGATGAGACGATGGGAATCTGCAAACGCAGGGTGTCGGACAGGGAGGTGGAGACGTCGGCATCCTTGGGCAGAATTTCACTATAAAGGGTCGCGAGCGAGACGTCGTCGTACGTCAGGGCGGTGGGAGCACTGGCCGGGAAAAAGCGTCCGGCAGGCAGATAAAACTCAGAGTCGATGGCAACGTTCTTGGTCATGTTGCCATGAACGAAGTAGTCCCCGGTTTGAAAATCTCAACGAAAATTTGGCGGAAATTTCGGTGAGTTGTCGTAGCCCCAGGCCTCCGGGCCTGTGGGGTTTGAGTGCGGTTGTCGGTTGCGAGCTTGGCTCGTTCTGCTGGCCAGCAGAATAGCGCGACCAGCGCGATACGTACGACAGAGCGAGTAATCAAATCTGGTTCCTCGCTGTTTACGATGGGTAGAAGCGCGCAGGAGAAGCCGAAAAAACTCAGAACAATCAAGGCAGGTTTACCACTAATGAGTTTTGCCAAGGGGCGAAACTTTAGATTAGCCCTGCGACTAATCGTCTTCGGGGTGGGCTCCGGGGAGTCTGCTAATCGCAGACTGAAATTGGAGTTTCGGGTCCGGGGTCTTGGCGTTGGCGTAGCCCCAGGCCTCGTGCCTGTGAGTACATCGAAAACTTGCCTGCGATTAGCAGGCCCCAGAAACTCATCGGCGGAGACGATCAGTCGCCGTTGCTCTTGGTAGGCTTCATCCGTTGATGAAGCCCATGAGTGGTCAAATCCTCCGGATCTTTGCATCGATCAGTCACGTCTACCCACTGGAACTAGCGAAGAACCTAAAAAAGCTGCTCACAAATGGAGCAGCTTGTTCACTCGGAGACGCTGAATTCTCCAGTACTCAACGCGCTTTCTGGCCGGTGCGCACGAGGATATCCTGAAACCAACTGACGCCGGGTTCGAAGTGTTTGCCGCCCTTGATGCGGGGATACTCGATCGCGCGGAGCTGGTCGCCCTGCTCTTCGTCCTCGCCGATGAGACCGGATTCACCGCGCACCGCGCAAGCGACCGCTTCATCGACGCAGCGCGCGATCAGCGCGAGATCGAAAGCGTTGGCCGGAGCCGAACGCGCAAAATAGCCGCTCTTCTGCACGAGCACTTTTTCGGCCTTCACGAGCTTGGCGAATTGCTTGCCGAACCAGGCGCCGACGTTGACCTTGTCGAGCGCGACGTGGCCAAACGCATCGCGTTCGACTTTCTCGCCGCGCGATTCGATCTCGGCGACGATGGTATCGACGCAGGCGCCTTCGCTCACGAAGAGATTAAGATTACCCTGCTGATCCATAACCTCGAGCAAACGATCCGCCTCGGCCTGTAGATTGAATTCGAGCTCCGGCACGTAGACGCCATGGACGCCCCATTTCGCGGCGTCGAGCCCGAGTCCGGGAACAAATTGGCTGCGGTCAACCCAGGCAAAATATTCGCGCGTCGTCGCAGCGGTGAGCCAACCGGAGTGACGGCCCATGATTTCGTGGACGATCAACATGCGCCCACTGGCGCCCTGCTCGCTGGCGACATTTTGAAAAAAGCGCGCGCCCTGCTCCGCCGCCGTCATCGCGCCGAGACTCTGTCGGATCGGCACGATGTCGTTATCAACCGTCTTGGGCAGGCCGATGACCGAAAGTTTGTAGCCATTCTTCGCGAGGTAAGCGGCGAGGTCAGCGGCCGCAGTGTTAGTGTCATCGCCACCAATAGTGTGGAGGACGTTGACCTGATCCTTGACGAGTTGGTCAGCGGCGACCTTCTGTGGCTCCTGCCCTTCCTTCACCAGACCGCGCTTCACGCAGTCTTTGAGGTTGGTCAATTTCACCCGGCTGTTGCCGATCGGGCTGCCGCCGTATTGGAGCAAAATATGCGCTTGCTGGCGCAGCTCCGGCGTGACCTTGATCGAGTCACCCAACAGGAGACCTTTGTAACCAGAGCGGTAGCAAATGATCTCTGTCTCAGGGGAGACTTCGGAGTACTTTTTGATGAGACCACCAACAGCCGCGCTCAGACAAGGAGCGAGACCACCGGCGGTGAGGAGGGCGACTTTGCGGGGATGTGTGCTCACGGTAATAGGTGACTTCAACTTTTCCGTCCACCCGCCCGAGGTCAAGAGCGGGCTTGGCCACAAACGAGAATCGAAACCCGATTGAGAGACCGAACTTTTTTCGGCATTGTAACAGCAAACAATTGCACCCGCGCTGCATAGGACAATTCATGAGCCAACCAAACCCCACCAGGCCCCATCAAGGGCCATCGGGCCGCGAAAGTTATCAGCCCGTTTATTCAGACAAACCGGAGCGCCTAATAGCAAGGCAAGCACCCACCCCCGCACTCTCCCGATCGTCTGAGAAGGCGGAACTATTTCAGCAACGCGCGCAGATCAGCGAGTCCGAGTTTGGCGGCGGCCGCCTCGCTGGCCTCAAAGACATCGGCCAACAATGCGCGCTTGGCGTCCTGCAGCGCCATAACTTTTTCCTCCACCGTGCCGGCGCAGATCAGTTTGTAGCTGGTGACGACTCGGGTCTGGCCGATGCGATGCGCGCGATCCGTGGCTTGCGCTTCGGCAGCGGGATTCCACCACGGGTCAAAATGCACGACGACATCAGCCCCGGTGAGATTCAGGCCGGTGCCGCCGGCTTTCAGCGAGATGAGAAAAACCGGCACGGTGGAATCGTTTTGAAAACGATCGACTTCGGCTTGGCGCGCATTGGTCGTCATCGAGCCATCAAGATAACAATAGACCACGCCCTCGGCCTCGAGTTCGTCACGCAATAATCCGAGCAGCGAGGTGAACTGCGAGAACACAAGCATGCGGTGATTCTCATCAATGCTCTCGGCGAGCAGTTCGCGAAACGCATCCAGCTTGGCTGAGTCTTGGTAGGGCGGGTTATCCTTAACCCGCCGCTCGGAATCCACGATGGCCACGGACTCCGGCGCGTTAGGGATAACGCGCCCTACCTCCACCAGCCGTGGGTCGCAGCAGATCTGCCGCAAGCGGAGCAACTGCGTGAGCGTGGCGAGGCGCAGGCCGTTTTCGGAAACGCCTTTCGCGGCGAGATCAATCATCTCGCGCTCGGAATCTTCCTGGAATTTCCGGTACAGGGCGGCCTGCGCCGTCGTCGGCTCACAGTAAATCACCTGCTCGATCTTCTCCGGCAACTCGGGCGCGACCGCCAATTTGGTGCGACGCAAAATGTAGGGCGCCGTTCGCGCGCGCAGTTGTTCGTCGTGCCAGGCGCGCTCCTCGCGCTTCAAACCGGCGGGCAACTTGGGCAAAAATCCCGGCATCAAAAACTCGAAGAGTGAACGCAGATCATCGAGCGAGTTTTCCAGCGGCGTGCCCGTGAGAAGAAAACGGCCCCGGCCGCGCAAAGTGCGCAGCGATTGCGCGGCTTGCGTGCGGCGATTTTTCAAGTGCTGGGCTTCGTCGGCGAGAATGAGATCGAGCTCCACGCCGCCGAACAATTCCACGTCGCGAGCCAGCGTGCCGTACGAGGTGATGATGAGATCGTGCGCAGAGAAATCCACCGCCGCCAGTCGGCGCGCGCCGTGATGGACGAAAACGCGCAGCTCCGGTGTGAAGCGGGCAGCTTCGCGCCGCCAGTTTTCCACGAGCGAGGCAGGGCAGACAACGAGTGAGGGCGACCCCGCAGTGGAGCGGGGCCGCTCACCGAGGCCCGCTTTAAATTGTTCGAGGTAGGGCGGGACCGCTGGGCCCGCCGTGTTTTTGATTATGGCAGGAATTTCGCGGCGGGCCCCGCGGTCCCGCCCTACCTTTAAGGCAGAAAGTAGCGCCAGCGCCTGCAGGGTTTTTCCGAGGCCCATTTCGTCGGCAAGAATCCCGCCGAGTTCCTGCCGGTAGAGATGCCAGAGCCAGGCCGCGCCCAGTTTTTGATAGGGCCGGAGAATTTTTTCCAACATCGCCGGCATCGGCGCGGGCGGCAACGCACTGAGATCACGCAACGCAGTGCTGCGGGTCCGCCAAGTCTCCGGAGCCTGAAAATGCGGCGCCAGTTCTTCGAGCAGATCCGTCACCTCGGTCGCGCGCGCTTTCGCGATACGATGACGGCGCGCAGCGCCGCCGGCCCCGGCCGGATCGCCGGCGAGGGCGCGATGAACGGCCTCGATCTTGGCGAGCCGGGTCGAGTCGATCAGATAAATATTCTTCCCGTCCTCGACGTAGCCGCGACCGGTGGCGACGGCTTCGCGCAGTTGCGTTTCAGTGGCCGTGCCGGCTTTGAAACCAAGCGTGACCTCGTAGCCATCGGTCTGCTCGGTGATTTCCGCGGCAGTTTCGGCGGTTTTGAGATGGGCGGTGTTGCGCTGAAAATTGTCGGTGAACTCGGCACTGAAACGCTCGCGCAAAGTTGCCCCGTGTGTCGCGAGAATATTCAGGACCTTGTGGCGATCGCGCAGCCACCATTTGCGCGTGAGCGGATCGAGCGTAAAACGATGCAGACGCAGAAACTCCATCGCTCCCTCATAACCGGCTGACTCGCGCGACGGCAACGTGATCGCGAGGAAGTGCTCGGAGCCATCCACCGTCATCGGCGTGTATTCCGGCTCGCGTGAGGCCGCGCGCATGGGAGCGCTACGATTGACGATTCCGTCAGACGGAACCGCCAATAGCTCCGCCAGTTTTTCGCCGAGCACTTCGCTCACGCCCGACAATTCCCGACCATCCCAGGCCAGCGGAATCTTCGGCACGTTGCCCAAAAAGAAAATGGACTGACCGGTCGAAGCCGAAATCAACTCACGCAATTGAGCTCTTTTGAACTGCACGAACGACACCGCTTGTGGCTTTACGCCCATGCGCTGCAGCACCGCCAGAGCGGGCATGAGGGCGAGTGCGGGTTCGACCTTAAGATCAAGTTCCACCCGCACCGCAATGGCGTCGCGCGCGGCAGCGCTCGTGAGATTAGGCGGGAGAAGCAGACGAAGCATACGGTGAAGCAGGACACTAGAGCGGACCGAAGAGCCAGCGTTAAGAAAAATCCAGCTGAATCCGGGGCGCAACACCGCGCGGCACCCCACGCCGCCCAATCATCGGAGCCTGTCGGGAAAAATTTAACGGGCGTCCGCCGCCGCCGCCCAAGACCGCACCCACTCACGCACCAAGCGTCCGGAGGGGGTGAGATCGTCATCCACCCAATGACCAAAAACAATCGAGCCCGGTTTCACGATGGAGGCCGTCTCGTCCTTATCCGATACCGCCCAATTGCAGTGGCTCAAACCCCATTGCTGCATGAAGTCCATCCATTCCCGGGTGGAAACTTCATCCACGGGGCCATTGCCATCGGCGTTGCACGTGCCCCACTCCGAAACAAAAAGCGGCAAACCTTTTTGCAACGCGATGAGCGCTTTATCCCGCAACCATTGTTTATGCGTCCCGGCATAAAAATGCAGAGCGTAAGCAATGTTTTTAGCCTTGAGGGGATCCTCCGCAGCCACATCCACATCCTGCGACCAGTGCGGCGTCCCGACGATGATCATATTCTCGGGATCAATCGCCCGAATCGCGGCGATCACCTGCTCCGCATACGGCTTCACGTCTTTCGCCCAGCTCACCTCGCCTTCGGGTTCGTTGAAAATCTCATAAAGCACATTCGGATATTGTCCGTACTTACGAGCCATGACCTGAAAAAACGCGATGGCCTGCGCCGTGTGCTGGTGCGCGTGGTGATCGTGCCAATCGATGATGACATACAAATCAGCCGCAATCGCCGCATCAACCAACGTGCAGACCCGGGCCATCTCTTCCTGCGGATGCTCGAGATAGCCGCCACCTTCCACGCCCATGGCGATCCGGATAATGGACGCCTTCCAATCCAGCTTAAGCCAATTCACCACTTCGGCGTTGTAGAACGGACTTTGCCACTGACTCCAAGAAAAACTATTTCCCGCCAAGCTGACCGGCCGGCCATGTTCGCCCACGATCCGGTTGCCCAAGACATAAAGTCGACCATGTCGCCGGACCGAACCAGACGGTGTCGCTGAATCAAGCGGAGTAATGGCGGCGGCATACGTGCTCGGCAGATGCACCACTACGGGAGTTTCCCCGACGTTTTTAGCTGCTGTCCCGGAAGTCTGCGACCCCGTCGACTTTGATTCAGGATGTATCGGCTCGGAGGCTTGAGTGGTATCTTTCGCCGGGCCGGGCTTCAACATGGCACAACCGGCAAAGAGCACAGGGAAGACGAGGCAAAGCAGAAGACGGGGGAATTTCATTTCTAGAAATATAGAATAGCTATTTGAGTCGCGTCTCAATGCATAAGGCAATCCACGGTTGCGCCATATTCTTCAATAGCCGGTAAAGAATTGGTTGGAACCATGCAGCCCAGACCGCAAAAACGCGTTTTGCACCGGACGGGAGGAAACCTGGTTTGTGCTTTATGTAGGGCCGGCCCTTGCGGCCGCGCCGAGCCACGGTCCGGCCACAAGAGCCGACACTACAAAAGAGCTGTTTCCTCGCAGTCGGGTCATCGACCCCAGCAAGTATTTCGTGGCGCAAAGTCTGGACCACACCGAACGGTCAGGCGCGCATGATCAGGGTTCGACGATGACCGGCAACCCAACCCAGGCCAGCCGCAGCAAGGCCTGCGCATCCCAGTTAGCGAGTCGGAAGCAGCCATGCGACTCCGTGCGCCCCACCTTTTCCGGTTCGGGCGTGCCATGAATTCCGTAACCACTCCGATCAAGCCCAATCCACGCGAGCCCCACCGGATTATTCGGTCCGGGAGGAATGATCAATTTCCGCCCGAGCTGCTGCGCTTCTTCGGACTCAGGAAATACCTCGGGATCAAACGTGTAATTCGGATTCGGAATCACGACCGTGACGTGGAGTTCGCCGACCGGACGCTTCTCAACATTCCGCGCAATGCTGACGGGAAAATGCGCGATAATCCGCCCAGTAGCATCAGTCGCCTCCAACACACGCTCCGCCAACCGCACGTGCAGCAGGCTGGCTTTTGTCGGGGAATAAAAAACATCCACCGCCGGCACTTCGACAATCGTGCCTGGCAAAATTTCGTCCCAATCAATCCCGGGATTTCGTTTGCTGATAAATTTCGGGCTCGCGTGATAACGCTCAGCCACGAATTCCAGCGCCGAAGCGTAAGCCATGGCCGACTGCTCAGACTTCCCTACCCAAGTATCAGCCACCGGCTGGAACTGAGCCAATTCTTCGCCACTAAAAATGTGCCGGGTCATCGCCGGAGCGGTCAACCGGAGCGCAGCCGTCGTCGCCGGATCGAGCAAACCGGTTTCACGCAACCCTTCGTTACGCTGAAACGCGCTCAGCGCGGCAGCCGACTGGGCGCCACGCACGCCGTCGATCGAGCCACAGGAAAACCCGCGACGCGCCAGTTCCACCTGCGCCTCCAACCAATCGCGCACCGGCTGAGCATTATTATCGGATGTTGCTGCTGCATCGTTTTGAGCCGGTTCCGCGACGGTAGCGACTTCGCTCTCCTCGGGTTCGGCCGGCAAAGCGGGAGTATCTTCCGGCGCGAGCGGCCGTGACCTTGCCGGCGGAGTTTGCGCAAAAATAGGCAAAAACAGGCAATGAGCCAAAAGCAGCAATAGAATGTGACGATGGATACGAATCAAAAACATCAAACCGCGAAGGTGGCGGCTTTTAGAGAAATGAAAACGCGGAAATAGAAGAACCGAGACCTACCCGATGGTTTTCCCACCAATACGATAAACCGGGGCATCCCATGCAGCAGCAACAGCCCTCCAAAAAAAAACGATGAATCTCACTTTCATGAAATCCAGTCATAACTTACATCGCTTTAACGACCAAGTGCATGGGAAACATTAACCAATCTTTGGCATCGTTTTTTTTAATGAGTTAGCCTTGAATCTTTTCCATCCGCAACGGAGCAGCCACGACAGCGATGCATCATTCCGAACTTTCTCCTCCCCAAAGCACTCAATCATCCTGCCCGTTTTGCCGTGAAACACGCTCCCATAAATGGAGCGATGCGCGCAGTGAAGATGGCGCACTATATCCAGCCAGGGAATGCCAAAACTGCGGCACGACATTCCTCTGCCCGCCACCGTCTGACGCGCAATTAGCGCAAGCCTACGCCACCAATTATTACGGAGCCGGTGAGACAAAATTCAACCCCTTCATCGAACACATCCGCGCGATCAGTGCAGGTTTCCGGACCATGAAACTAGCCGGACACTTGAAGAAAGACGCCCGTATTCTCGATGTCGGCTGTGGTGATGGCCGACTCTTGGGAAACTTCCGGCAAGCCGGCTTCTCTAACCTCCATGGCATCGAGCGGCCGGGCCGCGCTGCCGACCGCGCCTCGAAAATTCCCGGCATCAGATTGCACCTCGGCACTTTGGAGTCCGTCGACCTGCCATCGGCCACTTTTGATCTCATCACCTTGGTGCACGTTTACGAACACCTGCCGGCACCGCGCGAATCTCTCGACCAGTTGACGCGTTTGCTCAAGCCAGGCGGAAGGCTTTTTCTGTCCTTCCCCAACATCAGCAGCTGGCAGGCCCGCTTGACTGGGGCCGCTTGGTTTCATCTGGATCCACCGCGGCATCTCACACTCGTTCCTCCGCAAACCGTAATCGCCTATCTGGAAAATCATCATTTCAAACTCTTGGCTGAACATCACCTCTGCCTTGAACAAAACACCTACGGTTGGATCCAAAGCGCACTCAACCGCTGCGATTCACGCCGGAATTTTCTCTACGAACGTTTAAAGCGGAATCGCCATTACCTCCCCACCCGCGGCACGGGCATCCTTTTATTCCACGCTCTGCTGGGCGGACTGCTGTTATTGCCCTCGCTAATCGCAGACGGATGCTCGGCCCTCGCTAGGGCGGGGGCCACGGTGGAATTGATGTTCGAAAAACCTAAAACAAACTGAGACCAAACATGTATCGTGGAAAAAAAATAATCGTGGTCATGCCGGCCTATAATGCCGCTAAAACGCTGAAAGCCACCTACGACGAAGTGGTGGATCAGGGCATCGTCGATGAAATCATTTTGGTCGATGATGGCAGCCGCGATGAGACGGTAGCTCTCGCCCGCAATCTGCCCAACGTAACCGTCCATGTTCACGAGAAAAATTGTGGCTATGGCGGAAACCAAAAAACCTGCTACCGCCTTGCCCTGGAAAAAGGGGCCGACGTCATTATCATGGTCCACCCCGATTACCAGTATACGCCCCTGCTCATTCCCGCCATGGCCAGCCTGATCGCGAATGGGCTTTATCATTTCGTGCTCGGTTCACGCGTTCTGGGGGGGCACGCCCGAGCTGGCGGCATGCCGTGGTGGAAATATTTCGCCAACCGCTCGCTCACTGCGGCACAGAACTGGATGTTCGGGGCCAAACTATCGGAATACCACACCGGCTACCGGGCCTATTCCCGGCAACTGCTGCAATCGCTGTACCTCGAGGATAATTCCAATGATTTTCTTTTCGACAACCAGTTCATCGCTCAAGCGCTCTGGAATAACTATCAGATCGCCGAAGTCAGTTGCCCGACAAAATATTTCCCCGAAGCGTCATCGATAAGTTTTAAACGCAGCGTCCAATATGGCTTTGGCTGTTTAGGCGTTGGGTTACGCTTCTGGGCTGGCAGAAAACTAGGAATCCGCCCACCGCTGGCGATCAGTGGACGCACCACGGCATGAACAACCACCTGATGGCTCCCCCACCGCGCTTCGCGTGCAGCGCCACGTTGGTCCGCTTTGCCCTGTGCGGCCTGATCCTCTTCGCGGTGTTTGCGATTTATGGACAATGCGTGTACGATCAATTCATCGAGTTCGATGATGGCATGTATGTCTTCCGGAACGACGTCGTCCGTAGCGGGCTCACGTGGCGAGGCTTCAAATGGGCCCTGACCTCAACCGAGGTTGCCAATTGGCATCCGGTGACCTGGTGGGCCCACATGGCCGACGTTGAAATGTTTGGCCTGTTCGCCGGCGGTCATGCCCTGTCCAACGTCATCCTGCACGGTCTGGCGGCGGTGGTGCTATTCTTGGTGCTGGAAAAGTATACCTCCAGTCTCGTGGTCGCCGCATTTGTCGCTTTAGTGTTCGCCGTACATCCGGCCAATGTCGAATCAGTGGCTTGGATTTCGGAAAAGAAAAGCTGCCTATCAGCCTTATTCGTGTTTCTCGCGTTTGGCGCATATTGGCGCTATAGCTCAAGTCCGACCTGGCCGCGGTATGGCTTGGTCTTGTTTTTCTATGCTCTTTCTCTCGCATCCAAACCCATGATGGTCTCGTTTCCATTGTTGGTCTGCCTGCTTGATTTTTGGCCGCTCCGGCGCACGCCATGGTCGGCAAAGACAGTCGATGCCCGGATCATATCCGCAACGAATCCCAGTCACGAACCGAACCATCGCTGGAAAAACTCGCTATGGCTGATCGACAAACTCCCCCTCATTGCCCTCGCGATAGCCGAGGGCATAATCACTTGCTACGCTCAATATAAAGCTGCGTCCGTAGAGACTCTGGCCCATGTGCCACGATCCACTGCGTTGATTGCGAATGCCCTGTTTTCTTACATCCGCTACATTGGACATCTTCTCTTCCCGCACAAACACGCCCTGCTCTACCCCTTCCAAGCCCATTATCCACCGCTGCTCGTAATATCATGTGTCTTGATTCTGGTGGGCATAACTTATCTCGCGATCCGCAGGGCCCGGCCGTGGCCGGCGCTTTTTGTCGGATGGTTTTGGTTTTTAATCACTCTCGGGCCTGTCATTGGAATCTTGCAAGTGGGCAGCCAAGCCATGGCTGATCGCTATCTGTATATTCCGATGATTGGCCCAGTGCTTTGGTTGGCTATGACTGGACGTTCTCTAGGCCTGCACTGGCCGCAAGCGCGCCGCGTCATCTGGGTGATTGGGGCTGGCTGGATCGCCGCACTCACTCTAGCTGCCAAGGTCCAAGCATCCTACTGGATCAATAATGAGCTGATCATGCGCCAAGCCATCGCCAATACCGAAGGGAACTTCATCTTGCGGGGTGCCCTTGGCATCTATTATTTTCATCAGAATCGCCTGCTCGAATCCGAAGAGCAATATCGCGAAGGCCTGAAAACCAAGCCCGATAATGCCGGCTTACTAGCTAATTTGGCGGCGACGCTCGGACGCTCAGGAAAATTCCCCGAAGCGATCATGCTACTGGAAAAGTCATTACGCCTCAGTCCGAAAGATCCGGGAAATCATAACAATCTCGGTATTTTTTATGCGCAGTCAGGTAGGGTTGAGGAGGGAATACGCGAATTTAAAGAAGCGATTCGTTTGAAACCGGATTACACCGACGCCAAAAACAATTTTACAGCCGCTCTCGCCCTTTTACCCAAATCTTCACCGACACCCGCCACCACCGACAGATCATTGCCTGTCACCTCAACGCCATGAACCCAGCCATCAAACGTTGGCTCACACCAGCAATCCTGATGATTGCCGTGCTCGTTGTTTATCGGCAGGTACTCGAGCATGAGTTCACTTACTTTGACGACAATGCGTATGTTTTCCGAAATCCTGCGGTTCTTGATGGTTTGTCCTGGCACACGATTGCTTGGGCTTTTAGCACGACCGAAGTCGCGAACTATCACCCACTCACTTGGCTCTCCCATATGCTGGATGTCCAAATTTACGGACTCTGGGCGGGAGGACATGCGTTTACCAATCTCCTCTGGCACTCGATTAATGTACTGCTTGTCTGGCGGCTGGCCCGGGCCATCACAGGGCAGAACGCCATCGGATTTTTCGTCGCCGCACTCTTCGCCATACACCCGATTAATGTGGAATCGGTCGCCAGTATATCGCAGCGCAAGACGGTCCTGAGCGCCTGCTTTGGCCTGCTTTCGCTCCTAGCCTATCTGCGCTATGCCGAACGAGGTGGCAAATGGCGTTACCTCTGGTCACTCGGCGCAGCACTGCTGAGCCTCCTCGCCAAGCCGCTATTCGTCACGCTGCCCGCCTTACTCTTGCTGCTCGATTATTGGCCGCTGACGAGATTTCCGGGCGGTCCCGCCGAGAAGGCAGATTTAGCGCAACGGGGAATCGCTCCGATACGTGGTCGTCCTTCAAGCTGGCTCTCCTTAATCATCGAAAAAACCCCCTTCGCGATACTGGCAGGCGCATCCAGCATCGTCACCTTCTATGCCCAGCAGGCGGCAGGGGCAACAAGCACCGCCAAGGTTGATGCCCTGACCAGCCTCGCCGCAGCCATTGCCTCCTATTTCTTTTATTTGCAAAAGCTGTTTTGGCCGGCCGGGCTGGCCATGTTTTATCCATTACCAGCATCCTATTCCATGCCCTCCTTGGCGGGGAGCGCGCTCAGCTTATTAACCATTTCCGCAGTCTGCTGGTGGTTGCGACGGTCTCGGCCTTACCTCCTCTTCGGATGGCTATGGTTTGTGGGTACCTTGGTGCCCATGGCCGGTTTCGTCCGGGTCGGAGGCATGGCCATGGCGGACCGTTATGCTTATATTCCCCTGCTGGGCATCTTCATCATTCTCATCCTGCTCGCGAACGAATGGTGGCATTCGCCCGCTTCACAACGTAATCACGTGAGGAAAATTCTCCTCTTGGGCGGGCTGGGCGCACTCCTCGGTCTCACCTTCGTTGCTCACCGGCAGGTCGGCTATTGGCGAACCACCGCACGGTTGTTTGCCCGGGATATGACAACTCAAGGCGCCCATCCTGCCATGCTCAATTTGATGGGTCTGGAAGCTTTTGACCAAGGCGATTTCGTCCGAGCCATCCCCTGCTTTCAAAAAGCACTGGCCGTCGCGCCCAATAATGCAGATGCGACAGCCAATCTTGGCATCGCCCTATTCGCCGTGGGTCGCTACGAAGAAGCGGAACCTTGGTTGGAGCGCGCCTCCAACCTGCGTCACCCCGTAGGAGTAGGTGTCCTCAACGCCCGCGGAAAAATCGCCGAGCATCAAGGGAGAATCACCGATGCCTATACTTGCTGGCGAGCCGCGATCGCCGCGAGACCTGCCTTTGAAGAAGCCAGAATCAACCTCGCCAAAACCTTGGCCAAAAATGCCAACGCTAACGAAGCACTCGAGATTCTCGACGCAGGCATTCGTTTGTCCCCGTTTGATGAACGCCTACACAACGCCCGGGCCGATATATTAGAAGCCGCAAAGCGCATTGATGAAGCCCGAGAGGCTCGTATGCGTGCGACGAGGCAGCATGAAGAAAACACCAAAGTGCCGGCTTTTCGAAAGTAAATACGGCTTAGATCATCCAGACAACATCAACGGCTAGTCCGCCTTATGTTAATTCCAATGCTCGCAATCGCCATAAAGTGAATAATTCCACAACAAACTTACCAACCACAGTCTTTTCATGGTGTCGGAGCCGTTCGATCACATGGGGGCCCATCGGCTTTCTCATCGTCGTTGCCTGGTGGGCAACCGTCCAATTGGTAATCCAACATCCAAGCGTGCTCGACGGATACGATTATCTGATGATGCATGAGTTCTACAAAGAGTATTTTCGTACACGTCTATTGCAGGGAGAACTTCCCTTGTGGAATCCTTATACGGCACTCGGACGTCCGTTCGCCGCCGATGCGGAAACAACCGTTTTTTATCCACTCAACTGGCTATTTCTCTCGGCCAAACCGGCGGCGCTTTTTATCTATGTATTCATCCATAATCTGATTTTAGTTGGTGGCTGTTATCGATTCGGGCGCGCTCTGACTGGCAGAAAAATCGTGGGTTTATTATTGGCCGTCGGATTCGTCTGGTGTGGCCCTGTCGTGGCTCGATTCCAAGCAGGACAGTTGCAGGTTTTCTGTACCATTGCATGGATGCCCTGGTTGTTCGTCATCGCGATGGATCTACAAGAGCGTATATCACTCCGCGCGTTATTGGCGTTCTCCCTTGTGCTCGCTCTGGCCGTGCTTGCCGGGAGCCCGCCATTCCTATTCTCAATAGGGTGCGGATTGGCCCTGTTTCTTTCGTTTCGCCAAGAATGGCGACCGTTACGTAATGATCCGGTTTCGCGCCTTCGTCTCTTACAGTTGGCTGGTGCTATACTCCTTGGTCTGGGACTTTCATCCATCACCCTGCTTCCCTTTATCGAGCTTGTTGCCAATGGGAACCGGCCGCTCAACGCCGGGACCGTGGCTGGCATGAATGGGCTGCCGCTGGGAGCACTATCAACCCTACTGATTCCGGCCCGGAGCGGGCTTGCCGCGAACCAGGAATACGATCTATTTACCGCACTCCCGTTCCTTATCTTTGCCCCAATTTCCTTGGCAATTTTCAAGTTCCGCAACATCCGCGCACTACTCCTAATGACGCTCCTGTTCGGCTTACTCTCGGCCGGGAGCGGCACGCTTATTTTCCGTTGGTGGGTCGAATGCATCCCCGGCGCATCAGCCCTTCGCATTCCATCGCGCTATGCGCTTGTGTCAGTATTCGGGCTGATAACACTCGGTGCCATCGGGTTCACTCATTGCACGTCGCGGCCCAAAATCGGAATTGCAACCGTTAGCGCAACTCTTGCTGCATTATTAATGATGGCGCTCACCTCTGCCAACGCCGAACCCAGTCCCGTAGCAGATGGCTCATTCGCTCGGCTCGGAGCAATCACGGGAACCATGATTGTCGTCCTGTTGCTCATCTGGCACCGCGAAAAAACCAGTGCACGAGGAATCAGCTCTGCTGTATTGACGGGCGGACTTTTGCTGGTCTGCACTCAAGCTGAAGGAACATGGGCGGCATGGCTACGCGCACCTTTTCATGCACGCACACGACCACCGGCTGAAACAGAAAAACAACTCGATAATTTCCTCAAAAAAAGCACCTTGTTGCGCGCTGATCGTGCCTCTCCACGTGTGGTGATGCACCCGGCGGCAATTCGCCCCAACGCTGCACTGCGGTACAAATGGTCCACCCTGGATTCATTTTCCAATCCAGGACTTGCCCGCACCTGGACCTTCCTCTTTAACGAAGCTGAATTGCCCGTTATTTCTGAAGATTTGATAAACGTGCCGCAAGCTCTGTCAAATGCACTGTCGCATCGCCGGGATGCCGGCCTCGCCATTGAAGTGACGACTGACTTTGCCCGATCGAGTGTCAACATGGTTAAACAGCCCGAACCGCGGGCTTGGCTGGTGCATCAATGGGAAACAGTGGGCGACTGGCCAGAGGCACTAAGCCGTGCGCATATCGAACGCGGTCTCGGTCATCGGGCACTGATTGAAGCAAAATACGCGCAATCGGTACATTTCTCGTCTTCTCCAGCATCCGGCCAATTGCCGGTACCAGCGCGTATTACGAAGTTCGAACCAGAACGATTAGAGATAGAATTTGAACCAATGTCCGTGCCAGCTTTGCTGGTATTGTCCGAATCCTGGTACCCCGGATGGAAAGCGATGACCAACGGAAACGAAATCCCGGTTTTTCCAGCCAACGGTTGGATGCGAGCAATTGCCATACCCCCATACACGCATTCTGTCATACTCACTTTTTTGCCAAGAAGCTTATATTGGGGAGCACTGATTTCAACGATCAGCATGCTGATCTGCGTTTCTCTGATGTACCACACTTGGCGCTGTAACAATTTACGCGCATCGACCCTCACGTAAAACATCCCTCCAAGAGTCCGCTCACGGCAGCAAGTCCCGCCATCCCTGCAGGTCCGCAGGACTAGCTGAATGGAAAACCTCAAAATCCTCCTGTGCAGTCTTGTCCTTGGACACTCGGTCAAGATCGATCGACTTCACTCGGCTGATTCGGATCAGATTAAACGGATAAAAAGATTTTTCCGCCAGCGTCTCCAGCGCAACCCCATCAACAAAACGATTGCCCTTCAACGGTATCTTTTGCCGCGTAGCCGGATCATCCATGAAGCTTTGGATCACGAATACCACGTCGTAAGTCTGAACACTGCGATGAAATTCAATTTGCGTCATCCGACTAGCCGCTTCCGGTAAGCTCAGCGATTGGGTCCCATAAATTAGCCACATTATTGGCTGGTAAGAAATGACCAACGGCGATCGGCATCCCACCGCCGTAATCTCCTGCCGAGCCCAGCGAAAGATCGTAGCGTGAATATTATTCTGAGAGTAACGGTGTTGGTTCATCACGGGCATGGCATAGCCGATAATCCAAAACGCCATCACCCCAATCAGTAGACGGCCGGTTTGCGCCGTCGGTAAAAGCAACGGCCGGCTTGCACAGCCCGCAAGTCCCATCACCCCAATCAAGGGTAGAGCTAGGCGGCTGACCAAAGGATCGTCGAGCTGGCCCCAGTGGTAACTGAGCAGTACGCCAAAACTCAAAAAGACAATCCCCGCCACCCACCCAAGAGCCTTCAACCGGAAGTCCGGTTCAGTGTGTTTCTTGATCGCACGGAAGAGACAAAAACCCAGCCCCATCAACGCCAACAAACCCAGCGCCCCGAAAAGAGGGGAACCGGCCATATCCGCATTTGGCTCGAGCAGAAAACGAAGGGCGTGCTTGGAATTGGCGGGGATAAAATCCGTGCTGAAGGGATGATCATTCCCTTTGCGTAATTGCCAAATACTGCCATTAGCTGATACGATTTTTCGCTGCCATAAAATTGTAATCAATAAAAGAGGTGAGAGGGCGGTGAACCATGAAAGAGTCCAACGGCGTTTCATAATAGCGTTCACTAGCCAAATACCGGCAAAAACGAGCATGTAGAGTACCGACTCATATCGCGTATGAGCCAAAAGCATGCATGAGCTAAGCAAAAAAGCCTCCGTCTTATCGTCACCACGTGCCAAAAATTGCGTCGCCGCCGCAAAGACGATTATCACCAAAGCCAGATTGAGAATCTCAAAACCTCCGCCACATGCATTTTGGGCCAATATGGGCCAACCGCATAACCACAGCATCATTAATACTCCGCCAAATTTTGGATCCAACTTCCTGCCCGCCATCCATGCGACGAACAATAGCCCCAATACCATCGCCTTGTTGAGCCAAAATATATTTTCAACTCGATAGCCGGTGGCATCATGCACTAACGAGAGAAGAAATGGAAATAAGAGAGGTCGCTTGTCCTGAAACCCTCCCAAGTACTCTTTTACTCCACCGATCTCATAGCTTCGCAGTGGAGCGGTGGCTGATCGTTGATAATGCATGCCCTGCGAGGCGAAAACAAGCATGGGTTCATCCATTAGCACCTTGAACTCAGTCGGCTCACGACTGATCAAAAAGAACCAAGCAACCGTCACCCAAGCCAAACCTTTCCATCCCAGTAAAGACCACAGCGAGCGAACCTGTGCACGAAGAAGCGCCAACGCCATGAACAACCACAGCGCCACTAGTGCGGCCACCGTCCAATATCCTGCATAATCGAGTACCGCACCAATGTCCCACCAGCTCCGGCTACAAAGGCCCAGAACCAATGAAAACACTGAAACCAAGACGAGAACAAGTAAGCGCACGTGTTTCATCCAATCCAATTACCAGATTGTGGAAATAAAAAACCGCACCCTGAGGTGCGGTTTTTGTTAAAACAAATGATACAATCAGCCTTTAAATTAGAGCGGCTGGCCTTCCGGAGAGAAGGTCAACACGGAACCACCCTGTGGATTCGACATCGTGAAAGTACTGGTGATGCCGATCGTAAATGCAGCTGGCACGATATTCTTACCTACGCGGGTGACATAAACGGAAAGCGGTGTGGCGGTCGTCAATAATCCTGTTGCAGCAGTGATCTCGACCGAGACCTGGGTCACGCTATTCTCCAGCATGTATTGCTGGGCGGCAGCGGCCAACTGACGGGCGTCATTTTTCAACGTACCGTTAATGGAATTCTGACGGACTTTCTGGAAGGCAGGAATCGCCATGGCGGCCAAGAGACCGATGATGACGACGACGATCATGATTTCAACGAGGGTGAAGCCCTTATTTGAACGAGATGTTTTCATATTTTTATTAGTATTATTATTTTTATGCCGCAAAGTTTTTCTGCAGCACGATCAGCCAATAATATCCAGTGATTGGATTCAAGCTTTTACCCCTGAAACGCTGTAAAATCCCCGTTAGCTTTGACGAGGATTTCTCGCGACTTGGAGCCCTAAAAACAATAAGTCTACCAACCGACAATCAGCCCGAAGTCAGCTTTTCAAAAGCTTCTTCACCTCGACTTCATGCGCGTCTTTCCACAGCAATTCCAAGCGATATTTCTCCCGGTTTTCCTTGGTGAAAAGATGCACCATCACATCAAAAGCATCCACGACCGTCCAACCGCTGCCAGCCGAGGAATCGACGCCCATGACTTTCGCCCGCTCGGCATCAATGACCTTCTCAAGTTCGACGCGCAACGCCCGCAAATGCGGTTCAGCCGCGACGGTCGCGAGCACGAGATAATCAGTGATGCTGGAAAGCTTGCTGACATTAAACACGCGAAGATTTTCCGCTTTCTTTTCATCCAAGGCCTGCACCAGTAATTGCAGCAGGCGGTTGGCCGGCTGCTCGGCGACCACCCTCGCCACCGGTTTAGCCGGGGCGGCACGTGGTTTGCTGACAGTTTTGGTGACGGTCTTGGTAACGGTCTTGGCGCTTACTTTGCTGACGGCTTTTTTCTTGGGAGCGGCGGCTTTCTTCATGTGTTCAGAGATAAAGCCGTTTCTCCTCGATGTAAGCGATAACTTTTTGCGGGCAGAAATAGTCCAGAGGCAAGCCGCGCCGCCGCCTCTCCCTGATCTCGCTCGAACTGATCTCGATCAGATGCCCCTGACAACGGTGCAATTTCAGGGCGGGAACTTCGCTTGGCACCTCCGCTTGATAACCCGGACGTTCCATCAAAATAAAATCGACTATTTCAACCAGCTCGCGGATCTCCTTCCACTTGGGCAATAGCGGCAACTGATCTCCTCCAATCACCCAAAACAGAGCATCATCTGGATACTGCGCCCGGAAATGCTTCACCGTATCAATCGTATAACTGATGCCACCCTTAGACAGTTCGTAGTCGGATATTTCCATTCGCTGATCTCCTTCGATTGCCAATTCCATCATCGCCAGCCTATCCGTGGCAGTGCTCTGCACCTCATTGGACTTCAACGGAGCTTGCGCGGCCGGCACGAGCAGCAGTCGGTCGAGGTGAAACTGCTCCACCACGTCCTGTGCTGCGATCAAGTGCCCAAAATGCACCGGATCAAAACTACCGCCCATCAAGCCGATTTTCATTCCCCTCACCTCACGCTCACGAAGCCCACGGCGCAAGGCGATTCCCCGCCAGCACAATCGAAGATCCAAGTCCATCGCAGGTAGGCTCAGGCATCCTGATCCCGAGGAATTAGGGTGAGCTCAACTCCTCCGCGATTCGGGATAAGATACATAAACGCTCTATCAGCGTGAAGACAAGGAACCGCACGCTACCCCAACCTGATTCTATTCGTGTGATTAGTGGGAAACTCCGGGGTTTCTCAGAGGAGGGCCCACGAATCACACGAATTATGCACGAATGCCGAAAAAGTTGCGGCCAGGGCGTAGCCTCGATAGAAGGAGCAGCGCATGCTTCTGCGGTGGTGGAACCCGACCTCCCGCCGTCGCCAAGGCTATAGCGCACAAGCCGGGCGGGTTTTACCGCGAGAGCCGGCACCCAGCGCGCGTGTAACCTCGTTTGAGGGCGCAGCCCGAAACGGAGCCGCAAGACACCGCGCTTTCGCCTGCGGCTCAAACGCGGCTACATTCCGGCACCGGGCGCACCCGGCTTGTCCGTCGTAGCCTTGGCGAAGTCAAAAGGTCGCGCTCCACCTCGATACAGTTCATCCGGGTTGCGCCGTGCCAGGCTCAGCTCGTTTCCTCGTTCCACCTCTCTCCACGGGCTGGGATCAGGATGTCTGAAGCTTCGGCGGGCATGCGTGGCACTCGCCAAGCTCGGCGAAGTATGGCCTGCCAACCGAAGCTTTCGAAAGTCGAAAGCGAAGGCTGGTGCCCGGGGTGGGACTCGAACCCACACTCCTTTACAGGACACAGATTTTAAGTCTGTTGCGTATACCATTCCGCCACCCGGGCGCCGTGCGTTCTTTCATGCGGTTTCCTCGTCCTGAGGCGAGCCAAACCTGTCGATAATTTTATGCACGCCGAAAGCCCGATCCCCATCCCACCTCAACTTTTATTCGTCTAGGACAAAACCGTGCTGCGATCTTGCGCAAACTGGGCTTGAGGCAAAGCTGAACCTGTTTCCTTTTTCAGGAAAATATTTCTGCCTTCGTCTTCCTCCCGCCAATTTCCCTACCAAGCCCAACCCCATGAAACGCACTCTCGTCAAAGACGCCCTTAACGCCACGGCTCCGAACGACGCCATTCTACTTCAAGGCTGGGTGCGCACCAGGCGCGACGCCAAGGCCTTTTCATTCATCGAACTCAACGACGGCTCTTGTCTCAAGGGCCTCCAGATCATCGTCGATGCCACCCTGCCCGACTACGCCAACGTCACGCACGCCAACACCGGGGCGTCTGTTGAAGTGCACGGCAAGCTGGTCGCGTCGCAAGGTCAGGGGCAGAAATGGGAAGTGGTCGCGGAGAAATTCACCGTCCTCGGCGAAGCCGACGCCACTTACCCGCTCCAGAAAAAAGGCCACACCCTGGAGTTTCTCCGCGAGATCGCGCACCTGCGGCCGCGCTCAAATCTTTTTGGCGCCGTCTTCCGCGTGCGCAGCCGCCTCGCGTATGCAGTGCACCAGTTTTTTCAGGAGAAAGAATTTTATTACGTCCACACCCCGATCATCACCGCCAGCGACGCCGAGGGCGCGGGCGACATGTTCCGGGTGACGACACTCGACGTTGGCAATCCGCCGAAAACCGAGGACGGCACCGTCGACAGCGCCAAGGATTTCTTCGGCAAGAAAACTTTTCTCACCGTCTCCGGCCAACTCGAAGGTGAGATCTTCGCCACCGCCCTCTCGAACATCTACACCTTCGGCCCGACGTTCCGCGCCGAAAATTCCCACACCTCGCGCCACGCCGCCGAATTCTGGATGATCGAACCCGAAGTCGCGTTCTGTGACCTGCAAGGCGACATGGCTCTCGCCGAAGAATTCGTGAAATACCTCATTCGCGACGCCAAGGAACATTGCGCCGCCGACCTCGAATTTTTCGGCAAGTTCGTCGACAAGGAACTGCTCGCCCGACTCGACTTCGTCTTGGAAAAACCGTTTGTGCGTTGCAGCTACACCGAAGCCGTCGAGATTCTCAACGCCAGCGGCAAGACTTGGGAGCATCCCGTCGCGTGGGGCGACAACCTCCAGTCCGAACACGAACGCTACCTCACCGAGGAACACTTCAAGTGTCCCGTCACCGTCTATAATTATCCGCGCGCGATCAAAGCGTTCTATATGCGAGTGAACGACGGTTGCGCGCCTGATCGCCAGACTGTCGCGGCAATGGATTTGCTCGTGCCCGGCATCGGCGAAATCATCGGCGGCAGCCAACGCGAGGAGCGGCTTGATCTCCTCAAGGAAGGCATGGCGTTGCACCACCTCGACGAGAAAGCTTATTGGTGGTACCTCGATCTGCGTCGCTACGGTACGGTGCCGCACGCCGGCTTCGGACTAGGTTTCGAGCGCATGCTCATGTTCGTGACGGGCGTCGCCAACATCCGCGACGTCATCCCCTTCGCCCGCACCCCGGGCACGGCGGAATTTTGAGAAAGAAATTCAACTACCCTACCGAACGAAGCGACAACGCGAATGGATCTGATGGAGGCGGGGTGCCCTCACCCCGCATGTCTGCACGACGAAACCTGAAACCAGCGCGGTGAGGGGCACCCCGCCTCCAATTTCCAGAGGGAAGCCGAATTTCGATCCACTCCGTGATCTCCGGTTTTACTCGGCCTTTTCTCTGTGCCGCATTTCTTGCCATGTACAACACCAGCCAACTTTTTCTTGCGGTAATACCGTCTCCGGTATTACCTGCCGCCATGCTCATCACCAGCAAAGGTCAGGTCACGATTCCCCAGCGCATCCGTGATCGCTATGGCCTGAAACCGGGCACGTCCGTGGAGTTCATCACGGAGCGGAACAAAGTGCAGCTTCGCCCCAAGAAGAGCGCGAAAACTCCCGTAGACGACTGGCTGCAGCACGCTACCGGTGCCCGCAAAGGCAAGGCCACCACCGCGCAGCTCCTGAAACTCACGCGAGGCGAAGACTGATGAGCCGGATGCTCGATACGAACGTCCTGCTAGACATTCTCACGGCGGACCCGCGCTGGCTGACTTGGTCCACGCAACAATTCCGCCTTGCCGTGGCCACCGGCCCCATCCCGATCAATCCGATCATTTATGCCGAGCTGGCGACGGGCTTCGATTCCCGCGCCGATCTCGACCACTGGTTGCGACCGGCCCTCTTCAAGCGCCTGCCCCTGCCCTACGAAGCGGGCTTTCGCGCCAGCCGGGCCTTCGTGGAATATCGAAAATCTGGCGGTCAAAGAAAAGCACCGCTGCCGGACTTTTTTATCGGAGCGCACGCCGAACTCGCGGGGCTCACTCTCGTGACCCGCGACACCGTGCGCTACCGCACCTATTTCCCGAAATTGAAACTCATCACGCCGGAAGGATAGTCCAGCAATCAACCATCCCCTTCGCCCGCACGCCGGGCATAGCGGAGTTTTGAGACAATCCCAGTAGCCCATCGAAGATCGCGCCATAAACTGACGCGCCGAGGGCGACGCGTCTCCAACCAGATAAACCCAGTCCGAAGTGTAATGGAGCCGCGACGCCCTCGCCGCATTTGCATTACTTCGTCCGACCAATAGGCGAACTTCAATGATCCAACGAATCCTCACCGATCCGATGAAAGCACGTAACCATCTACTCGCCCTCCTCCATTCCTTACTGGTCATGGTCTCTACAAACATCGTTCCCTGGCGTGCAAGCCACGCGCCCTACAACCTACATCTGCCTCCGAGGCGGTGTCGGAATCGTGTGAGCGTGCCCCCTTCGCGCATTCCGGTACGGCCACATCGGACTTCGCCAAGGCTGCGGCACGGCCACAAGAGCCGGCCCTACGTCGAATTCAGTCTGCATTTGGTCTTAACTCAACAGACGTGGACCGGAGACTGGGTTCCCCATTGAAAGCTGCCGCGAACGCGGCCCGACTCTCATCCCACCGCTCAATGCCCGCCGTCGAGCTCGCCCGGGAGAATCATCCGGGCGAAGAGGGATTTGTTGGCGGCTTTCATGTACGCTTCTTTCGGCTCAATGGTTTTATCGTTCACGCGCGCCATCAGACTGTTGTCCATGGTGATCATGCCCTCGTGCGCGCCGCTCTCGATGATGGCGCGAATGTTTGCGATCTGACCGGTCCGGATCGTATTGGGCAACGCCTCATGCGTGAGCAAAATTTCATGCACGGCGCAGCGGCCTTTCGGGATGCGTTTGCAGAGCAACTGGGAAACCACCCCGGCGAGACAGCTCGAGAGCATCACACGGACCTGGTTCTGCTCCTCGGCAGGAAAGGTATTGATGATGCGATCCACGGTCTTCGCCGCGTTATTGGTGTGCAGCGTCCCAAACACCAGCATGCCCATCGAGGCGCAACCCAGGGCGAGCTGGATCGTCTCCATTTCACGCATTTCTCCGAGCAGCAAAATATCCGGATCGTGTCGCATCGCTCCTTTAAGCGCGGTGGCAAACGACTCGGTGTGCTCGCCAACCTCGCGATGCACGATCACGCATTTCTTCATCGGATGCACAAACTCAATGGGATCCTCGATCGTGATGATGTGCTTGGAAAAGTTCGTGTTGATGTAGTCGATCATCGCCGCGAGCGTCGTGGATTTGCCGGAGCCCGTGGGCCCGGTGACGACGACGAGGCCTTCATTAAGATGACAGAGTTTCTTCAGCGCCTCGGGCAACTTGAGTTCCTCGAACGAGAGAATCTTGGCCGGAATCTGGCGGAAAACCGCGGCCTGCCCCCAGTAATTATAGAGAAAATTTGCCCGGAAACGGGCGACCCCGGGAATTTCGTGCGCGAGATCGAGATCCTTGCGTTCGAGAAAGTCGGCCCAACGCTTGGCCGGACAAATTCCTTTGAGCAACGCTTCCATCGTCTTCGCATCAATGAGGGTGTCATTGAGCGGGACCAACGAACCCGAGGCGCGGATCTTCGGGGGCAGACCGACGGTGAGGTGCAGGTCGGAGCCGCCTTTTTCGAGCATCTGGCGCAGGAGAGTATCGAGAGCGGACATCATCAGGTGATTTTCGCCCGCAGGACGCGATTGGAAATGGTGGATAGAGCCGTCTCCGCAGTGATCTTGCGCTCCTGGTAGAGCTGAAAAACCACATTATCCATCAGACACATGCCATCCTTGAGCCCGGTCTCCATCGTGTTGCGCAAGCCCGTGGTTTTGCCCTCGCGGATGAGATTTTGAATGGCGCTATTGCTGACGAGAATTTCGCAGGCAAGCGTCAGCTCTTCCTCGATATTCGGGAGTAGCCGTTGGCAAACGATGCCGCGCAAACTCTCGGACACGCTGGCCCGGATCTGCGATTGTTGGGACGGAGGGAAAACATCGAGCAGCCGATTGAGCGTGGTGGCGGCATCGCTCGTGTGCATCGTGCCGATGACCAAGTGGCCGGTTTCGCTCGCACTGATCGCCATCTCGATGGTCTCCAAATCGCGCAGTTCGCCGATCACGATCACATCAGGATCTTCGCGCAGCGCGCCTTTGAGCGCAGTGAAAAACGACTTGGTATGCGGACCCACTTCGCGCTGGGAAACATTGCAGCCTTTCGCCGGTTGCACGACCTCGATCGGATCCTCGACGGTGATGATGTGATCGGTGCGCGTCTCATTCAGGTAATCCACCATGGACGCGAGCGTCGTGGTCTTGCCCGAGCCCACCGGACCAGTGATTAGAATCAGGCCGTTGTGGTACGAGAGGAGTTTTTTGAGCGTCTCAAGATGCGCGGTGAAGCCAAGCTCGGCCAAGGAACGCACTTTGTCCGGCACCATGCGGTAGGCCCCGGCGGGCCCGTTCTTGTGCACCATCAGATTCACGCGATACCGATCCGTATTACTGAACGACAAGGCGTAATCATAATCCTTACGGTCGGCGAAAGTCTTTTTCTGTCCCTCGGAAAGTAACGCGGTGTTCAGCCGATGCGCATCTTTGGCGGTGAGTTGATGGTCGCTCAAAAAAACAAATTTCCGATTCCTGCGAATAAAGGGAGCGGCCCCGGTGCAAAGGTGAAGATCGCTGGCTCCGGAGCGGGCACAGCTGATCAACAGAGCGCGGAGCGCCGCGCATAATTCATCATCGCCCAATGAGGCAATCCGCTCAAAGGGGAAAACGGGCAGACCTGTCGGACGACTGGCCGGTTTCTCGGCGGGAGTAGCGCGGCGCACGGGCACCGGGGTGGGCGCAGGAGCTGAAGCTGGCACGTCGACCACCGTCGGCACGTCGACCACCGTCGGCACCTCGATCGTCCGCGTAGCCAACTTGAGCGCGGCAGGTGCGGTGGAGAAGGGATCTTTAATGGCGTCACCTGACGCCGCACGTTTCATCGCTTCATCCAAGGCATTTTCCAACGCCGTGACATCCTCGACGATTTCCCGATCAATCAACTGTTGGGCGAAGTCGACGACTTCGGCGTTTTCGCTGAGCTGGGCTGCAATCAACCTCGCTTGCGAAAGCGTGAACAGACCTTTTTCGGCCCCGATAATGGCCAAACATTGAATCTCTGCACAGAAAGCCATTAATTATTTCGTTCGTAGATTGATCGAAAACGTAGTCGGTCGAAGCCGCGCGTCGAGTCCGAAGTGATGCTTAACGAAAAGGCCCCTGCCCAGCTGGCGCGGCTCAATTGAGCCGCTAAAAACCAGCCAGCCAGGGGCGCCCCAGATCGTTAGGCAGAAAGAGACATCGCCGGCGCGGAATTCGCCTTCACTGATTTCGTCGAGGCCGCATGACGGCATTCCGTGATCGCCTGCTTCATTTCCTCAAAGGAACAGGGTTTGCCCAAAAAGGCATTGACCCCGAGTTGGCGTGCCTGCGCAGTCTGCTCCTCGCTGATAAATCCGCTTAGAAAAATCACCGGGATATGGCGGGTCGCATCGGACTGGCGGAGATTTTGCAACACCTCCAATCCGCCCATGCCGGGCATATTCACATCACAAATCACCAGATTCGGCGTGAGCGCTCGCACGAGCCGGAGGCCCTGCGCGCCTTCCGCCGCAACCGTCACCTCATAACCGCAGGATTCCAAAAGCAACTGGGTGACTTGGCCCATCGAGCCCTCATCCTCGATCAAGATTATTGAATAGGGAATCGGCGGCCGGGAAGCGGAATAAGGCGGATTGCTCCGGCGGATCGTGTCGAAGGTTACTTTTTCAATTTTTGCATTCATGGGGCTTGAGATTGGAATAAGGTGACGAAACTAAATTCAGATCCGGGCGGCTTCGCGGGTCAGACGACCTTTGCTGACAAGCGTGCGGGCCAATTCGATGCGGAGCTCGCTATCGCTGGCGGCATAAGCCGCGACGACGACCCCGATCAGATTGCGCTCATTCACCGACTCGCGATCAGCTTGATCGTTGTTCACGCCTTGGACCACATAACCGTGGGCGTCTTCACCGATGACCGAGTGGGCGACGACATGGCCATTGCGCTTCGTGTAGACGAGGGTCATGCCTTTTTTGATGTCCCGGTAAGCAATTGGGCGGACCACGATGGCCGTGTTCGGATTGTAGAGCGGCTGCATCGATTCACCGATCCCCCAGAACGTTTGGGCACCCGTCATCGCTGCGGCGGCCTGCTCGGCGATTTTCATCTGGCTGCCTTCAGCCACAATTTGGGGCGCGGGGGTCTGGGTGATGATTGCCGCGAGTTGACGATCAGACTTAATTCCCGCAGAAGCGACGGTCGTGGCAAAAATCATCCCCAAAAACACGGCCACTTGGCTGAGTTGGCGGATGGCGGGGACGTTTTGCATGGGACTACTATCCCATAAACGGCTTTTTCCGGGTATCCGGCTTCCCCCGTAACGTCGCCTACGGAATACCGCTAAGGTCATTCCACCTCGTGCCGTTGAGTGATTAACGCCCATTCACTTCAAACCGTACCAGCCCGACGCATCCCGCACCCATTCCGCAAGTTGGGCGAACACCGCAAAAAACCGCCTCCCCTCCCCCATGATTCGTGTGCTTTATGCTGAAGATGACCCCAACGTCGCCGCCGTGGTGCGAAGCTATTTCGAGCATTTCGGTAAAGAGTGCTCACTCGAAATCGTCGTCACCGGCAAGGCTTGCCTCGACCGGATGGCCACAGGGACGATCGATGTCCTTTTGCTCGATCTCGTCCTGCCCGACATCGACGGTTTAAATATTCTTGGCCAACTGGCCGTGCGCCACGACCGCACTCCCGTCGTCATGATCAGCGGACACGGACAAAACGATCTCGCGGTCCGCGCGCTCCGGGCCGGAGCCGTCGATTGCGTGGATAAATCCGCCACGCAATTTCTCCAAGTCGTCGAGATCGTCAAACGCGTGCACGCCGAGCACGCCGCCTCGCGCTCTTCCCGCTCGCCGCACCCGACCCGGACCGAGCCCTACCAGATATTGTTAGTGGAAGGCTCCGCTCCCGTCGCGACGCAAATCCGCGAATACTTCCAAAAGAACGCTCCCCAATTCGCACTCATCGTCGCGGCCACGCTCGGAGAATTCGCCCGCTTTCTCCACGAAGGCGCCCACGCGCACGCGGTGGTGATCGGGCCCACGCCCGCCAACACCCGCCCACTCGATATTCTCCGCCAGCTCCGCACCGAAGCCACGTTCATTCCCGCCGTGCTCCTCTCCGCGCGCAACGACGGCGAGACCGCCATCGCCGCATTCCAACTCGGCGCGCAGGATTATATTCTCCAAAAACAGGAATACCTCACCGAACTGGTTTTCTCCCTGAACAACAATCTGCGCCGCGCGGATATCGAACGCCAAAACATCCGGCTCACCCGCGAACTCGAGGAGCTCAACCAATCGCTCGAAACGCAAGTGACCGCCCGCACCGCCGAGCTGCGCGCCCTCTCGCTCCGTCTCTTGCAGATCCAGGAAGACGAACGCCGCGCCATCGCCCGCGAACTGCACGACCAAGTCGGCCAAATGCTCACCGGCTTAAAGTTTCAACTCGAAGCCGCCACCGCCCAAGCCGGCCCGGCCGCGCAGGAAAAGTTATCCGAAGCCACGATCACCGCCACCGATCTCATGCGTCACGTCCGCGAGCTCACCCAGCTCTATCGCCCGCGCGTGCTCGACGACCTCGGCCTCCAGCCCGCGCTCGAATGGCACGCGAAACAATTCCAACGCCAGACCGGCATTACCGTTTCCCTCGATCTCGCCCTGCCAGCCGAACGGCTGCCCAGCGAACTCGAAACCGTGATCTTCCGCATCACCCAGGAAGCACTCACCAACATCGCCCGCCACTCTGGCGCCAAGACCGCCGCGATCAGCCTCAGCCACGAGGCCGAACAACTGCACGTGGAAATCTCCGACCAAGGCAAAGGATTCGAACTCGCTCCCGTGCTTGAACGCCGCGATGCCATCGGCCTCGCCGGCGTGCGCGAGCGGATCCACCTCGCCGGTGGCCGGCTCGAGATTGTCTCCCAACCCGGTCAAGGCACCAGGCTCAACGCCACCTTCCCTCTTCCCCTCCTCGCACCCGCATGATCACCGCCATCATCGCCGACGATCACGAAATTGTCCGCCGCGGACTCCGCAGTCTGTTGGAAGCCCACAACTGCAAACTCGTCGCCGAGGCCGCAGACGGCTTAGCCGCCGCTCAAGCCGTGGAGAAATTAAAGCCGCAACTGCTCTTCCTCGACTTGAACATGCCGCGCCTGCACGGCCTCGAAGTCCTCAAGCAAGCCCGCACCAGCAGTCCCCACACGAAGGTCATCGTCCTCTCCATGCACAACGACGAGCCGTACGTCATCGAGGCCCTGCGCGCCGGTGCCGCCGCTTATCTCTTGAAAGGCTCCGAGTCCGAAGACATCGCGCAAGCCCTCAAGGAAGTGATGGCCGGCCGCCGCTACCTCAGCGCCCCGCTCTCCGAATGGGCCATCAACGCCCTCGCCACGAAAGTGGCCGAGTCCACTGATCCCCTCAGCAGCCTTTCTCCTCGCGAGCGTGAAGTGCTGCAATACGCCACCGAAGGATATGGCAATCCCGAGATCGCGGAAAAATTATTCATCAGTCCGCGCACCGCCGAAACGCACCGCACCAATCTCATGCGTAAACTCGGCTTGCAGTCCCAGACCGACCTCGTCCGTTTCGCCATCCGCAAAGGCCTGCTCACGGCCTGAATCAGAGCATGAAGTGTTGAGAGACTGGAGTTGAGAGCTGAGAGCCGCTTCTCAGAGCTGATATTCGTTATTCCTGATTGTACGGAGACTCCACATTTTAGTCTGCCCTCCACGCCCGAGCGCACAACTGGGCCGGAATCATGCCGTCGAATTCGTATTTCCGAATGAGCAAAAAGAAACCGAAAGGTGGTCGCCGATTTCCCCATCGGCGATCAAGCGTCGGTGTGGAAACCGACGCCCACCCACTGCATGATCCCGGCTGCGCACCAAGGTTGATCGGAATATTATCTCAACGAAACCCCTTAAAGACTACGTGCGCTAGGCCATTCCTGTGGAGGGCCGAGGAAACGAGATGAGTCGATCACAGCGCAAACCGGATGAACTGTATCGGAGGTGGAGCGCGACCTCCGGACGCGCTGCGTGCAGTTCTGGCTGCAAAACCCGCCCGGAGGTCGGGTTCCACCACCGCAAATGCATGCGCCGTGAATTCTAAAATCCGTGCCACTTCCGCGGCAGGCCCGCCCCGGAGTAGCCGCGCTTGAGCCGCAGGCGAAAGCGCGGTGTCTTGCGGCCCCGTTTTCGGGCTGCGCCCTCAAACGAGACTACTCGCACACGGCAAATTATCCCTCACGGGTCAGGAGGCCCGTGCCACTTCCCCATCACGTTAAGTTCCGCGCTCTCCGGCCATTCGACAGGCTCAGGCCGTCCTGAGCAGTGTCGAACGGACGCGTCCTCCGCGTTAATTGTATTTTTAACCTGATTCGCGGCGAAGTTGAGCTTATTTTAATTCCTCTGAATCAGGATGTCTGAGGCTGGTCCCTGCCTGCCGAGGCTCGTGCTGAGTAATTGGTGCCGCACATGTCACGCTTCGTTGCGAGACAAGCTCGCAACCTACGCAAGCCCACAGGCACGGAGGCCTGTGGCTTCGCTAAGGCCCATTGACTCGGAATTCGGAATGTCACGGGTCAGCAGTCAATTGTTTGCTTCAATATGTCGGTCGCCAGGCCATGCGGTGACGCAGCCGGACTGACCGTTTCCTTTCTCAATGCGTTGGATTACTCGCGGGCACTTTTTGCCGAACGACCATCGGGGCGGCGCTAACCTTGCCTTCGATCCAATCCCACGCAGACTTGATATTCCGAAAGATCTTCACTTTGCCCTCTGCCGCTGGGCCGAGGACCTGTTCGTACATCCGGGTGATGCCAAAATCCGAAAGACCTGAAACCACAATCGCCGCTTTGTTTTTTCGCTTTTCTGCCCAATTCACTCTCACCAATTCTGCCAGAGCCCGGATATCAGGCGGCGTCACCGCCGAGAAGTCCGCTTCGCGCACGTCCCACAACGAATGCAGCTTCGCCTCGAACTCCGCGGAGTTGTAGACGGCCGTGAGCATGCTGGAAAAATCCTTCAGGTTGACCACGCCGGTAATCTTATGCGTCCGGATCCCCTTCACGCCATCCATGTGAGTCTCAATGTGCATCAGCTTTCATAAGTGAATGCGGGCCTCGTCAGTGAAACAAGTTTTTAAACCATTATGGGAATGTACGCTTCAAATCCAAGCGCAGTCTTCATAGGCAAAACGCAGAGAAACGGGTCACCCGGTGATTCAGTATCCTCCGGATGTGCGATTGGCCCGGCTGGTCAGGGACGATGGCAGAAGGTCGCTCATGCTCGGTACCGCCCTACCTCAAAAAATCGAACGGCCACGGCTAAAGGTAGTCCTCAATAATTTCATCCGCCTGCGATCAGCAGGCTTCTCGGAACCACTGGACGGAGACGATCAGTCGCAGTCACACCTTCAAGGATTCATCCCTTGAGGAATCCTATTAGCGGTCAACTTCATTCCGGTTTCTCGTTCCGGCTTTTCAGTTCCAGCAATCCCCTCAACCAGGCAACAGGAACGTCTCGAATTGCTTCTTCAACTCCATCATGAAGGCTGCGGCGCCCGCGCCATTCACGACGCGGTGATCAAAGGTGAGCGAGAGGGTGACGACTTCCTGCGGATAAATGACGCCAGCGTCCTTGATCATTTTCTCGTGCGCCGCGCCGATGAAGAGCGTGCTCATGGCCGGCGGCACCACGATCGGCGTGGCATTTTCCACGCCGAACGCGCCGAGACTGGAAATATTCAAGGGCGCCTGCACCTCGGCATACTTGCCGCTGCGGGTTTCCTCGATCGCCTGTTGATACGCGACGATGAAATCAGCCCAGCCCAACCGGCTGGCTGCCGCGATAGCGGCTGTGCCCAACCGATCACCATCGAGCGCCACCGCGACGCCGAGATCAAAATCCGTTTGCTCAAAAATCGTGCCGTCTTTTCCCACTGTCCGCCGAAAACCAGCGTGATGCTCCATCGCGCGCGTCACACACCAAGCCATCATGGAGGAAGGCGAAGGGGCCGCCTTGCCTTGTTTGGTCTTGGCCTTTTCACGCGCGAGCCGCAACGGCTCCCAGCGGCAATCCATAAGGAGATTCGCCGGCACGACCGCATCGAGTCGTTTCGTGATGGCAGAGGAAAGAGCGGGCGGACGAATAGTGCCTTGCATGGGACCGGAGGGAGTTGAGTGGGAACCAGCGCCGATAACCGGCGCAGATTTTTCGGGAGCGCGGTTAGCCTCGGCGGCAGCTACACTCGGTGCGGCCACGGGAGTGTTTACGGCGCTCGCAGGTTTAACCAGCGCCCCGGTTTCGATCCGGAGACCGGCCACGCTGGCCGCATCGCCCGTGACAAGTGCGATGGGTTGGCCGATGAGCACGGTGTCATCGACCTTGATACTCCAGCTTTTGAACACGCCCGCGAATGACGCCTCGATCGGATAAACGGCTTTGTCCGTCTCCACTTCGCAGAGCACTTCGTCGTGCTTCACCGGATCACCGGGTTGCTTGTTCAACACCACCACGCGAGCGGAGCGCAGGCCTTCGCCCATGATCGGTACGTGCACGATGATGTCGTTCGTTCCGGCGACGACGGTATTTTGTGGGCCATGGGCGTTATCGGTGGCGGCGGCCGTTCCAATCACCACGGCCCCAGCCGGAGCAGCACTCGCCGACTCCTCGGTCACTTCACCCCGCACGGCGTTGATCGCCACGGTACGCCTGATTTCCTCTGCGATGCGTTTCACATCGGGCAGAGCGGCGTATTCATAAATAGGATTATTGCCGATCATCACGTCGCCCTTGGACACCAGGCGCGGGGGCGCGACGAGGCGCGTCCAAAGTTCCGCATGACTGCTGATATGCTGGATAATCATCTGTCCGACGGAGCAGGTTTCCCCGTCTTCCTGCACCACGATGAGACGGCCGGTTTTGAGCACCGAGGCCTCGACCATCGGCTTATCCCACGGCGAAATTGAGCGAAGGTCGATGAGTTCGACGCTGATCTCGTCCTTCAAGGTCGCGATCGCTTCCTGCGCTTTCTCCACGGTATTACCCCAGGCGACGATGGTCAGATCCTCGCCCGTCGTGAGTCGGCGGGCTTGGCCAAACGGGATCGGGGCAATCGGCTCGGTGACTTCGCGCTCGGCCCAAAGCATGTGCTTGGGAATGAGGAAAAGCGTGATGTCCTCGCTGTGCATCGCGGTCCACAGCAACCCGGCGGAATCCTCGGGGGTGGAGGGAATGACAACATTGATGCCGGGGAAATGCGCGAACACCGCTTCGTTAGCCTGCGAATGCCAGATGGCGCCGCCCGGCAGATACGCGCCGTAGGGAGCATAAAACACGGCGGGCACTTTCCATTCGCCGTTCGTGCGCCAGCGAATATTCGCAAGGTTTGAGACCAACTGATTAAAGCCCGGAAAAATAAAATCGATAAACTGAATCTCGAAAACCGGCCGGCGGCCATACAACGCCAGGCCGCCACCGATGCCGATGATCGTCGATTCCGCGAGCGGAGAATTGAAAACCTGCGCGGGAAAATCCGTCGAAAGTTTCTGCGTGAGTCGGAAGACGCCGCCTTTCGGATCTTCGATATCCTCGCCGAAAATCATCCGGCCGGGATCGGCATCGAGGCCGGCGCGCAACGTCCGGTTGATCAGGTCACCCATGCGATACTTGCCGGGTTTAAACAACTGGCCGCTCAACTCGGGGGCCGGTCCCGTGATTTCGATCATCAGATCCGCGTTGCGGGGGTTTTCTGCTTTCTCCGCCGCCGCGTAATCCGCCCGGACCTTTTCCTTTAACTCCTCTTCGAGCTTAGTGAATTCATCCCCAGAAATCTCGCCCGCCGCCCTCATTTTTTCCTTCAGCAAATTCAAAGGATCGGCCTGCTCGATCGCGGCGAGATCTTCCTTGGAGCGATATAGCGAATGATCATCCGAACTCGTGTGACTGGAGAGCCGCTCCATTTTGACCCAGAGAAACACCGGACCTTCGCCCGCCCGCAATGTGGCGATGGCTTGCTGAGTGACCGCGTGGACCGCCTCAACATCGGAGCCGTCGACGTGTTGCCAAATTGCAGGATTCATCGAGCCGACCGCCAGTGGGTTGGTCTTTCGCGTCGGCGTGGAAATGCCGTAAGCATTATCCTCAATGACCATCATCACCGGCAACTTGCGCTCTAACGCGATGCTCACCGCTTCATAAAAATCACCCTGTCGCGTCGCCGCTTCGCCCGAACAGGTGACCACGATGCTGTCTTTTCCGTCCAGTTGCATGCCCCAGGCGATGCCGCAAGCCGGGATAAGCTGCGCGCCCGTCGGCGTCGGCACGCTCACAATATTCAATTCACGAGACGAATAATGCGACGACATCATCCGGCCACGGGAGACCGAATCACGGCGTGCAAAATACTCCATGGCCAAGTGGCGGGTCGTGATGCCTCGTCCCATGCACAGACCGCGATCGCGATAATAGGGCGCCAAATAATCGCCCTGCCGTAATTGCGCACCCAAGGCACACAGCCCTTCGTGCCCCCGACCCGATACATGAAAGTGTCCCTTGCCTTGGCGATTCAGGCTCTCTTCCCGCATATCGGCCAGTCGGCTCTCCAGCATCACGCGCAGCAAGTGGCGGCGTTGCTCTTTGTTCAGGGTCGGAGATGAAGTTGGTGCCATACGGTCGGTCATGGGGTCGGTCACGAGATAGGTTTTGTTAAAAACCGAGGCGCCGCAACGGATTTTTTCACCCCCTTGGCTGACCTTCAACTAGCCATCGCGTAAAAACCCGTTGGCTTTGGCGTAATGCATTAATCCGCCGCGAAATGCCGGAAACCCAATACCCACAATTAGCGCCAAATCTGCTTCAGCGGACGTCTTCACAATTCCTTCCGCCAAGGCGCATTTGGCTTCTTCAATCATCCGGTTATTCAAGTGGCTTTGGATAGCGGCGGCCTTCATCTCGAGGGCTTGGGCCGGAGCAAATTGCCCGACGAGCGGATTCACCGAATAGTTCTCCCTCCCATAAGTATAAAATCCCGAGGAATTGCCATTTTTCCGACCGTACATTCCGGCCTTACCCAATTGGTCGCAAATACGCGTCGCGGCAAAGCGCGCGGGGAAATATTTCTGCAATTCACTGAACACGGAATTCAACACATCCACCCCTACCTCGTCGATCAACCGCAACGGACCCATCGGCCAACCCCAGTCACGCATCGCCTGATCAATCACCTCTGATCGCACGCCCTGCTCCCATAAACGGCAGGCCTCATTCAAATAGCCGGCCAGCACTCGGGTGACAAACAGACCGGGCGAGGCCCGGCAGATCACGGGCGTCTTGCCCATCGCCCGGACCAGCTCGAGCGCACACGCCGCAGTAGCCCGGGATGTTTGCGCCGTCAGAGCAATCTCCACCAGCGGCATGCGACTCACTGGAGTAAAAAAATGCAGGCCGAGAATTCGACCCGGCACCGGCAGTCCTGCGGTGATTTGCTCGATGGCCAGCGCCGAAGTGTTCGAGGCGATGAGGCATTCCGGTGGGACGAACTTGCCGAGTTCAGCCATGAGCTGCTGCTTCATCGCTTCATTTTCCGTGATGGTCTCAATAATCAGATCACAAAATTCAAAGTCCTCCAGACTCGACGAGAGACCGATGCCGCCCATCGCCTTGTGCGCCGCCGCATGAGAAATCAGGCCATCATTCTCCGCTTCATGAAACAACTCACGAATTTTTTCCACGGACTGCTTGAGCGTCGCCCGGTCCGCATCGTGGAGCAACACGCCCAAACCCCGCATCGCGCACCAGTGGGCAAGGCCCGTCCCCATCACCCCGGCGCCAATGATGCCAATGTTCCTTGCCGGAGCTGGCGCTGGTGAACCCTCGGGCTCAGAGGGAAACCACGTCTCGAGATTGGTTTTTTTGGCCGCGTTTTTCAGGAAAAAGACGCGGATCAGATTTTTCGCCACTTCACTGGTCGCCACCTCGCTAAATTTTTCCACTTCGAGGGCCATCGCCTGTTCGAATGGCAGGGCCGCACCCTGCTCGATCACCTCAAGTGCCGCCAACTGGGCCCGTTGACTCGCTCCGTGCGCGATGGCTTTTTTCCGGAACTCAGAAAAAACATCCTGCATAGGAATAGGACTGGCCGACCCCAACGGGTGCGGTGCGGTTGATCCCGTCCGCGCCGGCCGGCCCGCCGCTGCGAGCCGCAACGCCACCACCTGAGCCCGAGCTTTCAAACTGGCGGCTGGCACCACTTCATCGATCAACCCAGTCCGCAACGCCTCGGCCGCTGGCAAAAGTTTCGCCTGCAAAATATGTTTCATCGCCGCCTGCGCGCCAATCAAGCGCGGTAACCGCACGCCACCACCCCACGCCGGGATGAGGCCGTAACTCACTTCGGTCAAACCGATCACCGTCGTCTGCGCATCACTGGCGATGCGCCAGTGACAGGCGAGCGCCAGTTCATAGCCGCCCCCCGCACAGGCACCATCGATCGCACACAACACCGGCACCTTGAAGTCGGCCAATTGCGCAAACAAGGCCTGTCCCTCCTTCGCCAATTGCGCCGCCGCCGCCGCGTCCGGCAGTTGTCCAAGCCATTTCAGATCCGCTCCCGCGATAAAAATATGCTCCTTCGCGCTGAGCACGACCACCACCTTGACCGGCTGTTTCCCCAAGTCCTCGACCGCGAGGCGCAAGGCTGCGAGCATGGCCGCATCCAGCACATTTGCCCGGCTGGTCGGGTCATTAAAATCAATCCAGCCGATACCATCGCGATCAACAGAGTAAGTTACGGGAAGGCTCATTAAGACAAAGTGGGCGATAGGAATTCTTGAAATTAATTCTGTAAGACTCGAATCAACGCCCGACAATGCTAAAGCCCGAGGATAAGCGACATTGTTCGCTCACTGAGAATACTTCCCCAGATATTTCAACGCCACGGCGAGATCTTTTTGTAGCGGTGCGGCAATCGTCATCCGCTCCCGCGACTCGGGATGAATGAACGTCACCCGGCTCGCATGCAACGCCAGCCGGCCGATCAACGGCTTCTCCGCTTCCCGTCCTTTGTAGCCGCGCTTGAACTCCGACAGCAGCAGCCGGGTCTCATCGCCATAAACCGGATCGTTCAACACCGGAGTGCCGCTGGCGGAGAGATGAATCCGCACCTGATGTTTGCGCGCCGTCACCAACCGGCACTCCAGATGAGTGAACCGGCCATAACGGGCCCGAACCTGGCATTCCGTCAGCGCCGCCTTCCCATGTTTTTTCACCACGCACATCCGGTCCGGCGCGGCTTCGTCTTCCTTCAACACAAAATCCACCTCGTAGGTATCGGCCACCGGCGAACCGACCACGATCACCTCATAAATATTTTCCACGGTCTTGGATTGAAACTGCCCGCTGACAAAATCCAACGCTTGCTTGGTTTTCGTGCACAACACCAGCCCGCTCGCCTCCGCGTCGACCCGATGCACGTTGGCCACGCCCGCACCCCTTTTTTCCTGAATGAGCCCCAGCAAGCAAACCTGCCCTCGCGCCCGCGGATCGGGCGAAACCAGCAACCCGCTCGGCTTGTCGAAGGCGATCAGCCAATCATCTTCGAAAATAATCGGCGGGAGTGACGACATGTCCGGCTGTTCTGCGCAAACCCCACCCACGCGCAAACCAATACGCTGGCGGCGCTGCACAAAAAATCCCGCGCGCTTGCTTCCTGAAACGAACGACTGGAGGCGTTCGCCTCTATCAGCCCACTATTTGCCCCTGTTTTCCTCGCGGCTTTACGGTTTTTTCAGCTCAAAATATTATTGGAGAGTGGCGATCTTCCGCACTATTCCTTTTGCTCCAACCTAAAGATGACCCTGGCTCCCCGCATACTTGTCAATTTTCTCGCCGGACTTCGCACGGCCCGCTTTGCCAAAAAACTCCAGCAGACCGGCGACGGCTTGGCCGCGCAGAAAATAATTTTCACCAACCTCCTCGCCTCCCTCAGTCGCAGCCAGCTCGGACAGCGACAAGGCCTGCACCCCGGTTTTGATTATGATAGTTTTCGCCAAAGCCAGCCACTCGTCGAACACGCCCACTACGAACCCTTCATCGCTGCGATGGCCGGTGGAGAAACCGATGTGCTCTGGCCGGGCCGCTGCTCCTTCTTTGTCAAAACCGCCGGCACCACCACGGGGACTCCGCGCTTGCTTCCCATCACGAGCGAACTGCTGGCAAATTATCACGCCGGGATTGCCGCAGCCACTTTCATTCACGCCAGGGATGCAGGGCACGCCGGGGTCTTCCTCGGTCGGCATCTCCAAATCGGTGCCAGCACCAAACTCGATGAAGCCACCGGCAGCTACACCGGGAATTTTGAGGCGCTGACCCATCTCGCGCTCTCCCCGTGGGTCGAGGCCAATCTGTATTCCCCACCGAGCAAACTCGCCCAGCTCCCCGATGGTCCGGCTCGTACTGCGGCCATCGCCGATGCGATGCTATCCCACGATGTCACTTTGGTTGGAGGCAAACCTACCGCGCTCCGCCTGTTCACCGATACCATCCGCACCCGGGGCACTCGCGGCAAAGCCCGCCTCACCACCCTCCAATCTCTCTGGCCCAATCTGGAATGCTATCTGCACACCGGCGCTCCACTCGGTTTGCTCGCGCACGAATTACCAGGTCTGGTCGGGCACCATGTCACGTTCCGGGAAGTTTATGCCGCCGCGGAAGGCTGGTTTGCGGTGCAAGATGGCCAGCCGGCCGACGGCCTCCGCCTCCTCACCGATGCCGGAATCTTTTTTGAGTTTTTGCCCATGGCAGATTACGACGACACTCTGCCCGCTCATCTCGGACGCGCCTGCCTGCCCTTAGCGCAAGTCAAGATCGGCGTCGACTACGCCCTCGTGATCACCACGCCGGCAGGGCTTTGCCGCTACGTCGTGGGCGACATTGTGCGCTTTGTTTCGCTCGAGATTCCCCATCTCCACTTTGTCGGTCGCATCCGGCTCCAGCTCGCCTCCTTTGATGAACAGGTCAGTGAGCGCGAACTCAACGACTCCCTCCTCGAGGTCTGCGCGAAACACGATTGGGTGCCGGTCAACTTCCATGTTGCCCCGTATTTATTACGCGCCGGCCCCAACTCTCGCGGTGGCCACGAATGGTGGGTCGAGCTCCGCCCCGGCACCGTCAAAACGCCCACCGGTCCGCTGCTCGCCGACGAGCTCGACACCGTCCTCGCCCGCCTTAATCCCCTCTATCGCCAGTTGCGGGAAACCGGCGGGATCGAACCTCCCCTCGTACGCCTCGTCATGCCCGGCGTCTTCGAGCAATGGGCCAGAAAACATCCGATCCAATCCGGCGGTGGCCTGCCTTGCTGCCGCCCGGATCGGTTGATCGCCGACCAGCTCACGATTCTCACCCGCTTCCACGCCGGCGAAGCCATCATCGGTTGAGCGGAGAAACTGCCTGAGGTCCGGCGCGTCGATATTCACGACGGGCTCAGCGGTCCCGCCCTACCGAATAACACAAGCGGATTAAACTGACTGAATCGTTCCATGGTAGGTTCCGCGCTTGTCGCGCTACGTTGCGAGGCAAGCTCGCAACCTACGGAACAAGCCCACGAGCCCACCGACACTGATGCCGGTGGCTACTCCAAGGCACTTGATTCGCTAGATCAGCGGCGTTTTAGGGGTGCTTCACCGCGCAGGCATCTGCCGAGGGGGAACCCGACCTCCGGGCGGGTTTTGCCGCGAGCGGGTTTTGCCGCGAGAGCCGGCCAGAAGCGCGCCCGGAGGTCGCGCTCCACCTCCGATTCAGATCATCCGGTGTGCGCCGTGACTGGCTCAGCTCGTTTCCTCGTCCCTCCTCTCTCCACGGGAAGGGATCAGGATGACGTCACCGACCGGTGCGCTGCCAGCGACAAGGCGACTTGGGCGCGGTAACCCCGACAAAGTCGGCCCACAGGGGGCATCCGTCACCCATCAGGATTCAGGTACCAAGCCGATTGCGCAGCGCTTCACGCAGGACGTCAGGGGCGAAAGGTTTTTGCAGCACGACGGCGCCACCCGCAGCTAATTCGGGCGTCAACTCGTGCGGCGCATCATGGACACTCGTGAAGAGCGGACGGATCGTCGGCTGCAACCGCCGCACTTCCTGGACGAGATCCGTGCCCGACACCTCGCCGCGCAAATCCAAATCAGTCACGAACACATCCACCTCTTCCCGCCGCAATATTTCGCGGGTGGCACCGAGCTCCATGCTTTTCAGCACGCGATACTCCCGGCCGAGAATCAGGCTGATGGAACTGGCGACGCCGGAATCGTTGTCGTGGACCAGCACCGTCGGTCGCACCGTTTCGCCAAAGGGGCCACTGCGCCGCAACGCCGCTGCGAGCATCGTTTCCGAAGTGGAGCCGTCACGCCGCAACTCCGCCACGCCGACTCGCAAGGTGCCGACATCGCCAAGAAGGCCCTGCCATTGCCTGAGTCTATGCCGGGCCGCCGAGCCGCCCATCCCGGCCATCACAATCCCGATGCGATTGGCATCGTAGGGTCCCACGACTTCATTGCCCGCCAGCGCCTGACGGAGCGCCGGCAGTTGGCGCAGCACGCCTTCACACACTTGGGGTGACTCGACCAGCGCGAAGCTCACCGGGTGTTCCTCAACCAATCCACGGAAAGTCTCACGTTGCAGCGCTTCAATCAGCCTGACCTGACCGGGCGTGAGATCGTGCAACGCGATCACCCAAACGCCATCAGGCGCGCGCCGGGCCTCGCCGAAAATAAGTTTTCCGGCCGCCCGCAGATGAAAATTTCCGTGGCCCGATTCTATTTCCAAAAAGGGCGGCCCTGCCTCCCCGAGCCAATCGCGCCCCAGATCATTGGCCACGAGCAAGCGCCGCTCGGGCGTGTAAGCCGCCAGACCGATCGGCGCCTGGTTGAGCAAAAAGCGCAGCAACTCCTGGCTGCGTTGCGCCTCCTGCCTGCGCACCGCTTGATCAAGCACCGCCGAAAGAAAATCGGCGAGACCGGCGAGTAAATGCAGATCCTCCGCGGCGAATTGACGATTCTCACTGCGAGGCGCGGCTTGCAAGAAACCATGGGGCAACCCACCACCCACCAGCGGCACACTCAGCGAGCCCGCCACCAAGGGCACCTTTCCCGCATGCACCGCGCGATCAAGCAAGATGGCCGTGTGCTCAAACGCTGCGGACTGGGCGAGTGCCGTCTGCAAGCCAGCGACAAATCGATCAAATTCTCCGAAATCGGAAAACGCCTTGGCGAGCGCCCGCAGTGCGGCCGGCCCGGGCAAAGCTATTTTGGGCTGCGTCAGGTTCATTCCAGAATTGGCAGATGCACGCGGAAGGTGGTGCCGCGCCCCACCGCACTGTCGACGTGAATATCGCCGTGATGATGTTGCACGATGCGCTTCACGATGGCGAGTCCGAGCCCCATGCCTTCCTTGCCGAGACGTTGCCCCGTGGCCTTGGTGGTGGCGAAGGGTTCGAAGATTTGTGGCAGCACCACCGGATCAATGCCGGGACCATTATCGGCCACGCTCACGAAGAGCAACGGCTGGGGCACATCGATGACACGCGTTTCCAATTTAAAGACGATGCGGCCATCCGGCCGGCCCGCGAGTGCCTGAATCGCATTCTGGGTGAGATTGAGGAAAACCTGCAGCAACTGGCTGTGATTTCCGCGCACCGGCGGCACTGTTCCAGAAGGAATTTCGATCGTGACGCCCGTGCGCACCAGTTCGGGATGCACAATCGCCGACATCGTCGTGAGCAACTCGGGCAGATTCACCGCCTCCATGACGACTTGGTTGCTTTCAGCAAACGCCGCCACGTTGTCGATGATGTTGGCGATCCGATTCACATCCCGTTCGACCACCGCCCCGAATTCCTGCAGCATTTCAGGATCAGGCAGACGCTCCTTGAGCAAAGCGGTGAAGGTTTGCACCGACGTGAGCGGATTGCGCAACTCGTGGGCGAGTCCGGCCGCCAGCGTGCCGAGCGAGATAAGTTTCTCCGTCTGGCTGGCGCGGCGTTCCAACTGGCGCGCACGCAGCGTGACCGCCACCTGCAAACAGGTCGATTCAAGCAGAGCCAGTTCGGCCTCCGTATAACGCTCGCCGCTCTGGCGCGCACCGAGCAACAAGATGCCGGAAACGAAATCGTCACTCGCGATAGGGAAGACCGCCTCCATGGGCAGCTTCATGCGCAACCGCTCCAAATCAGCCAGCATACCGCCATTAAATTCCATCTCGGAACCGTCGATCAAGACCGGTCCGACATGGCCGTGCATCATGTGCGTCAGCACGCTATCGATCGGTACTTCCGCCGGACATTCCAGCCAGCCATGCGCCGCGCGCAGTTGGTAATCCCGGTCAAACTCCGTCCGCGAATAAGCGGCGGCGGCCTGCAAATCGAAAACCCGCGCAATCTCACTCACCGTGCTTTCAAAAATTTCCTGCTCCGTGCCCAGCCGAACAATGCGATGGCCCAAGGCCTTCAACTGTAACAACTGGTTTTTGCGGTGCCGCAGATAGGTCTGCGCCATGACCCGATCCGCCGTGCGATGCATTTGTGGCACCGCCCAGAGAAAAAACAAACTGCTCGCGATGGAAATAAGAAAACCGTTCAACAACCATTCAGCCGTCACCGCGATCCCCAGCGCCGGAGCCACAATCAACCCCGCCAATAAAATCACACAGGAAAAAGTAACCGCCATCCCCACATAGATGGCCGCGTACGCAAAATCATGAGTGACCAGCGGCAGTTGATAACGCGAAACGGCATGCGCCACCATCACGAGATAGAGACAAACCAAGGCGTTGCCAATCGGCGGCACCGGCAGATCAAGCCAGAGGGGAAAATTCGTCGCCCCACCGGCAAAGCCCAGCACAGTGCCCATGAAAATCATCCGCAGTTGACTGGAGCGCGGGCCGCTGGAATGGCGCGCATGGTGCTGGAGTTGCCAGAGCGCAATGATCATCAGGATCCCAAACCAAACCAGATAAAAAACAAAGGCACTGCCCGCCCGCGGCCAAAAAGGCATCCCCATCGCCGGGGACACTTCTCTGACCATCAATGACGTGAAACTGAGCGCGCAAAAAACGCAGGCCGAGGCATAACCCAGCCGCATCACCCAGGCCATCCGGTGCTCGTTACACAAGCGCGTGACGAAATGCAGATAAGTGATCGGCACGAAGTAGGCCGGAAACATCAGCAACCGCGTGAAAAAAAGCGCCCGCTCGGGATCATTGGTATTCTGCCAGAGGAGATAGCCCGCCGACCAGAGCGCGACGAAGAAAGCAAAAATGCCAAACTGCAAATTCAGCCGGTTATTCCGGCTGCGCAACCCCACGGCAAACGCCAAGAGCATCGCGACGAGAAAATTCGCGTAGGATGAGATGATCAGGTAAGTGGTCATTTGCTGGCCTTTACCACGACTGCTTGGTCGCCGAGGGACAACTGCGTATCGCGCAATTTTAAACCCGCATCGAGCACGAGACCCGCCAGCTCCGTCTGCGAAAAGAAAGCATAGTGCCCGATCTCCTCCCGTAATTTGATCTGACCGGCCGCGCGCAACAGATCCCGTCCGGCCTCCAACTCGTCCGCCGTCAGTTGCTGCGTAAGGGAATCGTGATAGATCACGGAAAGATCGCAATGCGGCTTCAGACTCGACGCCACAAAAGTACCACCGGGCTTCAACACGCGGCGCAGTTCGCGCAACAAAGCTTCCGGGCGCTTCAAATAGGACAGCACCAAACTGCAGCAGATCAGATCAAAGGTGTCGTCAGCAAAAGGCAATTGCCCGGCCAGGCCTCCCTGGTCCAACAGATCAAAATCAATCATCGAATATTGCACGCCCGGCAGGGATTCCTGCGCCGCTGCTCGTCGCTCCTCGACGTGCTTGGTCATCGCATCGGTCAGACCGCGCTGGGTCAGATCCAACCCGACATAAACCAGCGGCAGCGCCGAAGCGTCCCGCCCCTGGCGCAGTCTGGCCTCGCGCAACACCCAAAGCCCAAACATCCCGTTGCCGCAGCCCGCATCCAACACCAGCGCGCCCGGCGGCAACGGCCGGCCGAACTGGGCGAGCAGTTGGAGATAGTCCTGATAATCGGCCGAACGCTCGAGGATCGGATATTTTTTTAAATACGCCGACCAAAACTCCTGCTCCGATTCCGCCGGCATTGCCGAGCGTCGCATCCGCTCCCGTTCACCGCGATTTTGCGCCAACATCAATTTCTTGTCCGGGGCGCTCAACCCCGCGCTCACCTCCAACGGACACGGTCCGTCATGGAGGCAGGACCAAATGACTTCGCGAAAAAGTTGCTCAGCCGCCCGGGGATTTTCCCGTACTTCATGCATCGCCGCCGGCACCAAAATAATTTGGGCCGCAGGATTGGCCGCGACGACCTGCTGCACTTCTTCCCGGCGCACCCACAGATCTCGTTCCGCAAAAAAACATATCAGCGGCACCCGCAGTTTCGCCGCATCGGCCAACGTGCCCGTCAAGTCATGGAGCTGGTCCGTGATGGCGGACTCAAGAAACCGATCGCCCTGTACCTCGAGGCCAAGAAAATTGGTCACACCCCAACGCCGCCCGGCGCGATACTGGCTGAAAATATCCTCCCGGTAGATCTCGGACATCGTGGCGAGCAGGTTGACCACACCGGCGACACTGATGAATTTCACGATCCGCTCGTCATTCGCCGCCGCGCGCAACGCGCACCGCGCCGAAAGACTGTTGGCGATGATGATGACGCGCCTCACCTCATAAGTGTCCGAAAGAAAATCGAGACAGGCCGTGATATCAGCCACGGCACCGGGCAACCTGAAATCCAACGACTCCCCTTCGCTCTCCCCCACATGATTCGTGTGGTCAAAACGCAGGACATTCAGCCCATTCGCCGCCAAATGATAGCCGAGCTGCAGGTTGCTCTTCTTCGTTTCCCCATATTTTGGCGCGATCAAAACCCAAGGCCGGGAACGTGATTCGCCGACAGCATCAACGCAGGCCGCTAGCTTTAAGCCGGCTTGGTTGGTAAATTGAACAAATTCGGTGCGAATTTGTCCGGTTTTGACGTGATATTGGTCGGCAATCATCCTGATCGGCTAGCCAGTTGTGAAAAAGCGGATTTTTACAACGATAGCAATGAGCAAGTCCCGAACAGAAGCAGTTTTCTGAGGTTACTCACACCAATTCACGCTTGATAATGGCAATAAGCCCTAGAATGTTACGGGAAACCACACGGAAGTGACCCGGCTCCTGCTCATAACTGACGAACCCCAAACGTTGAACCAGTTTTCAACGCTAGCGTCCGCCGCCGACTTTCAAGTCCAGCATCGGGCGAAGGTTGCCGATGCCCGAGGCCCACTCTTGGCCGGCGTTTTTGATATCTGTGTCTTTGCCCCCACTCGTCCGGGCCTTGACCTTTACCAAGAGCTCGCAGCCACTCGCGCACTCGTCGCCAATTTGCAATTAGTGGTAATACTTCCCGTCGGCGAGAACAGCGAGACTCAGCAAAAATTATTAGCCGCCGGAGCCAACCTCGTTCTTTTCCAACCGGTCGAGCAGGGTTCGCTCATCGCCGTGCTGGAACGATTGACCGGCACCGGCCCCACTCCTCCGGGCCATTCCCAATCCATCCCCAATGCGATGCCCAGCCGGGCCGCCGCCCTGTCCTCGGCGCTGGAAGTCCTCCGCGATTTCACCCAGGTGCTCGGCTACTCCCTCGATTACCGCCAGCTCACGCAGCACTTCATTTTGAAACTGCGCGAAGTGGTCGGCCTGTCTCGCATCGCCATCTTTCTCGAGCCCGGAAAAACCAACAGCCTGCCCACCCTCGCCGCCCCGGAATCGCACACGCTGCCTTGCGTCGCCGCCGTCGGGCTCACCGCTGATCTCACGGATTGTTTTTCTCTTTCGCGCAAGAGCGGCCTCGGCCGCCAACTGACCCTGCATCCGCAGATTCTCCGCGCGCCCGTCGGCAGCAAACCCACGTTTCTCGATCCGAAAATCATCCGCGAATTCGAGGTGCTCGGCGGCCTCGTCGCCATCCCGATCAACGACCGCGAGCGCACCCTCGGCGTCGCCGTGCTGGGCGACCGCATCACCGGCGGCGAATTTTCCGACGAGGAATTGCTGCTCGTTTATCACCTGCTCGAGGAACTTGGTCTCGCCGTTAAAAATAGCTGGCTCCACACGCAGCTCGTCGGCAATCACCGCATTTTCAGCAGCGTGCTCAATAGCCTGACCGTCGGTGCGCTCGTGCTCGATTCCACCCAGCAGATCATCTACACGAACAGCGCCATCACCCGTTTTCTGCGCGGACCGAAAGCCCTCGGCATCGAGCTGGCCGATGTCCCGGCCCCGATTCTCACCAAGCTCCTCGAGGTCGTCCAACTCGACGCCACCGTCGAACCGTTTTTCCATGTGACGGGTGACGCCGCTGGCACCGTCTTCCGCGCCACGGTGATTCCCCTCCGCAATCCCGGCGATCGACTCCCGCAAACGGCGATGCTGCTGCTCGAAGACTTCACGCAGATCCGCTCCGCCCAGCGCGCCGAGATCGAATCGTCGAACCTGAAACTCATCAGTCTGATCGCCCGGCGTTTTGCGCACGAAATCCGCAACTCCCTCGTCCCACTCACCACGCACGCCCAACTCTTCGACGTCGAGATCAACAACGCCGAATTCCGCGACTCGCTCAAAAGCGCCCTCACCCGCGAAACGCAACGCATCCAACGCTTCACCGATCAGATGCTGCTTCTCGCCCGCGCCGATCAGCCCAACACCGAGCTCGCACCGCTCGACGATATTTTGCAGACCAGCTTCGCGAAGTCCCGCGCATTCGCCGGCGGTAATGCGAATTTGGAAATCAAAACCGAGTTACCGCCCGTCACGCTCCGCTGCAGCCGCGCCAACCTCGCTCACGCATTCCAGGAAATTTTCCTCAATGGCATCCAGTCCACGGGCGAAAACCGCCAGGTCCACGTCACCCTGAATGCTGCCGCCACCGCCGAGGGCGCCGCCGAGTTGGTCATTCAAGTCCGCGATAATGGCAGCGGCTTTGCCCCTGAATCCGTGTCGCGCGCTACCGAGCCGTTTTTCACCACGCGCAACACCGGCGTCGGTCTCGGCCTCACGATCGCCCGCCGGATCATCGAGGCCCATCAGGGCCGTCTCGAACTGCACACCCGCGTTTCCCCGGGAGATCCTGATCTCACCGTCCATTTACCCCTGCCGACTTAACCCGATGTTGCCCGCAACGAGCACCTTTTCCCTTGGGGTTTCCCACACCTACGTCTGTTTCCCTGACGCCTCCTCCCTTGCATTGAGCCTGCTTTTTTGAAAACTTCCACCCCACCCCGCGCCATGCCGACCGTCACCGTCACCGCTCCCGCGCCCGCTGTCGTCGCCCTCCCCACGCTGCTCATCGTCGATGACGAAGAGGGCCCGCGCCATTCACTGCGTATGGTTTTCCGCCAGGATTTTAATGTACAGGCCGTCGACAACGGCGACAAAGCGCTCGAATACGCCCGCACGCATCCCGTGCAACTCGCCATTCTCGATATCCGCATGTCCGGCAAGACCGGCATCGATGTGCTCCGCGGCCTCAAGGCCATCGATCCGCATATCGAGATCATCATGCTCACGGCCTACGAGACGATCGAGACCGCGCGCCAATCTCTCCGCCTCGGTGCCTGCGATTATCTCAGCAAGCCTTTCGATCTCGCCACCATTCGCGAAGCCGTCAGCCGCGCCCTGCACCTGCGCCGCATTTCCGAAACCGTTTCCTCCACCTCCAAGCGCCTGAAGGCGCTCAACGAGCAGCTCAACGACACCACGCTCAAGGAGGAAATGGCCCGCACCACCACCGAAATTTATGCCGGCGCTCTGCACGACATCAATAATCCGCTCACCGTCATCCTCGGCTACGTCGAGTTGCTCAAGCACCGCTTGGAAGGCATCGGCTCGCTCAGCGGCGCCAACCTCGATGCCGTGCGTGCCGATGTCGATCTGCTCTCCAAACAAGTCGGCACCTGCTCCGCCATCACCCGCCGTTATCTTCGTTTCGTCAACAAGCGCACCTCGTACGCTCCCGAAGTTTCCATCAACCAAGTGCTCGAGGACGTCCAGACGCTCATGCGCAATCATCCGAGTCTGCGCGGCAGCAAGCTCGCCGTGAAGCAACTCGACATCGATACCGCCGGCCAGATCGGCGGCACCGAGTTGATCCAGATTTTGCTCAATCTCACGGTGAACGCCTTCCAAAGTTCCAGCACGCCGCAAACCGTTTGGATCACCGCCGAGCGCTACGATCAACCGGTTCCGCTCGAGACTTTCAAAGACACTCCGGAAGAACGCTTCATCGGCCTCGAGTCCCTCGCCAACGTCGCCCCCCTCATCGCCCTCTCCGTCATCGATCAAGGCCCCGGCATCCCGCGCGACGTGCTCTCCCGGATCTTCGAACCGTATTTCACCACCAAAGAACAGACTGGCACCGGCCTCGGCCTCGCCATCGTCTGCCGCCTCGTGAAACACCATCACGGCATGACGCAAGTGAAGACCAAACTCGGCGAAGGCACCCGCTTCACGATCTATCTTCCCGCCAAAGAACCCAGCGCCTCCGGCGATCCCTTCCACGCGTTGCCCGTCTCGAACAAGCTCTCGTAAGGAGGGCAGGTGGCGCGCTTGTCGCGCTACGTTGCGTCAAGTTTTGCAGCCGTGTTTGAGCCAAAGGCGAAAACGCGGTCCGTCACGTTGCCGCGCTCCCACCGCGCTCCCAACCGCGCTGTCGCTGCGCTCCAACGCGGCTACTTAAGCCAACTCCCCCACAATCCCCACTTGCCCGCGCCGCCGTTGTCCGCTTCGCTCCGCCCGTGACCGAAATGCTCATCGCGATCCTCTCCGCCGCTCTCGCCGGCACCCTCGGCTGGTTCATCGCCTACTCCCGTTCCGCCGCTGTAACCGAACGCGCGAAACTCCTCGCCGCCGATCTCGAAACGACTCGCGCCCGCCTCGCTGAACTCTCAACGCTCAACTCTCAACTCTCCGCTTCCCTCGCCTCCGAACGCGCCTCTGCCACCGAACGCATCGCCGCCCTCACCGACGCCCACGAACGCCTCACCAATTCCTTCAAGGCGCTTTCCGCCGATGCCCTCCGCTCCAACAACCAGTCCTTCCTCGAACTCGCCCGCGAAAGTTTTTCCAAACTCCACCAACAATCCGCCGACGAACTCGGCAAGCGCCAGCAAGCCATCGACTCGATGGTGAAGCCGCTCAAGGAATCGCTGGAGAAAGTGGATACCAAGATCGGCGAGATGGAAAAATCCCGCGCCTCCGCCTACGGCCAGCTCTCCGAGCAATTGAAATCCCTCGGCACCGCGCAAACTTCCCTTCAAGCCGAGGCCGCCAAACTTTCCACCGCACTCCGCTCCACCACCACCGCCGGCACTTGGGGCGAACTCCAACTCCGCCGCGTCGTCGAGATGTCAGGCATGAGTTCCTACTGCGACTTCACCGAGCAACAAAGTGGCGGCTCACTCCGCGCCGATCTCGTCGTCCGTCTGCCCGGCGGCCAGCAAATCGTCGTCGACGCCAAGGCACCCAACGACGCCTACCGCGAAGCCGCCAACGCGTCCGACGACGCCGTGCGTTCCGCCAAGCTCGCCGAGCACGCCAGCAAAGTCCGCAACCACATCGACGCCCTCGGCGGCAAAGATTACTGGGCGCAATTCCAACCCTCACCCGAATTCGTCGTCCTCTTTCTCCCCGGCGATCAATTCCTCTCCGGCGCGTTGCAAGCCGACCCGAACCTCATCGACCGCGCCATCGCCAAAAAAGTTCTGCTCGCCACTCCCGCCACGCTCATCGCGCTCCTCAAAGCCGCCGCGTACGGCTGGCGCCAGGAAGATGTTTCGAAAAACGCGCAAGTCATCGCCGACCTCGGCCGCGCACTCTACGACCGCATCTCCAATTTCGCCGACAACCTCGACAAAGTCGGTCGCGGCCTCGAGACCGCCAGCAAAGCCTACAACTCCGCCGTCGGTTCCTTCGAGAGCACCCTCCTCCCCGGCGCGAGAAAGTTCGAAGAACTCGGAGCCAAAGGAACCAAAGAACTCACCGCCCCCGCCCCCACGGAAACCGCCCCGCGCGATGTGCTGAAACGAGCCTGAACATGGAACCATTATCTAGGAAAACGCATTAAGCTACAAATTGCGATCGATACGGAGTTTTCTCTGGAGAGCTAATGGGAACTCGCGATGGTTTACTCCATCTTCGCTCACAAATCGATGAAGCCCTTGAAAAAGGAAGCGTAGAAATCAGCAAAGATGTAGATTTTGATTTCGCAAAAATATCAGTTCAAGACGTCCATCCACGAGACGTAGTCAAACCAGCCAAGTCTAGTGATCGTTACCTCAAATACGGATGCTTGGGCACTCTCGTCGTGTTGCTGTATTTAATTGGTGTCGGGGCCTACCATGTAATCAAAGCACTCGTCCAATAGAAAAACCAATGAGCCCCCCCTCCCTCGAAGGCATCTGGCAGCCCGTCTACGCGGAACTCGACGGCGCGGAGGCACCGGTCGCGGTGCCGCATATCCCCGCTTGTCATCACGCACACCAAAGCTAAATTCCACCTCATGCCACTCACGCTCCAATTGAAGAAGATGTCCCGCACCGACAAGCTCCGGACGATGGAGGCGCTTTGGACCGACCTGACCAAAAACGAAACCCGATTTGAATCCCCGGCGTGGCATGGCGAGGCTTTGCAGGAAGCCCAGCGGCTCGTCAAAGCAGGCAAAGCCAAGTTCTCCGACTGGGATGAAGCGAAGGCACGGTTGCGCCGCAAGGCGGCCAAAGTTGCGTGAAACTACGGATTCTAGATCTGGCCGAGGCCGATCTGCTCAACGGCTATCAGTTTTATGAAAGTCAATCAGTGGGTATTGGCTGGTACTTTCTTGAAACGCTTTCCTCTGAGATCGAATCCCTGCGACTCTATGCGGGCATCCACCGGCAGGTGTTTGGCTTTCATCGCCTGCTCTCCCGGCGGTTCCCGTATGCCGGGTATTATGCAATCTCTGCGGACGAAATTAAGGTCTGGCGCGTGCTTGATTGTCGAAGAAACCCCAACTGGATTAGCGATCAACTCCACAAGAGCCGTCAACGTCGCAACTGATCCACGCTCTCCGCATGAACATCGCACCCTCCCTCGAAGGCATCGGGCAGCCCGTCTACGTCGAACCTGACGGTGAAGTGGCATGGGTCTCCCTACCCATGATTTTATTTTTCACAGGTCGGAGACCAGTGCCACGCCAGCCTTGCATCGCCTGCAAGCAACCTCCCGCACTCCAGACAGGACCTCACCTACCCACCACTTGACACCCTCTGCCGTTTTGAACATTTTCCCGACATGGCATCCATTCCATTTCGGACGCGGATAGATCGTACTTTGAAGAAGGAGAGCGACGCGGTCCTCAAAGCCTTGGGACTGGACGCCGGTTCGTTCGTTTCCATGGCGCTGGCTCAACTCGTCAATCGGCGCGGGCTCCCTTTCGCCGTCACCGAGTCTGATGCGAACTACTTCGTCTCCGAATACGGGCTTACCCGGCAACAAAGCATCAAGACGGGCACCGCGATGCGCCGGGAAACGGCCCGCGCCCGTCGCACGGGCAAATTGCGCGAGGTGTCCGGTCTCTCCGATCTCGTTCCGCGAAACTACTGGCGACGCCGCGCTTTCTCAAAAGCATTGAACCTGCAGGCCGGGCAGAAATTTTGGCGGCCATGAAGGCTGCGGGCACCGCCTACGGCCAACCCCACCTGCATGCCGGGCTGGGACTGAGACGCATCCAGCCCTTCATGGAATGTCAC
>ENA-ORBV01001011-ORBV01001011.1-microbial-mat-metagenome-genome-assembly--contig:-NODE-1011-length-63707-cov-9.300031_pt1 | contig 63707 bp, 53 predicted proteins | sample MGYA00237777_ERZ505514 | MGnify/ENA primary metagenome ERZ505514 (study PRJEB26160, sample SAMN06269048) | microbial mat metagenome | isolation source: Oligotrophic lake microbial mat | place...
ACTGGATGAGACAACGGTGGCAGGACTTTGATAGCTTCCGTGAGTGTGTCGATGCCGCATTCCATCAGTGTCTTAACATATTTGCATAGTGCTATATCGGCGTAAGCAGAAGGGAAAAGCAGATCGCGCATCCGCCATACCTTAATCCGGTAGTTGATTGGGGTCAATGCCTTGCGATCGCAGCAGTTCTTCTAGCTGTTCGGTTCGTTGTTGCGATCGCTCTTTTGCCTGCCGTTCGGCTTCTTCGGGCAATGGCATCACCTGCCCTTCTACATTAAACCAACGCAATTGTCGTTCATGAATACCGAGATATAGCTCAAGCTGTTCGCTCCAGAGTAATCCGTTTTCCGTGGGCGAAATCGCTTCGTATCGACCATCAATCAGATGAAATCCCGCAAATTCTAGGGTTTCTGGATGAAACCAGAAGTAGTTCGGTACACGCCATACTTCCTGATAGAGTTGCTTTTTGATTCCACGATCCACGGCGGCTGTTGAACTAGAAAGTAGCTCAATCACAACGTTTGGATACTTGCCCCCTTCCTCCCAGATCACCCAACTGCGACGATCGCGCTTTTCGGCTCCTAACACGACAAATATATCGGGTCCTCGGAAATCGCGCTGTTTTAGCTGCTGTTCGTTGTAGTAGACCGTTAGGTTACCAGAAATATAGAAGTCTGGGCGATCGCGCCACCAGTATTTCAGCAAACGGATTAGTAGATCGATCTGTTCACGGTGAAAATCAGTTTCCAAGGGAGGCTCATCACTGTAGAGGCTTGTGGGAGGACACTTGATTTCGTCAATCACTGCCTCATCCATAGAGTGAGGTAAATTTGCATCAAGACGAACCATAGTCAGACTCTCCAGCAAGATTGCTCTCAGTATAGCGGTCAGTCGCTGAGTGAAGAATCAAATAGAGCCACAATATTTCCCGTCAGTCTTTTTAAGCCTGTCTAGTTTGACAGCTTGTCTTTTGACGCAGGCGAACATTTGCCTAAAGATAAACGATCTGTTTAGCTTTCGATGGGAGTAGCATTCTTGCTGAAGTCGTGGCAGTTTGGTGTGAGTTTTTCTCAATTAGGTTGTATGAAAATATTATTGCTGGTGCCGGGTGCCGTCTTACTCAGTTGGGGTAACTGGGCGATCGCGGATCGCCCAGTTACCCCAAACCGAGGGTGAGCGATCGCCGCAAGCCACCATACTCAAGCAACATCAACAGGCTTTTCCATCTACTCGCGCTCAACTGGTGCTAGTGCCAGTAGGCTTAGAAAGCAATTTGCTGACTCAAACAAAACCAGCAGGTGCAGCCACTCTAGACGACGACACCGAAGAAGAAGTCGTGGTTGAAGGGCAAAAAAAACCGCTGGTTCTGCTCCGGTTTACACAATCACAGGTGAGGAAATTGATAAGCAAGGGGCATTTAGCGTTAACGAAGTTCTGAAAAACTTACCCGGATTTGCCATCAACGATACGGGTTTTGGTGTCGATATTCATACAGGCTTTTATTATCGAGGCACCACGCAAAATCAAAATATCTTTCTGCTGAATGGGCGATCGATTAATAGCCACATCAATACCTATCATGGCGCTACTGATCTCAATACGCTGCTGACTGGTGGCATCGATCGCATCGAATTATCCAGCGACACGGCAGCCACTCTCTACGGCTCCGAGGCGTTTGGCGGCGTGGTCAACATCATCACCAAAGACACCACTAGCGGATCGCCAAAATTTAATCTGCTGGCACAGGGAGGTTCCTATGGGCGGCAAAATTATCGAGGGGCGTAACGGGTGGCTTGGGCAATCTCGGCTATGCTTTTGCTGACGAACGCTTTCAGGCAGAAAATGATTATCTAGTTCCCAAAGGGGCGGCAAACCGGGGCGACGATGGACGATTGTTGAACGACGATACTCGGTTTGATAATTACTATGGCAGGCTGTCTTACAAGGTTGATCCGAGAAATACGATCAGCTTAGACACTTATAAAATTACCAGCCGTAAAGGGTTGATGTATTTTGGCTTTCCACTCCAGGGCGATCGCCTAAATCATGATGCCCTCAACATCGGCTTATCTTGGAGAGCGCTGGTGGGCGCTGGCATTGACTCGATTTTGACGGCAAACATCGGCTTCAACCGTGACTACTTTGATACCTTCGATCCCACGCAAAATATTTTCTTCCGGCAAGGAACTCTCGATGCGCGGGGATTGACTGCCAGAGTCGAGCATAACTGGCAAGTCGCACCGATTTACAACTTGCGCTATGGGATTGTAGCGGGACGTTGGGAAAATATTGCCCTCGTGAATACCAACGCCCACCCTGCGGGAAGCGAGCTACATCCCCCAACCCCTTATCTTAAAATAGGTCAAAGTCCCACTCCCGCTCTGGTAGAGGGATTTAGGGTGAGGGCGAAAAAGTGACGTACTCCCACTGCTTTTTTGTTCAGTGGTATTCAGACGATCGCTAAGTTTAAGTAAAGGTTAACCCATATCTTTGATTCAGCGTTTATACTGTATGACTCTCACTTTTCTCGGTTGAAGTTTTATGAAAACTGCACAAAAAACATCGTCTCAGGTTGCATCAACGACTGACCACGTATTAACGTTGGGCGATTATGCCCACTCGGTACTCAGTGAGCAATACCGCAGCATATTCAAATATGAAAAGAAAGTTTTAGCCGACACCGATCCAGAAGATTTGCATCGGATGCGGGTGGGCACACGCAAGCTGCGAACGGCATTTCAGGTGTTTGGCATGGCAGTGCAAATGCCCAAGGGTGCTAACCCAAAACGGGTGAGTGCGATCGCCAAAATCTTGGGTAAACTGCGCGACTTAGATGTGCAAATCGCCGCATTAGAAGGCACTTATTTGCCTCTAGTGGATGGAGTTGAAGAAGATTTGCTGCACGAGGCGCTTCAAGTATTGTATAAGCAGCGTCGGCAAGCATTTGCTGTGGTTGAACATAGCTTAGCGCGATCGCGCTATCAAGATCTTAAAACCAGCTACCAAGACTGGCTAGAAAACCCCGAATATACGTCTCTAGCCACCCTGCCGATTATTCCCTTGTTGCCTGATCTGCTCAGTCCTTTGCTTGCCGACTTGCTGCTCCATCCCGGCTGGTTAATTCCGGCGAGTGGCTCTTCAACCGCCGCTGGAGAACTCCTCCACGATTTGCGAAAGGCGTGTAAGCACGTCCGCTATCAAGCAGAATTTTTTGTACCGTTTTATAGTCAACCCTTTCAAGATTGGATTCAAGAGATCAAATTGCTGCAAGACAACTTGGGTAAACTGCAAGACAGCTATGTGCTGCAAGATCTTTTAAAGGAATATTTGCCCAAACGCGCCGAGATGCCAGCATTGCAAGCCACGATTCAGCAAACGAGATCGGACGCGTTAGCCGATTGGGATCGAGTGCGGCAGCAATATCTTGATCCGGCATTCCGGAGTTATTTGCACCAAATGTTATTGGAACCTGTTCTGCCATTTGTCGAACCTGATCCAGCCCCAGCAAGCACCCGCAAAGGATCTGCCGCCAAAAGAGTTGCCAAAACCACCACAAAAACCGATGCTGTTCGTAAGCCATAATCTTTGCTCGTTTGGTGGGTTATTCCTAAAATAGTCAAAGCGTCCTGTAAAATTTTGAGTGGATTGTCAGATTTGCACGTCCGTTGATTCTAAGTAGTAAACAGGCTGTCTAGCTGATTTTTTATGACCACTGATAATCTGAATTTCTTGGATGATGGTGAATCGATCGCGTCAACCGTGAGTCAACTGCATCATTACTTTAAAGCCACCCACTCCCGCTATAAATTAAAGCAGGGGAAGTTGCTGAACCGCGTCCATATAGACGCTAAAGAGACGGCTCAAGTTCAAGAAGATGTGCAGCATTTGGAAGAAGTGATTGCTTTATTTGGCATATTGACCGATTCGCTTTCGGTGGCGAATCGGGTGCTGCACTCTGAAGCGATCGCCCAAATTATTGGCTCCGATGCCGATGTTTATAAAACTCATCTGGAAGATGAGAAAGAACAAACTTCTGAACAGGCTGCGGCTCAACGTAAAGTGGCTCAACAAAACAAAGACTAGCTCAGCCATTCTGGATACCGCTTTGATTCGGGTTAATTCTTCTCTAGCTTTTTCTTTGCCTCTTTTTCAAACCAGGCAACCACTTGGGCGATCGCTAAAATTTCAATCTCGATGCCTGATTCCCTAGCGATGCGCCTCAGTGGTTTAAGTGATGAAATCACCAACTGCGAAAAAAATTGGCGAAACTCGCTGTCTCCAGTTTTTTGCAAGCTGGCATCTTGATAAACCCATTCTTCAATTTGCGTCGATTCCAGAGCAGCAATGGAAGTGTTGGCTTGTTCGGCGATTTGCTTCAGCGATCGCAGCGCATAAATTGTGACTCGCGCCGTGAATTTATCGTGCGAAGTCAGTAACGCTTTATCCACTTCAGCGCACTCTTCGGGCGTTAAAAAATCAGAACCAGGTTGCATAGAGTCTTTTGTCATCGATAGGATTGGGATACTGTAATAAACTATCAACCATTCACCAAATTATGACGAAGCGCACCTCTTCTGACGATATTCAAGATTGGGACGATGTGCCAGATCTCAATCATATTGTGAATGATAAACGTGCGGTCAAAAGAGCCACCCCTGCCAAAGGTCGCCGTCGCAACAGACGCTACGAAAACCGCTTGCTCAATGCTCAAATCGATAGTCACCTAACGCTTGAAGAGCGCGAGGAATCTTGAATCAAGAATTCTAAAACTGCTTTGATCTCAAATGTTGTGATGCGATCGCGTGTTGTCATCTCAATGCAATCACTATTGCTTCGACTGAATCAGGTAGCCACAGAGATGTTCCCCATTCACCAACCAGTGAGTCCGTTCTACAGTGCAATCTTGCAGCGCCACCGCAAACATTTCCAACTCATGCCCACACACGCTGGGAAACGATTCTGCAATTTGAGAAATGGCACAGTGATGCTCCGTCAAAATAAACCGATCGCTGTCTGCCACCACTAGCCCATCTGCATCGATAGAATGAGACTCTGCCATGTATCCTTCTGCTTGGCGAATTTCAGCAAGCTTTGCTACACGGTCTTTGAGCAAACCGTTGCCAATGCGATCGCGATACTCCAGCGCGTTCCGCTCCCATTGCTTTTGCAGAATTGACTTCATCTGCTCTTTGCTAACGGTTGCCGCCAGGGTATCTAATAAAGAAATTGCAAACTGATCGTAGCGATCGGGAAAGCGATCGCGCCCAGACTGACTTAAACCATAGGTGTGACTAGGGCGACCCATTCCCGACTGCACTGCTTCATGCACAATCAGCCCTTCCTCTTCCATATCTTTCAAATGACGACGAATCGCTTGAGGACTGATATGCAGACATTCAGCCAAATCTTGAGCGGTGGCTTGTCCCTGCTTTAGAAGATGTTGCAGGATGTCTTGTTTTGTAGAAGGCTGCTGAGTTGTTGTCATTCTCGTAGGTATCGAGACTTACAAATGCAATTCAAGTGTATATCCTAACTTTAGCAACAAAACTGTTGCTAAAGTGTTTTACAATAAGGTTAAGCAACAAAAGTGTTGTTTTAATTAATAAAATTCATTTGTCACATTATCCCACTTGTATAGTGTTGCCTGCCTTATGAACACTCAAATGAAACCGAACCAAGCTTCCGAAAAAAGTTTGGAGGCAATGAAAAATTTTTCAGAAACCTATGCAAAGCGTACAGGCACTTATTTTTGCTCCGACTTGAGCGTTACCGCCGTTGTGATTGAAGGGCTTGCCAAGCATAAAGATGATTTGGGCGCTCCGCTTTGCCCGTGCCGTCATTATGAAGATAAAGAAGCCGAAGCGGCTGCCGTTTATTGGAACTGCCCCTGTGTGCCGATGCGGGAACGCAAAGAATGCCACTGTATGCTGTTCCTCACTTCTGACAATCCCTTTGTGGGCGACAAACAAGACATCTCCATAGATGAAATTCGTGCCACTACCAATCAGGCATAACCACTTTAGAAGCTGATTGAAGATTAAAGACCCAGTGCAAATCTACAATCTTTTCCTCCAAAATCCCATCCCTCAGAGAGAATACTTTGATGACTATATCCGTCCAAAACCTGGTCAATCAGCCTTACAAATATGGCTTCATCACTAACATTGAATCCGATACGATTCCTCGTGGCTTAAGCGAGGACGTAGTTCGTCTGATCTCTAAGAAGAAAAATGAACCTGAGTTCATGCTGGAGTTCCGTCTGAAAGCCTATCGCCAATGGCTGAAGATGACTGAGCCAAACTGGGCAGAGGTGGGCTACCCTGCGATCGACTACCAAAATATCATTTACTACTCTGCGCCTAAAGTGACAGAAAAGAAAAAAAGCCTGGATGAGGTTGATCCCGAACTGCTGGATACCTTCGAGAAGTTAGGCATCTCCTTATCTGAACAAAAGCGGCTCAGCAACGTTGCTGTGGATGCGATTTTTGACAGTGTTTCGATCGCCACCACCTTCAAGGAAAAACTAGGGGAAGTCGGGGTTATCTTCTGCTCCATCTCCGAAGCCGTTCACGAACACCCTGAACTGATCAAAAAATACCTAGGCAGCGTTGTTCCGGTTGCAGACAACTACTTTGCCGCTCTGAATGCAGCAGTGTTCAGTGACGGCTCCTTCGTTTATATTCCCAAAGGCACAAAATGCCCGATGGAGCTTTCCACCTATTTCCGCATCAACAACGGCGACTCTGGACAGTTTGAGCGGACGCTGATTGTGGCAGAAGAAGGCAGTTCTGTCAGCTATTTGGAAGGCTGCACCGCGCCCATGTATGACACCAATCAGCTTCATGCGGCTGTGGTGGAACTTGTGGCAATGGACAATGCCGACATCAAATACTCCACGGTGCAAAACTGGTATGCCGGAGATAAAGAAGGCAAAGGCGGCATCTTCAACTTCGTCACCAAGCGGGGATTGTGTCAGGGCGTGAACTCCAAAATCTCCTGGACTCAGGTAGAAACCGGATCAGCCATCACCTGGAAATATCCAAGCTGTGTGCTGGTGGGCGACAACTCCGTGGGTGAGTTCTACTCGGTGGCGTTGACCAACAACTACCAGCAAGCCGATACGGGCAGCAAGATGGTTCACATTGGCAAGAACACCAAAAGCACCATCATTTCCAAAGGCATCTCTGCTGGCAATTCTCAAAACAGCTATCGCGGCTTGGTCAAGATTAATCCCAAAGCCACAGGCGCACGCAACTATTCCCAGTGCGACTCGATGTTGATTGGCGACAATGCCCAAGCAAACACGTTCCCTTATATTCAGGTGCAAAACGATAAGGGCAGAGTCGAACACGAGGCTTCCACCTCCAAGATTGGCGAAGATCAACTGTTTTACTTCAAACAGCGCGGCATCTCTGCGGAAGATGCGGTTTCGATGATCATCAGCGGTTTCTGTCGTGATGTGTTCAATCAACTGCCGATGGAATTCGCCGCCGAAGCCGATAAACTCCTCGCCCTCAAACTCGAAGGCAGCGTGGGTTAAAACAATATTCCTTTTTGTGAGGAGTTGAGCTTATGGAATCAACCAGCATGGGATTAGTTTACGCAGATATCGAGCTTGTTCGTGGCGCTGACTTAATCTTGGTTGAAGAAGGTTATTTGAATCAGGATCAAGTCCGCAAAATTTACGTTCGAGCAATGGTAGACAGCGGAGCCACCATGCTTGCAATTCCTGAATTCGTGAAAAAACAGCTTGATTTGCGTCGGGTTAGAGAAATTGAAGCTGAAATGGCAGATGGTTCGAGTTCAACATTTGAAGTTGTTGCTCCTGTTGGAGTTCGATTTGAAAATCGGGATGTGTTAGTGGAAGCGTTAGTTGTTCCAAACAGCAATAAGGTTTTGTTAGGTGCAATTCCAATGGAGGGAATGGATGTGCTGATCGATCCAAAGCGCGAACGGCTCGTGGTCAATCCTGAAAGTCCTGATGTTGCTCGAATGTTGTTGATGTAGAGTTTATCCTTTAATCCCGATATGCCTAATCCGTTATTTTCACGCTATAGCCAGGGAGAAAACCGCGTCACAGCCAGCATTCTTGCCGTATTTGAGCGGATTTCATTTGCATTGGTTGAGCAAATTTTGCAAATTTTGTGTGAGGAACCTAATCTACCGCTATTACAGATAAAAAATCAGATTAAGTCTGGAAAAATGGGGCGAGTCCCTGATGGCGCAATACAAGCATCATTTGCTTATTGGATTGAAACAAAAACTGTTCAAAATGCTGTTGATTTTAATCAGCTAGAGGGGCATTTGACCGCGTTATCTGAAGTACCTGATGTTGGCAAGAAAAAGCTACTTGTTTTGACACCAGATTATGAAGAGCCTCAAGCTGTTAAAAACTTGAATTCTAATCTAGTTGTTTGGGCAAGTTTCAATGATCTGTATGCTGCGATCGCTGAAATTACTACAACTGCTGAAAACACTGAAACTGGCGAATCCTGGTTAACCTCAAATTTTTCCCCTCCCAGTGAGCAAGAACGATTCTTACTGCGTGAACTGGTTCAAATGCTACTTGCTGAAGGCTTGGTCAATAGCGGCAAGTCGGATGCAGTCCTGATCGTGCCAGCCAGATCAGCGATCGAGGACTATCGAAATTTCTCAGCTTACATGTGTCAACCGAATCGCTCGTTCCAACCTGTTGAGTACATTGGCTTTTACCATAACGGAGCGATTGATAGACACATTGTCAAAGTCATGAGCAAACCTGTGGAAGAAATTGACTTGACTGAAGAGGCGATTGAAGAAGCCACTGATTTAGCCGTAGATACTGAAAATACTAAGCAAACTAAGCAAAAATTACATCAATTAGTTGATCACTTAAGAAGTCATAGTAGTCCTAAATATGGCTTGAAGCACAAGGTTTTCTTCTTATCTTCTTCTGATTCACCAGATACGATCAAGTTGACGCAGGATATTAGAAACGACCTGAGAAATCAAGCAGGCAGACCTTACGCTTTTACTCAGAGTCAGCGTTATGTACCGCTGTCAGAGTTGAAAAAGAATCCGGCTACAACAACAAAATTGCTAAAAGGTTAGGGTGCTTAAGCAATGACTCAAACTCTACAGGCTAGGAATGTTACTCTGCGTGACTTGATTGATAACTTCAGTCTAGAATTAGTGCGCGACGAGCAGTTTTTTCGAGAATGGCAAGATGATTTGCCAGCCGTTTCTGAGTCTGAAAAAGGAATTTTGAACCAGGTTAAAGAGGGCTATTTCAATTTAATTAACTACCCGCCTTTATTAGAAAAGGCGGTTCAGATTGCGGTACTTGGACCTATCCTGTTCGTGGGTGGTTTCTTCCTACCGCCATTCCATATTCGCGCAGAGAAATCGATTGAAATTTCTGCTGAAGATGAAGGAATGATTGTCCGAGGGCAGGCAGATTTAGTTCTTCTAAAAGAAGGCTTTTGGGTGCTTGCGATCGAATCCAAAGAAAATTTCTTTTCGGTCGAAGTTGGGTTAGCTCAATTGCTGACATATATGTTGGCAGACCCTCATTCTGCTCAACAGCCTAGCTTTGGGTTGATTGTGGCGGGTGGCAGTTTTATGTTCATTAAGCTCCTGCGTGGAGAGATTAATCGATATTCGCGATCAAAAATATTTGAGATTAGTAACCCTGGGAATGAGCTTTACGATGTTTTAGCGATTTTGAAGCGAATCGGGCAGCTTTAAGAATTTGTGCGCCAAGCAGTTAGGAGTAGTGAGTGATGATTAGAGAACATAGTGAAGTGATTTTGGCGGTAAAAAATTTGACCGCAGAAGTAGAGGGAACGCCGATTCTTAAGGGTCTAAACCTTGAGGTGAAAGCGGGTGAAATTCATGCGATTATGGGACCAAATGGATCGGGAAAAAGTACCTTTTCCAAAGTTTTAGCGGGGCATCCAGATTACACCGTGACGGGTGGAGAAGTTACCTATTTAGGACAAAATTTGTTGGAGTTGGAAGCAGAAGACCGATCGCGCTCTGGCATCTTTCTCGCCTTCCAATACCCAATCGAAATTCCCGGTGTCAGCAACCTCGACTTTTTGCGTGTGGCATACAACTCTAAGCGCAAGTTTGCAGGGCTGGATGAATTGGATATCTTCGATTTTGAAGACTTGGTGCAGCAAAAGCTGGATGTAGTGAAGATGAATCCGGCGTTCCTTGACCGCAGCGTCAACGAGGGCTTTTCTGGTGGCGAAAAGAAGCGCAACGAAATTCTGCAAATGGCGCTGCTGGAGCCAAAGCTAGCGATTTTAGATGAGACGGATTCTGGGCTGGATATCGATGCGCTGCGGATTGTGTCGGCTGGCGTGAACCAGTTGATGACAACCGAGAATGCGGTGGTATTGATTACCCATTATCAACGCTTGTTGGATTACATCGTGCCGGACTATGTGCATGTGATGGAAGGCGGACAGATTGTAACCACGGGTGGCAAAGAACTGGCGCTGGAACTGGAAGAGCGCGGCTACACCTGGATTCGAGAAGAAGAGGTTGCAGCACGATGATTGAATTGTCTACCGTTTCTGAAGTTGGCAATGTCGGACTTTCTAACAAAGGCGATCGCGCCACTTATCTACAAACCCTGCTGCATCTTCGGGTTCCTCTCCATGAGTCACTCGCCGGACTGCAAGTGATTCGCGATCGCGCCACTGCCAGAGTCCAAGAACTGGCGATTCCATCCACTCGCGATGAAGCATGGCGATTTGCAGATTTATCTCCACTATTGCAAGCCGATTTGCAGTCTGTAGATGTCCATCCGACTTTAGGCTTTCCTCACATCAAACCGTTCATTGTTCCCGAAGCGGTCAGCAGTCGCTTGGTATTTGTGAACGGCGTATACGATCCTGCGTTATCCGCAGTGGATGGATTGCCCGATGGCGTGTTGGTCAGCAATCTAGGAACTGCGGCAGCGTTCAAGGACTTATCACCTCACCTTGCCCAACAGCCTGGAGCAGAAGAAGTCTTTACAACTTTAAACACTGCCAGCTTTACCGATGGCGCATTAGTTTGGGTTGAAAAAGATCAGGTGATCGATAAGCCGATCCAGATTTTGTATGTGTCAACCGCAACTCAACCCGCGATCGCTCACCCGCGTTGTCTTATCGTTGCTCAACTTGGCAGCAAGCTAACCCTGATTGAGGATTTTGTCACGCTGCATGAAGGAGTGTATTTCACCAACTCAGTCACAGAAATTGTGGTTGCGGACAATGCTGAAGTGAACCACACCCGAATTCAGCGCGATAGTTCTGAAGCGGTTCACATTGGTAAAACGATCGCGACTCAAGCACAGAATTCTCGCTATACCTGCAATGCCATTAGCTTTGGCGGCAAGCTGTCTCGTCATAACTTGGAGGTTTACCAAACCGGTGAGCAGACGGACACGGTGCTAAATGGACTGACGATGATTACGGGTAATCAGGTGAGTGATACCCACAGCGCGATCGCCTTCACCAAACCCCACAGCACTAGCCGCCAGATTCACAAATGCATTGTCGATGATCACGCCCACGCGATTTTTAATGGCAAAGTGTTGGTGCCCAAAGCCGCCCAGCTTACTAACGCGGGGCAGTTGAGCAAAACCCTACTGCTGTCGCCCAAAGCGCGAATTGATACCAAACCCCAGCTTGAGATTGTTGCCGATAACGTCAAGTGCGCCCATGGAGCCACGGTCAGCCAACTCGACACCGACGAAGTGTTTTATCTGCAAAGTCGCGGCATTGATGAAGCCAGTTCTCGCAAGCTGTTGACTTTTGCTTTTGCCTATGAAGTGATTGACCAAATTCCAGTGACCTCGTTAAAAGCGCAATTGAGCGCGATCGCCCGTTCTCCGCAGTCTTAGCCATGTTTTGGCAGTAAATCTATGGCATATAGCGACTTTACCTTAGAAGCAGTAGTTGAACAGTTTGGGCTAGTCGAAAAAAACGAAGCCCTGTTTGAAGCCGTTCAACCGATTCTTGCCAGCGCTTGGCTGACAGAAACGCTTTCTATCAGCCAAAAATTGGGACTGCGATCGGGTACAGAAAAAGCTCGTTCTGAATTTATTATCGTACCAATTCTGCTAGAGCTAGAACGTAGAAATCCAAATCAATTCATGATCTACTCCGGCAAATCAATGGATGTAGACAAAAGCAAAGGCTTGAATGGCGAATGTGATTTTATTGTGAGCAAAGGCGAAGCCACACGAGTAATTCAAGCCCCAATATTCTCCTTAGTTGAAGCCAAAAAACAAGATATTGATCTAGGGTTAGGGCAATGTGCCGCCCAAATGATCGGTGCAACACTCTTTAATAAACAGCGAGAAAAAAACGTAGAAACCATCTATGGATGCGTCACCACTGGAGAAATTTGGCAATTTCTGAAGCTAACCAATCAATATCTGACGATTGATGCCAGCCTCTATTTTTTGACTGAACTTGAAACAATCCTGGGAATCTTTCAAACAATCCTCGATTTTTATTAATTCCCCAAACCCCAAACCCTAACCCCTAACCTCATTTCCCCCATGACAATTGCCACCGACAAACCCCTTGCCCTCAAAGTTCGTGCCGACTTCCCCGTTCTGAACCAGGAAGTCAACGGCAAACCGCTGGTCTATCTGGACAACGCTGCCACCTCCCAAAAGCCGATCGCGGTCTTGGATGCCCTGCGTTACTACTACGAACATGACAACGCCAATGTGCATCGAGGAGCGCACACCCTCAGTTCCCGCGCCACTGATGCTTACGAAGGCGCACGGGACAAAATTGCTGCTTTTATCAACGCGGCTTCCCGAAGCGAAATTATCTACACCCGCAACGCCAGCGAAGCGATCAATCTCGTTGCCTATAGTTGGGGCATGAGCAACTTGCAGCCAGAGGACGAGATCATCCTGACCGTGATGGAACACCACAGCAATCTGGTGCCCTGGCAGTTTGTAGCGCAGAAAACGGGCGCAGTGCTGAAGTTTGTGCAGCTAACCGACACGCAAGAATTTGACTTTGAACAGTTCAAATCCCTGCTGTCTGACAAAACCAAGCTAGTGTCTGTAGTGCATGTCTCTAACACCTTGGGCTGCATTAATCCAGTGAAAGAAATTTGCGTAGAAGCTCATCGTTATGGAGCAAAAGTGCTGCTGGATGCTTGCCAAAGTGCGCCCCATTTACCGCTAGATGTACAAGAGATTGACTGCGATTGGCTCGTGGCTTCTGGACATAAAATGTGTGCGCCCACTGGAATTGGCTTCCTCTACGGCAAGCTGGATCTGCTGAACGCGATGCCTCCGTTTATGGGCGGCGGTGAGATGATTGCGGATGTGTTTTTTGATCACTCTACCTACGCCGAACTGCCCCACAAGTTTGAAGCCGGAACGCCAGCGATCGCCGAAGCAATTGCCTTGGGTGCTGCCATTGATTACCTGAGCGCGATCGGCATGGACAAGATTCATGCTTACGAAGAAGAACTGACGGCTTACCTGTTCCAACAGCTTGAGCAAATCCCCAACCTGCGAACTTTGGGACCCAAACCCAACGCAGACGGTAGTGGACGGGCGGCTTTAGCAGCATTCACCGTGGGCGATGTTCATGCGAATGATCTGTCAACTTTGTTGGATCAAGCTGGGGTTGCCATTCGCTCTGGACATCACTGCACCCAACCGCTACATCGCCTTTTGAATATTTCCTCCAGCGCTCGTGCCAGCCTCTACTTCTATAACACTCGCGAGGAAATCGATGTTTTTATCGCCGAACTAAAGGAAACTGTAGAGTTTTTTAACGGCGTTTTTGAGGATAATGAATCTGTAACGTTTGAGTAATTGATGAATTTGAATATGCATCAAACACAGTTACAGATTGGCTTGCTCGTGTATCCTGGCAATGTTGTCATTTCTACGGCGGCAGAGCGAAACAGCGCAGTATGTTACCAGTGTGTCTGCTGGGTCGATGATTTTAGCGGCGGCGGGATTATTGCAAGCATATAAAGCCACTTGTCATTGGGCATTTCGAGATCAACTGGCGATATTGAGAGTCGAGGTCATTCCTGAACGAGTGGTGATCGATCGCAATCGCATTACGGGTGCTGGCGTGACCTCTGGAATTGATTTTGGTCTGACGCTTGTGTGGCTGCTGTGTGACGGCACTGGAGCAAAAATGAAGGTTCCTGTAAAGCTACTCCGTTCACATAATTTGATGTGCAACTAAAGTAAGCCCAGCCACTTACAACGCTACGGACGTTTTACGTAAAGCTTGGATAGTGGCGATCGCCTGTTCTCCCACCCAATCAATCTCAGCTTCTGTATTAAACCTGCCGATACCAAATCGGAGGGAGGCGTAGGCGAGTGCGTCAGATCGCCCGATCGCCTGAAGCACATGGGAAGGAGTGGCTTTGGCGGCGGTGCAAGCAGAGCCAGAAGAGACCGCAACATGGGGTTGCAATCCCAGTAGCAAAGCTTGCCCGTCCACCCCGTCCACGCTGATGTTGAGGTTTCCGGCAAGGCGGTGAGTGGGGTGCCCATTTAGAGTGATGCCGTCTAGTTGGCTAAGATGTTGCCACAGGCGATCGCGCAATCGAGCAATTCGCACCGTTTCCGCTGCCATATCGTCAATGCCTAGCTGCACGGCTGCGGCAAACCCGACGATTTGCGGTGTGTAAAGTGTGCCCGATCGCATTCCGCGCTCATGCCCACCGCCGTGCAGTTGGGGCGCAAGCTGCACTCGTGGGTTGCGGCGACGCACATACAGCGCCCCGATGCCTTTGGGACCGTAAACCTTGTGCGCCGTCAGCGACATTAAATCGATCTGCATGGCATTCACATCTAGCGGAATTTTGCCGATCGCTTGGGCTGCATCGGTGTGAAACAAAACCCCGCGCTGATGGCACAGTGCCCCAATTTCAGCGATCGGCTGCAACACGCCAATCTCGTTGTTCGCCGCCATCACCGACACCAAAATCGTATCGGGGCGCAGGGCATTTTCTAGGTCAGATAGGTTAATAAGTCCATCTGGCTGAACGGGCAGAAAGGTAATGTCAAACCCCAGCGATCGCAGGTAGCGGCAGGGATCAAGCACCGCGTTATGTTCGGTTACCACAGTAATCATATGCTTGCCGCGATCGAGATAAGCCTCCGCTACCCCTTTGATCGCCAAGTTGTTTGCTTCGGTCGCTCCGCTGGTAAAAATGATTTCTTCAGGTGTCGCCGCGATCGCCCCTGCCAGTTGCTCCCTCGCCTGCTGCACGGCTGCCTCTGCTTCCCACCCATATTGATGCCCCGCACTTGCAGGATTACCAAAGTGCTGGGTAAAAAACGGAATCATTGCCGCCATCACCCGCTGATCTACTGGCGTGGTGGAGTGGCAGTCTAAATAAATTGGACGGGGAGAAGTATTCATCTAGCCTTAATAAGCGAAAATGCCGCCTGTTTCCTGAATGTTAACGGTGCTATACCCAGGTCTGCTTTCTGATGACTGTGTGACTATCACCGTGACCAAATTATTGCGTGTTGAAACAGTGTATTTGAGATTAAAACGACCATCTAACGGATTAATGAGCAAATAAACTGGAGTGGGTAGCTGCTTAACCGTAGTGGTGACGCTGGGTGCCAGTCTGCGGGGTGGAAATTCATTGGTTGTAGAGCTATAGTCCAACTCAATACCCGTTTTGTTGATAATTTTAACCTGAAAGGGCTTGGTGGGTTCAATCCGGGCGACGGGCTGCCAAGGAGAGTCGGTCATGTTGGCAGGTGCGGCGATCGCTTCAGGCAACGGCAGCATGGGAATAGCAAACAAACAAAGGCTAGCGATTGCAATATGCCAACTCATTTCAGATAGACTCCATCACGGTTCCACAATTCTGCAAGTAGTCTACCAAGGATTTCTACTTACACTTTAAAGAATTGAAGACAGTGTTGGAGGTTTGCTTCGCGTTCTGCCCGATCGCCGTCAATGTCACCTGTCGTTTGCTGTTCTCAAAAGTCGCGATCGCGTCATATTTAACGGCTGGAATTCCTGGAAGCTGATCGCTCAAAATAAGCTCACCGGTTTGAATGCGAACGGGCACAACAGAACCGCAAAATTGTTTGTTTGCGATCATTTCAGTGGCAGCCCGAAAATCTTCTCCAGAGCGGTAGGAAAAGGAAAAATCAGGCGAAGAAAACAGATCGTAAGGATCAGTGGATTTGGCGGCATATCCATCTGGAACCACCACACTACCCACCGGAGTCTCAACATCTAGTGGCACTCTGGCAATGAATAATTCAACCCCGTTGAGAGTCGCTAATTTAGCCGGAGAAACTAGGTTGCCATCCCTAGGAAATCCAGAACTGGTGACGATCGCCACCTTCGCGCCGCCAAAATTTGACCCAAAAGCGCCTTGGGCACCCCCTGGAATTTGATAATCCATTAAGCTACGGGCAATCAAAATCGCCCGCTGAGGATTGGCAGCGTTACTAAAGAATTTGTAGACCAGCCCCGCCGTCCCAATCGCCACCAGTGAAACAGCAGCAAGAGCGATCGCGATCGTTTCCCAAATGGTCACAGAATGCTGAGGTTGCGCGGGTTTATCTGCCGTATCAATCATCAAACTAAACCTTACTTTTGGACAACAAGGGAAAGTAGGGGATCAAGGTTTCGGGTGTCAGGTTGCGGGTTTCAGATGATGAGAAAACTCTGAATCCTGACCCCTGACCCCTGAAACCTGACCTCTACGCTTTCTTCAGCCAGCTAAACATAGCGCGCAGATCTTTGCCCACTTCTTCAATCGGGTGTTCCGCTTCACGGCGGCGCATGGCAGTAAATCCAGGTTTTCCAGCTTGGTTTTCCAGCACGAATTCCCGCGCAAACTGTCCGGTTTGAATTTCGCGCAGAATTTTTTTCATCTCAGCGCGGGTCTCATCAGTGACGATGCGAGGACCACGGGTGAGATCGCCATATTCTGCGGTGTTGGAAATGCTGTCGCGCATTTTCGCCAGCCCGCCTTCCACAATCAAATCCACAATCAGCTTCACTTCATGCAGACACTCAAAATATGCCAGTTCAGGCTGATAGCCAGCATCCACCAACGTTTCAAATCCGGCTTTAATCAGCTCACTCAATCCGCCACACAAGACAACCTGTTCACCAAACAAATCGGTTTCGGTTTCTTCGCGGAAGGTTGTTTCCAACACGCCAGCGCGGGTGCCGCCGATGCCTTTTGCATATGCCATGGCGCGATCGCGGGCTTGACCCGATGCATCTTGATACACTGCAAACAGCGCCGGAACGCCTTCACCCTGCTCATAAGTGCGACGCACGAGGTGACCTGGACCTTTGGGAGCCACCATCACCACATCTACATGGCTAGGAGGCACTACTTGAGCAAAGTGAATATTAAATCCGTGAGCAAATGCCAGCACTTTTCCTTCGGTCAGATTTGGCTCAATTTCGTGCTTATAAACGGTCTTCTGCACTTCGTCGGGCAGCAAAATCATGATGAAATCTGCCTGTTTGGAGGCTTCATCCACGCTTATAACTGGCAATCCGGCATCCTTAGCTTTACCCGCAGATTTACTGCCGGGATACAAGCCCACAATTACATTAACGCCGCTATCTTTCAAATTTAATGCGTGGGCGTGTCCTTGGGAGCCATAGCCAATAATGGCAACGGTCTTGCCCGATAACAGATCTAAGTTGGCATCTGCGTCATAATACATTCGCGCCATGATTGGGGTATCTCCTTGCGGCATCGTGTTCTTTGCAAACTTCTGATTTTATCAAAGGTGGTGGCAATGTAGGAATTATTCTTAGTTTCTACTCAATTTTAGGAATAGGGAATGGCAAGGATCAAATGGTGAGGTGAGTATGATAATCAATTGGGTTTTATGGGCTGTTGGATGGATGGCGTGTGGGATGTTGAGTTTCAGTCAGCCCGCGATCGCGTCGGTGCATACCTATCCTGAGAGTGAGAATCGCACCATGTTTCGATCGCTGCAAACGCTACGAGATGACAGCGATCGCGCTTGGCAATTTGTCTTATTTAAACGAGTTCACAGCGGGCAGGTGGAAAGTATTCATCTGCGCGTGGTGGGCTTTCCAGGTGCCGGAGAGCTAGATCACCCAATGGATTTGCAAATTACTAGTCCGCAGCAGACTTGGATGGCTGCGGATGTCTTACCAACTAGCTCACCATTTCCCGCCAATGTGGGCGAATACGATGCCCTGAATACCGTTACCGCACTTACCTCGGATGCACCCTTAAAGCTAGAATTGCCTGCTGCTAAAAGCAAGGTTCTTGTCACCGTGCCGCCATTTGTCGTGAAAGAGTGGCGCAGAGTTGCCGCGATGTGGCAAAGCTAGATGGCACCTCTAAAGTCCACTCACCCACGATCGCAGCAAATTATTCACCTGATCGGGCACCTCGTCATGGGGGCAATGCCCCGCTTGCAAATAATACTCGGTCAACTGTGGATGACATTCGCGAAACTTAGCCCCGCGATCGCGCGCATTAATCCACGGATCGGCTTCGCCCCACAGCATCAACAACGGGCAAGTCAACTGACCGAGCAGCACATCCACCCGTTCTCCTTGAGGAGTGCGAAACACCGATGCAAACACCTTGGGCGCACCGGGATCGCAAGAAGGCTGATAGATTTCCTCGACCAGGCGATCTGTGACAGCGCTCTGGTCAAGATACACCTTTTCTAAGGTTCTGCGAATCAAAAACTTTTGCCGCACATATTGAAACAGCAAATAACTCGCCCAATCCTGTTGAAACAAGCTGCGCGTTACTGCGCCCATCACTTCCCGAATCGGGTCGGGTTTGGGAGGCGTGGCTTTCAAATCTGTAAACGGTCCTGCACTGTTGACCAAGACTAAGCCAGCCGCAGAACTGGGACGCTGACTTGCCACGCACAACGCCGCATAGCCGCCTAACGAGTTACCCACCAGCACCGTAGGCTGACCTATCACTTCGGTGATGAAGTCATGCAGTTGATCGCGCCACAAATCCCCGCTATATTGCCAGTCGGGTTTCGCCGATCGCCCAAACCCCAACAAATCGATCGCCCACACCTCAAACTCATCGCTTAAGCCAATCACATTTTTGCGCCAGTGATCGGTCGAAGCACCAAAGCCATGAATTAACAGCAAAGGCGGGCGATCGCCCCGTTGTCCCGCCTTCACATAATAAACCTGCTGACCCCGCCACTCCCAATATTGTCCTGATATTGCCGCTGTCGATTCAATCACCTGCATGAGTTACAAACCCTAAAAATTGACGAATTAACCTGATGTGCAGCTAAAGTCATCTCTCATCCCCCAGCCCCTTCTCCTATTTTAGGAGAAGGGGAACCCAAATCTCAAAGTCCCTCTCTCGCTCTGTTTTTAAGATAGAAGGGTGAGGGCGCAAAAGTGACATGCTCCCATTTTGTCCTTGCGCTTGATCTGCTACTTGGCGATTTGCCATGGAATCATCACATCTTGGGCGAGGCGTTGCGATACAGCGTAGGCTCCATAGCGGTTGAGATGGCTGGGATCAGAGAAATAATCAGATTGAGTTGCTAGGGCGCTGCTGAGATCGCGGTAAACAAAGCCAAACTCAGGCGCAAGGCTGAGCATGTGCTGCTGAAACGCATCTTCATGGCGTTTGCGCGATGGGTCGAGGTATTCCTGGGTTAGGGGCAAATTGACAAATACCAGCGGCAGTTTTTGGGATTGAGCATACTGGGCGATCGCAATCATCGCATCGGTCTGTACGCCTTCGAGAGTAAATGATTCGTAGTCAGAATCGTAGTCACCAGAAACCCGCGCATACTTTTGATAGTAAGTCACCGGATTGAAGCGGACTGGGAGCGGCAAAAATCCATCAATATCAATCATGCCTTGCCCATCGGCAGAGAGCGACGGAGCCGAACTAGCGGCGGCAGCGGGGGAACTGGAGTTGATTAGACTGTCGGATGATGCCAGTACGCCGGATGAAAGGGCGGGGGGTAGTAGGCTAATCCATTGTTCGCGCAGCCGAGTTTTGAGGCGATCGCGCTGAGTATACACCGCCGACAATCCGCCCAACTGCTCCGTCAATGCTTCATTTATCTGCTGGTATCGGTTTGCAGTCGAGGGAGCAGCCTCTTCGGTGACCGATGCCGGGGTGCCGTTTGGCTGCTGTTTAACGGTAGGTGCCTGAGCGATCGCCGTGCTGGAGATCGGCGGTTTGCCCGCAGACAAGGTGCGGTAGGCTTCCGAGGTGATCATGCCGTTGTAGGTAATGTCCATCCGGGCACTGTTGAATGCCCGCGCCCCATCGGCAAACAGCAATAATTTTGGCAGCTTATCCTGTGGTAATACATGCTGCACTAATAGATCGACCACTTGAGCCGTCGCGCCATTAACCCCAAAGTTAAAAATTTGAACTCCGCTATAGCCTTGTTTTGCCAGCGCTTTTTCTAACGCCACGGGGTCGATGCCGCGTAGTGCCCTGGAACTGCCAATAATCAGCACATCGGGCGCACCAAAGATTTCTAAATAGCTTTTGTAAACGGCAAGCTGGCGATCGAACTGGCGACTGTTAAAACTGGGGTAATCTAGTGTGGCGGTTAGGGTGTCTGCTTTTGCTTGCATCGGAGAACTGGGCAGCACCTTCGCATCCAGCGAATCGGTCGGTTGAGAGGTTACTATCTCCCCAGGTTGGGTAAGACTTGATGCGTTGAAGGCAGTCGGGTCACTCGTTTTTTTGCTAAGCGATAGATTCGGTAGTTGAGTCGTTGACGATTTAGGACTGCTCGTGAGCGACGCGCCTGAAGTCTGAGCTTGAGCGGTTTGGGCTTGAGGCGATCGCTGAAGCCAATAGCCTAACAGCCAGTCAATTTGCAGAACCAGCAGCAGCCCAACAATGCCCCAAACCAGCCCAATGCCTAAACGCTGACGGCTTGGCGTATTAGAAGTTTCAGTTTCAAGGCTGGGATTCAGCGGCGCAGACTCTAAAGGAATGAAGAGTTGAGTTTGAATTAACGATCGCTGAATTTTCTCCAGGGTTCGTGCAAGGTGACCAATCGCCGTCGGGCGATCGTCGGTGGGCTGTGACCACGGCACAATCACACCCGCAGGCGACAGCAATTCATCGATGTGAATATCCGATAGGTGAATATCGGATGTGGCAAATTCTGGGGTGGGTGCGGAAATTAAGCGATCGCCGCTAAAATCAAACCCATAGTGCCAGAGCGGCATCCGCTGCCCAGAGCGCCGCCCGTAAACCCGCACACCCGACACTGAGCCAATATCTAGTGGTTTTAGAAATCGGGCAATTGGTGCAGCCACGGCATCCTGTCGAGGACAGTTCGGCGCATCCGTCATGATGTGCAGCAAATCGCCTTTTTGCCGAATCTGAACGCGAATACCGCCCGTTGCCAATTTGTCACTTAAATCAGGGTTGACCAAGCGCGTTAGCAAAAAAGTAATCGCTGCTAAGTTGTCCTGACGGGCAAGATCGAGAGTAGAGATCGCCAGTTCTGGGTTGTGAGCAGCAGGTAACTCTAGCCAGTGAACCCAGGCAGGAGTAGCTGCAATCGTTGCTGTTGAAAAAGTCATCACGCCATAAAGAGCCGCCGCCTGAATTCCTTGCGGCATTAACGCCTGTAGGACTGGTTCAATCGCCGCGATCGCGCTGGCTTGATTGGGCACCGTGCCATTGCTCCCAACACAGGAGAGATGCAAGGTGGCATCTTTTAGCAGCGCCGACAATTCCATTGCCTGCCCTGCCAAATGGCGATTCAGCAATTGAGCGATCGCTTGCACATCGCCCCATCGTGCCCATTCTTTGAGGATGTCTTCTGTGGGGGTCAGGTCTACTCGCAAAATCCATTCAGGTTGCAGTTCGCCGCTCACCTGCCCAAGCACTACCGCATCTCGAATCTGCTGAAGCTCCAGTTCTCGAAGACGCTGGGCAATGACATCCCTCAATAAAGAGAGATCGGGACTATAAGCCGACTCGCAGACAACCAGCAACCGCCGCAGTGCTAAATCAGACTGGTGACGAGGCGATCGCTGACCGTGAATCTCTTCAGTTTTGACACGGACGGCAACGCCCAAACTGCTGAGTGCATTGCTAAGATAGCGAGCGATCGCGTCGGGTTCTCCCTGCTGAGCTTGGGCAAAATAGGATGCCACGGAATCAGCTTTTGTCAAACTGGTTGCATTGAGGTCGCCCGATAGTTCAGTCTCACTCAAATTCAAATCAATCGCTTTTGTCCAAAGCGGTCGTTTGCCGCCAACGTGTCGCCCATAGACGATGAGGCGATGAATCTGAGCAGATTTCAGCGGTAAAGAGCAGGGAGAATCAGAGGCTAAAGCGTGTGAAAGCATTGCAGCGATCGCATCTGCATCTGGACTGGGATCGCTTTCCACCAAAATGTGAAGGTGATTGCCCTTCAATCGAATTTTGATATGAGCTTGGCTATGCCCAAAAGTCTGCTGTAGCCACTGTTTTAAGTGCCTACGAGCGATCGCAGGTTCTTGGGGCGTTCCAGCCGAAATTGAGAGTTGTCCATTGGCGTTCAGCATGAGAGCATTAGCAACTGATTTGATAGATATAGAGCTTGATCAAAAGCAATCTTGCCCCATAGAGATAGCATATCCTCATCAGATCTGGCATAGTTTAGTACTGCTTGGAGTTTTAATGCCATGTTTTGATGCCGATATGGATCTCGTACCAGTATTGAACACCTTTTTTTAAAAAGCGCTCAGGTAATATTGATTTTGTCCAGGCTAAGTTATTTTCTTGTCACGGTTTGTTACCGGGCAAAAAAGTCTCTTCATAAAAATTACAACTGAACCGCACTATGCAAACATCTGATCGCTTACCCAAAAAAGCTCCAGTTTCTTCTCTACCAGCCCCAGCCTTGGAGCTATTAATTAGCCTTGCAACAGCACCCCTATTAATTGGCTTGGTGGGCGGAAAAGCGCTGGCAGAGGTATCTCAAGAGATTGGCAGATTTGCCGAGGAAGTGTTTCGGGGCGATCGCCTGCCGCTGTTAAACCTGTCCAATCCACCCTCTTCATCTATTGATACGGTCAATCCCGACTAAATTCAGGCATATTTGCCAAAAATATTTGGTCACCTGAACCACTTCACAGGTGGGAAATAGCCCATAGAATACTTTGATGTCTTTCTAGAAACAGCCTCATGAGTGTGACACGTGCTTCAGATGATGCGTTTAGTTCCAGTACAGTGATTGAATCTAGAACAGTGGCAGAGATGTCTATGGCATCCACCTCCGAGCTTTTCCTGAAGCTCAGGCTTAAGTCGGTTGAAGAAACTTGGGAGTCCGTTTTACGGCAGGAATGCGGGCAACAACTCGTCGATTTGCTAAATCAGCTTCGCGACTTGTGTTCTCCTGAAGGACAGGCAAACAGCTTTATCGAGTCTGAAGTCCTCAAGGTGGTTGAAAAGCTTGATCTAAACGAAGCGATTCGGGCAGCCCGCGCCTTTGCCCTTTATTTTCAACTGATTAATATTGTCGAGCAGCACTACGAGCAACGGGATCAACTGCAATATCGGGCGGCGGTGCGCGATGCCAGCGGTGCAGAGTCAGGCACTTCTAGCCCCGGTGAAGAAACTACGCCCGCTAGCCGATTAGAAGCGGATCTTTTAGAAAAAACGCTTCAAGATCCTACGACTCGCCGTGCATTAGGCACCTTCCATTGGCTGTTTCCCAAACTGAAAGCTTTAAATGTGCCGCCTCAGCACATTCAAAACTTAGTAGAGAAATTGGATATTCAGTTAGTATTTACCGCTCACCCAACCGAGATTGTTCGCCATACTATTCGCGACAAGCAGCGCCGAATTGCCAAAGTTTTACGCCAGCTTGACCAAGTAGAAGAACGTCAAGCTGCCCAAGGATTAGATATTGATTCCATCGACGAAAATCAACTACGAGAGCAACTCACTGAGGAAGTGCGGCTGTGGTGGCGCACGGACGAACTGCACCAATTTAAGCCAACCGTATTGGATGAAGTGGACTATGCGCTGCACTACTTCCAAGAAGTGCTGTTTGATGTGATCCCGCAGTTGCATCAGCGGTTTAAACGGGCAATGAAAGAATCTTTTCCTAGCATCAAACCACCTAACTACGATTTTTGTCGATTTGGTTCGTGGGTCGGCTCCGATCGCGATGGTAATCCTTCCGTGACACCGCAGGTTACCTGGCAAACCGCTTGCTATCAGCGAAACTTGGTGCTGGATAAATACATTGGTTCGGTGACCAAACTGATCGATCTGCTCAGCCTTTCCTTGCATTGGAGCGACGTATTGCCCAATTTGCTAGAGTCGTTAGAGCAAGATCAACTGCAAATTCCTGCCGTTTATGACAGGCTAGCGATTCGCTATCGTCAAGAACCTTACCGTCTGAAGCTGGCGTATATCCAGCAGCGGTTAGAAAATACCCGCGATCGCAGCCTCAAAATGTATAAGGGCGAGTACGTTCAGCAAACTCATTCCGAACAAGACCTTGCCACCTTCTACCGTTCTGGTGCAGAATTTTTGTCAGAACTACGGCTGATTCAGACCAACCTGTTTGAAACCGGACTGACCTGCCGCGACCTAGAAAATCTGATCTGTCAGGTGGAAATCTACGGCTTTCACCTTGCCCAGTTGGATATCAGACAAGAAAGCACCCGTCACTCCAACACGATTGATGAAGTGGTGCGATATATGCAACTGTTGCCCAAGCCCTACTGCGAGATGACTGAAGCCGAACGAGTTGATTGGCTGGCTACCGAACTGAAAACTCGTCGTCCCTTGATTCCTGGAGCGCTGCCGTTTTCTGAAAAAGCCAACGAAGCGATCGAAACCTTCCGCATGGTTCGCACACTGCATGATGAATTTAGCCCAGAAATTTGCCATACCTACATCATTAGCATGTGCCACGATGTCAGCGACATGCTAGAGGTGCTGCTGCTGGCAAAAGAAGCAGGACTCTATGATCCAGGAACGGGCGTTAGCATGATCCGGGTGGTGCCCCTGTTTGAAACGGTGGAAGACTTGCAAAAAGCGCCTGCTGTGTTAGCCCAACTGTTTGAAATGCCGCTGTATCGCACCATGCTTGCAGGGGGGAACTGTGCGCTTGAAGAGCGGGATTTGCCCGCAGGAAAGCAGCCGTGGCGACTCAATCCAAATTTGCAAGAAGTGATGCTGGGCTACTCCGACAGCAACAAAGACTCTGGCTTTCTCAGCAGCAATTGGGAAATTCATAAAGCTCAGCAAGCACTCCAATCCTTGGCTGAACGCTATGGCGTTCTACTTCGGATCTTTCACGGTCGGGGTGGCTCAGTCGGTCGGGGCGGTGGTCCGGCTTACGAGGCAATTCTGGCGCAACCGGGGCGCAGCGTTAACGGTCGCATTAAAATTACCGAGCAGGGAGAAGTGCTAGCTTCTAAATATTCTCTGCCAGAGTTGGCGCTGTATAACCTAGAGAAAGTTGCTTCGGCAGTGCTGCAAAGCAGTTTACTGCTGACTGGATTTGATGAGATTCAGCCTTGGCACGAGATTATGGAGGAGATAGCGGGGCGATCGCGCAGTCATTACCGCGCCCTAATTTATGAGCAGCCAGACTTCATTGACTTTTTCCACAGCGTTACTCCAATCGACGAAATCAGCCAGTTGCAGATTAGTTCTCGTCCGGCGCGGCGCGGTGGTAAGCGCGATCTAGCAAGCCTACGAGCGATTCCCTGGGTGTTTAGTTGGACTCAGAGCCGTCTGCTGCTGCCTGCCTGGTATGGTGTGGGCACTGCCCTGCGAGACTTTTTGCGCGATTACCCTGAAGAACACCTGAAGCTACTGCGCTATTTCTATTTCAAATGGCCGTTTTTCAAAGTAGTCGTTTCTAAAGTGGAGATGACCTTATCTAAGGTGGATCTGCAAATTGCGCGGCACTATATGAGCGAACTGGTGCATCCAGATGACCGGGAGCGCTTTGAGCCAGTGTATGAACAAATCGCCAACGAGTTTTACCTGACTCGCGACATGATTCTGACCATCACTGGGCACAAGCGTCTATTGGATGGCGATCCAGATTTGCAGCGATCGGTGCAGTTGCGGAATGGCACGATCGTGCCCCTCGGATTCCTTCAGGTTTCCTTGCTAAAACGTCTGCGTCAAAGTAAGGACGAGGCGGCATCGGGTATCGTGCGATCGCGCTACAGCAAAGGCGAACTGCTGCGGGGTGCCTTGCTGACGATTAACGGCATCGCTGCCGGAATGCGAAACACGGGCTGAACCAAATACTATCTACAAAAAAGCCCCCTCAGCAGTGCTTTTGGGGGCTTAGTAGTTTAGGAGCGATGAAGTGAATGGTATAAAGGTACTATAAATACTGCTTTTATGTCAATCGCTTTTTGATGAATGGAGCGTTATTCTTTCCCATATAGACGAGACTAAATGCAGCCGCGATCGCGAGTAGCTCATGACAAAAATTGATCAGTCTGCCAATTCCAACCTGCCCAAAAATCTGACCCATTCCCAACTCTCAGGAGCTTCACTAAACTCCAAAAGTGGTCGGCGGCGCTCTTATAAAACGCTGATCAGCCCCAATGGGCGCACTACTTTTTTGCAGATCAATCCCCAGTCTGCATTCTGGCGCGATCTCTACCACTTGCTGCTGACCATGTCATGGATTCAGTTTTTGGGTTTGGCAGTTGGGCTTTATTTGGTGAGTAATTTAGTGTTTGCTGTCGCTTATCTTTTAGGCAACGACTCGATCGCCAATGCCAAACCGGGTTCGCTGTTAGATGCTTTTTTCTTCAGTGTGCAAACGATGGCGACGATCGGCTATGGGGCAATGTATCCCAAAACCGTCTATGCCAATTTGCTAGTGGCGATCGAAGCGCTGATTGGTTTATTAGGGGTCGCCATGATCACTGGGTTGATGTTTGCCCGATTTTCTCGCCCATCGGCGCGTGTGGTTTTTAGCCGAGTGGCAGTGGTGATTCCTTATGATGGCAACCCCACACTGATGTTTCGCACGGCAAACAATCGCGGCAACCAAATTTTGGAAGCACGACTGTGGGCAACGCTGGTGCGATCGGAAACCACGGCTGAGGGTTATACCATGCGGCGAATTTATGATCTTAATCTGGTTCGCAGCCACAGCCCTTTATTTACCTTGTCTTGGACTGCCATGCACCCAATCGACGAAAGCAGCCCTTTGTATGGAGAAACGCCCGAATCTCTTGCCAACAGTGATGCAGATATCATTGTGTCACTGACTGGGCTAGATGAAACCGTTGCACAGCCCGTTAATGCTCGTGAATCCTATGCGGTGCGCGATTTGATTTGGAATCAGCGGTTTGTGGATGTGATTTTTTCGTTGCCCAATGGACAGCGCGTCGTAGACTACAGCTACTTCCATGATGTGATGGCGATCGAGGCTCAGTAGAACAGGAAGGGCGCGTTGATAGGGTTTTCTATAACTCTTCTCCTAACTGCCGTAGTCGCTCCGCTAGTCGATCTGCCCGTTGTCGTTCTGTCTCCGCCCGTCGTCGTTCTGTCTCCGCCCGTTGTCGTTCTGTCTCCGCTTCGTTCAGGTAGCGATCGCCCTTCGCATCATACCAACTCAGAATTTCTCGCTTGAGCGGATCATCCGGCAACTGACAACGCCCAAGCCCTAAGCCAATCTCCGGCATCCAAAATGGTTCACCCACCTGAAGCTGATAGGAGCCATCTACTAATTTATAACCCTCAAATGGCAAATGCCCATCGCGCCGCCAAAACTGCGGATTGTAGACGATGGTGTACAACACGCCCAACTTGGCATAAATTTCCAGCTTGTCGTCATACTCGCCGCCCGGAGTTTGAGAGACAACTTCCAATGTCAAAATGGGCGGAATTCCGTTTTCTTCCCACAGCACGTAACTCTTGCGCGATTTGCCGCCCTTGCGACGCTCGACTCCCAGACTCAAAAAGCCGTCAGGAACAACGGGAACTCTGGGATGCGCTCCAGTGGTGTGATACACGCCCATATCGATCGCAAAAAACCAATTATTCCGATGTTTCCAAATGTATTCCAGCAAAAACAGCAGCACATTGGGGACAAAATTTTGATCTTCATTATCCACAGGAAAATCGTCCGAATCGATTAATTCATCGCTGCTTGGCAATGTATATTGCAGATCAGATGACAGCATAGCCGCGTCTTGATAGGTAGGTTTATTCTAAAAGATTTTTGAGAAACTCCCGTATTGTTCCTGATAAGGGTTTTCCAAGGAAACCCAGATTTCAATTCACTACACGAGATCGCCCATCGCACCCCTAACCTAGCCAGAAACAGACTCCGTGGCGATCCAGGCTCGGAGGATTTCGGCAACCGTCCAGGCTTGGGCAATGCAGCCACGAGGTTGCATCGGGACATCGCCATCACAAATTTCGCCGAGGCTACCCACGCCATAGTCAATCAGGTGATTCATCATGGGTTCTAAAAACTCACGCGCTTGAGCAGGATTGTCATACACCCGCAAATGGGCGATCGCAAATGATCCCAACAGCCATCCCCAGACAGTGCCTTGGTGATAGGCTCCATCGCGCTGATGCGGAGAGCCACGATAGGTGCCTTGATAGCTGGGGTGGTTAGGAGCCAGCGATCGCAGCCCGTGGGAAGTGAGCAGAGTTTGGGCGCAGGTATCCACCACACCTTTTTGCTGCGCCGCCGTCAGTGGACTTTCGGGGAGGGAAACGGCAAAAATCTGGTTGGGGCGCAGGGAGTCATCATCGCCGTCTGGGCTGTCGAGTAGATCGTAGCAGTAGCCTAAATCAGGGTTCCAGAAGCGGCTAAATCGGGCGAGGGCACGATCGGCGATCGCCTCATATTCTTGATGGGGTTTGCCGACCCGCCGCGCCAATTTTGCCATTGTTCGCAGAGCATTGTACCAAAGCGCGTTGACCTCCACGGGTTTACCAATTCGGGGCGTGACCACCCAATCGCCCACTTTTGCATCCATCCAGGTGAGTTGCACCCCGGTTTCTCCGGCATACAGCAAGCCATCTGCCGGGTCGAGGTGAATATTAAAGCGAGTGCCGCGACAGTGCCAATCGATAATGTCCGCTAGGGTGGGGAAGAGTTCCTGCACGAGATCATCGTCTTCTGTATCGTCATAATAGGCACGGAGCGCTTCAAAGTACCACAGGGTCGCATCGACATTGTTATATTCTGGCGCTTCACCTGCATCGGGAAACCGATTAGGAATCATGCCTTGGTCAACAAAACGGGCATAGGTGCGGAGGATCGATCGGGCAATGTCAGGTTGTCCTGTCGCAAGGGTTAATCCGGGCAGGCTGATCATCGTGTCTCGCCCCCAATCGCTAAACCAGGGATAGCCCGCAATGATAGTTTTACCGTGGGGATCTTGCGGCGTGGAACGGTTCACAATAAACTGATCGGCTGCTAACACCAAGCGACTCGTAAATTCCTCTTTAGGGTCAACAGTAAGGCTAGAGCGCCACAAGCCTAGGAGCTTACTATCATGAATACGGCGATGCTTGAGAGCAGTTTCTCCGTTCATGTCTGGCTTGCGTTCAGTGCTAGCTGCGATCGTCAGAGATTCTCCAGCCGCCAATGTTGCGTGCAGAGTTGCGACATGGAGATGGTCTTCGCGATCGCTCAATCCCCGTTCTCGCTCCAGGGCTAAATCAAAGCCATAGTGCCAATCATGAGCAGGAGTCACCTCAGCGCGATCGCTCAGCAGCGTCAGTTGAGCCGCCTCTGGAAACGCCGCCACGCATACGCCCCGATCCAACGGCACCACCGTCATTTGCCACCCCGAACCCTGAGTGCGACTGTGATAATCTCGGTAGTTCACCAGTGCCTTCAACGTTAGTTTCAAAGGTTGCGACGCGCGCAGCAGATGGTATTGCACATAGGTCGTATTTGCTCCCATCTGCATCCAAACTCGTTTTTCAATCAGCGCATCTGCACAGGCATATCGCCAAGTCGGAATCGAGCCTTCTAACCCAAAGCGTTCAATCTGCCGAAACCCATGCGGTCCCACAGAGCCACCCGTCCACCGATTCGTGTGTAGTGGATAGTAGCGAGGCTCAGCTTGAGCAGTTCCGCCGCCATATTGCACCGTTTCATCCAGCTTCGTCAGCATCAAAGTTCGTCCCAATGGCGGATTTAGCGCCGCCACCAGCAACCCGTGATAGCAGCGGGTCAGGATTCCCGCCACCGTGCCCGATGCATAACCGCCAATACCATTGGTCACCAGCCACTCGCGCGACTCCGCCAACTCTAGCCGTCCACAGATTTCTCGCCCAAATTGAAGTCCCATCGGCATAATGCCTTCTCCGTTCCCTCAACCGCCCATCCTAAACTATCGCTCATGCCGATTATCCGCAAATCTAAATCTAATTAGAATTAGGTTTCAGGAGTCATGGACAGGAACAAATTACGAATGATGAGTTACGAATGGCGAGTTAGGAAGCATTAGGATCAAAGGGCAGACGCGATCGCGCTTGTGTTGATCGACATTCGACATTCGACATTCGACATTCGACATTCGACACTCTGCACCCGAAACCCGAAACCCGAAACCCGAAACCTGAAACTTGGTTTCTGCGTATTTTGTACCTTCTCTAACAAGAAAAAGTGTACATTCACTGGATAATGGTTCAGTTGTTTCGGTAAGCCAGAAAAGAACATGGGTCGCGCTAATAAAGTTGTGCTGGCATACTCCGGCGGAGTTGATACTTCGGTGTGCATTCCCTACCTAAAGCAGGAGTGGGGCGTAAAAGAGGTGATTACGCTAGCGGCGGATTTGGGGCAAGGTGGCGATATGGAGCCAGTCCGGGAGAAGGCGCTGAAGTCGGGTGCTTTAGAGTCTTTGGTGATTGATGCGACCGAGGGTTTTGTGAAGGACTATGCGTTTCCGGCAATTCAAGCTAATGCGCTTTACGAAAATCGCTATCCGTTGTCTACGGCGCTGGCTCGTCCTCTGATTGCGAAGTTGCTAGTGGAAGCGGCAGAGAAATATGGTGCTGATGCGGTCGCTCATGGCTGCACGGGCAAGGGAAATGATCAGGTGCGGTTTGATGTGTCGATCGCAGCCCTCGACCCCAACCTAAAGGTGCTAACTCCAGCGCGGGAATGGGGTATGAGTCGGGAAGAAACGATCGCGTACGGGGAACGGTTTGGCATTCCATCGCCGGTGAAAAAATCCTCGCCTTATAGTATTGATGAAAACCTGCTGGGAAGGGCGGTGGAGGCTGGTGTGCTGGAAGATCCGTGGGTTGAGGCACCGGAAGAGGTTTACACGATGACAACAGCGATCGCTAATACGCCCAACGAGCCAGAATATGTAGAAATTGGCTTTGAAAAAGGCATTCCCGTGACCCTCAATGGCGCAACACCCGACGCGATCGCCCTAATCACTCAACTGAATGAAATCGCTGGAAAGCATGGCGTGGGTCGGCTTGACATGATCGAAAATCGCCTGGTAGGAATTAAATCCCGTGAGATTTATGAAACGCCTGCGATGTTGGTGCTGATTGATGCTCACCGCGATTTGGAAAGCCTGACGCTGACGGCAGATGTTGCCCAATACAAGCGCGGCATTGAGCAAACCTACACTCAACTCGTCTACAACGGGCTTTGGTACAGTCCCTTAAAAGATGCATTGGATGCGTTTGTGCTAAGCACTCAGGAGCGAGTCACCGGAACAGTGCGGGTGAAACTGTTTAAGGGAACCCATAGCGTGGTGGGGCGCAAGTCGGCTCACTCGCTGTATACGCCCGATTTGGCGACCTATGGCAAAGAGGATGTCTTTGACCATCAGGCGGCAAAAGGGTTCGTGTATGTCTGGGGGTTGCCGACTCGCGTTTGGGCAGAAACGGGGCGCAAGTAAGATGAGCGATCGCCCTTCCGTCATCTTTTTAGATGCAGTCGGCACGCTGTTTGGGGTGCGGGGCAGCGTTGGGGAACAATACGCCAAGGTGTCAGGTCGCTTTGGCGTGGATCTTTCTGCTGAAGCGCTGAATCAGGCATTTTTCAAAAGCTTTAAGGCGGTGGGTTCCCCAGCTTTTCCAGGGTGTGATTCCTCTGAGCTAAAAGCCAAAGAATATGCCTGGTGGTTCGATATTGCCATACGAACTTTTGAGCAAGTGAATGCCCTGCACCAATTTTCTGACTTTGAGGCATTTTTTGCAGAACTGTTTGCCCATTTTGCCGCAATTGATCCCTGGGAAGTCTATCCCGATGTATCGATCGCCCTCAAACGCTGGCAGCAATTAGGCATCCCCCTTGGCGTGATCTCCAATTTTGATGCTCGGATTTACTCCGTGCTGCAAGGATTGGAACTGCTGGATTATTTTGCATCCATCACTATTTCAACCGAAACCGGCACCGCTAAACCCGATCGCCAAATTTTTGAGGTAGCGCTCCACAAACATGGGTGCCTCCCGCAAAACGCATGGCACATTGGCGATAGTTTTGCAGAAGACTATCAAGCGGCACAAAATGCAGGCTTACGCGGCATCTGGCTGAGAAGGGGAAAAGATTAGGCTCCACCACAGGAATGCTGGGAATTGGGTAATTTAACCGATTGACGGGTTCGATAACTCAAAAGTCTATAAGTGCGTCCGCGATTGTCGGCAGGAGGACAATCGCGGGGAATAGAAAGTAAACAAAGTTTGACCTTCTCCCCAACTTTAAATTTTTTAAGGGGCGTAATCTCGTCGTATGAGACTAAATAAATGCCATTAGTCAGATTAACGCTAGTACCGCTACCCGGAACTGATGTGCGAGATCCCTCACTCGACCACATGCGAATTTGCTCAATAAACGTATCAGTGCATTTTCCAATTTGAGTGGGTGGAGGGGCACTCAGTGCAGGGATTGCCGACACTACGAGACTGCTGGAGACTAAAATCAGAGCCATGTCAAGAACATTGCTTAAATTCTTCACACTATTGCCTCTAGTAGAGCGGCTCATATAACAACTCTATTCTATTGGAAATTTTTCTGGCAGCTAAGGAATGAGAATTAAATAAGTTCGAGATTTAGTAGGGGCGTAGCATTCGGTAAATAGTTCTGCTTGAGTTGCAAGGTTTTTGCCCGAATGCTACGCCCGTACAACTGCAATGTTCAATATTATTTAATCCATGATCCTAAGTAGGTAGTCATAAGTGTTAGAAGACTTTTGCTCTGCGCCAAAATTGACTGTGTAGTGGGGAGAAAGTTGCAATTGAGATTGGTTCAAGATCTCATACGATTAACGATTATGATTTTTAGTGGTAGAGGTATTATTTTATGCCGACCCTTGCAGAGTTGAGGGCAACCACAAGGAATTGCCCCCACAAGTTTCATTTCCAGCAAAAATGTCAAACAGCCCTCTCTTCAGTTAAGAAGCAGATAGCAGTCGGGAAATACATCCTTAAGCGCTAATGGTTGGCTCGTAGAGTAAATCGCGGGCTTTTGCCATGCTGGTCGCCAAACAGTCCATTTCTTCGCGGGTGTGCAGCGCGTTGACGGTAATCCGGACGCGAGGCTTGGCGATGAACCAAATGGGCGAAACCCAAACGCCATAGTCCAACAGGTCTCTGGCGTATACTTTGGGGTTGATTTCTGGAGGCAGCATGACGGGTACTACATTGGTTTCGCCGATCGCCATGAAATCGTATGCCTTGAGGCGCGATCGCAAATATTTTGTATTTTCCTGCAATCGGGTTACCCGTTCAGGCTGATCGCGCACAATCCGAATACTCTGCAACGCGGCGGCGGTTAGTGGCGGTGCTAAAGAGCAAGTGCCGATGGAGGTGGGCGATACATTTAGCAAGGGTTTGAGTTCGGCAATGTGGGTGCTAATTGCCGCTCCTACCGATGCCCCAAACTTGGAGAACGTCGTCATAATTAGCGGAATTACCCCACGATTGATTGCATCTTGAGGCTTCAGATCAAAATATTCATAAATGCCGCGTCCCGTAGCACCCAGCGCCCCACTCGCATGGGCTTCATCCATCACCAACACACTACCGGGATAATTCGACAGCAGGTTAATCATGTCGGGCAGCGGTGCAATATCGCCATCCATCGAAAACACCGCGTCGGAAACGACCATAATGCGATCGTCGGGGCGAGCATAGCGCTGAAGTTTACGGGCTAAATCTTGAACATCGCAATGACGGTAGGCGCGCACCCGCACCCGTGGGCTATGTCCAAACAGTTTGCCAGAACGGGTTCCCGCATTGGCGATCGCAGAAACAATACAGCCATGATTCAAAACATCCGTCAAAATCAGTGTTTCTTGCGTGTGCTGAAAGCCGGGTACCGGAATCGCCAAATGGCAGAAGGCATCCATCAACGCCTGCATTGCCATCCAGGCATTCAAAAATAGCTGTGTATGAGGTAAATGCTTAAACGCTGACACTTCATCTTCTAACTGACGATGCAAATCAATTCGACCGCTGAGAACGGAGCAGGAACTATTGGACGTTCCATACTGCAAAATAGAATCGATCGCCGCCTGTTTAACCGACTTGTCTTGAGTCAATCCCAAAACATCATTGCTGCAAAAGGTTAATACTACTTGGCGTTTACCCGTAGCATCCTCAATTTCAACAAGGTTGCCGTTTTTGCGATGGCAAATATATTCATCAGGATCAAGCCCGCTCTCATACCACCGTTGAACGTATTCTTTTACAACTTGCACAATTAACTCCTCTCACCTTCCTAGATAGCCTACCGCCTCTAGCTGAATAGTATAAGTTTCTCTGTCAATTACTTCTAGGCACAGCCATGCACTATGGATCTTTAGAGATTATCTGAAACTCCCTGTGCAGTCCAATTCTAACGCTCTCAGTTGAAGTTTTAAGCTAGGTTGATTCACTAGCCTGCGCTTAGATGCAAGACGGCTGCGATCGCTTTTTGTGCCCGTCAGGAGGCAAGGGGTCAGGGTTCAGGGGTCAGGAGCTAGAGTTTTCTCATCATCTGAAACCTGAAACCTAACACCCGAAAACCAAAAACCCGAAACCCGTTCGCGTAGCGTCTCCGTAGGAGTTACCCCGAAACCTGAAAAGCATTTCTGCATTTGCTCTTGCGCAACGCGGTTGAAGGAAGGATGATTTGGGAGGTAAATTTTTCTATGCAAGCATGACTCAGTTCACTCGGCGGAAGGTATTGCTAACTGGTTTAGCAGCGGGTACTGCCAGCGCGATCGCGGCTCAGCAGCATTCTACTCAAGCGGCTGAACCCCTTGCGGCACCTGCAAAGAGTAACGGGGAGCCACAAGGATCATATGCTCTGTTTGATTATGAGGGTGATCCAAATAATCCGCCTAAGGTTGAGGATGGCTTAGTTCAGCCGCCTCTTCCTTACGATCGCGCTCAATCAAAGCTGCTGATTCAGTGCTGCGACATTGCTTATGAGCAATTCTTCACAGGCATAGCAAACCCTGCCTACGATGGGTCGATTAAATCTCTCAAAAGCTACATGCCGCTGCTAGATGGCTATACTCAGGTTGCCAGTTTCAAAGCCCAAGATGACCTGCTGGGAATTTCGCTTCAGGGCACCGTGATTCCCGAAATTTTGAGGCAACTGCCCCTCGACGAAATTGAGCGCCGATTGCCCCAAGAAATTCGCGATCGCCTACCCAGAGCGTTGCAGCGAGTGGCTAATCCTAGAATGGTGTTTTTGGGCTTTGCCTTAACCTCCAAACAGGGCAGCATTATTGTGTTTCGCGGTTCTCAAACCTCTGATGACTGGATTACTAATCTCCAAGTTAGACAAACGGACTATGTGCGAGCGGGAGCACCAGCCGGCAGAGTTCACAGGGGATTTCTATCGTTTTATAGCAATGTACAAGCCCAAGTGCAGGCAGCAACCAAGCTATTGAATCCTGCTGCGCCTTGCTACCTGACTGGGCATAGTTTAGGCGGTGCCCTCGCCACTTTTGCCACCTCAGATTTAGCACTTTCTAACCTAAAACCCCAGTTGCGGCTTTATACCTACGCCTCGCCTAGAGTGGGCAATCTCGCATTTGCTAAATTCCTGAGTGGGGCAGTCCCTAATATGTATCGGATTTTCAACCTAGCGGATTCGGTGCCAGAAGTGCCGCCTTCCAAAACTAGGAATACAGCGTTTCATCATGTCGGGCAAAACTGGTCTTTTCTTCACTACACGGGCGATGTTGCGCCCAATCACTTTACGAGCGTATATCGGGGTGCGATCGCCAAACAAATGGAAACCAATAGGCTCCCTGAGTTTCCAGTATGACATCCGAACAACAAAGACTGAGAGAAAGTAGTTTAGGTTGCTTTATCTCTCTTTTTGAGGATGGAAATTCAATCAAAACTAAGAATATTAGAGAGGCATAGCATTTATTAAGGTAATCAACAATGAACTATTTAAAAACTATTGCGATCGCTGGCATTACCAGCCTAGTTAGTGTCGCAGTCTTGACGAGCGTTCCAGCTAAAGCGCAAACCTGCACCGCCTTGCCAATTGTGGATGGTAAAGGAACTTTGATACAAAAATCAGTATCTCCTCCCGGCACGGGAATTACCCGGAATAACTGGAGTACTGATTTTGTCGTGCCCAGCAGCCAAAGTTTCAGGCGGTATGTGGCTAGAATTGTGCCCAAAAATGGGGGCGAATATGATCTTGCCATGTCTCTAAAATACAATAACGACACGGCAGACAAAGCTTTCATTCGGACGCTTGAGTTGGCAGAAGGAAAGCCTTACACCATTCAAGGGGCATCGAGAAACAGCGCTACACCGTATCAGGTGAATGTGAGTGTTGGTGGTGTAAGAGCGATTGGGAATAGTTACACCGTTTCGATGTTGGGATGCAATTAGAGCAGCCTATGGATTGCGCTGATAACCCAAGAGTCGGATGGGGTATTGCTAGCACACCTGCGATCGCGTGAGCAACGATTACAGGGTGCGTTAGAAACCTAAAAGTTGAGCAAAGTCGAGCGGCTTGATTGATACAGAACTAAGACAAACAAATAGACAAATCAGGTCGCTTGAACTGCACTATTTTTAAGGAGTGGAAATCCTAATCGCTCCCGTTGTTGAAGATGAATCTGAGCAACTTGACGAGCCATAGTTCGGATTTTGCCAATGTAACGGGTGCGTTCTGTCACAGAAATTACCCCACGAGCATCTAGCAAGTTAAAGGTGTGAGAACACTTCAATACATGATCAAAAGCAGGTAGCACCAATTCTTTGCCAATTAACTGTTCAGCCTCTTTCTCATATAAAGAAAACAGCGTAAACAGCAGTTCAGGATTAGACGCTTCAAAATTATATTTCGAGCTTTCTATTTCACTTTGTAGATAAACATCTCCATAGGTCAGCGTGTCATTCCATCGAATATCAAAAATCGAATTAACTTCTTGAAGGTACATAGTCAGGCGTTCCAGACCATAGGTAATTTCAATCGATACAGGGCGACAATCAATGCCACCACACTGCTGAAAATAGGTGAATTGAGTCACCTCCATCCCATCCAGCCACACTTCCCAACCAACCCCCCACGCACCTACCGCTGCATCCTCCCAGTTATCTTCCACAAATCGCACGTCATGCTCTTCTGGCAAAATTCCTAGCGATCGCAGTGAATCTAAATAAATCTCTTGAATACCATCCGGCGAGGGCTTAATTAACACTTGATATTGATAGTAATGCTGTACTCTGTTTGGGTTTTCTCCATATCTGCCATCCCCAGGGCGACGGCAAGGTTCAATGTAGGCAACTGCCCAGGGTTCTGGTCCCAGTGCCCTCAAAAAGGTATGTGGGCTTTTTGTCGCTGCGCCTTTCTCGGTGTCATAGGGCTGAACAATGAGACAACCGCGATCGCTCCAAAATTGGTTTAATGCAGTCACAACAGACTGAAAATTCACAGCTACTCTCCAATAGTCTTATTCATGCCTTTAATTTTCACGTAAAAGGCTCTACCTGTGACTTTATTTCTATTTTTCTTCGTCTCCCTAAATCCAACTGCGGGTTGGGTGAAGTGAGGAACTAACGCGATTGCAGATCAATGCCTGCGTTAAGCTGGGTTGGTTGCCTATTTTAACTTTGGGTGCGATCGCATCTGTATATTTCATGTCCCTAGACACTCCGCCAACTGCATCAGCATCCTTCCTAACAGCGCTCCAGCTTGGTAATCGGCAAATTTGGATTCAAGCCGCAGGGCGATCGCTGTGCCAAGTCGCTTCCGGCTTGATTTATTTCTACATTCCTCTAGTGTTCGTCAATCAGGTGGGGTTATCGGCAACCTCGGTTGGCTTGAGCGTCGGCATTAGCTCCCTAGCTGGCGTTGCCGGACACTTGCTCGGCGGGGCACTAGCAGATTCGCCTCGATTTGGACGCAAAGCCACGCTGTCTATCTCCGCTGGACTGGGTGTTTTAGTGTCTTTAGTGCTGGCAGTTACCCAAACTCTACCGATGCTGATTGTGGCAAGTCTGTTGCTGGGGCTAAGCGTCGGCTTTTACTGGACGGCGGCAGATGCGGCAGTGATGGATGTGACGCTGCCAGAAGAGCGGCATCAGGCGTTTGCCATCATGAGCGTGGCGGAAAATGTGGGCGTGGGGATTGGCATCTTGGGCGGCGGGGTGCTGTTGACGATCGCTAATCAGCGGCATGAACTGCTGTTTCTGGGCTGTGGGCTAATTTTTCTGCTGTTTTTAGTTTTGGTGCAAACCGCGATCGCTGAAACCCGACAGGTCACGACCGCACCACACACCCCAACCCAAGGTTTTTTGATTGCCTTGCAAGACAAAGCCCTGCTCACGTTCATTCTGGCAAATGTGCTGTTCACCACCTATGTAGCGCTCGTCACGACCACAGTGCCGCTTTATTTCACCAATTTTATTCCGGCAATGGGAGCCAATCCCAACGCATCGCTATCAAGCACCGCCAGCCTATTTACCTGGTGCTACATTGGCGTGGGAGCCGTGGCGCAACTGCCGATCGCCCAGGCGTTTAGTGCTGTCCCGCGTGTTCGCGTGTTGATGATTGCGATGCTGCTTTCTAGCTTTGGGTTTTGCTTGTTATGGGTGACTGGCACGTTTGCAGCCTATCAGTATTGGACAGGCGTGGCGGCTTTGTGTGTCATGGCGATCGCGTCCGTCACCTATAAGCCATTTGCCGCTGCGATCGTCTCAGAACTGGCTCCAGAAAATCTGCGGGGTGCCTATGTGGCAGTCAGTTCTCAATGTTGGGCGATCGGTTATTTTGTCGGTCCTTTGGTTGGCGGTTGGGCAATGGATCAGCCCGCAAGCATTGCTCACAAATTTTGGCTAGCAGTCGCCGCTAGTACCAGCGTTGGGCTACTCGTGTTGCGCCTATTTGAAACTCAAAGAATCAAGCTAGAGATTAAGAGCGAATAAAATAGTCAATCAGCTACAGCGCCTCATGAAAAGTCGGTATAGGGTTAAAAAAGTATTTTCTCAGGAGTAAAGCAGATTGGATGTTGATATCGCGATCGTGGGGGCAGGTATTGCCGGGTTGACCTGCGCTCAACAGCTACAGCAGGCAGGCTACCGGGTGGCAGTGCTAGAAAAATCTCGCGGAGTGGGTGGACGGTTGGCAACTCGTCGCCTCTCCCACGATCGCGCTGATCATGGCACCTGCTATCTCTCGCCCAAAGGGGAACTATTTGGGGAGTTGATCGCGCATTTACTCAAACGGGATGTAGTGCAAGTTTGGACGGATACGGCTTATACACTGAGTAGCGATCGCACGCTGCAAGCAAGCCCTGATCGCGTACCTCGCTATGTTGCCCCCGACGGCATGAGCGCGATCGCCAAATATCTAGCAACGGGACTCGATATTCGATTGAGTCAGCGGGTGATTGGATTGGAGCTAACATCTGACCAAACTTGGACATTGACCATCGAAAACACTCAGCCAGATGCCGCAGCACCATCAACCTTAAAAGCCAGCGCTGTGTTAGTTGCCATCCCTACGCCTCAAGCTGTCACTTTATTGGAACCGCTCGAAAAAACCATTGTTTCCACTGAATTGATCCAACCACTGAGATCGGTGGAGTTTGATCCCTGTATCGTAGTCATGGCAGGTTATTTAGAAGATTGCTTACAACAGTGGCAGGCAACCTATGGCGATGTGAAGGCGATCGCGACTCAGCATCCCGATCTAGGCTGGATTGGTCTAGACAGCAGCAAGCGGCGCACTGCTTCCCAACCAATATTTGTCGTGCAAAGTACGGCTGCATTTGCCAACCAGTTTTTGGACGCTGCCGATCTATCTCCGGTAGGACAAAAACTCCTGCAATCTGCTGCCGAACACCTGCTTCCCTGGCTAGCAACCCCGGAATGGACGCAGGTGCATCGCTGGCGTTACTCCTTTGCGGCTCGTCCTTTGAGCGATCGCTACTGGTCGGCTGCAACGCCAGCGCCTTTGGTTTGTGCGGGCGATTGGTGCGGCGGGATGCGGGTGGAAAGCGCTCTGTTGTCTGGGCTAGAAGCAGCAGATTATTTGAACCAGCAAATGGGCGATCGCACGATTGCCACCCCTCAATTTTGGCAAGCAATGTAGAGTGACCGATGCCTTTATCAACGGTCTTTCACCGTCATCAAAAACTTGGCATACTCTAAGGTAAAGTGGCTTGGAGAATAACGATGTTTGTGAAGACTGATCACTCCATGGGGAAAATATTAACGACCCTGACGGTCAAAAATCGAATTGATGAAGCAAACGCTGCTCAAGGGCTAATTTCAGCGGAAGACGTGCGGTCTGTCGTTTTGCATGATGTGTTGGTAGATACGGGGGCAACAACGCTCTGTCTCCCTGCTGCCGTGATTGCTCAACTAGGGCTAGCATTACTCAAAGAAGTAGATGTGACCACTGCTACCGGACTCAGTACCGCGCGAATTTTTCAGGATGCTAAGATTTCGCTGCTGGGGCGAGAGGGCACATTTGAATGTCTGGAACTGCCGGGTGGTCGCAATTCTTTGCTGGGGGTGATTCCGCTGGAAGCGCTAGGGCTAGAACCTGACCTCCGCAATCAGACTTTAAAAGTGCTGCCATCTGAATCAGTGGATACCTATCTAACAATCCTTTCAGCGTCAATCTTTCTTATGGTTGAGAACAGCGATCGCAGGTATCGTTAAGCTAAAGTGGTTATACACTCATCCGTTACCGCATCATGGCAAAAGAAAACAACCAAGCTAATTTTTTCCTGCGATATCTTTCTACCGCTCCTGTTCTCGCGATCGTGGCAACATCTGTCGCCGTCTCCACTTGGGCAGTATTCAATTACTTTTTCCCAGATCTGCTGTTCCATCCAATGCCATAAAGCGTCTTCAGCCAAGCTTTTACCGTTGAGATTGTGCCCTCAGGTGAGATTGTGCCCTTCGGCTTCGCTCAGGGCACAATCATTAGTGAATTGAGCTGAGTCGAAAACATAGATCCTGGTTTGCTGAGGAATCAGAATTAAATAACATTGAATTTTGTAGGATGTGTTAAACAATAGCCGTAACGCATCAATACCCAGCAGCAATATGTTACGCTGCGCCAACATATCCTACAGAAGAATTACACCTTATTTTATCCACGATCCTTAGTTTCGTTTAAGAGCGCGATCGCGGCTGATTGAAATTGAGCTTAGCGCGAAGTTCACCTTTAATTCGGCTTAAAATCGAGTCTTCATCCAGTGACGCAAGAATGCGGGTCACCACAGCTTTCGGTCCATCGACTCCCCAAGAAGCGTCATTGGCAAGATAAGTTTTCGTTACTTGCCCGATCGCATAAGTTGACACACCCGCCACGCCTGCCTGAGTCACCGCCACGGACGCATAAGCAGCCAGCGACAACCCTCCGGTTGCCGGAGCCGACAGCCCTAGCAAGCCCTTGAGCGAACTCAATCCCAGGTTAGCGGCTAGTTCACTGGCGCTAATACCGCCCATCGTCAGGGCGATTTTTTTCAGCAGGGCTAAGGCTCCGGGTTGAGTCATCGGAATGCCATAGAGTTTGGAGAGCGTCAGGATTAGCGCCACATCAATCACCGCACTGCTGAGAATATCTACTACTGTGATTGGATTGAGGGCGATCGCCACTGCCTTGGTCGTGACCGCGTTCCAAATAATTTGATTGGCGCTTTGCTCCCGGATCGCCATTTTGCGCTCCACTAAGCGATCGTTGATATCATCGGCAAACAGCAGCGAATTGACCGCCACCAGAGATTTGCCTTCCCGATCCAAAATTTCGAGGATTTTCAGCTTTAGGTCATCGATTTGGGGCGTTCCGGCACTAAGCTGAGCCGCCACCCGACCATCTGCACGACGTACTGCTTTTGCCACCAGTGGAGATGCCGCCGCCATCACAATCTCATCGGGTGACAGCAGTTCTTTCACCCGCTCATCCCGAATTTTGTGATAAATCATTTGGCGATCGACATCGGGATATTGGTCAATTTTATTGAACACTAGGATGATCGGCTTGCTGGCAGTCCGCAAAGCTGATAGCGCCTGGTATTCTACTTTGGTCATGTCCCCCGCAATGATAAACAGGATCAGGTCGGCTTGTTGGGCAACCTGTCGCGCCAATGCCTCCCGCGCTTCTCCATCCACTTCGTCGATACCCGGAGTGTCGATCAACTCAATCTTAGAGTTGCCGATCGCGTTTACCATCACCCGCGTCAAGGATTGCTCACTGCCCGCGATCGCTTCATTTGCCACAGTCCAATTGGCAGTTTGGCGGATCTGGGTGACTCCATGAATCGCCCCCGTCTCAAATACCGCCTCACCCAGCAGCGCATTCAACAGAGAAGATTTGCCGCGCCCCACCATGCCAAAAGCTGCAATGTGAACAATCTGGCGATCGAGCTTATCCAGCATCGACTCTAGCCCGGTGATTTCGGGTTCTAATCCCTGTCGCTCTTGAGTAGTCAAATCCAATCCTGCTACCAAATCCCGCAGAGCAGTTTGCGCTTGCCGATAGTTAAGCTCGCCTTGAATGGTGTCAAAGCTGTGAATGGCTTCATCTAAATCTTGATCAGTCAAGGATGGAACATGATTTAAATTGGGTGAGTCAGGCATGGAGCAATGGGGAAGAGGGTGCGATTCGTGAAACGTTAGTGAAGCTTTCCATAGGACTCCCTACGGGAATCGCGGTTTATACAATTTTCTTCCATCCTAATAACTTACTTGTCGTTTTAGGTTAATGTTGACTGAATAAGGCTATTTGCGGTAATAGATTGAGATCTGTGCAGAAAAGTGAGCGCAAACAGAGCAGGCGTAAACCGATAGATGTCATATTTTAAGAGAAATTCAAAACTCGCAGTCGAACGAGTGATGGCTAACGATTTTGAAACGAATCGTCGCGATTCCCGTAGGATCGTTTCACGAATCGCAAAATTAACGGGGTTTTTGATGGAACTTCAAGAGAAAATTAAGCGACAACGAGTTCAGCATATTGTGGAAAGCTATCATTTAGATGGAGATGCTGAGTCTTTTCAAATAGAACTAGAAACTCTGTTAGTGAACTATTCAACGCCTTTGGTAGAACTGGCGCTAGTTGAAACGTTAGTAACCCATTGGCTCAAGGTGCCTTTATTGCGCGGTCAGGAGTTTTTGGCAGAGGTGAGCAGCCTGTTAAAAGAATGGGAGCATCGCATCCTCTTGAATGAAGCTGGCGAAGATCAAGCGATCGCGTGTGTGACCGCAGCCCAGTTCCATCAAATTACTGGCTTAGATCCTACGCCAATTTTCGGCGCTCCAGCCAGATCTTCAGTGCCTGCCAGCAACCCTGTTGGTTAATCAAGTGACTTAAAAAACAGCTTACTTAAGAGGTTAGTGGTGATGTCTAAATCTTCAGTGGGCGACTTTTCAGTGGGCGATCGTGTGCGCCTGATCAGCGCCCCACCTTACGTCAAGACTGCTGACCCGATGCCGACATTGCGCTCTGCTGAACTGATCGCGATCGGCGAAGAAGGGATTATTCTCGATCGCCGCCCTGGCAACTATTGGAGTGTGCGCTTCACAAATGGAGCTTTTTTGCTGGACAGCCAATATCTAGAACGGCTGTAGAATTCCGTAGAAACCGCGATCACTGCAATTCCTATAACCGCCAGCACAAAGGCGTTGAGATTCTTAATTCATCAAAACTTTAAACAATTCGCCCATTCTCTGTAAAAGTTTCATGAACGAATTTATGTAAATCTGAGGCGATTTTGTTATCAAAAAAACACAGTTAGGGCAGAATAGCTATGCCAGTCAAGGGGTTATTAGCTATGCCAGACACCGCCGGGAACTCTTTAACTACAGCCACATCGCTGAAGCTGCTTTCCAGTGCCCAAAGTTACTCAGATCTCGTCACACCTGCCGCCAACGAGTTCTACCGATTTTCCTTGGAGAATCGGAGTAGTTTCAACCTTTCCTTGACTGGACTGGATGCAGACGCAAACGTTGCGTTGTTAGACAGTGCAGGCAATGTGGTCAGCATCAATGGCGTGGGGCAAATCTCCAATAATCAAGGCAGGTTTTCTGAGTCAATCAATACCACCCTAAATCCTGGCGTTTACTATATTCAAGTTGCCCCTGGAATTAATACTCCTACTGCCAACTACACCCTCAATGTTGCCGCCAAAACCGCCCCCGCCGAGATTGATTTAATCTGGTCGAATTATCAAACGGGTGCCATTCGTCTTTGGGATATCGATAGCAATGGAGCCTTGCTGAGCAATCAACCCGCTTCTGGAGCTTTGTCAATTAGTACGCTACCTTGGACAATTGGCGCAACAGGTGATTTTAACGGAGATGGACAAGCGGATTTGCTCTGGCGCACAGGGGGGCTAACTCGACTATGGTTATTAAAAGACAATGTGCTCAGGAATGGTAATGATAATTTTTTGTTGCCTTCTACTAAATCATCGGAATGGCGATTGGTGGGCGCAGGTGATTTTAATGACGATAGCCAGACCGATATTCTATGGTGGAACCCTACAACTGCCAAACTTGAAGTCTGGCTCATGCAAGGGGTCAGTTCAGTTGGCACTCTTGCGATTCCGCAGCAGCAGGAGTTTGGCTGGACACCACGTGGAGTGGGCGATTTTAATCGGGATGGCTCATTAGATATTCTCTGGCAAAATGACTCGACCGCTGCTGCGGAGGTTTGGTTTTTTAATCAAACCACGTTTTTAGCAGAAGCTCCGCTGAGTGCGAGCTTAACCAAGCCGTGGCAGATCGCAGGGGTATCCGACTTTAACAAAGATGGTAACGCAGATATTCTTTGGCGTTTCTACGGGGCGGGAGGCAATAACCAAATTTGGTTTATGAACGGCACTACCTTTGCTTCATCGGTAGGGGTGCTTCCGGTGAATGATGTCAACTGGGTGCCGCTTCCGTACAGTACCTATGGGGAGCCAACGCCGATTGATATTGCCGGAAATACGATCGCAACGGCGTTTAATTTAGGAACTGGGTTGGGGCAATCGGCGACTTACCGCGATCGCGTCAGCAGCGTAGATGCCAATGACTACTACCGCTTTGATATCACCAATACCACTCAAGTCAGTCTGCTTCTATCCAACCTCACTGGCAACTTAGATCTACAACTGTTTGACAGTAGTGGCAATACGATTTTAGGTAGCTCCGCTCAAAGTGGGCTTAGCCCTGAGTCAATTATCCGCTCATTATCAGCAGGAACTTACTACGCTCGTGTTTTCCCAGCCTTGGGTCAAGCTGCAAGTAGCTACACCTTGTCTGTGAACATTACCAGTCCCCCAGTTTTAGTCAGCAACAATCCGCTGATTTTGGATGAACAAGGCTCTGCAACTATTAGAAACTCGCTGCTGCGGGTCACAGATAATGACACTCCAGATAGCCAACTGGTTTATACGGTGGGCAATGCGACCACGAACGGCAGCCTGTTGATTAATGGCGTAACAGCCACCGCCGGAACTACGTTTACGCAGGTTAATTTGGATGACCCCAGCCAAGTGAGATATGTTCACAATGGCAGTGAAACGACGAGCGATCGCTTTAGTTTCACTGTTTCCGATGGCACAGGCGGCAGTGTCGGCAATCAAACCTTTAGCATTCAAGTGAATCCGGTCAATGATGCCCCGATTCTAATCTCGAATAACAGCGTAACCCTATCTGAAGGAGACGGCGCTATCCTCACTCCGGTGATGCTGCTGATTTCAGATGTGGATAGTCCGGCGGTCAGCTTGCAATATTCCATCAGCAGTGTGCCAACCAACGGTACGCTGCTGTTAGCAGGAACGGCAACCAACACCTTTACCCAAAACGATATTTTTAACGGGCTGGTTCGCTATCAGCATAATGGCAGTGAAGCTCCCTTCGATCGCTTCACTTTTACCGTCACCGATGGCGCAATTCTCCTGCCGGGTTCCAATACCTTCAATATTTCCGTGCTGCCCGTGAATGATGCCCCAGGGGTTGCCATCAACACAGCATTGACGCTGAGCGAAGGCACTGGTGCGGCAATCACGCCTATTCTTCTGTTGGCGACTGATGCGGATGGTCCGGCTCCGGTGGCATATACCCTCGGCAGTAGCCCCACTAACGGAGTCTTGAAGTTGGGCACTGCCACGCTTCAAACCGGGCAAACCTTTACTCAGCTTGATATTGCCAATGGGCAGTTAACCTACATCCACAATGGCGGCGAAACCACGAGCGATCGCTTCCAATTTACGGTCACCGACGGACTCGGTGCAACCTCGGCTGCGACTACCTTCAGCATCTCCGTATTGGCAATCAATGATGCGCCTGTTTTGACCGTACCCAGCAATCTATTGGTGGATCAAAACACGAACACGCTCATATCAGGGATTCGCTTAACAGACGTGGATTTAGGGGATAACGATGTCACGGTTTCCCTGTCTGCTAGCAGCGGTGTGTTGACCTTGGGACGCACTACAGGCGTGACCTTCCTCACAGGCGACGGCACTCAAGATGCCAGCCTTTCCTTCCGGGGGCGGCAGGATGTGGCGAACTTCGTGCTGGAATCGTTGATCTATCGCAGCACGGGCGCATTTGAAGGAACGGATGTCGTCAATATTGCAGTGAACGATGGCGGCAACTTTGGTTTAGGCGGCGTGAAGGCTGACTCCAAGGCTATTACGTTGACCGTGGCAGGAGTGAATGATGCTCCAGTGCTGACTGCGCCTGTGCTGCAAACCCTAAACGAAGATGTGAGTTCGCCCATTAACGGCATTAGCATTGTCGATAGCGATGCGGGCGTGAATCCGCTGACGGTCAGCTTATCGGTCGCGAATGGCAGCTTGACATTGAGTTCTACCTCTGGGCTGACGTTTGCCACTGGAACCGGAACGCTGAACAAAAATCTGGTGTTTAGCGGATCTCAAGGTGCGATTAATGCCGCACTGGCAGGACTGACCTATTTGAGCGATCGCAACTACAACGGCTCCGATTTGCTGACGATGAATGTTAGCGACAATGGTTTTACTGGCAATGGCATTCCATTATCCGCCTCAAAACTGGTCAATCTCACCATCAATCCAGTCAATGATGCGCCTGTGATTACGGTGCCGTCTAATCAATCCGCCACTGAAGGAACAGATTTGCGGATTTCCGGCATTAGCATTAACGATGTCGATGTGAATAATGGCAACTTGACCGTGGCGATATCGGCGGTTAGCGGGCTATTGTCGCTGGAGTCATTGAATGGGCTGAGTTTCACCACGGGCGACGGCAGCCAAGATAGTACGCTGATCTTCCAGGGCACTCAGTCAGCGGTGAATGCAGCATTGAGCGCCCTCACCTATCGCGCGAATGCGAACTTTGGCGGTGTTGACACGATCGCCGTGAGTGTGACGGATGGCGGCAATAGCGGTACGGGAATTCCCCTGAGCGATTCCAAATCCATTGCAGTGAATGTGCTGGGGATTAATAATCCGCCTGTGATTGCTCTGCCTACAGGCACTCTAGCGGTTGGCTCTGGAATCAACTTGACGATCTCCGGGTTTAGCGTCAACGATCCCGATGTCGGCGGCGGCACTCTCTCGGTGACCGTGTTGGCTGAAAATGGCGTGTTGTCGCTGCGATCGCTCTCTGGCTTGCAGTTTACCCAGGGAACGGGCACTCAAAACAACCGGATCACCTTTACCGGTTCCATCGCCGCGATTAATGATGCCCTCAGCCAGGTCACCTATCGCAGCTATGCAGGCTTTACCAATGCGTTCGATCGCATCACCCTCAGCGTCAACGACAACGGCAATACGGGCGTGGGTGTGCCATTATCTGACACGAAGACGCTGCTGGTGAATGTGGGCAATGCAGTGAATCTGTCGCCTGTTGCCGCCTCCGACAGCTTTACCGTTGCGGAACGAGGAACCTTATTGGGCACGAGCGTTCTTGCCAATGACACTGACCCCGATTTCACCCTGCCATTGACAGCGCAATTGGTCAGTCCGCCCCCCAATGGCTCGTTTAGCTTCAGCCCCAACGGCACGTTTACTTACACACCCACTGCCAACTTTAACGGGTTCGATACGTTTAGCTATGTGGCGAGAGATGTTCTCGGCGGCACCTCCAACACGGCGATCGTGGTGATCAATGTCACCTCAGTCAATGACTTGCCTGTCGCAACCAACGATGCCTTTACCACCCCCGAAGATCAGCCACTCACTGGAAACGTCTTGGCAAACGACACGGATGCTGACAATCCGCTGGCATCTCTAAATGCACAGGTGATTGCGGCTCCGAGCAATGCCCTCAGCTTTGGCTTGAATCCTGATGGCAGTTTCAGCTACACGCCGAGATTAAACTTCAACGGCATCGATCGCTTTACCTATGTGGCGATTGATCCGCTGGGTGGCACCTCGAATACCGCGATCGTTTCACTCACCATCACCGCCGCCAATGATGCCCCTATTGCCACCAATGATGGCATTTACGCGGCTAGTGCAGGCGGCACTCTGAGTGTTTCCCCAACTAATGGCATTCTGCGAAACGATACCGATGTAGAAGGTAGCCCACTCACTGCAACCCTGGTTGGTGCTCCCACTAATGGCACCGTCAGCTTGAGCGCGGATGGCTCCTTTATCTATCGACCGACCGGGAACTTTGCTGGAACCGATGTCTTTACTTACCGCGCCAGCGATGGCAGCGTAGCTTCCAATCTGGCAACGGTCACCCTGTCAGTGGGTGCCAATAACGCCCCGATCGCCCTCCCCAATAGCTACACCACCGCAGAAGATACCCTGCTGACCACGGGCAATGTTCTCACCAACGATACTGATGTAGACGGCAACACTCCACTCACAGCCAGCATCATTGCGGCTCCGGCAAACGCCCTTGCCTTTTCGTTGAATGCAGACGGCAGCTTCACCTATCAGCCCAAGCTGAATTTCAACGGCACTGATACCTTTGTCTACACCGCAACCGACAGCCTGGGTACGGTGTCTAACCCCACCACCGTCACCTTCAACGTTACGCCTGTGAATGATGCCCCTGTTGCTGTGAACGACACTTATAGCGTCAACACTACGGCTCTTAGCATCACGTCGCTCGGAATTCTAGCAAATGATACAGATGTAGACAGTCCCAGCCTGACCGCCATACTGGCAAGTGGAGTTCAACATGGATCGCTATCTCTCAACAGCAATGGTTCCTTTACCTATCAGCCGACGGCTGGTTACTTGGGTGCTGACAGCTTCACTTACCGCGCCAATGACGGCAGCTTAGATTCAACCAATATTGCAACCGTCAATCTGTTTGTAACGACCGCTACCACCACGGTAAATGTAGCGCCCATCGCAACTGCCGATCTGTTTATCACGGCTGAAGATACATTAATCAACACGGGTAATGTCTTAACCAACGACACGGATACAGATGGCAACACTCCGCTGACTGCTAGTGTGATTGCCGCTCCGACCAACGCTCTGTCCTTCACTTTGCGACCCGATGGCAGCTTTAGCTATCAGCCCAATCTCAATATCACCGGGCTAGATACCTTTACCTACGCCGCGATCGATAGCTTAGGGGCAGTTTCCAGCTTGGCGATCGCCACCTTTAGCATCACTCCCGTCAATGATGCGCCACTCGCCAACAATGATGTTTATAACGTGACTCCGAATGGCAGCTTAAATGTGACTGCGCTCGGCGTTTTAGCCAACGACACCGATGTAGAAGGCAGTCCATTAACCGCGAGTTTGGTCACGGCTCCGAGTAGCGGCACTTTCAACCTCAATCCCGATGGCTCGTTCAACTACGCGCCTCAAACAGGCTTTTCTGGCAATGTCAGCTTTACCTATCGTGCCAGCGATGGATTATCGACATCGGGATTGGCAACGGTTTCTTTATCCATATCACCCAACACGGCACCCATCGTTCAAAATGACAATTATTTGGTTGCCAGCGGCATTGCCTACAATCAATCGCTGATTCTTCAGGGGGTTTTGGCGAACGATAGCGATGCCGAAAATAACCCGTTGACTGCCAGTGTGGTTTCTACTCCAACCAATGGGGTACTCACCCTAAATCCTAACGGCACATTCATTTACACCTCTAATACAGGCTATCAGGGAACTGATATCTTCACCTATCGTGCGTTCGATGGACTTGCCAGCTCGACGGCAACCGTGTCGATTTCTGTGAGACTCAATACGCCGCCCCTAGCACTACCCGATACCTACACCGCGATCGCGGGGCAACCCCTGAACGTCACTGCTCCTGGACTGCTTCTTAACGACCTTGATGCCGAAGATCCTATTTCAGTCCAATCCGTTTCCCAGCCGACCCAAGGCACTCTAAGCTTCAATCCCGATGGCTCCTTTGTCTATCAGCCCAATCCTGGCGTGACCGCCGGAACCGATTTCTTTACCTATCGCGCCACCGATGGCTTCTTCGACACCGTTCCGATCACGGTGACGATTAATATTTCTCCATTAACTGCCGTTAATGACACTTACAGTGTGAATCGCGATAACCTGATTATTGTTCCGAGAACTTTGGGCGTGTTGGCAAATGATCTCGCTCCCAACTCCACGGTTGCCGTAGTCAGCAACCCAACTCAAGGTTCCGTAAACCTCAGTTCAGATGGCTCCTTTGTCTATACCCCCAATCTTGGCGTAACCGGAACCGATACCTTTACCTACCGCGCCACAAGCGGCAGCAACAGTTCAACCGCGATCGTCACAATTAGCGTTAAATCTACCAGCGCTCCACCCACAGTCCAAAACGATTCTGGCTACCTAGTTTCTACCAATGGCACCTTAAACGTAACAGCGGCGGGTGTACTTGCAAATGATACCGATGCCGATGGCGATGTGCTTCGAGCAACGTTGGCAACTACCCCCACGATTGGCAGTGTGGTTCTCAATGCAGACGGCTCTTTTAGATATATCCCTACAGTTGGCGCGGTTGGCTCCGATACGTTCACCTATCGAGCAACGGACGGAATTAACCTTTCTACTCCGGCAACTGTAGTCATCACAGTCGGTGGTGCAAATGCCGCTCCTGTCATTGTTCTGCCCGGTAGTCAACTCGCGCTCCGCAATACTGACCTACTGATTCCATCGGGTTTAAGTATTAGCGATGGAGATGCAGGTATAAATCCGGTTACTGCAACATTGACCGCCACAAACGGTACGCTAACGTTAGGCGGGGTTTCTGGGTTGACCTTCACCATAGGTGACGGCACAGCCGATGCCACGATGACCTTTACAGGGGCGATCGCGGCAATCAACACCGCACTGACCAATCTCAAATTCACTCCGACAAACACCTACGTTGGTGCCGCTCAAATCGGTCTGGTTGTCAATGATGGTGGATTCACCGGAACAGGCGGCGCTCAAACAGGCAGCGGCACTGTTTCAATTAACGTGTCATCCGGTGCAGCCCTAGTTGCAAACCTCAGTCCTGGAGCAACCAGTTCTAGCCCTACGAACCTGTCGGCAGTCGGCAACCTGCTTTACTTCGCTGCGAATGACAGCATCACAGGCAGCGAACTGTGGCAGAGTGATGGAACCTCCACTGCCACTACTCGCGTTGCTGATATAAACCCCACTGGATCTTCCTCCACACCCGGAAACTTTACAGTAGTTGGCAACACTGTCTACTTCACAGCAACCAACAGCAGCACAGGTAAAGAATTGTGGAAGACCGATTTGGCAGGCACTTCAGCAACTCTAGTCAATGATCTCCGCTTGGGAGTAGCAACGTCAAACCCTAGTAGCTTGGTCAATTTCAATAACACGCTGTTTTTCCAAGCAAATGACGGAACGGGTATCGCCATCTTCAAGATTGATAGCAGCGGCAACCCGGTGAAATTAGTCGCGTCGCCCAGCTACACCGTTCCAGCAAACTTGACGGTTGTCGGAAATACCCTATACTTCACAGCCAATAGTGCAACGCAGCTTTGGAAAACAGGCGGAACCAATGGAAACACTGTGCTAGTGAGAGATCTTGGCTCTGGTGCCCAGATTCAACGGGTGACGGAAATGGGGAACACACTGTTCTTTACCGCCGTTGACGGTAGCGGCATAGAACTATGGCGGAGTGATGGCACGGGGGCTAACACCGCACGAGCCGCAGATCTTAACCCTGGCATTGCTAGTTCAACTCCTAGTAATTTGGTGAGTGCAAATGGATCGCTGTACTTCTTTGCGAGAGATGCAGCGGCATTCAAACTGTGGCAAAGCAATGCTGCGGGTACGGTGACTTTAGTATCAACATTACCTTCGGCTGGGCAACTGCCTAGCAATCTGGTGGCGATCGGTTCCAAGCTGTTCTTTACCGTAGATGCAGGGATACCGGGAAGCCCCGATCTGCAACTATGGTCGAGCGATGGAGTCTCAACGGCAACGGTGGTGAGGAATATTAATGCTGCTGGCAATGATACGGTGGCATCGTTGACCAACTTCAACGGGTCGCTCTACTTCACCGCGAATGACGGCACCGACAACAAGGTCTTCCGCAGCGACGGCACCTCTGCGGGAACGGTGGCGGTGAGTGGCAATTTTTCATCCACCCCAACGGGGCTAACGGTGGTGAATGGCAAACTGTTTTTTGCCGCTAGCGATGCCACCAATGGAACGGAGCTATGGGCGGTGCAATAACTCTTTTTGCCAGCCCCTGCCTACAAATAGTTCAAGCAGGGTTCAGGTACAAGCCAGAGTTCGCCCGATAAAAAGCGATCGCGCTCAAACCATCGGGCGGTGATGTTCTCAACAGAACCATCGGCAAATACCAATTCTTCCAGTTGGTAAAACCTCGGATCAACAAAATCAGCGCAATAAAGCTGAACCAATTCATGAAACGGAGTGCCGCCATATGTGAAAATATTTTCGGTGCAGCCGAGATATTGAATATTGGTCAGCTCTGCCTGAATTTCTTCTTGAAACTCCCGCTGAAGTGCTTCTAAACTGGTTTCGCCAAACTCAATTCCGCCGCCCAAAGCTCGATGAAACGTCCTTTCTTTGTAGGGATCGTAGCCTTCATACACAAACACGCGATCGCCCTGAAAAATTAACCCCAACGCCACCGCCCGAATCGCTGGATTTCCCATCCCTCTCGCCTCTTGCATTAGTTATATTGACTCTCGAACATCAGATCCGATCGATGGCTTTCACCCGTTTGCCAATCTTCATTTTCGCCTCCCACAATCAATTGCTCAATCGTGACAAAATCCTTACTAAATTGGCGCAGTGAATTAATCAACACATCCAAGGCGATCGCGTCACTAGTGCCCAAATCAAACCAGCACCGCGCCCAACCGTTCTCATATTCCACATCGCCCATATTGTGCATTAAGGCTAGCAGGCTAGTTTCGGCAACATCTTCGTCATAATCCATGTAGCCAATTTCTAGCCCAGCTTCCTGCACCTGCATATTTTCAGCATTAAACCCCCCCAGCTTGCCAATAAAAAACCAGGAATTTAAAACCTCCTCAACATATTGTTTCTCCATCTCCGATGGAACATTGCTGAACTCTAGCCAAATCCACACGCTGAATGGATTAAATTCACGAAACTGTATCTGCATAGCGATCGCTCCCAAACGTTCCTGCTTCCAGCATACGGGAAGTAGGAGTTAGGGATTAGGGAACAGGCAACAGGGATTAGGAAAGAAAACTCAAAACTAACTCACAATTCAAAATTCCTATTCTCTATTCTCGCTTCTACTTTCCTCCTGCCAATCGCTCTCTTGCCTTACGCTGTGCCCGATCCATTTCACGGACTAAGCCAGGGGGCAACTGATCTTTTTTGCTCAAAGCTTTATCAAAATAAGCGAGACTGTCTTGGTCTTTCCCTTGTTTCACCAGAATTTTGGCTTTCAGGTATTGGATTTCTGGATTGTTGGGCGTGAGGACGATCGCGAGATCCACGGAAGTCAGCGCTTTGTCATATTGCTTCATTTCTAGGTAGCCCATTGCCAAACCGCGTTCTGCCAAATAGCGAGGATTTGCATATTTCCGTAATCGCTCCACCCCTTTATCAGCGCTAGCAAAAGGCAAATATATTCCCGTATAAACATCCATGTAGCCGCGCAGCATATTCAGTTCGGGGTCATTGGGCGCGATCGCTTCTGCCGCATCTAAATATTTGATCACCTGCTGCAATTCCTTCAAAACTTGGGGCGTACCTTTAATCGTGCCATCTTTTGTGAAGGCATACACGCCATCAAAAAAGTGGCTCACTGCCAGATACATATTGCCGCGCAAAGGATCAGTCGGCAATAACTTCTCGGCGGCAGTGCGGGTTTGGGTGCCGTAGCTGCGAAACTGCTCCAATAGAGCGGCTTGCTTCTCTTTTGTATCTCGACCTGCCAAAACATCGTTGTAAGCTAGGGTTGCTTTCATTGACAGTGCCAACGGTTCAGTAGATTCCGTTTGGCTCAAATAAGTGGCAGCAGTTTTGTAGTCTCCTTGCTTAAAGAACGCCTCAAACGCGGCTTCAGTTTTGTCGCTAATCGCTCTAGGATTGGTGCTGCGAAAAGGATCTTTGGCAAGGGCAGAACTTGTCAATAGGGCGATCGCAAGCATTGTAGTGCTCACAACCTGAGAAATGGTTTTGAGGGACAATTTTGAATGGTGCTGGAGTGCGGTCAAGCGGTCAGTCATAATCGGTGCTTCAATAATCGGTTTTCATCCTAGCTTTGATGCCATTCTCTAGCAACGCCATGAATGGGTTGGGCATAATGAGAATGCATTCGTTATGCTAGCTTTGCTAGACGGTTCCACAAAAGCTAGGTTCCTGGTTGAGTCTCCTGGTTAAGTCTATTTATGTTTATGTTGCCCTGATGGATTGTTGTGAATGTTGAATCTTAGAAATATTTCCTATCATCCGCCTGCGACCCCTGTGCCGATTTTAAAGCAAATTAATTTGCAGGTTGCGTCGCAGCAACTTACGTTGATTGTAGGTCCCAGCGGCTCTGGCAAAAGTACGCTGTTGGAGATTTTATCGGGGCTGGCAGAAAAAACGCAAGGCACCATCCATTGGCGCGACCAAGAGCTTACGTCTTTGCATTTACAACAGTTGAGTGGTTTGGTATTCCAGTTTCCAGAGCGCCATTTTTGTGGCAGCACAATTTTGGAAGAACTGCGGTTAGGTCACCCAGAAATCACCAGCGATCGCATTCAGCAGGCATTAACCGAAGTAGGTTTGGAGCAGTTGTCCCTTAGCGCCAAACCCCATGCCCTCAGCGGCGGACAGCAGCGACGGCTAGCCTTGGCAGTGCAGCTAATTCGACAGCCGCATCTACTGCTGCTAGATGAACCTACGGCAGGGCTGGATTGGTCGATGCGGCGGCAACTGGTGAGCCTATTGGCAAAATTGAAAACTCAGTGGGGATTGTTGGTGGTGTCTCACGATGTGGGAGATTTGCTTGATATTGCCGATCAATGTTGGACTTTGCAACAGGGCGAACTGGTTTCAGCCACCCCGGAGAGCTTGAGAGAAAAAGCTTTTAGACCCCAATTAGTCTCCTAAATTAATAAATCACAAAGAATTTATTATGATCTTTGAAACATCAAGCGATGATCAGAAGTCTAAAATTGAGATAACTGATGGCTAATTATTGGTGGGGGCACATCTGGGCGCATTTCCCTTCAGACATATTAAAACACTGTTTTATTGGTTAGTGTGTCCTGAAGTATTACAACGGTTAAGTTTCACCTGAAAATCGCATCTTCGCCCTACATCGTTCTGCTTACTCTTTCCATTCAAGGAATTCTAATGATCAAGTATTTACTGGCAACATGTTCGCTGATGGCAATGTTAGGAGTGGGGAATTTGCCAGCCTTAGCCCAAAGTACAACCTCTGCGCCTGCACCTTCAAAGCCCGCGATCGCACCTGCCACTTCTAAGCCTGCGATCGCGGATGATGACCTGAAAAAATTTGTAACAGCGGCAAAAAAACTGGAAGCCATTTCTATAGACAGAAACACCCAAGTGACTCAAGCGGTGCAGAAAGAAGGGTTGACGATTGATCGGTTCAAAGAGATTTTTCTAGCCCAAAAAGATCAAAAGGCTCAGACGACTAATAAAATCTCTGACGACGAAAAGCAAAAGTTCGATCGGGCGATCGTACAACTGAACCAAATTCAGAAAGAAACCCAAACCAAAATGGGCAGCGCTGTGCAAGCTGAAGGATTTGAAGTTCCTCGCTTCTTGCAAATTTTGGATTCTATTCAAAAAAATCCAGACTTGCAAAAGAAAGTAGAGCAAATGCTGAAATCTACCGGCAAATAGACATAACCGCTAACCAGATCCCCGACTTTTTTAAAAGTCGAGGATCTACATCCAATAGCTATCTCTTACAGGATATTGCTCCTTCATGGGTTCATCTACCGATTTAGTTAGAGCTTCTCGTTTATCTAGATGGATGAAAGGAATGATAGTCGGCGTGGGCAGCGCGATCGCACTAGGAATCGCCAGTCCGGGTCATGCCGCCGATCGCATTTTTGTCGCTTACAACATCTTGGAGCGGTCAATTTCTGTCAAATCCCTGGAAGATTATGCAAAAACGGGCGTGATGGATGAGGATCTGGCTGTTTATGCTCAGTATGCCAAACCCAAAGTGCTGCAAGATCTTCGCAGTGCCCTAGTTGCCAAAGCCGATCTGAGTTCGGTGACTCTTGCTCAGTTTCTCTACTCACCTCAAGGGGATGCTGCACTCAAGCGGCTAGGGCAGGTGATTCAGCCAGAATCGCGCTTGTCAGGCTCCAAGGCAATTCGAGCGGCATTGATTTTGGCAGCAGCAGAGCCAGAGGGGTTGACGCTGCTCAGTTTTTTGCAGAAATTTCCAACACGCGGCATTCGGATTGATGTCGAGAGCAGTTTGCGGATAGTGGGCGAACTGAATCGATTGATTAGCCAATCCCAAAAAACGACTGAAGCAATTACTCAACAATCCTCAGCAGAAAGCGGTTCTGATCCACCGATCGCCTCAGGGTTGCTTGATCTGCGTCAGCCCGGTGCTTACAAATTTGAGAAACAAACGATCACGCTGAATGACCCAAATCGGACGACGGTGATTTCGCCGCCCGGTGCGCTCAGTGAACCTGCGATTCGTGAAACAAGCCCTACAGGAGTTTCTCCAATCGCGCGATCGGGAGCCGATATATTGAAGGGACGGATTTATTCAGTTGATCTTTATCTACCCGCACCTAGTCGAACAACAGCGTCCAATTCGGTGCCTGTTGTGGTCATTTCCCATGGATTAGGTTCCGATCGCAGCAGCTTTGCTTACCTTGCTCAACATCTTGCCTCTCATGGATTTGCGGTGTTGGTGCCAGAGCATCCTGGAAGCAATCGCAGTCAGATAGAATCTCTGTTGGCTGGCGTGACTAGTGAAGTGGCTGAACCCACGGAGTTTGTTAACCGCCCGTTAGATATCACCTACTTGTTAAACTATTTAGAGCAGCAAGCGCGCACGAATCCAGCCTATCAAGCCCTCAACTTGAATCAGGTTGGCGTAATTGGGCAATCGTTTGGAGGCTACACAGCCTTGGCATTGGCGGGCGCTCCGATTAATTTTAAACAACTCAATCTTGACTGCCGCGATTTAGAAAACACCTTCAATGTCTCCTTGCTGCTGCAATGTCGGGCGCAACAGCTTGAAGCAAACCCATCGCTGAAAACCGATTTTCGTGATCCTCGGATTACCGCCGCGATCGCGCTTAACCCAATTACCAGCGCTATCCTGGGGCAAGACAGTATCAGCAAAATTACGATCCCTACCCTGATTCTGACAGGGAGCGCAGATACGGTTGCTCCGGCTCTGTTTGAACAAGTCCAACCGTTTACTTGGCTGACGATGGACGATAAATATTTGGTTCAGCTAATTTCTGGTACTCACTTTTCGGTGATTGGCGAAGGCGAAATTGGCAGCGGCACTGAGCCTGTTGCTTTTCCACCTGAAGTGATTGGTCCTAGTCCAGAAGTTGCCCAACGCTACACCAAGGCTCTTGCTCTTGCCTTTCTTCAGGTTTACATTGCCAATCAATCTGCCTATCGCCCTTACCTCAGTGCTTCCTATGCGCGATCGATTACAGAAACGCCTATTCCACTCGATCTAATCCGCTCTTTGCCAGCCAGTAGCGCTCTCAACATCACTGGACAGGTTGAAACTAGCAAGTAATACTTGGATCTCCCAGCCAATCCACCCAAAAGATGAGCCTCATGATCCAATGGACATCAATCCGAAAACCCAGAAAGCTTTCGCTGCGTGCCCTATTGATTGTTCCATTCGTGGTGCTGATCTTTGCGGCAGTGGGATTAACCGGGTTTATTTCTTTTCGCAACGGGCAACAGAGTGTGAACAAAGTGGCTTCGGAGTTGCGACATGAAATCAATTCTCGCATTCAAGAACGCCTCCGCACCTATTTAGAAACTCCCAAGTCCATTAATCGGCTTAATGCTGATGCCGCCCGCTTTGGCACCCTGGATCTGCAAGAGGTCAATCGGATCAGCAGCATCTTTTGGCAGCAGATTCAGGCATTTGAGTTAATGAGCCTGATCTACGTTGGTAAAGAAACTGGAGACTATGTTGGGGCGACCCGAAAAGATAATGCGATCGCTGTGAATCGGGTGAATGCCAGTGCCGGCGGATTCTACTCTACCTATGCTCCGGGCGATCGCGGTCAGCCCACCACCCTGATTAGTGCCGTGACCGATCGCGTATACGATCCACGCAAACGCCCCTGGTACATCGCCACCACTATTGCCAAAAAGCCGATCTGGTCGCCGATCTACACCTTTTTCAACCCACCTTCTCTGGGCATCACCGCCACTCATCCGCTGTATGCGGAAAACGACAAGCTGACCGCAGTGTTTGCCACAGATTTGTCGTTGGGAACTATTAGCCAATTTCTCAGTGGCATTGCTGTGGGCAAAACGGGGCAGAGCTTTATTCTGGAGCGATCGGGTCTACTGATTGCCACTTCCACACCCGATCCACCCTTCCGGTTATTGCCAGATGGCACACCAGAGCCAATTAAGGGCGACCAAAGCAGCAACATCATCACTCAGGCTATTGCAAAGCAGTTAGCGATTGAATTTGGCGACCTCAGCCGCCTCGATCGCCCCCAACAGTTCGACGTAACCCTCAACGGTGAACGCTTGCTGACCGAAGTTGCTCCAATTAAAGATGTTCTAGGGATTGACTGGCTCACGGTTGTGGTGATTCCAGAATCGGACTTCATGCAGCAAATCAACAGCAATGCTCGGACGACGATTCTACTGTGCTTGCTGACCTTGGCGATCGCAACGGCTGCGGGAGTTTTGATCTCGCGCTGGATCATTCGCCCGATTCGCCAATTAGGAGATGTGAGCCGCGCGATCGCCCTAGGCGATTTGACTCGCCAGGTTAACCTAGAAGGAATCACCGAAATCGATACAGTGGGGCAGTCCTTTAACCAGATGGCGGGGCAGTTACGCGAAAGTTTTACGGCGCTGGAGGCGGTTAACCGAGACCTAGAGAATCGCGTTGCAACCCGCACAACCGAACTGACGCAGGCTAACCAAGAAATTAATCTGCTCAACGATCGCCTCCATCAGGAAAACCGACGCATGGGGGCTGAACTGGATGTTGCTCGTCAATTGCAGCAGATGATTCTACCCAAACCGGATGAACTGAGCCAAATTCCCGACCTGGATATTGATGGCTTCATGGAAGTGGCGGCAGAAGTGGGCGGCGACTACTACGATGTGATTGAGCAACCCGGACGGGTGACGATTGGCATTGGCGATGTCACCGGGCACGGATTGGAAAGCGGCGTACTGATGATTATGGCGCAAACGGCGGTACGAACCTTAATCGCTGCCAAGGAGCGCAACCCCGTTAAGTTTCTCAGTGCGGTGAACCAGGTGATTTATCAAAATGCTCAGCGGATGAGTCCAGGGAAAAGCTTGACGTTGGCGCTATTGGACTACCAAGACGGTCAGTTGCAGATAACTGGACAGCACGAAGAAGTATTGGTGGTGCGTAACGGTCGTGTAGAGCGGATAGACACGATTGATCTAGGCTTCCCGATTGGAATGATTGATAATGTTGATGACTTTATTTCTCAAACGCAAATTCTGCTTAACTCTGGCGACAGTGTAGTTCTTTACACCGACGGCATCACTGAGGCTGAAAATGATCGCCGCGAATTGTACGGGATGGAGCAGTTGATCCGCGTGATTGAAGCCCACTGGCAGCAGACGGCGATCGCAATTCGGGAAGCTGTGATAGCCGATGTTCACGAGCATATTGGGCAGCATCCCATCTATGACGACATTACACTGGTCGTGTTGAAGAAGAAGTAGAAAAACTTTAGGATTAACAAAAATTCCTTTTGAGTCTGTGAGTAACCCAAAAGGAAAATTGAATATCGTGAGAGAAGTTTTTATAGAAAGACTGCTGAAATATTGACCATCACACCAAGGATTACTTGAAGTATCACAGCCTTGGATGAAATTTGACTATGCGTCAGGTAGAAGGCTGCTGGAATAAGCATCTAAACCGCCGTAGGCAGGAACGCGAGTTTCAAAATCGATCTTGGTGCCAGTGACCGCTTCAGATAGTTGCTCGAATGATTCAGAACGCCAGTTGCGATCGTGAATTGGCTTAGACTGCTCTCCGCGAAAATATGCCATCGTTCCTAGAACTGCAACTGCAACCCAACCCACTAAAAATAATCCGGTTAAGATAACCATCTTGACTCCTTGTAAATATTTGTTTCAACCTGTAAATAAATGTAACAGAATTGTAAATAAGCAGCAAGTTGATCAGTTGTAGTAGAAACCGATCAAGCAAAAGTCAAAAGCAAAAGTTTTACTCGTACTTCGCACTCCATACTCCGTTCCTCTTCCCCGTTATTGAATCGGCATCGGCATCATTCTTCGCCAAGTCTCAATCTGAGTTTGAGCTGCCGAATAGACAGTGCTGCTAGAGGGAATGCGCTGAGCGATCGCGATCGCGGCGGTGGGGTTGCTAGTTGCCTGCTGCTGGGCGAGTTGCAATAGTTGCGCGCTCCACTCGTTGACGGCGGCGGTGGCTTCCGAGCGAATTGCAGCGGGGCGATTAATCTGGCTGGCAAGTTGGATGGCGTTGGCAAGGCTAGCCGGGAGTCCCACGCTTGCCACTTGCCGAGCGTCTTGCAGGGTGCGCTGAGCTTGTGCCAAGTCACTTTGTACCTGCGCCTGATCAGCTTCTGCTTGAATTTGTTTGCGCCAAGGAGCAGCGGCAGTTTGCGCTTCGTTGTAGAGCGATCGCCCAGACCGAATTTGATCAGCAATCTTAATGGCAGTTCTCAAGTTTCCAACATCCGCATAAGCACGGGCTTGATCCAAATAGGGTTGATCTTGAATCTGCTGAATTTGACTCGTCCACTGCTGAATTTTGCGTTGGGCTTCTTTGTAAAGGGCACGTCCCGATGTCACCTGAGTGGCTTGGTTCACAGCCGCTTGCAGGGAGGCAACATCCGCAGAAAGTGACAGTTGTTCTGCTTGATCGAGAATGGGACGATCTTGCGAAACTTGAATTTCAGACTGCCAGGATTGAATTTGAGTCTGAGCTTCTCGATAGCGGGGATTGGATTGAGAAATTAGCGAGGCTGCCGCGATCGCTGCCTCCAAAGATCCACCCCTTGCTTGGATAAGCAGACGGGCACGCTCAAGTTGAGCCAATCCGGCAATGCTGTACTGCCAGCGAGTAATCCACTGTTGCGCCTTTTTATAAAGGGGGCGCTTGGGCTGAATGCGCTGCGCCTGACTAATGGCGGTTTCCAAGTTGACGACGGTATCTTGCCACGCTTGAGACTGGGCATTTGCCAAGATAGTAAAGTCTTTTACTTCTTCTTCTAGCTTGGCGGCTTTAGGAATTTTGTCGGCGATCGCGATCGCTTCTTGCAAATTTCTTCGCTCCAGAGTTTCTTCCGCTAGGGTCAGCATCTTGCGTCCAAACCCTTTAATTTTTTCTTGAGCAAGCGGGTAGATATCGCTTTCTGGACGGATTTGGTCTGCTAGCTTTACAGCCTCTAGCAGGTTTGTCAAGCCGCCATCATCTGCCAGACGTTCCGCTTCATAAAGCTTGTTGCCATCCAGTCGAGCGGTATTAATTCGAGTCGTCAACTCGTCGTATTTGGTCGTTTGCCAATAGCGATTATTCACGCTCAATAAATCGATCGCAAATTGAAATGATTGCCGCCACTGCCGCTTTTTCATCGCCCCTTCGGCATTTTGGTAGGCTTTTTCTGCCTCCGCCCAAATCGTTTGCCAGCGCTTGACCTGTTTCTCAACCAGTTTGTGAGCCGTTACACGAGCCGGAATTTTTTGGGCGGCATCAATCGCTTCCTGTAGCTTTCCTGCTTGAAACGATTCTTCCGCTATTTTGAGTACTTCCTGCGACCACAACTCCACCAGCCGATTTGCCTCTTCGCGCATGGCGTGATCGGCTGGCAAGCCATCCACCAGCGCGATCGCTTCCAGCAAATCATTCGCGGTTTGCTTACTGGCAGCAATTCGGGCACATTCAAACCGCATTGAGGCAGAGGCAAGAGGCCAAAAGACCGCTGGACAGTTGGGCAATCCGGGCAGTTGAAAAATGTATGCCAACGCCAATGCCGCCGACCCACCGCAGGCAATGAAGCTGAAAATCAGCAGCGTTTTCCAGTTGAGCAGTCGTCGTCGCCAGCGATCGCCAAATTGCTGTAGTTGAGTGCCTTGAGAGTGCCTAGTGGGTGGAACAACAGTCTCATTGAAAGGCGCTTTTTGAGGCAGCCCGTCACGGTTTTGAGATGAAAGCGGCGGCGAAGGCAATCGCGGGTGACCTTGAGACGCACTTTCGGTTCTAGCTGGACGCTTCACCGACACTGGAACTGGGCGATTTCGATCCACCGACCTAGTGGATGGCACCGCTCCCGCAGGATTGGGGGCTAGAGGCGGTATGCCCTGCCCAGAACGCGGCTCTCCCTGCCAATCATCCATTGGGATAGGGGAATGCCGCGCTGGTTGCTCCTGATTTCCTGATCTAGCCATAAATAATTGGGAGAGACGTACTCTGCCCTTGAGTCAATTCACACCGTTGACATCCTACTCTCCAACCCGCGAAAAAACCAAATTATCGAGATTGGAGATGGTGAAACGCTTAGTGTTGGCAATGGTACTCAATTTGCGAGGAAATGACTACAAAATCAGTATGAGCGCGATCGCCTCAGTCGATCAGCTAAATTGGTAATTGCTCAACTTAGGAAGAATGCGGGTTTCAGGCATTTTTATTCAAGAAAACCCGGCTGAAAAGGTCAAAAA
>ENA-ORBV01001012-ORBV01001012.1-microbial-mat-metagenome-genome-assembly--contig:-NODE-1012-length-63667-cov-30.079981_pt1 | contig 63667 bp, 75 predicted proteins | sample MGYA00237777_ERZ505514 | MGnify/ENA primary metagenome ERZ505514 (study PRJEB26160, sample SAMN06269048) | microbial mat metagenome | isolation source: Oligotrophic lake microbial mat | place...
TCGCGCTGGCCTGCGTACGGCAGCGCCGCATCGCCGCGAGTGCCTGCAGATGCGCGGACGACAACTGGCTGCCGTATTGGGTGCGGAAGGCGGCCGCGAAGGTGTCGATCACAGTGGCCAGGCGGATCATTTGACTTCGCCCCAGGAGATGGAGAAGCCGTCCATCAGGCCGTTGATGCGTAGGGTGGCGTGATGCTTGGTCTGGTCGGTCAGGTGGGTAAAACGGACGGTGGTGAGAATCGAGTGGTGGCCGAGGAATTTCTGCACTTCGATCAGATCGACACCGGCCAGGGTCAGATGGGTGGCATAGCTGTGGCGCCAACTGTGCGGTGTGATCTTTCTTTTAAGCCGCAGGTCGCGACCACCTTGTGCAGGGTCTTCTGTACGCCGCCGCGATCAAGCGGCGTGGTCGCACTCGCCGCGCCCTTCAGGCCGGCGTGCCGGTTGGGGAACAGCAGCACCGGGTTGCGATGGGTTTGCCAGAAGCGGCGCAGGAGATCGAGCGTCGCTTGCGGCAGCGGAACGAAGCGATCCTTATTGCCCTTGGCGTCGCGGACATGCACGCGCGCGTGCGCGGCGTCGATATCGCCCAGTTGCAGGCGCAGACCTTCGCCCAGGCGCAGCCCCAAGCTATAGAGGGTAAAGAAGAACACGCAGTAGCTGACCACGCTTGTGGCGGCGAACATACGCCGGGCGTCTTCAACCGTGACGACATCGGCCAAACGCTGGGCACGTGGCGGTTTGATCAGGCCCGGCGCCACCCAGGGCTTGCGCAGGACGTGTATGGTGTAGAACTTCAATACGTACAGATCGAGTTTGACCGCACTCCATGAATGCGACGCGATCAGTTCGTTGAAGTATTCGGTCAGTTGCGCCTCGGTCAGGCTGTCGATCTGGTGATCGAAGTGCACGCCGATGCGGCGGATGGCGCGCGAGTAGGCGTCGATGGTCTTCGGTTGCCGGCCCTTCCGCTTGAGGTGCTTGAGGTGCTTGAGATGGGTTTGGTATTGCTGGTCGAAGTGGGCGGTCGATACGGGTGCAGCGGTTGATGCAGTCATGGTGGCGTTTCCTCGCGAATGGTTGCACAATCACTTCCTGGAATGTCGGGGAGTGAACGTGCAGATTAATTCGCGTGACCGCCGATTGGGTTTCCTCCGCGTAGCGGCTTCGTCCAACCCGGCAGTCGACACGGACGCTGCGCGATAAAGCCGCGCAGCGTCCGTGACTTCCACGTTACGCCGCACAAACGGTGGAATTTGATCTCACAACCGAAAAATGGAGGGTCTGAGCATATGAATCATCAACCGCATCACCCGGTATCTTCTGGGCTGAGTAGTTTCGCACTCGCATTTTCCATCCCAGTTGCGCTGTTGCTGCTTGTGGCCATGCCAGCGCACGCACTCGATGCCGTACCCGACGGCAGCAAGGGCGAACTGACGCTGAACTTTACCTGGAAGGCGCGAGTGACGACGCGCGCAAGCGACGGCTATACCACTGACACGCTTACCCACCGCACGACGACGGTGACTTGTCCGGTCATATCAGACAGCGGCACGATCTCAGCAATCGATGGCGCCACGCCGGCGCAAAATGCGGCGGCAGCCAAGGTGGGGGCGGCGGCGACGGCTGAGGTGCAGGCCGTTCCACCTGGCGCGATTGCTGATATGCAGGCGCTGCAGAAGAAGCTGGACGCCTGCCGCAAGGCTGGCGGCAGCAAGCAGGCATGCGCCTCGCAGGCGATGGGGGCGATGCAGGCGAATCCCGAAATGATGGAGCAGATGGGGCGTGTTGGGCAGGCGAACCCGCGCGCCATGGCCGCCGCGGAGTCTGCTGTAGCACGCTCCGCCGGCCGGTTTCAGCCTTGGTACAACGAGGGCTGCCGCGGAAAAATGATCGTCAACGACAGCCGCACGACCAATGATCCTACGCTCCATGGTTCGGCGCGCACGGTAACGGTAACGACCACTGGAACCCAGGCGATCGTCACCCGCGAGACGCTGGTGACCGTGGAAACCGATCTGAACAAGGCACAGACACGCTATATGATCGTGTCGCCAGACACGTCCGGCTTCCAGCAGTCCGCCAGTTTTAGCAGTCCGGCCAAGCGGGTGCCCGCATCCGCGATGCCAACGGGCGTGGTGATCGCAGGGCCTTTCCCCGGCCCGATCAAGAACGGCAGCCACGAGTTCAAGGTTGCGGGTGGATCGGTCAAGATCGATTGGGTGTTCCAGCGGCTGCGCTAGTGCCATAAAACCGCCTAACGACCAAGCTTAGATCGTGCGAAGCCACGATCTGAACCGATTGTTCGACGAGCCCGGGCCCGGAGCGCGCGGTAGCACCGCCCCGTAGAAAATACATCCGAGAAATCCACCCGAAGAAACGCTTCTTCGAGTTCAAGGTACGCCAGAACGCGCACCGCAAGCCCGCCATTGCGGCAGGCCAAGCTCAAATCCGCCGATAGCGCACTGATTCACGCCAACCACCGCGAGCCTCGCCCTCAGCTTGTGAACGCTGAAGTCCCGCCAACCATCGAAGGTCTTGCGCTCACATGATCAGTTGGCTCCCTGAACCGCAAGCGGGATCGGCAGGCCCCCGGCAAACGACGCCGCGATTCGCATGCGCACAATCTTCATCACCGCCAGCGTTCAAGCGGACGCGTCAAAAGCGCTGCGCGCCGTTCAACTTGATCGTTGGGCCTCAGCCGTGATCGGGACGGTCCGCGCAACAATTCAGGTCACGGAAGTAGAATTGATACTGTGTGCTCAACAGACGAGGTGGGCGAATGCGGAACTTCTCAGCAGTGATCGAGCGTGACCCGAAGACGGGTCTCTTCGTCGGGTACGTGCCAGGGTTCTCGGGAGCGCACTCGCAAGGAGCCAGCCTCGACGAACTGAATGCGAATCTTCGTGAGGTCGTGGAAATGCTGCTCGAAGACGGGGAACCCGAGCTTGACTCTGAGTTCATGGGTATCCAGACGGTCGTAGTCGCCTGATCGATGGGGAACATCCCGCTACTCAAACCGGCGGAGGTTGTCGCAATTCTGCTGAGGTTGGGGTTCGCGGAGGTACGGCAACGTGGTTCCCACAAACAGTTCCGCAACGTCAAGGGAAAGAGCACGACGGTAGCCTTCCATCAAGGGCGCGATATCGCACTTACGCTACTCCGGCAGATCGCCAAAGACATCGGTCTCACTATCGACGAGTTTCTCCAGCACCGGTAGGCCCAACCCTGCGCTCGTTCGCACTGGCCGCCTGCGGCGTCCAGCCGCACAGCTTTCAAATTTCGAGAAGTCCAGGACTGACAACATCACTGGCGCAAAGCTAAAGGAGATTCGGCGTGCCCTCGAAAACCAAACCACTGAGCGACAAACAACTTCGGGTCCATGAAGCCACGCGCGATCTTGCCGCCGGGTTACTTGAGTCCGTGCGGCAAATGAAAGCGGGAAAGACTCCGGCCGTCCTGTCGCCAGCGGTTGAAGCTCGCGAACGTGCCCTGCAACGAGCCGTAAGCAACCAGTTGACCACCACTATCCAAATGTGGAAATCCAAGGAGACATAAATGTTCAGTCACGTGATGATCGGATCAAACAACATCGAGCGTTCGAAGCGGTTCTACGATGCCGTGCTCGGAGTACTGGGGGTCGGAGAACCGCATAGAAACAGCGCTGGCACCGGCCACGCCCGCCTCTTCTATCGACACGACGGTGGAACTTTCTGCGTGAGCGAACCCATCAATGGTGAGACCGCCACGTTCGCCAACGGCGGAACCATTGGCTTCAAGTGCAATTCGCCTGAGCAAGTTCGCCAGTTCCATGACGTTGCCGTTGCACATGGCGGGGTCTCAATCGAAGAAGCGCCCGGTCTGCGGGAAGGCAAACTGGGCGCGATGCACCTGGCGTATGTACGGGATCCAGACGGCAACAAGCTCTGCGCCCTTCACCGCCCGAAGTAGGGTCACCAGAAATCCCGGCGACGCCGTCATTGGCTCCGACTGCCGTCGAAGCTCTCGCTCTAGCGAAGCGATGACGGCAGGCCACCGGGTCCGGTCGCGGTACGCGGTACATTTTCGCCAGCCCGGGCCTGGCATCCTGCCGTCGTCGCCCGCATACATCGAACGCTGGACCGCACACCGCCAGCGCCCTACTTTCACCCCAAGCAATAGCCGGGTGCCCACAACACTGAGCCTCGAGAATCCAGTCTTCTGGACGTATGCGCTTGCGGCTTCGATCATGCTTCGTCAGGCGTCTCGACAGGACGAGCATGGCATTGACAATGTGTAGCCAGGAGGATACAGTCAATGCATGATCGAATTGCGCAAAACCGCCCTCTTCGTTCAATGGCTTGACGGCCTGCGAGACCTTAGGGCGAGAGCGCGCGTTCAGGCAAGAATTGAACGACTGGTTGCCTGAAATCCCGGAGATGTCGAGCCGGTTGGTGAAGGCGTCACGGAACTGCGAATCGACTATTGCCCCGGTTACCGGGTGTATTTCAAGAAGCGGGGCGCGAGTTGATCATTCTGCTGGCTGGTGGAGACAAGGCCACTCAATCCAGGGACATCAAGGCCGCCTTGCGACTCGCACGCAATCTTTCGGAGTAAACACCATGGGCAAAACCGTTACAACCCGCTACGACGTCGCCGAACATCTCAGAACTCCTCAAGAAATGGCGGCTTATCTTGAAGCCTGCCTTGAAGAAGCCGATGGAGACGCTGCGTTCGTTGCCAAAGCGCTAGGTGATATTGCGCGCGCCAAGGGGATGGCTCAGGTCGCGCGAGACGCCGGCCTGTCCCGCGAGAGCCTTTACAAGGCGCTTTCCGGCGAACGTAGCCCGAGCTTCGACACCATTCTCAAAGTCATCGGAGCGCTGGGATTGAAATTGCATGCGGAAACCAGCCAAACCTGACCCAGGCGCCCAACGACCAAGCCTGGATCGTGCAAAGCCACGATCTGAACCGTTTGCTGGACGAGCCCGGTCGAGGCGCCGCGACGCTCGCAGCGCCGTAGAAAATGCATCCATGAAATTCTGTCGGAGAAGAAATTTTCCGAGGCGAAAAGTCGCCCGATCGCGCACCGTGCGCTCACCATCACGGCAAGCGCGGCCCGAATTCCGCCATCGCGCATCGCACCACGCCGACCGCAGAAGCGTGATCAGGCGCTTTCAGTTCGGATGCAGAAACCCGAAGTTGCGCACACGCCGGAACCAGTTTGGCGACACGTGTTGCAACACCAGCCAGTGAAACCGCACACCGAGCACAGTCCGGTGCTTACCCCTGTCTTTGAAGGCGTCTGCGTTCTGCGCGTTGACAACGAAGCCGGCAAGGGTGATCACCGGCCTGTCGGCTCGACGGAATCGCCCTACACGTTTACAACACCGGAACAGCTTTACGCCGACTTCATGACTGAAGCGGCAGATAGCGGTCGAATCCGAGCTGGACCCGTGCCGCCGAGCGAGAGACGATGGCGTTTGAAAATCCTACTTGCGCCAGACAATTTAAAGATGTTCTGTTTGGCTATATAGTGCAAAATGAGAGCGGAACTCGGCATTCTTGAGATCAATTGTGTTGACCACCTTGTGTACGGGCGAGTAGATTCGATTGGTCGGACAAAAGCAAAGGGGAGGTATTGAAATGGATTCGGCACGCGATTTCAGCTTTGTCAAACTTGTGTGCCGGCTCACGTCTTTATTCGCGGGATTGTATATGGCCGGATGTGCCGTACAGAGTCCGCCAGTTGTACAAAAGGAAGCACCACAATCTATAGCATTGCAAAAGGCAGCCCAACAAGCGACAAACACTCCAGTCTTACGGGCCCCGACATTGAAGCGAAAGATTGCCCTTGGCCGGATTACAAATGAAACAAACTACGGACGATCGCTCTTACGAGATCGATATGACGATCCGCTAGGCAAGCAAGTCACTGATTTGATGAGCAAGGCCCTCACAGAATCTGGTGCATATTTGGTTTTTGAACGACCTGATATATCGCGCATTCAGGCCGAAAGCCGTTTGAGCGATACGAAGCTCAATTTGATCGGCGTTGACGCACTTATCGTGGGTTCATTAACAGAGTTTGGTCGAAAAACGACAGGTGAGACTGGTTTCGCCTCTTCAAGCAAGCGACAAGTGGCGTTTGCAAAGGTAGATATCCGCCTAGTCGATACTGGAACAGGGCATGTATTCTTCGCCACATCTGGGGCGGGGGAAGCATCGACCGAGACAGCCTCGACATTCGGCTTCGGGTCACAGGCAGCATACGATGGGACGCTTAACGATGCATCAATACGTCAAGCTGTCGCAGACGCAATCAATAGACTTACGGTTGAACTAAACGGGCGGCCTTGGGAAACTTTCATACTCAAAGCGGAGGGAGATCGCCTTTTCCTTGGAGGTGGCAAGAGTCAAGGTATCCGTCCCGGCATGAAGTTTGTTGTTCAAGCACGGGGAGAACGTATCAAGTCCCCACAGACCGGTGCGGAAATTACCCTTCCAGGCAAGGAGGTTGCACAAGTTCAAATCGAAGCCATTTTTGGCGAGGGTGAGCTCAACGAAGGATCGGTCGCAAGAATTTCTTCTGGCGGGATCGGTAGCTACAAGCCTGAGCAGTTGGTCATTCGCTTTGAGGGAAACTAAAATGCAGATATCGCTCAGGTTGGCCCTCGCCATGGTTGCGTCCATTGCCGTCACTTCATTGCTGCTCCCTGGTTGTACCCAAATGCCAACGGAGCGGCAAAGCACCTCTGATTTGCGGCCACAGATCTCATTTAGGTATTCCGATGAAGCTTTGCAGAACGCGCGAGTAATATTGGATGATCTTGATGTTGGATCCGTGACGGACTTCCGCGAAGGGCAAGCGGCACTGCGCGTTCTTCCAGGAACCCATCTAGTAAGAATTGTCTTAGAAGGACGCGCAATTGTTGAAGAAAAATTTTATGTTGGTGATGGCGTAAATCGAACCGTCTTGGTGAAGTAATGCACAACACAATTCGAATTGTTTTCTTGACCGCCCTGGCGCTTTCAACAACCGCGTGCGTAGCGCCTGGCTTGTATCAGTGGGGTGACTATGAGCAAGGTCTTTACAGTGCATACAAGGACCCGACGCAAGTTGAATCCCTTCGCAAAAAAATCGAGAATCACATCCTTGAAATGGAGAAAACCGGCCAAAAAGTAGCACCAGGACTTTACGCTGAAGTTGGCACGTTTTACCTTCAGGCTGGCTCGCCTGATCAGGCCATTGCAATGTACGCAAAAGAGCGCGATGCTTGGCCGGAAAGCAAGGGACTCATGACGGCTATGATTCAGAATCTAGAAAAGCGGCAAAAGGCTAAGCAGGAGAGTTCAAAGTGAAAAACCTACTCTCAGTTGCCGTTGCAATCTTTCTAACTGCTTGCGTCGCGCAACCGATAAAGAAGGATTTGAGTGCTTTTGAAGCCGCGGCTCCCCGTTCAATTCTGGTTGTACCGATCGTCAACAAAGCTCTCGACGTCGACGCGCCAAATTACGTGTTAGCGGCACTGCCCGTCCCAATTGCGGATAAGGGGTATTACGTATTTCCCGTGAACACCACAAAGTTTGTCCTTGAACAAGAAGGATTCTATGAAGGTGACCGCATTCACCAAGAACCGACGCCTGTTCTCGCCAGGCTTTTCGATGCCGACTCAGTACTCTACGTAACCATTCATCGATGGGATGCTCAGTACGTCTTTTTCACCACAACGGTTACGGTAGAGTTTGAATATCGTCTCGTAAGCCGCGAGGGTGTAGAGCTATGGAGTGAAAAGAAAAAATTGGCGTATCAACCACAAAACAGTACATCCGGTCCGCCATTGGCTCAATTGCTGTCAGCCGTAATTAATGCGGCAATCACGCGGGCCGCGCCAAACTATATGCCGCTCACGCAGCAAGCCAATCGACAAGTCTTCATCCTTAGCCCGAATGCAATTCCGGATGGCCCGTATCGGACGACACAAAAGAAGTAGCGAAGTAGTGGCACCGAATACATACCAATTGAGAAATCCCAGATTCACCGGAGTCTTATTTTTGGCGTTTAGTTCTTAGCATCGATGCTCTCGGCGATCTACCGATCGACAATTTCGGCGTCGACTGCTTGTTCCAGATCATCAGCAATCGCTACCGGCTACGAACAAGGCACCATGCAGGTGTTCCGCAATGCAACAATTTCCGGCGTACCCTTGCCCGCACGCATTCAGTAACCGCGCCCCTTCGCGAACCGATCGATGTGGTAATCGCGGTCACCGAAAAGCTTCTCGAACAGCACCAGCTTCTTGTAGTGGTGGCCGACTGCAGCTTCCTCGGTGACACCGATGCCACCATGCAGCTGGATGGCATGTTCACCAACGATTCTGCCGGCATTGCCTACGTAGGCTTTGGCGGCCGAGATGGCGGTTCTTGCGGCGGCGGCCCCTTGCGCCACGCTGGCGATCGCCTGGTAGAGGATCGAGCGCGATTCCTGCACCTCGACGAACATCTCCGCCATGCGGTGCTGCAGGGCCTGGAATTTGCCGAGGGGGTTGCCGAACTGCACGCGGGTTTTCAGGTGCAGGGCTGTCAGGTCCAGCATGGTCTCCATGCAGCCGAGCGCTTCGGCCACAGACGCCAGGGTCGCGAGGTCGATCGCTTCCTCCAGCACATCGAGCGCACGCTGCGGGCCGATCAGCATGGCATCGAGCGCAACCGCGACATTGCACAGGCGCACATCCGCTGCCCGGCTGTAGTCGATCAAGGGGTAGTGATCCATCGACACACCCGGTGCAGCCGGATCGACCAGAAAAAGCGCAAAACGCCCGGCAGGGTCGTCGGTCAGGCGGGCGGAGACGATCAACATGCTGGCCGCCGGGCCGCCCAGCGCCAGGGTTTTGTGGCCGTTGAGGCGGTAGCCGCTTCCCTCACGGCCGGCGCTGGTGACCTTCACACTGGCCGGTTCAAAGCGGGCGCCCTCTTCACTGTGCGCCAGGGACGCGAAAAGCCTGCCTGCGACCAGTTGGCGCAGCAGGCCGCTGCCGCGTTCGGCAGCGTCAGATTGGCTCAGCAGGTTGGCGCACAACACGGCGTTGGAAAGATACGGCTCGAGCACCAGGCCGCGACCGAACTCTTCCATCACGATCGCCACTTCCACGATCGAAAATCCGAGCCCGCCCACGTCTTCACTCTGCGCCAGCCCCAGCCAACCCAACTCGGCAAACTTGTCCCAAAGCTCGCCGCGAAACCCTACATCAGACGCAGCAGCGGCCCGATGCGCTTTCAGGTTGTAGTGCTCGCGCACGAAGCGTGCGACGACGTCGCGCAGCATCTTCTGCTCTTCGCTCAGGCTGAAATCGATCACGGGCCGGTGGCTTCCATTGCGCGCCGACCTGGGCTAAAGGCCGAAGGCCAGCTTGGCGATGATGTTCTTCTGCACTTCCTTCGCCCCGCCGGCGATGGTGGCGGCACGCAGCGAAAGGTGGGTGCCGGTTCTGGCGATCGCATACTCGGGCCAAAGCGAATCCCCTGCGAATCCTTGCGGCGAGTCCGGAAGGCTCGCGGCATCGAAGTAGCGCATCGCCTTGGGGCCGAGCACTTCAACCTGCAATTCGGCGACTCGTTGCAGCAGTTCCGAGCCGCGCAGCTTGAGCGCCGACGACACGGCACCTTCATGGAATTTGTTGCTCTCCTCCGCATAAACACGCAATACCGAATAGCGCAGCGCAAGCGCGTCGATTTCCAGTCGCGCCAGCTTGTTGCGAAAGACCTCGTCCTCGATCATGGGCTTGCCGCCTGCAGTTTCGCGGCGTGCAATGTCCTTCAGTTTTTCAATTTCGTTCTCGGTCCAGTACACCTCGGCGCTGACGCTACGTTCCGCGCCGAGAAGGGTCCTGGCGTACAGCCAACCCTGGTTCTCCTCGCCCACCAGGTTTTCCGCCGGAACGGCCACGTCCTCGAAGAACACCTCGTTGACATGATGTTCGCCGTTCAACAGGATCACCGGCCGCACCCGGATGCCGGGCGACTTCATGTCGATCAGCAAAAACGAAATGCCCTCTTGCGGCCGCACCTGCGGATCGGTGCGCACCAGGAAAAACCCCCAGTCGGCCTGGTGCGCCGCGCTGGTCCAGAGCTTTTGCCCGTTCACCACGTAATGGTCGCCCTGGCGGATTGCCCGCGTGCGCAGCGACGCCAGATCGGATCCCGCGCCAGGCTCGGAAAACCCCTGGCACCAGCAGTCTTCGCCGCTGCGTATGCGCGGCAGGAAACGCTCTTTCTGCCGCGCCGAACCCACCGCCATGAGCACCGGCCCCACCAGGTAAGGGCCCTGATAAGGCAGCGAAGGCGCGTGGCCGCGCTTCATCTCCTCGTGGAAAATCTGCTGCCGCGTGGCGCTCCAGCCGGTGCCGCCTTGCTCCACCGGCCAGTGCGGCACCGCCCAGCCCTTGCGATGCAGGATCCTGCTCCACGCCATCACGTCGCGATGGCCGCCGTAGAAGCCCCGGGTACGCACCCGCCAGGCCATGTCCTCGGGCAGATGCTCGCGCAGGAACTGCCTGACCTCTTCGCGGAAGGCTTCGTCCGCCGCGTCGAACTCGACGATCACGCTGCGGCTTCCGCCTATTTGCCCAGGAAGCTCGGCTTGCGCTTCTCGACGAAGGAACGCATGCCTTCGACGGTGTCCTCGGAGTCGCGGATGTCGGCCAGCACCTCCCAGGTATAGGCCACGCCCTCGCTCAAGGGCCGCTCCAGCGCACCCAGCATGGCCTTCTTCGACCCCCGAACCGCCAGCGGCGCGGCTTCCTCGGCAATGTGGGTGGCGATCTCCCAGGCCTTGTCCATCAGGTTTTCCGGCGCCACCACCTCCGAGACCAGCCCCCACTGGTAAGCCTGCTGCGCGCTGACACGGAAACGTCGCCCCTGCATGACCATGCGCATGACGATGCCGTAGGGCATCTTGCGCATCAGGCCGGCCGACTCCACGCCGTTGATCAGGCCCAGGTTGACGTGGGTGTCGAGGAACTGTGCGTTCTCCGCGGCGATGATGATGTCGGCGTCGGCCACCAGGTGCCAGCCGCCGCCGACGCAAAAGCCGTTCACCGCGCAGATGAATGGCTTGTGGATCGACTGCATCATGTCGGTCCAGGGGCGGTAGATGTCGTAGCCGTCGGCCTTGCCCAGGGCCCTGGTCTTTTCCGCGCCCTCGTTGACATACATGCCGGTGCAGAAAGCCTTGCCGTTCGCGGTGATGATCATCACCCACTGCTCGGGGTCGTCACGGTACTCCGTCAGAATCTGCAGCAGTTCAGCCGACGATTCCGCGCCGATTGCGTTCATGCGCTCCGGCCGGTTCAGCGTCACGCAGACGATGCGGCCCCTTTTCTCCACTAAAAAATCCTTGTAGGTCATCAGACCTGTCTCCCGATTCGTTGTTTCAGTTCCGCCAGCACCTCTTCGCGATGCTGGTCCACGCCCGGCACCCGCAGCAGCGGCGATGCGAGTTCCTCGTTGACCTTGACCGGCACACCCCAGGTGCGGATCTCGCGTCCGCTGGCGAGCAGCACCGGCTTGATCATGTTGCGTGCCAGCACCTGCGGGTCGGCCACCACATCGGCCAGGCCACGCACGTGGCTGGCCGGTATGCCGGCCGCCCCGCACAGCTTTTCCCATTCCTGCGCGCTGCGCTCCAGCAGATAGGCCTGCACCCTGGGGCGCAGGGCATCGCGATTCTTTACCCGCAGCGGATTGGTCTTGAAGCGCTCGTCGTCGGCAAGCTCGGTGGCCTTGAGAAGCTCGCAAAAGCGCCGCCACTGATGCTGGTTGCTCACCTGCACCAGACAGTATTCGCCGTTGCCGGTGAGGAAGGCGCCCAGCGGATAGATGCCCGCGGTCTCCGAGCCCATGCGGATGGCCATCGGCGAGGCCGCCAGTTCGCCCTGCAGGTAGGCATGCATCAGGCCCAGCGCCGATTCCATCAGCGAGACTTCCAGCAGCATGCCCTTGCCGGTTTTGGCCACCGAATGCAGCCCGGTCATGATCGAGCCCCAGGCCAGGTAGGCGGTGGCGATGTCGATCGGCGAGCCGCCCGCGCGCACCGGCGGTCGCTGGTTCTCGCCGGTGATGCCCATGATGCCGGTGAAAGCCTGGATCATCGAGTCATAGGCAGGCGCATTGGCCATCGGCCCGCTGCGGCCATAGCCGCTCACCGACACCCACACCAGCTTCGGATGCGCTGACTTCAGGTCGTTCCACCCCAGCCCCAGCTTTTCCAGTGTGCCGGGGCGGTAGTTCTCGACCAGCACGTCGGCCAGGCCCAGCAGGTCGCGGAACAAGCGCCTGCCGGTTTCACTCTTGAGATCGATGGCAATGCTGCGCTTGCCGCGGTTGCAACTGGCGAAGTAGACGCTTTCACCATCGACAAACGGCGGCCACTGGCGCATTTCATCGCCGTCCGGCGGCTCGGCCTTGATCACGTCGGCGCCCATCTCGGCGGCCAGCATGGTCGCGACCGGGCCGGCGATGTTGCGCGTGCAGTCCAGAATGCGCACGCCTTCCAGAATCGTCGAAAGGCCCATGGGTTCAATCGGGCTTGGCGCCGACGCCAGCTACGATGGGGCGCCATTTCTCGATCTCCCTGGCGACGTAGGCATTGGCTTCCTCGCGGTTGCCGCCCAGGGGCACCAGGCCCATGTCGGTAAGGCGCTTGCGCGTGTCTTCGCGCTTGCCGATCTCGACGATTGCGGCGTTGAGCTTGTCCTGGATCGCCGCAGGGGTCAGCGCCGGCACCCCCAGGCCGAAGTAGCTGAGGATCTCGAAGTTGGGGAAGCCGGCCTCGGCCATCGAGGGAATCCCCGGTTCCAGCGGCCAGCGCTTGGTGTCTGCCACGGCCAGCGCCTTGAGCTTGCCCTGCTTGACGAAGTTGAGCGCGGTGGCACTGAACAGGAACAGCACCCGGTTGGCGATCAGGTCGACGATCGCCGGCGCATCGCCCTTGTAGGGCACGTGTTGCACGCCCATCTCGGCGCGCCGATTGAGCATCTCCCCGGCCAGGTGGGTGGGCGACGCGTTGCCGGGCGAGGCGAAGCTCAGCTTGTTGGGATTGGCGCGCGCGTAGGCCACCAGTTCGCGCACGTTGTTGACCGGGAGGGTCGGGTTGACCACCAGGTAAAAGGTGGTATTGGCCAGCAAGCCCACTGCAGAAAAATCCTTGAGCGGATCGTAGGACAGCTTGGCGTAGAGGCTGGGGTTGATGCCGTGCGAGGTGCCCTGCAACAGGAACAGCGTGTAGCCGTCGGGCGCCGAGCGCGCCACCGCCTCGGCACCGATATTGGTGGCGCCGCCAGGCCGGTTTTCCACCTGGACCGCTTGCCCCAGTACGTCCGTGAGCTCCTTGGCATACAGGCGCGAAACCAGGTCGGCGTTGCCGCCAGGGGTGTAGGGCACGACGATCCTGATTGCGCGATTCGGGTAGTTGTCCTGTGCCACGGCGGCGCCGCCGCACGCCAGCAGGGTCGCGCACGACAGCAACAGGATTCGCGACAGGCGCGATACGTGGCCGGGCAGGGCCGGCCGGATGGATCTGCTCATTTTTGATGCCTCCTCTTTACACGTTATGGCGCCAGGCGTCGATATAGCCGGTTGCCTCAAGGTTAACCGCTTCCACCGGAAGGTTGAGACTGTCATGGACGCTGTTGATGAATTTCCAGTAGCCGACCACACAGGCAAGCTCGATGATCTGGGCCGGGCTGAGATGCGCCTTCATGCGGGCGCGCAGCGCGTCGTCCACCGATGCCGAATCGCGCGAGGCGGTGCGCGCGTAGTCGAAGCAGACGCGCTCGAAGTCGTTGACGCCGGGCGCGGTGCCCGCGATCAGGTCGCGCGCCTCTTCGAGCGCAACGCCGAATCCTTCCGCCTGCAAGCCGCGGTCGCGCGTGAGGAAGGTGCACTGATGCGTGGTGCAATATACGCAGCCGTTGGTCGAACTGCAGATCACGCCAAGCTTGTTCTTCAGGACCCGGCTGAGTGTGGATTCCGGACTGGTGAGAATGCCGCTGCCCATCGCCAGGATGGTACCCAGGATCGCCGGATGATGGAGGTAGAGCCCCATCGAGTTGGGCAGCATGCCCATGCGCTGCTTGAGCTTATCGAGCGCTGGCTGCAGGTGCGCGGGGCAGTTCTTTTCGTCCGCATAGGGAATGAAGGGCTGCCATTCGGCGGCAAATTTCGGCGCAGGTCTGGTTGGCGGCAATGCGTTTGCGGCAGTCACGATATTTGTCTCCCGTGCGCACGGCCAGTTGTGCGTTTGCGGTTCGTCAGGCGCAAAAATATTTTTTGAACGTTGTTCTACAATATAAACTCCAGACGCGAACGCTGTCAACATCGCCATTGCAGCCGATACGACAGTCGGCGGTCGAAAGCCGCTCATGGCGCAATGGCTGCGGGCAATCGTCAGGCGACATACGCGGAGAAGCGATTGAAAAAAGGTGCCGAAGAGTTGCTCCCAAGCCAGGCCGCATACGGCGGGCCGCGCTCGGTGACCCGGCTGCTCGCCATGTTCGACCAGCTCGCACGCGCGCCGGACGGCATGAGCCTGGCCGAACTCAATGTGTCGCTGAATTCCCCCAAAAGCAGCATCCTCAACCTGCTCAGGCCGCTCCTGGCCGAGGGCTATGTGGTGCATGACGGCGCAACCTATTTCCTCGGCCCCTCGATGTTCCGCCTGGCGGCGGGCGTGATGGCCGGATGGAACTTTCCCAAGCTTATCCGCCCCTTCCTGACGGAGCTTTCCTCGCGCACCGAGGAAACCGTGGTGCTGAGCCTGCTCGACCGGCGCTCTGCGGCGGTGACCTATGTGGAGATCATCGAAGGCTTCCATCCGGTGCGCTATCACATCCCGGTCGGCACCATACGCCCCATCCTCAGCACCGCCGCCGGCAAGATCATGCTGGCCCATGTCGACACGGCGTGGCGCGACACCTACCTGGCGTCGGTGCATTTTCCGGTCAAGGCGGTGCCGCCGGTCACCCGCCCGGCCCTGATGAAGGAACTCGCGCGAATCCGCGTCCAAGGCGTAGCGGTAAGCCTGGACCGGCATATCGTCGGGGTCTCCGCGGTGGCCGCGCCGGTATTCGACGCGGCTCACAAATGCGTGTGCGCGCTGACCATCGCAGGCCCCACGCAGCGCTTCCGCGCCTCGCTCGATTCGCTGGTGGTCGCCATCCGCGAGGTTGCCGCGAAGGCGTCCGGCGCCATCACCCGCGCTTACGCCAAGCCCACCGCCTGAAAGCTGCGGCGCGCCAGCGGCCCTGGCCCGCGCATCCTGCCGGACCCGGCGCGCCGACGCCCTGCCGCACGACGGCCTGTGGCAAGCTTCGGGCTGCCGCTTGCAAACACACCGGGAATCACCAAGCTCGCCCGCCTCGCAAAGAAGGCAGGCGAATGGCGTACCGAAGGACAGACCGACCGCAGCCTGCATGCGGCCCCACCAGGCCTGCACTTTCACGCCCGCATGGCCTTCACATCACAGGGAGCATCATTCATGGGTTTCATAACCGTCGTTACCACCGTCGGCAGCCTGGCCGACGCCCGCCAGATGGCCAAAACACTGGTCGAACGCGGTCTCGCCGCCTGCGCGCAGATCTCGGCCATCGAAAGCTTCTACGTGTGGGACAACGCTCTTGCCAACGAGCCGGAGTTTCGCGTGCTCTGCAAGACCAAGGCCGCGCTGTACGAAACGGTGGAACAATCCATTCGCGAGCTTCACCCCTACGAATTGCCTGCCATCCACGCCTGCGCCATCGACCATATCCACCCACCCTATGCCGCATGGGTCGACAATGGATGCCATGCCGGGTAGCCGCGCCCGCCCGGTCAATCTACGTCCGCGCACCGCTTGCTGTTTAATGTTCCGTTCACCCCACCGAAAGCCTGCCCCATGAGCGCCCCCCACTCCGCCTTTCACGGCGTATTCCCCTACATCGTCTCGCCGATCCGCGACGACGGCACGGTGGATGCCGAAGTGCTGGCGCGCATGACCGACGATTTCATCAAGGCCGGCGTGCACGGCATCACTCCGCTGGGTTCTACCGGCGAGTTCGCCTACCTTTCACAGGCGCAGCGGCGCCGCGTGGTCGAAGTGGTGATCGAAGCGGCTGCCGGGCGGGTGCCGGTGGTCGCCGGCGTGGCCTCGACCACCATCGCCGACGCCAGCGCCCAGGCGCGCGACTACGCCAGCATGGGTTGCGACGGCATCCTGGCGATTCTCGAGGCCTACTTTCCGATCGGCGACGAGGGCGTGTACAGCTATTTCAAGGCGATCGCCGACGCGGTCACGCTGCCGGTGGTGCTTTATACCAACCCGAATTTCCAGCGCTCCGACCTGAGCCTGCCGGTGATCGACCGCTTGAGCCATGTCGACAACATCGGCTACATCAAGGACGCCTCGTTCAACACCGGGCGCCTGCTGTCGATCATCAACAAGGTGCAGGGCCGCATGCAGGTATTCGCCGCCTCGGCGCACATTCCCGCCTGCGTGATGATGATCGGCGGCGTCGGCTGGATGGCGGGCCCGGCCTGCGTGGCACCGCGCCAGAGCGTGGCGCTTTACCAGGCCTGCAAAAGCGGCGACTGGACGGCCGCGATGGCGCTGCAAAAGCCGCTCTGGAGCCTGAACCAGGCCTTTGCCAAGCACGCGCTGGCAGCGGCAATCAAGGGCGGCCTGAAGTTGCAGGGCTATGCGGTGGGCGACCCGCTGCCGCCGCAGGCGCCACTGTCGATTGAAGGCGTGGCCGATGTACGCGCCGCGCTCGAGGGCATCGGCGCGTTGTAACCGCATCCACATTTTCAGGAGTTCATCACATGCATGCCGTTGCCATCCGCCCGCATATCGTCGAACGCGTTGTCGCCCGCCGTGGCAAGCTGCACTGGTTCGACGCGCTCGACCCGCGGCGCACCGCGCTCCTGGTGATCGACATGCAGGGCACGTTTTGCGAACCCGGCGCGCCAGCCGAAGTGGCGCCGGCGCGCGCCATCGTGGCGCCCATCAATGCCCTGACCCGCGAGCTGCGCGCCATCGGCGTTCCGGTATTCTGGGTGTTGCATGCCAACACCCGGCACGGCGACAAGAGCGACTGGGAGCTGTTCTTCAATCATGTCGTCGCCGGCCCCGTGCGCGAGCGCACCATGGCCAGCCTGACGCCCGGCCGTCAGAGCGTGTGGCACGAACTGGAAACCGCGCCCGCGGACATCACGCTCATCAAGAACCGCTACAGCGCCATGATCGCCGGTTCCTCCACGCTGGAGCCGATGTTGCGCAACTACGGCATCGACACCCTGCTGATCGCCGGCACCAAGACCAACATCTGCTGCGAATCCACCGCGCGCGACGCCATGATGTTGGACTTCAAGGTGGTGCTGGTCGCCGACTGCTGCGCGGCCTTGTCCGATGAAGAACACCTGGCCACGCTCGAAACCTTCATCCAGCAGTTCGGCGATGTAATGAGCAAGGCGGAGGTGCTCGATCGGCTGAAACAAGCGGCGCCTGCGGTGCGTTAGCCGCGCACGACCAAGCCCGGTGCAGGCGCCCGCGTCACCTGCCGCCGCCCACGCAGAAGCGTCGCTTTATTCCGCGCCGAGGCCTGCAGATCATGGTTCTGGTGCATCATTGGCCGCCACCTCCTTTCACCGGCATCAACCCATTTTCAGGATTCGATTTCATGGCTATTCCCTGGCTCGCCGTATTGCAAAGCGTTCCCTGGTCGGAAGTCATCGGCAACGCCCCCAAGCTGGCCGACGGCGCCAGGAAGCTGTGGAACACGGTGGGCGGCAATGCCGCGCCGCAAGAAGTTCCGGTGGCGCCTGCGGAGCAGGAATCCTCCCCCGAGGCACAGGCAATCGCTGCACTTGAGGCCCGCGCCCAGGCCCTGGAGTCCGCCATCAAGGACTTGCATGGCCAGATGCTCGGCTCTGCGGCGCTGATCAAGGCGCTGGCCGAGCAAAATGCGCAGCTTGTCAGCCGCCTCGAAATCATCCGCGGCCGCCTGGTTTGGCTTGGCGCCGCCGGCGCCGTGCTGGCGCTGGCCGCGCTGCTCGGCCTGTTGCTGGCGTTCACGCGCCATGGCGGCGCATGAGCATGGCGCATCACGCCTGCCGCCGGCCGGAATCCGGTGCCGCCGCCATCCATGACCACCGCCGGCAGTCAATGAAGCAATGAGCCAGACTTACGTACACGGCTACACCGCTCCGGAAAACCGGCGCCTGCAGGACCAGGCAGGCACCCTGGTCGATCTGCTGCATGCCGACACGGCCTACCCGTCCGGCTGCCACGTGCTCGAAGCGGGGTGCGGTGTCGGTGCGCAAACGGTCACGCTGGCCCGGCAAAGCCCGCAGGCGCGCTTCACCTCGATCGACATCTCGGCAGCGTCGCTGGTCCAGGCGCAGCAGCAGGCAAAGGCGGCGGAACTGGGCAACGTGAGCTTCCGCCAGGCCGACATTTTTGCGCTGCCGTTCGGCCCCGCATCGTTTGACCACGTTTTCGTTTGCTTCGTGCTGGAGCACCTGGCACAGCCGATCGCAGCGCTGAAACTTCTGAAGGCGCTGATCAAGCCGGGCGGCAGTATCACGGTGATCGAAGGCGATCATGGGTCGGCCTACTTCCACCCCGCCAGCGCCGCGGCCGACGCCGCCATCCAGTGTCAGGTAAACCTGCAGCGCGCCGCCGGCGGCAACGCACTGCTCGGGCGGCAGGTTTATCCGCTGCTGGTACGCGCCGGCTTCAGCGGGGTACGGGTGTCGCCGCGGGTGGTATACGCAGATGCCAGCCGCCCGGCCCTGGTCGAAGGCTTCACCCGCAAGACCTTCACCGCGATGATCGAAGGCGTGCGCGCACCGGCGCTTGCGGCCGGGTTGATCAGCGCCGAACGTTTCGATGCGGGAATTCGCGACCTGCTGCGAACGAGCGCGACGGACGGCGTTTTTTGCTATACGTTTTTCAAGGGCGTTGGGGTGAACCGCGGCGGTGCCTGAAGCGCCGAGGAAGCACGCGATGCAAGCGTGACAATCCGGGAACGCCGCGCCATGCCTGCGGCTTCGCTGCAAAACCCGCTCCGGCAAAGCGTGATCGGGCGCGCATCGCCGCAATCGCGCGGGCCTGCCTGCGCCACCCGTTACGCGCCAGCGCATCTACAATAGCGCCTCCTCCAGCCGGCTGCATCCCATGGAACCCACCAGTGTTTTCGCCAAGACCCGTGAAGGCATCGACGCGCAGTTCGACCCGCGCGCCCCGCTCTCCTCCGCCTTCAAGCGCCTCTTGACGGCAATCGACGGCAAGCTCACGCTGGCGCAGTTGCAGGAAAAATTCCCGCACCTTTCGATCGGCGATATCGGCATGTGGACCAGCGAACTGGCACGCATGCGTTTCATCGAACCGGTGGCGCAGTTCGCCCCGACGGTGGCAAGTACCTATGTGTATGACGGCTACGTCGAAATGACCGCCGATCCGGAATTCAAGGCGGCCGCCAGCGAAGTCGGCAAGTGGATGAAGGCGAATATCCAGTCGGCGGCGAAAACTGCCGATGACGACATGGCCAAGACTTCGCAGATGGCGGTGATCGAGGCCCAGAGCACCATCAACACCATCAACCAGTCGGGCTTTTTCATGCAGCCGCCCGCGGCCGCTCCTGCGGCCGGCAAAAAGCACCTGGTGCTGATCGTCGAGGATGATCCGCTTCAGCTCGCCATGCTGAGGACCATCGTCAACAAGGAGGGGCACGATATCGCCATCGCCGGCAATCGCGCCGAGGTGCTGGCCGCGCTCAACCGCCTGCCCTACCCGGACCTGCTCCTGCTCGATGTGCAGTTGCCGGATGTGGACGGCTTCATGATTCTTGAAAAGGTCAAGCAACACCCGGCGCTCAAGACCGCGCGCGTGGTGATGGTCACGGCGCGCACCGAACGCGCCGATATCGCCAAGGGCGTTCTGCTGGGGGCGGATGGCTACATCACCAAGCCCTATCGGCCAGCGACCATGAGTGCCGCCATCCGCCAGGCTTTGGGGATGCTTTGAGTATCAGGCAAGCGCGCTGCCGCCCGCTACGCTCGCGCCCGGCTTTACCCGTGTTCGATTCCTGGTGAAACAACCCATGCGGAAAATCCTCCTGATCCAGGGCCCGAACATGAGATACCTGGGCCGCCGCCAGACCGAAATCTACGGTACCACCAGCGCCGCCCAGTTGGACGCCATGCTGCAAGAAGTCGCGCGGGCGCGCAAGTTCAAGCTCGATATCTTCTACACCCACAGCGAGCCCGACGCCATCGAACGCATCTACGCGGCGGCGGATGCGGGCATCGACGGTCTCCTGATGAACCCGGCCTCGTTCCTGTTCGCCGGTTACGCCCTGCGCGATTGCCTGCGCGCGGTGCCGCTTCCCTATGTCGAGGTGCACATGACCAACATCGAGAAGCGCGGCATTCACTCGATCCTGGTCGAAACTGCGGTCGGCATCATCGCCGGCTTCGGCGTGCGCTCGTATCTTTTGGGACTCGATGCGCTGCTGGGCCACCTCGCGGCACAGCCTACGAAACCCCCAGCCGCGCGCCCCAGGCTAAGCGCCTCGCCAGGTACGCGATAGCCGGCCCTCAGCCGCGCGTACCCGGGCCGCAACGCGCGACGCCGTTGCGCCCGCCCGGGTTTGCGCCGCGCAGCAACTGCGCGGTTTCAAACAACGGCAGACCCATCACCCCCGAATAGCTGCCGGAAAGATGGCTGACAAAGGCCGCAGCGCCGCCCTGAATAGCGTAGCCGCCGGCCTTGTCAAGCGGCTCTCGGGTGGCTACATAGGCCGCAATCTCGGCGCGCGTGAGGTGCCGAAAGTGCACCCGCGAATCCGACAGCATCAGCCGCTCGCGGCCGCCTTCCACCAGTGCCACCGCGGTCAGCACCCGATGGGTTCGCCCTGACAGCAGGCGCAGCATGCGCGCGGCTTCCATCGCAGGCGCCGCGGCGTCGCCCGGCTTGCCAAGAATCTCGCGCCCGAGGCATACGGTGGTGTCCGCACCCAGCACCGGTCGCAACGGTAGTCCGCGCGCCCGCATCGCCCGCATCCCGGCGCGCGCCTTGGCCAGCGCCAGGCGCTTGACATAGCGCGCCGGGGCCTCGCGCCCGTGCACGGCTTCATCCACCGCAAATTCGTCGAGAGGCAGCACCTCGAAAGTCACGCCGATCAACGGCAGCAATGCGGCGCGGCGCGGGCTGGCGGATGCCAGATAGATGGCGGCAGAAGCGCGGAGCGGGTGCATGGCCTTTTAGTCGCGGTGGTAGGGATGGCCGCGCGCCACGCTCACCGCGCGGTACAGCGCCTCGGCCAGAATCACGCGCACCAGCGCGTGCGGCAGGGTCAGGCTGGACAAGCGCAGCAGGGTCGCGGCGCGTGCCTTGACGCTGTCGTGCAGGCCGTCGGGCCCGCCAATGGCAAACGCCACGTCCCCACCGCTGCGCTGCCAGCGGCCATAGTGCCCGGCCAGCGCCCGGGTATCGGCATCGCGACCGTGCTCGTCGAGCGCAACAAGGGTGGCGCTGGCCGGCACGGCAGCCAGGATGCGCGCGCCTTCGGCGGCCATCATCTGCTGCGCGGTCTTGCCGCCACTGCGCGACTCGGGCTTGAGTTCCACCAGTTCGATGCGCGCCTCGGGCGGCATGCGCCGGGCATAGTCGGCAAAGCCGTCGGCTACCCAGGCGGGTGGGCGGTTGCCGACCGCGATCACCAGGAGTTTCAGGGTTTCAGACCCGCTTTTTGGCGGGTACCGAGACGGTCTTTTTGGCGGACGCTTTCTTCAGCGCCGGCTTTTTGGCGAGCGCCTTCTTTACCGCCTTTTTTGCCGTTGGCTTCTTCGCGGCGGCCTTTTTTGCCACGCTTGTTCTCGCGGCAGCCTTGGTAGCGGACAGCGCTTTGGCCAGGGCCTTTTTCGCGACCGCAGTCTTGACAGACGTTTTTTTCGCAGACGTTTTCTTCGCAGGCGCTTTTTTCACGGGCGCTTTTTTCACAGGCGCCGTTCTCACAGACGCCGTTCTCGCAGACGTTTTTTTAGCCGGCACCGTTTTCGCAGCGGGCTTTTTCGCAGCGGGCTTTTTCGCGACGGCCTTGGGCACTGGCTTGCCGGACGCCGCTTTTCCGGCAAACGCCTTGGCTTTCGGCTTCGCCGCTACAGACGCGACCGTCGCCTTGGATTTCGGCTTGGCCGCAGCTGCGCCCTTTGCACTGGCCCTGACAGCTTTGGCGGCGACTGCTTTGGCGGCAACTGCCTTGGCCGCAACCGCGGCACGCACCTTCTTGACCATGCCGGCGGCTTCGAGGGCCGCCTTCCTTGCCGCCGCCGCCGCGGCGACCCTGGCTTTCTCCGCCGCGGTCCGTACCATCACCCGCTTCTGGCCCCACAACTCCTCGAGGTTGTAATACTGGCGCGCCACCGGCTGCATGATGTGCACGATCGCATCGACGCAATCGACCAGCACCCATTCACCGCTGCCGCCGCCCTCGATGCTGACAATCCGGCCACCAGCTTCCTTGACCTGATCGACCACATGCATGGCCATTGCCTTGGTCTGGCGCGCCACGTCGGCGGTGGCGATGATCACGCGGTCGAATTCCTGCGAGCCCCCGGTGGTATCGAACACCATGATGTCACGCGCCTTGATGTCGTCCAGCGCTTCGACAATGATCGACTGCAGCTTGCGGATTTCCAAGTTCACCTCTACTGGTATAGGCCGTGCTTGAGAATGTATTCATAGACTGTCGCCGGCAACAAGTAGCGCGCCGACACCCGCGTACGCACCAGGGTGCGGATTTGCGAGGACGATATCTTGAGCGGCGTCATCTCGATCGAAAACACGCGTCCGGCCGGTTCGGCAAGCGCGCTGATGTCGTTGGTCAGGCGCTGCGTGACCATGGCGGCCAGCGCCGCCGGCAGTTGCCCCAGATCGAAAGATTCGTTGGCGCGGCGGGCCACGGCCACATGCGCGAATTCGAACAGCTTTTGCCAGCGGCTCCAGGTCGGCAGGTTCAGGAACTGGTCGGAACCCACGATCATCACCAACGGCCGCGACTCGCCGAATTCGCGGCGCATGCTGGCCAGCGTATCGACGGTGTAGGTGGGCCCGAAGCTCTCGGATTCGCGCGCATCCACCTGGAAACGCGGGTTGGATTCAACCCCCAGGCGCACCATCTCGATGCGATGCTCGATCGGCGCGATCAGCCCGGAACGTTGCCAGGGCTTGCCGGCCGGTACCAGCCGCACTTCGGCCAGCTTGAGCGAATCGGCGCATTCCTCGGCCAGCCGCAGGTGACCGAAATGAATCGGGTCGAAGGTGCCGCCGAGAATGCCTAGCGCTTCGTTGTTGGCAGCCAATATGCCGGTTCGGTTGGACGCATTGCGCTAGATTCTATCCGAGAACCCGCAGGCCACCGCGCGCGCGCGCCCCGGTTCAGGTCACAAGCAGGTGCGCAGCGTGGCGCCGTTCGCAGGCGACGCTGCACAGGTCGAGCGCGTCATCGGCGCTGCCGGCGCGCAGCAGGTCGCGCTCCAAACCCGCGCGCAGCACGCCATAGGCATCGAAGCTCTCCAGCATGGCGCAAAAGGGATCCCAGAAACCATCCACATCGACCAGGCACACCGGCTTTTGCGTGAGGCCGATGTCGTCCTGCGTGAGGATATCGGTCAACTCGTCGAGCGTGCCGATGCCGCCGGGCAGCGCCACCACCGCGTCGCATTCGAGGGCGATGCGGCGCTTGCGCTCGGCCAGCGTGGCTACCAGATGAAATTCGCCGACGGCGACATTCGCTCCCTCACGCTCGATCAGCGCCTGCAGCATGAAGCCCAGCACGCTGCCGCCGGCCGCATGCGCGGCGCGCGCGGCGATGCCCATCAGGCCGCGGGTGCCACCACCGTAGACCAGGCGAATGCCGCGTTCGCCACAGCGGCGCCCGAAATCGGCCGCCAGTTGCAGGGTGGCCGGCGGCAGCATGGCGGACGACGAGCAATAAAGGCCGACCGCGCGCAGCGCGCGAGGCGCGCTCAAAGCGTGATGATTTCGTCGAGACCGATATCGACTGCCGGCGCGGATTGGGTGATGCGCCCGACCGAGATGTAGTCGACCCCGGTCTCGGCGATGCCGCGAATGGTCTCGAGATTGACACCGCCCGAGGCTTCGAGCGGCACCCGCCCGGCGCTCATCCTGACGGCCTCGCGCAGCATCTCAAGGCTCATGTTGTCCAGCAGGATCATGTCGGCGCCGGCGGCCAGCGCCTCGGCCACCTGGTCCAGGCGGTCGGCTTCGACCTCGATCTTGGTCAGCACCGGGATGCCCTTTTGCGCACGCTTGACCGCGGCGGCGATCGACCCGCACACCGCGATATGGTTGTCCTTGATCATCACGCCGTCGGCCAGGCCGAGGCGATGATTCTTGGCCCCGCCAACATGGGCGGCATGCTTTTCCAGGATGCGCAAACCCGGCGTGGTCTTGCGCGTGTCAAGCAGCACCGCGCGCGTGCCGCCGATGGCCTCGACATACTGTGCGGTCAGGGTGGCAATGCCCGACAGATGCTGCAGGATGTTGAGCGCGGTGCGCTCGGCGCTCAACAGGCCGCGCGCCGGGCCCGACACCCGCGCCAGTATCTGTCCTTTGGTCGCGCGCGCGCCGTCCTCGACTTCGAGCTTGATCACCGACTCCGGCACATAACGGCGGAACACCGCAGCGGCGATGTCGATGCCGGCGATCACCATTGCATGACGTGCGTTGATGGCGAATTGGGCGCTGGCATGGGCCGGAATCACCAGTTCGCTGGTGAGATCGCAAAAGCCGATGTCTTCCATCAGCGCACGTTCGACAAAGGACTGGATTTGCAGGCGATCTATCATTTCTGGCGTTTCCCTTTCGGCATTGTGTGCGGCGAACTCAATCGCCCTTGATGTTGGCGAACTTGACCACGCGGGCGAATTTTTCGATATCGCTCTTGAGCAGGAGCATGAGCTCCTCGGCGCCGGTGAGATAAGGATCGATGCCGATCGCGGCCATGCGGCTCTTCGAGTCCGGAGAATCGACAATGCGCCGCACCTCGGCTTCGACTTTGGCCAGCACCTCGCGCGGCGTGCCGGCCGGTGCCATCAGGCCGTACCAGTTGTCGACCTCGTAATCCTTGAGCAAGGCGCCACCGGCTTCGCGAAAAGTCGGAATCTCGGGTGCGGCCGGAGTGCGCTTCGCGGTGGTCACGCCGAGCGCGCGCAACTTGCCCGCGCGTACATGCGGCAACACCGTCGCGGTGGTAGCGAATACCGCTTCGAGTTGCCCGCCAATGGTATCCAGGGTGGCCGGCGCGCAGCCGCGATACGGCACGTGCACCACGAAACCCTTGATCAGGAACTTGTGCAGTTCGCCCGCCAGGTGCATCGGCGTGCCGACGCCGCAGGAACCGTAGGAAAGGCGGCCGGGCTGCGCCTTCACCAGCGCGTTGAATTCCCCCAGGGTGCCGGCGGGCACCTTGGGATGCACCGCCAGCACCATCGGTGCGGAGGAGACCAGCATGAGCGGCGCGAAATCGCGGGTCAGGTTGAACGGCAGTCTGGTGTACAGGCTCTCGTTAATGGCCTGGCTGTTGTTGATCATCACCAGGGTGTAGCCGTCGGGCGCCGATTTCTGCGCCGCTTCCATGCCGAGGTTACCGCCGGCACCGCCGCGGTTTTCGACCAGCACCTGCTCTTTCCACACTTCGGTCAGGCGTTGCGCGATCAGGCGCGCGGTGAAATCGGCGGCGCCACCGGCGGTGTACGGAACGATGATGCGCACCGGCTTGGTCGGATAGGGCGTTTGCGCAAGGCCCGGCGGCACGGCCGTCAGCGCCAGAGCACCAAGGTAGAGCAGATGGAATCGACTGAGTTTCATTGTGCACTTTCAGGACTAGAGAAATGTAATGCATGGGTGCATCAGCGCGCACCGCATGCGCCTTATCCGCACCATTCGCGCGGCGCATGCGGCGGCACAGCGCGGGCTTGCGGCAAGCCTGATGCAAGGATCAGACCCAATCGCGGGCAATCAGGTAATCGGTCAGGAGCCGGGCCTCGGCCGAGCCGGCCTCGGGCTGCCAGTTGTAGCGCCACTTGACCACCGGTGGCAGGCTCATCAGGATCGATTCGGTGCGCCCGCCCGACTGCAGGCCGAAGTGCGTGCCGCGATCGAACACCAGATTGAATTCGACATAGCGCCCGCGCCGATAACACTGCCAGTCGCGCTCGCGTTCGCCGAATTCGATGGCCTTGCGGCGCGCGATGATTTCCGCATAGGCCGGCAGGAAAGCAGCGCCGACCGCGCGCGTCAGGGCGAAGCTGTCGGCAAAGCCCGGCGCATTGAAATCGTCGAAGAACACGCCACCGATGCCGCGCGGCTCGTTGCGATGCTTGAGAAAAAAGTACTCGTCGCAGGCCTGCTTGAAGCGCGGGTAATAGTCGGCGCCGAAGGGTTCGAGCGCCTCCTTGCATGCACCGTGAAAGCGCGCCGCGTCCTTCTCGAAGCCGTAGTAGGGCGTCAAGTCCATGCCGCCGCCAAACCACCAGGCATCGGCCGCGCCGGCCGCACGCGCGATCAGGAAGCGCACATTCATGTGAACGGTAGGACAAAACGGGTTGTGTGGATGCAGCACCAGCGATACCCCCATCGCCTCGAAGTCGCGCCCGGCCAGTTCCGGCCGTGCCGCAGTGGCCGAGGGCGGCAGCCGGTTGCCGCTCACATGCGAAAAATTCACGCCGCCACGCTCGAACACGCGGCCGCTCTCGATCACCCGGCCGATGCCGCCGCCGCCCAGGCCGAAGCCGTCGCCGGCCGGACGCGACCAGCGGTCGACATCGAAAGGCATGCCATCGACAGCCTCAAGGCCGGCAACGATGCTCTCCTGCAATCCCAGGAGATAGGTCTTGACCGCGTCACTGTCGATATTCATGGGGGCGGGCACAGCGTGGAGCTCATCGGAAAGCGCATTTTTGCACGATCGCGCCTGGTTATTGGAGCGCCGTCGGGCCGCGATCGCCGCCGGCCTAAAGTTTTGGCGCGGACCGCCGTTAGCCACCTTGTCCGGGGACACCCGGCAGCGGCCCGCAGGAAAATGCGGGCCAACCGCAAACCCGCGGCAACGCGGCGGCGCAAAGCTATAGGGCCTCACGCCTGGTGCGTGATGGCAGCCAGTTGCCGGAGCCCGGGGTCCGAAACATCCCGGGCAGGTGCCTCTTCAAACCTGAAAGGATCGTCCCGTGAAAAAATCCCTCCTGGCCGCCGCCATCGCCTGCGTCGCGCTCAACCTCATGCCTGCCACCGCCAGCGCCCAGCCCGCCTTGGGCAAGGTCGATGCTGTCTATGTGGCGATGTCGCAATTCATCCTGGTCGAATACACCCCCGGCATGCGCACCCATGACCGGCCGCTGGTGGCTGATGTGCGCCTGCGTGATGCCAATGGCCAGCCGGCACGGCGCGTGATGTTGCGCCTGGACCGCGAAACCGTGGACGCCGGCGACATCGTCGCGGTCAATGAAGGCGAATCGGGCAACGGCCTGCGCACCGCTCCCCTGCGCAGCCGCGACCGGCTGGCGCATGTAGAGGCGAAACACGACTCGCTCCTGGCGCGCAATTTCTTCAACACCACGCCGAAATTCCTCGCCTTGAGGAAAGACGACTGAAGGCGCGCCGGCCGGCTCATTTGGGCGATGCATGGCGCGCGCGGGCGCGCGCCGGCATCAGGCTTCAGGCGCGGCCGCCGACGTAGGGATTGTTGCGCCGTTCCTGCCCGAAGGTGGACATGGGGCCGTGACCGGGCACGAAGCGGACATCGTCACCCAGCGGCCACAGGCGATCGCGGATCGAGGCCAGCAACTGCGCATGGTTGCCGCGCGGAAAATCGGTGCGGCCGATCGAGCCGGCGAACAGCACATCGCCGACCAGCGCCAGACGGTCGGCGGCGGAAAAGAAAATCACGTGGCCCGGAGTGTGGCCCGGGCAATGACGCACTTCAAGCGTGGTATCGCCGACGGCCACGGCATCGCCATCGACCAGCCAGCGATCGGGTTCGAATTTCTCGACCGCGCCAAAGCCGAACATGCGCGCCTGCCCCGCCAACTGGTCGATCCAGAAGCGCTCGTCCTCATGCGGGCCTTCGATGGGCACGCCATGGCGGCGCGCCAGTTCGGCCGTACCGGCGCAGTGATCCAGATGGCCATGAGTCAGCAGTATCTTCGCCAGCCGGGCGCCGGACTTGGCCAATGCCGCCTCGATCTTCTCCAGGTCGCCGCCGGGATCGACCACCGCCGCCTGCCCCGATTGCTCGCATACCAGCAGGGAACAATTCTGCTCGAACGGGGTGACCGGAATGATCGCGAGCTTCATCGGCGCTTGGCAGCGATCGCCCGAAAGCCAATGTCGTGACGGCATTGCATGCCGTCAAAGCGAATCGATTCGAGCACCTCGTAGGCACGCTTCTGCGCCGCCTTGACCGAATCGCCCAGGGCGGTGGCGCACAGCACGCGCCCGCCGGCGGTACGCATCGAATCGCCCTCCTTGACCGTGCCGGCGTGAAACACCACCGCATCGGCAAGCGCGCCGGGCTTGGGCAAGCCGCTTATGAGGTCGCCCTTCCGGGGCGTATCGGGATAGTTGGCGGCGGCCAGAACCACACCGAGCGCGGCGCGGCGGTCCCATTCGGCCTCGATGGTATCCAGAGTCCCGGCCACCGCGTGCTCGAATATTTCCAGCAACTCGCTCTTCAAGCGCAGCATGATCGGCTGGGTCTCGGGGTCACCCATGCGGCAGTTGAATTCCAGGGTTCGGGCCTGCCCGTGGGCATCGATCATCAGTCCGGCATACAGGAAGCCGGTAAACGGAATGCCATCGCGTGCCATGCCGGCCACCGTTGGCAGGATGATCTCGCGCATCACCCGCGCATGCACCTCGGGCGTCACCACCGGTGCCGGCGAGTAGGCGCCCATGCCGCCGGTATTGGGGCCGCTATCGGCGTCGCCCAGGCGCTTGTGATCCTGCGAGGTGGCCAGAGGCAATACATGCTGGCCATCGACCATCACGATGAAGCTCGCCTCTTCACCGACCAAGAACTCCTCGATGACCACCCGCGCGCCGGCCGCACCCATGCCGCTTTCCAGCAGCATCATGTCGATCGCCGCATGCGCCAGGGGCTCGGCCATCGCCACCACCACGCCTTTGCCGGCGGCCAGGCCGTCGGCCTTGATCACGATCGGTGCGCCTTGCGCGCTCACATAGGCATGCGCCGCCGCCGCGTCGCTGAAGGTGGCATGGCGCGCGGTTGGAATGGCGTGGCGCCGCATGAAACTCTTGGCAAAATCCTTGGAGCTTTCCAGTTGCGCCGCCGCCTGCGTCGGCCCGAAAATCTTCAGGCCGCGGGCCCGGAACAGATCGACGATGCCGGCCGCCAGCGGTGTCTCGGGGCCGACCACGGTCAGGTAGATGGGTTCGGTTTGCGCGAAATCGGCCAGCGCCGCGACGTCGGTGATATCCAGATTGACCAGGTTGGCCTCGAGCGCGGTGCCGCCGTTGCCCGGCGCCACATAGACCATCTGCACGCGTTCGGACTGCGCCAGCTTCCAGGCCAGCGCATGCTCGCGCCCACCGCCGCCCACCACCAACAGTTTCATGCTTCAGGATGCGAGAACGGCGGAGGTATAGACCTCCTGCACGTCGTCGCAGTCTTCGATGGCGTCGAGCAGCTTCTGCATTTTCAGCGAATCTTCAAGGTCCAGTTCGATCGGGTTCAGGGGTTTCATCACCACCTCGGCTAGCGCCGCCTTGAAGCCGGCCTTCTCCAGTGCCGCCTTGACCATGGCGAAATCGTTGGCCCCGCACAGCACCTCGATCGAACCGTCGGCATCGGTCAGCACGTCTTCGGCGCCCGCTTCCAGCGCCGCTTCCATGATCGCCTCCTCGCTGGCCCCGGGAGCGAAAATGAACTGGCCGCAATGCTTGAACATGAACGCCACCGATCCTTCGGTGCCCATGTTGCCGCCGTACTTGGAAAACGCGTGACGCACCTCGGCTACGGTACGGGTGCGGTTGTCGGTCATGGTGTCGACGATCACCGCCGCGCCGCCATGGCCATAGCCCTCGTAGCGGATCTCGTCATAGTTGGCGCCATCGAGCTGGCCGGCGCCACGCTTGATGGCGTTCTCGATGGTGTCCTTGGAAATGTTGTTGTCGCGCGCCTTTTCCACTCCCAGGCGCAGGCGCGGGTTGCTGCCGGGATCAGCACCGCCCATGCGGGCCGCGACCGTGATCTCCTTGATCAGGCGGGTCGAGACCTTGCCTTTCTTGGCGTCCTGCCGGCCCTTGCGATGCTGGATGTTTGCCCATTTGGAATGACCGGCCATGGCGCTCTCGGTATGACTGCGTTGAGGCGCGGAATTTTATCATCCGGCCCGCCGACGCCCGGCGCCGTCGCGCCGGCTGCGCAACCGCAGACGCGCGGCGCTGCTCTTGGCCGACACGGTCAGTGTGATTAAATGCCAGAGCCCGCAGCAAGCGCGCGCCACCAGCCACCATGCCTACCGCCTCCTGCCCTTCCTGCGGCGCGCCAGTCGAATTCAAATCGGCGGCCTCGGTGCTTGCGGTATGCGGCTATTGCACATCGACCCTCGTCAAGCGCGGTACCGTGCTGGAAGACATCGGCAAGATGGCCGCGCTGCAGGACGATCCGACCCTGCTGCAGATCGGCAGCGAAGGCGTCTACAAGGGCGTGAATTTCGGCGTCATCGGGCGCATCCAGCTGCGTTACGACGCCGGCTTGTGGAACGAATGGCACATCCTGTTCGACGACCAGCGCAGCGGCTGGCTGGGCGAGGCCGCGGGCGAATTTTATGTGAATTTCGAGCATGTGCCTCAACTGGCGCCGCCGCCGTTCGAAGGCCTCCATGTCGAAGATCGGGTCGACCTGGACGGGCGCTTCTTTGAAGTCAGCAACCTGGAAGAGGCCACCTGCATCGCAGGCCAAGGCGAGCTGCCGTTCAAGGTGGGTGCCGGCTATGCCGCACCGGTGGTCGACCTGCGACTGGACTCCGCCTGCGCCAGCATCGACTACAGCGACGTGGAAGACGGCGGCGTAGCGCGCGTCTATATCGGCGAGCGCGTCAACGCCCGCGACCTTGCGCTTGCCCATCTGCGCGACCCCAAGGCCGCCGGCGGCGCGGTCGCGCCGGGCGCGCAGGCCGATGCATTCAATTGCCCGGCCTGTGCCGCCCCGTTCCAGCTGGTCAGCGGCCGCATCAAGACCTTCGGCTGCGCCTCGTGCGGCGCGGTGCTCGACACCGCAAGCCGCCAGGTACGACTGGTGCTCAAGGCGCAAGCGGCGCTCGACACGCCGCTTGCCATTGCGCTGGGCGCCAAGGGCAGGCTCGATGACATCGAATGGCAGGTGATCGGCCACCTGCGACGCGCCTCCGAACACGGCTTTTCGTGGAGTGAATTCCTGCTGTTCAACGCGCGCGACGGCTTTCGCTGGCTGAGCGAATCCGATGGCCACTGGTCGTTCATCCGCACGGCGGAAAAACCGCTCAGGAAAATCGGCAATCTGGCCTTTCAGGGCGGCACCTCCTACGACCACTTCTCCCACTATCAGGCCGAAGTCACCCACGTGCTGGGCGAGTTCTACTGGAAGGTCAAGGCGGGCGACATCGTGGAAGTCGATGATTACATCGCGCCCCCCTTGATCGCCAGCCGTGAGAAGGACTCTCGCGAACTGACCTGGTCGACCGGCACCTATGTCGAGCCGGCAGTGCTGCGCAAGGCCTTCGGGGTGATTGCGCCGTGGCCTGCGCCCAGGGGCGTGGCGCCGAACCAGCCGTCGCCGTGGAAACAGTCCGCCACCGGCTTGTGGAAGCGTTTCGCTCTCTTCACCGCGCTCGCGCTGGTCCTGCAGTTGTGGTTCGCGCTCACCACCAGCGGCGTGCGTCAGGAACAGGTGACCTTGAAACCAGGCGTCGAAAACAGCATCCTGACCACCCCGTTCAAGGTGACCGGCAACGGCAATCTCGCGCTTTCGACCATCACCGACCTCGACAACTCCTGGGCCGGCCTGGGCTACACCCTGGTCGACCCGGCGTCCGGCCGCGTGTGGCGCGCCGAACATCAACTCGAAGCCTGGTCGGGCGTGGACGAAGACGGCGACCGCTGGAGCGAAGGCTCGAACTCTGGGCTGGTGAGCTTTGGCAACGTCCCGCCAGGCACCTATCAGTTGCAGATCGAAGGCGAGCTGGCACCGGAGGCAACGCGACCCCTGGGCGCGGTGCTCAGGCTGGAGCGCGGGCATGCGTCGTGGCTCAACTGGCTTTTGCTGCAGCTTGGCCTGTTGACCGTGCCGCTATTCGCCGGCTGGCGCGCAAGCGTCTTCGAAGCCCGGCGCTGGGCCGACAGTGACCACGCGCCCGAAGATGAAGACGATGATTGAAGGAAAGTCCGCATGAGCCGCTTCTACATGATCGCCGCAATCGCCGGTTTGGCATTCTTTGCTTACGCCCAGCACGCCGGCATGAGCCTCACCGGCACACGCGGCACGCAGCAGTTGAGTTCCGGCAAATCCGCCGGCAGCGGCAGCTCGTGGCGCTCCGGAAGCCTGTCGCACAAATAGTCCTTTTTTCGCAACACCCTCGAAGGAGTCAGCCAGCATGGACCTCATCAACCCGCAGTACATCGTCAATTCCCTGGTGTTTTCACTCATGGGCGTCATCGTTTTCTGGATGATGTTCGTGATCATCGACAAGCTCACGCCCTATGACCTGTGGAAGGAAATCGTCGAGAAACGCAACCAGCCCTTGGCCATCATCGTGGCGGCGATGTGCCTGGGGATCGCCATCATCGTCGCCGCGGCGATCCACTAGCAATTTCGACACCCCGCCTGCGGCCTGACGGCGGCCCGCGCAGTACTGGCTGCGGGCCCTGCTGCAAGCGGGTGTCAACAGGATTCCGGCCGTGCGCCACGCCCTGCTGTTCTCGGTATTTGTCGTTGCTTCCTGCGGCCTGGCCTATGAGCTGATCGCCGCGGCGCTGTCGAGCTATGTGCTGGGCGACTCTGTCACCCAGTTTTCCACCGTGATCGGCACCTACCTGTTCGCCATGGGAGTGGGGTCGTGGCTGTCAAAATTCATCGAGCGCGCGCTGGCAGTGCGCTTCATCCAGATCGAACTGCTGGTGGGGGTGATCGGCGGCTTTTCCGCGATGCTGCTGTTCATGGTGTTTGCGTATGCCGCCGAGCCGTTTCGCCTGGTGCTTTATGGCACGGTGTTTGTCACCGGCGCGTTAGTGGGCCTGGAAATTCCGCTGATCATGCGGATTCTCAAAAGCGAGGTGGCGTTCAAGGACCTGGTGGCGCAGGTGCTGAGCTTCGACTACCTGGGCGCGCTGGCGGTATCGATCCTGTTTCCGCTGGTGCTGGCGCCGCGCCTGGGGCTGATGCGTAGCAGCCTGCTGTTCGGCCTGATGAATGTACTGGTGGCCCTGTGGGCAATACGCCTGTTCGGCGAAACCCTGCGGCCGGCGCGCGCCCTGCGCGCCCAGGGCGTTGCGGCGCTGCTCCTGCTGCTGGTCGGCTTCGCCTTCGCAGAACGCCTGACCGCGCTGGCCGAGGAAGGCATTTACGCCGACCAGATCATCCACGCCGAATCCACGCCTTACCAGCGCATCGTCATCACCCGCTGGCGCGAGGACATTCGCCTGTTTCTCAACGGCAACCTGCAGTTCTCGTCGCGCGACGAGTATCGCTATCACGAGGCGCTGGTGCACCCTGCGCTGGCTGCGTTGCCGGCTGCCAGGCGCGTGCTGATCTTGGGCGGAGGTGATGGCCTGGCCGCGCGCGAAGTGCTCAAGTACCCGCGGGTGGAAAGCATTGTGCTGGTCGACCTCGATGCGCGCATGACCGACCTGTTCCGCCGCAATGCATTGCTCAGGCATCTGAACCAGGGCGCGCTCGACAGCCCGAAACTCCTGGTGGCCAACCAGGACGCGCTCAAATGGCTGGAAACCAACCAGGAGGTTTTCGACCTGGTGCTGATCGATTTTCCCGATCCGTCCAACCATGCGCTGGGCAAGCTCTATTCCTCGGCCTTTTATCGCCTGCTGGAAAAGCACCTGTCGGCGCGCGGCCTGGTGGTGGTGCAGGCAACCTCACCTTTCTATGCGCGCAAGACCTTCTGGTCGATCGTGGCCACCCTCGAAGATGTCGGCTTCACCACCGCGCCCTATCACGCCTACGTGCCCTCGTTCGGCGAATGGGGCTACATCATCGCCGGGCGCACCACGTTCACCCCGGCGACTTCGTTTCCGGTGGCCACGCGCTTCCTCACTCCGGCCACGCAAAGGCTGATGTTCGATTTTCCGGCCGACATGGCGCGCGTGCCAGCGGAGGTCAACCGCGTCAACAACCAGTCGCTGGTGCGCACTTTCGAGGAAGAATGGGGACGGGTAATGCGATGAGGCCGCACTCGCGCAGGCCCGGCGCGCCGTTCCCATGAAACGCCGCGCGTTTCTCGGTGCGCTCTCCAGCGGCCTCTTCGCTTCCTGCGAATTCCGCGACGGCCAGGCACTGCCGCCGGGCGATCTGCTGGGGCCCGACATGGCGCTGGGCCACGCGCTGCGCGACGCTGGCCTGCCGGCGCCTGGCGAGGAAAAACGCATCGGCATCGCGATCATCGGCGCCGGCATCGGCGGGCTTTCGGCGGCCTGGCAACTGGCCCGGCAAGGTGTGACCGACACCCACCTGTTCGAACTTGAAACCGTGGCAGGCGGCAACGCGCGCGCTGCCGAGAACGCGATCACGCCCTATCCGCTGGGCGCGCACTACTTGCCGCTGCCGGGCCCCGAAGCCATCCACCTGCGCACGCTGCTGGCCGACCTGGGCGTGCTGCAGGGTGATCCACAGGCGGCCGTGCCCGCCTACGACGAGCGCTACCTGGTACATGCGCCGCAGGAACGCCTGTACCACGGCGGTCTGTGGCATGAGGGCCTGGTTCCGCGCCACATTGCCAGTGGCCGCGACGGCGCACAGATGCAGCGCTTCGACGATACGATCGCCGCTTTCAAATCCATCCGCGGCAGCGACGGTGGCCGTGCATTCGCCATTCCCAGCCTGATGGCCGGCAAACATGCCGCCAGCGACGCGCTCGATGGCGGCAACATGGCCCACTGGATGCAAACGCAAGGCTTCGACTCGGACCTGCTTGACTGGACGGTCAACTACGGCTGCCGCGACGACTACGGCGCCCTGGCGCGCGATGTCTCGGCCTGGGCCGGCGTCCATTATTTTGCCAGTCGCATCGGCACGGCCAGGAACGCCGACGCGCATGGCGTTTTGACCTGGCCGCAAGGCAATGGCTGGCTGGTGGCGCAAATGCTCGCCAGGCAACAGGCACGCGGCGTAGCGCCGGTACACACCAGCGCGCTTTGCAGCCGCGTCGAAACCATGCGCGGCCACGCGCTGATCGACATCTATCACGCCGCCGAGAGGCGCAGCGTGCGCTATCGCGCCGAGCGCGTGATCTGGGCCGCGCCAGCCTTCACCCTGGCGCGCGCCTGGGCCAACCCGCCGCCCGGCTTTACCGCGGCAGCAAGCGCCATTCAGACCAGCCCGTGGCTGGTTGCCAACCTGACGCTCGATGCCATGCCTGAAGACGCCGGTCCGGCCGCGCTGGCCTGGGACAATGTGCTCTACGACAGCCCGTCTCTCGGCTATGTGGTCGCCACGCACCAGAAAATCCAGGTGCGACCGGGGCCCACGGTGCTCACCTACTACCTGCCGCTGGCGCACATGGCGCCCATGCAGGCGCGCGCGCGCCTGGCCGGCGCACCCTGGCACGAATGGGTCATGCCGATCCTTGACGAACTGTCGAAGCCGCACCCGGACTTGCGTGCACGCTTGAAGCGCCTCGACCTGTGGCGCTGGCCGCATGCCATGCCCAGGCCCGCGCCCGGCTTTCGCAGCCTGCCGATCCGCCGCCTGCTGGCGAAGAGCGACGGGCCGCTCTTGTTCGCCCACTCCGACCTCTCCGGACTGCCGCTCTTCGAGGAGGCGCATTTCGCCGGCGTGCGTGCGGCCGCGTTCGCCCTGGGTCGTGCTCAGTTGCTGTGAGGCGCGCTGGCTGCGGCCGGCAAAACGCATCGTACTGAAGCATCTCGTAGACGTTGACTACGCCCTGGCGATGAAAATCGCCAGCGATCTCGCAGGCCGTTTCAAGAATTCAGCTCTTGGGCTTCGCCTTTATTCGTCATGGCAGATCACCCGCAATGCACCATCGATTGCCGCGGTATCCAATGACTGGCCGATTTTGGCCAGCTGGTATTCAGCGAGGGTTTGCAAGGCACCGAGTTCGTCGGCTGAAATAGTGGTCTTTACTTTCTTTTCGAATCGCAAGGCAAGCAACCAATTGCCGCCCGGTCAGTTGGTTGAAACCATTTAATATATACTTTTGTAAAACTTTTTGGAGGGCAGCATGACCAACACGGTGGCAAAGATTTTCATCAACGGTGGCAGCCAGGCGGTACGCTTGCCCAAGGCATTTCGCTTCGAGGGCGCTTCCGAAGTTCTGCTTCAGAGAGACGGCGAGCGCGTCATCATGACGCCGCGCAAGCGCGCGCCGATTGAGCGCATGCTTAACGTCATCGGGAAGTTCGAGGACTTTCCGGCACGCGAGCAACCGCCTGTGCCAGACAAGCGTGGCAGCTTTTGATCATGCGCTACATGCTTGATACCAACATTTGCATCCAGATCATGAACCACGCCAGCAACAAGATGATGGCCAACCTGATCGAGCATGAGGGGCAGTTGTACATTTCCACCATTGCCGCCGCCGAGCTGCGCTTCGGGGCCGCCAAGTCCGCCGCGCAGAAAAAAAACCGACAACTGCTAGCCGAGTTTCTTGCGCCGCTACAGGTGATGCCCTTTGACGAGGATGCCGCAGCGAGCTACGGCGACGTGCGCGCTACTCTAAAGAAGGCCGGGCGACCGATAGGCCCGCTCGACACCCTGATTGCCGGGCACGCACTGTCGCTCAGTGCGACTCTGGTGACCAACAATACGCGCGAGTTTGTGCGGGTGAAAGGACTGCGCGTTATAGATTGGACCTGACTCGATGATCTGCGGCATCGGCCGCGCCGCCGAACCGATCATCGTCGCCGGCGGCTACGATGTCTTCGCCGAGTTCGCCGCCCGCGAAAGTGCCAGGCAACGCATGATTGAAGGGTGATCGCAAAGGCCAGTGGAGCATCCGCATCGACGACCAATGGAGAGTCTGCTACAAGTTTGACGGTGGCGTGCCGCCCAACGTCAAGGTTGTCGATTACCAACGAGTCGGGGTGCGACGGCGATCAATGTGCGATCCGCCTTTCCACCAGCTCCACCAACTCCACAACCCCCCGCGCCGGTCCGGGCAGCGAGCCGCGATTGCGCAGCGCCTGCAGCCGGCGGCGCTGGTTCCAGAAGTTCCGTTCGCCAGGGTCCGCTACAGGCTTGTCGGCAATGCCTCGGCGCACCGTTAATTCCTGCAATTTGAAGAACATTTCTTCAAATTGCAGGACTTTTTTTTACCATCGCATCATGATCGAACGCGACATCACACCGCTGCTGCAACAACTGGCCGGAAAATATCCAGTGATCACCCTCACCGGGCCTCGCCAAAGCGGCAAGACCACGTTGGCCAAGAGTCTGTTTTCCGAAAAGCCCTACGTGACGCTGGAAGATCCCGACACGCGGCGCTTCGCGGCAGACGACTCGCGTGGCTTTTTGGCGCAATACATGCAAGGTGCGATCCTGGACGAAATCCAGCGCGCGCCCGAGGTGGCATCGTATTTGCAGGGCATGGTCGATGCCGCGCCACAGCCTGGGCGGTTCATCCTGACGCGCAGCCACCAGTTTGAACTGATGAGCCAGGTTTCGCAGTCTCTGGCCGGGCGAACTGCGGTGCTGCGCTTGTTGCCGTTTACGCTAGCCGAGGTGCGGCGCCTGCGCGGCGGCGTGGCTGACCCCGACCTGCCTCAAATCCTGTTGACGGGGTTCTATCCGCGCATCCATGATCAGGACCTCGACCCCTCGCAGGCCCTGGCCGACTACTTTGCCACCTACGTGCAACGTGATTTGCGTCAGCTCGCCGCGGTCCAGGACCTGCATCGCTTCGAGCGTTTTGTACGCCTGTGTGCCGGGCGCACCGGGCAATTGCTCAACCTGAGCAACCTGGGCTACGACGCGGGTGTCTCGCATGCCACAGCCCGCGCCTGGATCGACCTGCTGCAAACCAGCTACATCGTGCACTTGCTTCCGCCATGGTTTACCAACACCGGCAAGCGGCTGGTCAAGGCACCCAAGCTATATTTCTACGATGTCGGCCTGGCCTGTTGGCTGTTGGGGTTGCGTACAGCGGAGCAGCTTGATCGTGACCCGCTGTGGGGCAACTTGTTCGAGAACTTCGTCATCATGAAGGCCATGAAAGACCGGCTCAACGACGGCGCAACGGCCGAGGTGTACTTCTACCGGGACTCTGAAGCCAACGAGGTCGACCTGCTGCTGCCAACCGGTGGAAGGATGCACGCCATCGAAATCAAGGCCGGAGCCACCGTCAACCCGGACTACTTCAAGGGCCTCAAGACTTTTGCCGCCATCACCCAGCGGCGTTCGCCAGTGGTTGCGTGGTGTTTGGTGGTGCGGAAGGTCAAAGCCGCAGCGACTGGCCGGTGCATTCCTGGCGTCAATTGCAGGTCAAGACTGTCGGCTGACGCATTGGTGGGGGCCGGGCGTCGGGGTTGCTGCGGCCGCGTTCGCCCCGGGTCGCCTTTAGTTGCCCTGCGGCGCGCTGGCCGAAGCCGGCAATCCGAACACGCGATCAAAGCCCCAGGTGAAGGCAAAGGTGTAGACAAAAAAGAAGATGTTCATGCCCAGATTGACCATGAACGAGCGCACATAGCTGATATCGAGCCACCACGCCGCCACCGGCAGCAGCACCAGCAGAAAGCCGATCTCGAATCCCACCGCATGCAGCACGCGACGGCCCAAGCCTCGACCGCGCGTCAGACGCCCCGCCTCCCAGCGCTCGAACAATGCGTTGTAGCCGAAATTCCAGCTCACCGCGAAGATCGAGGCAAAGATCGCCAGCGCGCCGGCACGTTCGATGCCGCTGTCGCTGACGCTGAAAAAACCCAGCGTGCCGCAGGCGAATGCGATGGCCTCGTAGATGCCGACGTAAACAATTCTGCGCTTGATGCCTTGCAGGGCCATGCCGGAATCCACAGGAGGTTTGCGCTTGGAGCGCGCGGCCGAGCGGCCGCAGCGCGGATTGTCGCCGCTTATCGGCCGCATGGCACAAGCCGAAACATACCCGAGCGTCAAGACCGCAAGCGCTTCCTGCGCGGCACCCGACGCTGCCCTGGCAGCCCCGCCACGGCGACGTGGCAGCTCAGAGAGTCCTGGGTTTCAACAAATAGTTCATCACCACCTCGGTGGCGTGCTTCAGGTGGTTTTCCCTGGCAACCGGGCTCATCAGGTCGCGCGCCAGCACCGTCGACAGGGTGAAGCGGTTCGACAGGTAGTAGTAGTTGAGCGCCACCAAAGTGATGTAAACCTCGGCGGGGTCGATGCCGCCGCGAAACACCCCGGATTCCTGGCCGCGCTGCACGATCTGGCGGATGTTGTTCTGCACCGGTGAAACCAGGAGCGCCAGCTTGCGCGATTTCTTCAGGTACTTCGCTTCGTGCAAGTTCTCGGTATTGATCAGGCTGATAAATTCGGGATGCTCGACGTAATAGTTCCAGATGAATTCAACCAGGCGGATCACCGCCTCGACCGGCTCAAGATGGTCGAGTTCGAGCGCTTTTTCGGCTTCGGCCAAGCGGATGTAGACGCTTTCGAGCACCGTCAGGAACAGTGCATCCTTGGAGACAAAGTAGTAGTACAACATGCGCTCGTTGGTGCCGGCGCGTTTGGCGATGCGGTCCACCCGCGCCCCTCCGAGACCGTGCTTGGTGAACTCGTCGGTCGCCGCTGCGAGAATCCTGGCGCGGGTGCGCTCGGGGTCGCGCTTGATCTTGGTCGCCACGCGTGGTTTCGCACGCTTGGGCAATTCTGCGCCTCTTTCCATCGGTGGATCGCCCCTGGCTTGCGCTTGCGGCGCCGGATGCGGCGTCTGGATCAAGCGTTTTTGGTTTATTGCACTGCACAAGTGGGATAATTCTAGCCTGAATCGAAAGCACTGCCTGGCATCGCGCAGCACCGCTTCCTGCCGCACTCGCACACCCCGCCCCATGTCAAGCCTGGCCGACCGCATCGACGCCCTGTTGCCGCAAACGCAATGCACGCGCTGCGGCTATCAGGGATGTCGCCCTTATGCCGAGGCCATCGCCGCCGGCATGGCCGATATCAACCAATGCCCGCCGGGCGGTGCCGCCGGCATTGTCAAGCTGGCGGATCTGCTCAAAACCCTGCCCAAGACGCTCAACCCGGCAAACGGGGACGAGAAACCGCTGGAAATGGCGCTCATCGATGAAGACCTGTGCATCGGCTGCACCCTGTGCATTCAGGCCTGCCCGGTCGACGCCATCGTCGGCGCGGCCAAGCTGATGCACACCATTCTGTCTGGCTTATGCACCGGTTGCGAACTGTGCATCGCGCCCTGTCCGGTGGATTGCATTGCGATGGTCAAGGTGGAACCGCAGCGCGCGTGGACCGATGCCGACGCCGCGCTGGCGCGCGCACGCTACTACGCGCGCAACGAGCGTCTGGCCTGCGAGGAGCGCGAGCGTGAGAAAAAGCTGGCGGCAAAATCCACCAGCAGCACGCCGCCCACCGATCCGGCCAATGCCGCCGCCGACGCCCGCAAGAAAGCGGTGATCGCCGCGGCCATCGAGCGCGCCCGTGTGCAGCGCGAACAAGCCCAGCCGCGCAACACCGAACCGGCCTCCGAGGAAGTGCGGCGCCAGATCGCCGCGGCCGAGGCGCGGCGCGCCCGGCGCGGCGAGGATGTCACCTGAAGGCCGGATCACATGAACAACACCCGCAGAACGGAAATCTTCAGTCGCTGGCGCGCGGCCAACCCGCATCCCAAGAGCGATCTCGAATACAACTCGACCTTCGAACTGTTGGTGGCGGTGATCCTCTCGGCGCAGGCAACAGACAAGGGCGTCAACGCCGCCACCCGCAAGCTTTACCCGGTGGCCAACACGCCGCAGGCGATTGCCGCTCTTGGGGAAGATGGTCTCGGGCCGTATATCCAGACCATTGGCCTGTGGAAAGCCAAGGCCAGGAACGTGATCGCCACCTGCCGGCAATTGCTGGAGCAGCACGCCGGCCAGGTGCCGGGCGAGCGCGCAGCACTCGAAGCCCTGCCCGGCGTGGGCCGCAAGACCGCCAACGTGGTGCTCAACATCGCATTCGGCCAGCCAACCATCGCCGTCGACACCCACAACTTCCGTGTCGCCAACCGCAGCGGCATCGCGCCGGGCAAGACTGTCGAGGCGGTGGAACAAAAACTCAACAGATTCGTGCCGGAAGAGTTTCGCCAGCATGCGCACCACTGGCTGATCCTGCACGGGCGCTATACCTGCAAGGCGCAGAAACCGGACTGCCCGAATTGCGGCATCAGCGATCTGTGCGAATTCAAGGAGAAAACGCCCGACCCGCTGGCCGAGCCGGCCCAGGCAAGAAAGATTCCGGCAAGAAGCGCGACTACGACGACCAAGGCCTCGAAGCCATCGAAGCCCGCGCAAGTCGCGGCGCCGAGATCAGCCCGCACGAGCCGAAAGAGCGGTAGCTGAGCATGTTCAACCCCAGTCGCGATGAAGTCCGTCGCTTTTTCTTCGATCTGTGGCGCAAGCATCGCGCCAGCGCGGTGATGACGCCACTCGAACTGCAGGCGCTTGACTGGGTGCTTGAACATCCCGAGTATCACGCACTGCTGGCCGATCCGGAAAAAAATCTGGCGCGCGACTATCTGCCGGAGTTTGGCGACATCAATCCCTTCCTGCACCTGTCCTTGCACCTGACCGTCACCGAACAGGTATCGATTGATCAGCCGCCCGGCATTCGCACCGAATTCGAACGGCTTGCGCACCAACACGGCTCCCTGCATGAAGCCGCGCACGAAGTGCTGGAGTGCCTGGGTGAAATGGTGTGGCAAGCGCAGCGCGAAGGCGGCGCGCCCGATGGCGCCGCTTATCTTGAATGCGTGAAACGAAAATGACCCCCGAGCACGCGAAACCGCTTGCCCCGCCACTGGAAAACCAATGAACGTCGATCCGCTCGAACTGGAAAAATTCTCCGCATTGGCCGCCAAATGGTGGGATCCGAGCGCGGAGTTCAAACCCCTGCACCAGATCAACCCGCTGCGCCTGGAATGGATCAACCGCATCGCGCCACTGGCCGGCCAGCGCGTGCTCGACGTCGGCTGCGGTGGCGGCATCCTCAGCGAATCGATGGCCGTAAAGGGCGCCGCGGTGAAAGGCATCGACCTGGCGGAAAAGCCTCTCAAGGTGGCCTCCCTGCACAAGCTTGAGTCGGGTGTGGCGGTGGATTACGAATGCATAAGTGCCGAGGATCTCGCCCTGCGCGAACCCGGCTCCTTCGATGTGGTCACCTGCATGGAGATGCTGGAGCACGTGCCCGACCCGGCCGCCACCGTGCGCGCCTGCGCGGCCCTGGTCAGGCCCGGCGGCAAGCTTTTTTTCTCCACCATCAACCGCAACCCGAAGTCCTACCTGTTCGCGGTGATCGGCGCCGAATATGTGCTGCGCCTGCTGCCGCGCGGCACCCACGATTACGCCAGGTTCGTGAGACCCTCCGAACTGGAGCGCTTCTGCCGCGACGCCAGGCTTCTATCCGGTGAACTGATCGGCATGAGCTACAACCCGCTGACGGGTCGCTATTGGCTCGATGGCGATACCTCGGTCAATTACCTGATGCAGGCCGCACGGCCGGCATGACTTTCCTGCGGGCACACAATCCGATGATCGACTGCGTACTGTTTGACTTGGACGGCACTCTTGCCGACACCGCGCCGGACCTGGCGGCCGCGCTCAACAAAATGCGCACTGATCGCGGCATGCATGGCCTGCCGCTCGATCCACTGCGCCGCATGGCGTCTTCGGGCGCGCGTGGCTTGGTCGGCGTCGGCTTCGGCCTGAAGCCCGGCGACTCCGACTACGAAGCGCATCGCCTGGAGTTCCTCGACAACTACGAGCGCGCCTTGAACGTGCACACGCGCCTGTTCGACGGTGTGCCCGAATTGCTTGAAAGCCTTGAGGCGATGCCGCGCAAATGGGGCGTCGTCACCAACAAGGCGAAGCGCTTCACCGACCCGCTGGCGCAATTGATCGGCTTCACCGCACGCGCGGCATGCGTGGTCTCCGGCGACACCACGCCGCACGCCAAGCCGCATCCGGCGCCGCTGCTGCACGCGGCGCATTTGAGCGGGGTCGACCCGCTGCGCTGTATCTACATTGGCGACGACCTGCGCGACATCCAGGCCGGCCGTGCCGCCGGCATGCGCACCCTGGCGGTGACCTGGGGCTACCTGGGAGAAGGCGAACCGCCCGCAAGCTGGGGCGCCGACGCGGTCATCGATACGCCCGCCGCAGTGCTCGACTTTCTCGACTGAATGGACCGCACTGCCGCCTTCGCGGCCCTGATCGAAGCCGATCCGGCCGCCAAGGTGCGGCTGACGCGCGCGGCCGTAGCCGCGCTCGATGTGACCGGCTGCGACCGGGTGCTGGCTGCCAGCGCGCCCGGGCGCCCGCAGCGGCCCGAACTGGTGCACCCGGCGCGGGTGCCGCAACGCGGCCTGGGCAGCGCCTCCGGCCGCGCCGCGCTGATCCACGCCATCACCCATATCGAATTCAACGCCATCAACATCGCGCTCGATGCGGTGTGCCGCTTCGGCGGCATGCCCGCCACCTACTACACCGACTGGATGCAGGTCGCCGCCGAGGAAGCCCTGCATTTTTCGCTGCTGGCCGCGCACCTGCAAACCCTGGGTCATGCCTACGGCGACTTCACCGCGCACAACGGCCTGTGGGAAATGGCCGACCTCACCTGCGACGATGTGCTCTCGCGCATGGCGCTGGTGCCGCGCATTCTCGAGGCGCGCGGGCTGGATGTGACGCCCGCGATCCGCGCCAGGCTGGCCCGGCAGGGCGACCTGGCGGCTGCGGCAATCCTTGACATCATCCTGGCCGACGAAGTCGGCCATGTGGCCATCGGCAATCAGTGGTATCGCTGGCTGTGCGGGCAGCGCGGCCTCGACCCGATGGAGATTTTCGGGCAGTTGATGATCAGGCATCGTGCGCCGGCGATCAGGCCGCCCTTGAATCGCGCCGCGCGCCTGGCCGGAGGTTTTACGCTTGCCGAACTGGACGCCTGGGAGCGCGGTACCTGAAGCGGCGGCCCGACCCGGCCTGTGCTGCCGGCATGAACATTCCCTGCGTCATGGGCCGGGGCCTGCCTAGAACTTCTCCACCCACGGCCGCACCTCGATCTCCCATGTCCACGCGTTGCGCGGCTGCCTGATCAGGTGCAAGTACGAATCCGCAATCGCGTCCGGCGAGAGCATGCTGTCGGGGCTGTCGGCAGATTCCGGCGGACAGGCCGCTGCCGGCGCCCACGATCAGGGCTGTGTTGCTCGTCATGCTTTTCTCCAGTTGGATCCCGGTTCAGTCTGTATGCGCGGATTTCAGGTGCCGCCACGGACATTGAGTATCGCCTGCACCGCGCGCGGCACCAGGCTCAGGCTGCCCAAGCCATGCAGGCTCGGATCACCGCTCTGCGCGGCCTTGTCGCGTAGCGCCAGAAACAATTCGCCGGCGGCGGTTTCCAGCCAGAACCAGTTCTGCAGTTCGGTGGGGGAGTGGCGGCCCGGCTGTGCCGCCTTCGCTTCGTAGTAATAGGCTTTCAGCTCGTCGCTGGCCTGCTTCAAGGCAGCGGCCGATCCAAGCCCTTCACGGAAAGTGGCGCGCGGCGCCGCGCCAACCCAGGCGCTCAAGAACTCGCCGATCTCGGCCGGCGCCAACCCGGTCAGCCCCAAGCTGGTGCGGCCGCGCTGCCGGCTCGCCACTTCATGCCAGGCGCGCAACTGCGAAATCTCGTCGTCCAGCCGCTCGGCAAGCGTGCCCGCCGAACCCATGCGCGGAAAACTGACCGGGCAATTCAGTGCTGCGGGCAGGTCACCCAGATCTTCATAGGGGGCTTCTTCAGCGAAATCCTCAAGCAGCGGGCCGGCCGGCCGCTCCAGCAGACGCAGCGCCGCCAGCAGCACGCGGGTCTGGAACGGCGCGTCGTTGGGCACGCCCAGCGGGCGCCCGAGCATGAAGGGCACCCACAGCGCACGCGGTGGCGCAAGGGCTGCGCTGTGCTCGCGTATCAGGCTGATCGACACCGTTGCGATGCCCTCTTCTTCGAGGATGTGACCGAGTGCGCTCACGGCGCACGTGCACAGCGGTCACACCGGTGTGAGCAGCACCGCATCGACCCGATCCTTCTTGAGGAGGCCGGCCAAGGCGCGCGCGCTGGCCTCGTACAAGGCGAGCCTGGCGATCGCACCCATGAAGGAATAGTGGAACGCGGCCACGCTGCCGACGATCTTGTCGCGCACCAGTTCCTGCAAGCGATCGAGCGGAAACACCACATTGCGATCCGCCTGGAATCCGCTGCGATCGAAATTGACCGACAAATGACTCATCAGCAGATCCGCCGGCGACACATCCCCCGGGATCACGCGATAGTCGTAGCCGGCGCCAGCGGAATCGAACGGCAGATCGCCGCGCATATGCAGGCCTGCGGTGGTCACGATAGCCACCCGGCGCCGGGCCAACGGCGGGCCTGCCACCCAGGGACGGGTGGGGAATTGCGGCAGGCTGGCCACGCGTTTGAGATGGCCTTCACGTTCGATTTCAGTCAGGTCTGCCAGTCGCACCATGATTCACACTCCAATGATCAAAAACACTTTTCGCGTAACACCGACAGCCAGGCGCTGCACGCAGGTTGGCCAAGGAAAGCGCTTGAACCCACCCTTGCGCACCTGGCCGGCACGGTTTCAGGCGCCCAGTCGCGTGGCCAATTCATCGAAGCCGTCGACCACCAGGTCATGCGCCGGATTGGGCGCCGGGTCCGGCGGGCCACCCGGCCCCCATTCGTCGGGCCGCCGCACAAACGCGCTGTGGTAGCCGGACTCGCGCGCGGCGTTCAAGTCGAAGTTGTGGCAGGCGACCATCATGATTTCAGAGGGGTCCAGCTGCAGCCACCTGGCGGCCGTCAGGTAGGACTCGGGGCGTGTCTTGTAGACGCCGATCATTTCGCAGGAAATGATGGCATCCCAGACAAAGCCGTTGCGCCGCGATACATCGATCACAAGCGAGGTGGTGAGCAGGGTGAAGGAGGCCACCACATATTTCTTGCGCAGGCGCTCAAGCGCGGGCGCGAAGCCCGGCCAGGCATCGAGCCTGTGCCAGGTGCGCCAGATGTCGTCGCGCGCGGCCGCGCTCAACGCGTCGAGGCCGAAATGCGCGATCACCTCGTCCAGAATGCGCCTGTGCACATCGTCGAAATTGAAGGTCGGTTGCACCTGCCCGACGATCGCCTTGAGCGAGCGGCGGCGATACTCGTTGGTGACCTCATGCCAGTCGGCGGCAAGCCCGTGGGCTGCGCCGGCGCGCGCGAAAGCCGCGCTGATGCCGCCGTGCCAGTCGAGAATGGTGCCGCCGGTGTCGAAGGTGAGTGCCTTGATGTTCATGGTTTGCCTTGGTTAAGAAACGCCCGCTTCAAGCGCGCGGCGTTTGCATGGTTGGAGCCGGTGAGAGACGGCTGCGTGCCGCGCTTTCACGCATCGTAGCCCGGCGCCTTGCGACCCAGGCCGTCAAATGCATCAAGCAGCCGTCCGCGCCATTGCGCTATCGGATCGTCGGCCGCCAGCAACTGCAAGGGGCTGATTGTGCGCGCCCACTGGAACGCGCCAAACAGCGCGTAGTCCGCATACAGCGGCGTAGCGCCACCGAAGAATGGCTGGTTCCCGAGAGTCACGCGCATGGCAATCAGGCTGTCGCGAAACGCCGGCAGGCGCGCCTCGCGGCCGGCAGCTACTTCCTCGAGCGACTTGCCGAAGCGCTTCTCGCGAGTCGCGCGGAAGTAGGCTTGGTCTACCGGGTCGATATGCCCGAACACGTCATGCACGACAAACGGCGCGACGCTGCCGATCAGCACATCGCCAAGCGAGCAATAGTGGCGGGTCATCGCCTGCCCCGCGGGCCCGCCGAACAAGGACGGACGATCCGTGAAAGTGTCTTCGAGATAATTGGCGATGACCCAGGAGTCCGCCACCCACTGATCGTCATGCACCAGCACCGGCACCTTGCCCGAGTCGAGCGACTGGCCGCCTGGGACCAGCGCTGCCTTTTCGGTGAAACGCCAGGGAATGGTTTCGACTTCCAGGCCCTTGTGTGCCAGTGCCAGGCGAATACGCCAGCAGTAGGGGCTGAAACGCCGCGTGCTGTCGGCGCCGGCCAAGTCAAACATCTTGAGCATGCTGCCTCCGTGTGGTCATCTGGCGCGCATTATGCGCTTGCCCGGGATCGCAGAGCGACCGCTTGTTTGCCGGGTTACCGGCAGCGGGGCCATGGGATGGAGCGGGCAAGATTTTGAGATCGAAATGCGCGGTTGAAACATACCGGCGATGAGTGGTTCGGTACGGGTTGAGACTTGGGTCGATCGCTCAGCTTCCGCCGAACCAGTTGTAGCCCTGGTCTTCCCAGTAGCCGCCGGGGTTGGTGTTGGTGACGAAGATGGCGGTGATGTGCTTGGGGTTCTTGTAGCCCAGCTTGGTAGGCATGCGCAGCTTCATCGGATAGCCGTACTTGGCAGGCAACACCTGGCCGTCGAAGCTGAGCGTCATCCGGGTCTGGGCGTGTAACGCGGTCGGCATGTCGATCGAGGTGTAGTAGTCATCGGCGCACTTGAAGCCGATGTACCTGGCGGTGGTGTCGGCGCCGACGCGTTTGAGAAATTCGGCGAACGGCACACCGCCCCACTTGCCGATCGCGCTCCAGCCTTCGACGCAGATGTGGCGCGTGGTCTGGCTTGCCTGCGGCAACTGGGCCAGCCGCTCCAGGGTCCATGGCGTCTTGTCGGCCACCATGCCGCCGACTTCGAGCTTGTAGCCGGCGCCATCGACTTGCTTGACTTCGCTCTCGCCATAAAACGCGTTGAACGGAAACGGCTTGGTGATCATCGAATCCGGATAAGCAGGCGCCATATTGGCGGGATCAAAAATCGCCGCCTGCACGCGGTCGTTGAAGCGCGACACGGTAGTGAGCACCTTTTGCACCGAATCATCATCGGTGATCGCGCAACCGCTCAACATGGCCAGGCCACCGAGCGTGAGGCCGCGCTGCATGAAGAGCCGCCGCGCCGGCGCCGGCATTTCCTTCAGGGCATCCCTGACGATGGCTTCAGAGCGCGGATCGGGGCCGCGGCGAATCGAGAAAAGCTTTTGCATGTTCATTCTCCTTAAACGCTTTAGCGGCCGCGAATCATTGCCAGGAAGGTGCGCGGCACCAGGGCCAGCATCGCCAGGTGCACCATCACGAAGGCCACCAGCGCCGCCATCGAGATGAAATGCACCCGACGCGCGTTTTCGTAGCCGCCCATCAGCTCGCGCAGAATCGGGAACTGCACGTTCTTCCACAGCACCAGACCGGACAGCACCAGCAGCAGCAGGTCGGCCCAGACAAACAGGCAGGCGGCCTTTTGCACCGCGTTGTATTTGGTCTGGTCGGCGTGGGCCAGCTTGCCCTTCAAGGCCGCCAGCAGGTCATGCAGTATTTCCCTGGGCGAGAGCGGCCAGAACTGGCGCAAGACGCGGCCGGTGGCGCCGTTGCACCCCAGGTAGATCAGGCCGTTCAATACCAGCACCCACATTGCCGCGAAGTGCCACTGCACGCCGCCGGCCAGCCAGCCCCCCCCAGGGTGAGCTCGTTGGGAAACCGGAAGCCGAAAAACGGATCGGCGTTGTAGATGCGCCAGCCGCTGACGATCATGATCAGCACTGCAACGGCGTTGATCCAGTGGGTGATGCGCAACCACGCGGGATGGATGATGGTCGAGTCTTTCACGGCGATTTCCGCTCTATTTGAAAAGTTTGAAAAAATGGTTCAGAGCGGTTTGCAGTTGCCCGTGGTCAGCGCTTGCAGCACCTCGCCGGTGCGCATGTTCTGCACGAAGGCGACCACGTTCAGGCCTTTCTTGAGCTGCTCGGGCGTCACGCCAATCGCCTGCCCCAAGTTGGCGCTGCCGTCCTTCAACGGCACCGGTTTGAGCCAATGGCGCACCACATGGTCATGCGCCAGGGTCTCGCCACGGTTCTCGCCGGCCTTGACGTTGGTCACCAGGCCGTTCTCGGTGATCGCCGCGTATAAGGCCAACGGCGCGCCGGCGGCGCCGGCATCCGAGGCGCGGGCCTGAACCTCGAGCGCGCCATTGGCAGTGCGTGCGGCGCTCACCTGTATCTTCGCTCCCGCCGGTTTGGCTGACTGTGCACGAATCGCGCTGCCTACCCTCAAGCGATCCTGGGTTTCCACTCCGCTGACAAAAAAGTGCGGGGTATACAAAGTGCGGCTGCCGTTGACGCCGATCAGCCAGCGCTGGCGCTCGGTGAACTCGGCGCGCGCGAACGGGTCTTTCCAGCCGATGTAATCCCAGAAGTTCACGTGCAGCGCCAGCGCCACCACGTTGGTGTTGGCCGGCGCGCCGATCAGGCTCAATTGCTTGTCGGCCGGCGGGCAGCTGGAGCACCCTTCGGAGGTATAGAGCTCCACCAGTGCAACCCGCTGCGCACCGCTTGCCACACTGCACGCCTGTGCCTGCGCCGCATCGACCATCGCCAGGCCACAAAGCACAAGCGCGGCACCGGCCAGGCCGGAGCGTGCGAAACTGAATCCGTTGTTCATGACATCCTCGTAGATGGTGAGCTGCAGGTTCGTCGTACCAGGCGGCAATTCATTACACAGCGTGCGCGCTTGATGCAAGCAGGAAATCCGCACCGCAACAGGCTTGCGCCCTTGAGCAGGCCGCCATCGACCACGGACCAAACATGACCTCTCCTGCGCTTTCGTTCCAGAACCAGGTCGCCCTACAGCGCACTTATCTGGTGCGTTTCGCCCGCCTGCAGCTGCGCAACGACACCTGGGCCGAGGATTGCGTTTCCGAAACCCTGCTGGCGGCGCTGGCCAAGCCGCAGGCCTTCGGCAACCGCTCGCAGTTGAAAACCTGGCTGGTGGGCATTCTCAAACACAAGGTGCTCGATACCCTGCGCGCGCGCGCGCGTGAAGCCACGCTGGCCGACGACGATGGCGACGGCAGCGCCGAACTGGACGCCCTGGTATTCAAGGCCGATGGCCACTTCGCCAGCGCCCCGGCGCACTGGGGCAACCCGGAACAGGAACTGGGCTCACGCCAGTTCATGCAAATGCTGGAAACATGCATCGAAAAACTGCCCGCCGGCATGGGGCGCGTTTTCCTGATGCGCGAGTGGCTGGAACTCTCGGCCGAGGAAATCTGTAAGGAATTGAACCTCACCTCGACCAACCTGTTTGTTCAATTGCACCGGGCACGCCTGCGCCTGCGTGAATGCGTTGATCTGAACTGGTTGAACCAGGCCTGAGAAGACGCCGGGCACATCCCGGGCATACGGGCTCACGAACCAAGAGGCGATGCCGTGCAAGGTGTTGCAAAAGTAACTTTCCTTACCTGCGGACTGCTTCAATGTTGCCCTGCATGCCAGGCGGATCGATGATGCTGCGGCGCACTTGCAAGGAAACGGCGGCAATCCTGATCGCGCGCGAAGATCGCAAGCTTTCGCTGACCGATAGCGTCGCGCTGCGCCTGCACATGACGGTGTGCGACAACTGCACGGCCTTCGAACGGCAGATCGTCAGCATGCGCCAGGCGTTCGCACGCTGGCGAAAAGGTGACGACGACAGCATGGGCTGAGGATTGTTCAGCGTTTGCGAAACACCAGTACATGTTGCCAGGGCAACACGTCGATGCTCTTTTCCCACTGCAATGCATGCAGCGCCATTTCGCGGCGCACCTGTGCCACGCTCATCTTGTGCAGCGCCTTGATCGGCACGCCGGGGTCTTCGGCGCGGTACTCAACGAGTACCAGGCGCGCGCCGGGCTTGAGCGCGCGCACCACGCCGGACATCACCTCGAACGGGTATTCGAGCTCGTGGTAGACATCGACCAATAACGCCAGTTCGAGACTGGCCGGCTCGAGCCCGGCATCCTTCACACCGGCCTGTACCGGCACCACGTTGGCTACGCCGCGCTCGCCCATGGCGCGCTTCAGCAAGGCGATCATCTCCGGCTGCACGTCGCTGGCAAAGACCTTGCCACCCGGCGCTACCGCCCGCGCCATGCGCCAGGTGAAATAGCCGGTGCCGGCGCCGACATCGGCCACCGTCATGCCCGCCTTGAGTTCGAGCACAGGCACCAGCAGGTCGGTGCGTTCCTCGCGTTCGCGCTCGCTGCGCTCAAGCCATGAGGCGCCCTGCCAGCCCATGACGCGCGCGATTTCGCGGCCCATGTGGAACTTGCCGATGCCGTCGGCCGAGGGTGCGGCCTGGCGATAGGTCGGCGGCGCGGTCTGTGCCCAGACGCCTGTCCAGGCTGGCAGCACCGCCAGCAGGCAAACAAGATTACGGCGGGTAAGCAGGAAGGTGGACAAGATGGCGTGCCAAAGAAGATCGGCCACACAGTATCGCGGTGCGCCGTCGCCATGGCAACACCAACGCGGCTCAGGAGCGCGGCGGCCCGCCGTCGGTCAATTGTTCACCATAGATCATGCGCGCGATGCCCGCTTCGTGCGCCGCCTTCTCGCACAGACCGCACGGGCGCGAACTCGACACCAGCACGCAGCCGGCAAGCAGGCGCGTACCCAGGCGCGCCTGGGCCAGGCGAATCGCCTCGCGCTCGGCATGGGCATCGACATTGCGCGCAGTCACGACCCGGCTCGGGCTTTCGCCAACAATGATTAGGTCTTTCACGACGACGGCGCCATACGGCTGGTCGCCCGCAGCCTGCGCCAGGCGGCGCATTTCGAAAGCGCGCGCCATCAAGGTTCGCCAGACCTCGCCCGCCTGCGAAAGCGCGCTGCTCCCCCAGCCCATCAGGCTTGCGGTGGCGAACCACGATACCAGTGTGCGTCTATCCATGCGGCGCCCCTGCACCCTCAAAACGCCGATTATGCACCCGCGCCGGCGCCACCCGCCCAGTGGCGGCCTCAGCCATGCCGTAGCGCGGGATCGCCACGCAGGCGGTCAACCCGGTCGAAGTAGTGGCGGGCATAGGCCAGCAACTGGCCGTCGCTCGGATGATCGACCGATTCGATGCCCACCACCTTCTCGGCGATCGCATGGTCATGCTTCTGCATGTGCTTCATCAGGCCCAGTTTCGCCGTGGAGGGGCCGACGATCAGGATCTCCAGCGCATCGCCAAGGGCATGCGCGACCTCGTGATAGTACTTCTGGTCTTGCGGCGAATGCCTTGCGCCGGGCGCGCCCGCCTTGTGGTGCAAATGCTGGTGCTTCGAGCGCGCACGGATCTTCTCGGTTTCGGCCGCATCGCTGTTGAAGTGCATGACGTGCGCTTCGCTGTGGTCGAGCCACACGACGGCGTGATTGAATGACATACGGGGGCTCCTGGAAAGGTGGGCTGCGCGGTGCGAGCACATGCACCTGGGAGAAAAAATGCGCAGTGCGCCCTGACACAAGACACAGACTGCAAATTACCGCAGTGCGGAATGCCGAATTTGATTTCGATCAACAAAGCCCGCCAGCGCAGCCCGAGCAGGCATCATTGCGGGCAGAAAGCCGCTACGGGTGCGGCAACGCGCTTTCACGCAGCCAGTTCGAGTTGGCGCGCGAGCGGGTGCAGGAGCGGGGGCGCGCGGCCGCTCTTCTGCGGGCCGCAGCGCGCGACATCATTGCCGGCGGGTATGCCGTCGGCCGACATGGCTCTTGAAATTCGAGCCGCCGCCGCAAACTGCGGGTCATTGCTGGAATCACCTACAATGGCGTTTCCAGCTTTGCTTGTGCAGCATGCGACGATTTCCGGGGCCGATCCGGTTTCGACGTGGGTTACAAAGCAGTGAGGGCATGCCGAGGGCTGGTCACCTCGTAAATCCAACCGGAAAACACACAAACGCCAACGACGAGCGTTTCGCTCTCGCAGCCTAAAAAACTAGCGAAGCCGCTGCACCGGTTGTTCTCTGGGCCGGGTGAGCCTTAAAAACTCACAGCAGCGTCATCTACAGGGAATCGGTTGGCGTCGGGTTACTTGGCGCCCGCTTAAATTTAGGTGACTCGCCATTGTCCGGCCTGCCTGTTGGCTAAGACCGTGGTTAAACAAAGTAAACAGGATACGCATGTAGATCTTTCTGTAGCGGACTTACGGACGCGGGTTCGATTCCCGCCGGCTCCACCAATAACAAAACCCCAACTGCTCTCAGTTGGGGTTTTATATTGCCTGCTTGCGCCATCTCCCACGTGTTCGCGGGGACTCCTGCGGAAACTTGCGGACTTCGACAAACTGCCCAACTACTGGGTTTCCGTCGAATTCCTCTCTCTCCCTGCCATTTCTCTCCCCAGGTTCGCTCCCGACAATTGGCCCGAAGTCCACAAAGGCTTCCGATGATGCGTAAATTAATCAATAAGTTGGCTGCGCACGATTCAATCAGTTTGATTGCAGCATTGGCAACCGGATCGAACAACCGCAGCATGTGGACACAGGAAAAATCATGCCATCCGTTGAAAAATCTCCTGTGCGGTGCGTCGTGCCTCGGACTCTCGTTCAGCGCTGATCGGGGCCAGATCGATACCATCCCGACCGTCAACAAATGCGCTCCCGCCGACGTCATCATCGTAAGGATCTCCATTTTCGTGGATGGCTTGGTATTCGTCCTTGGTCAAATCAACGCCAACGAGATCAGCAAGGTAAACCCACGTCCAGCACCTCTGTAGATCATCGCGGTCATATTCTTCGATCAACTGCCGCATGGCCTCACTATCACCGGCTTCTGCTGCTGCAGTGAGCCATTTCCTTGCGTCGTGTGGCCGTCCAAGACGTTCCGCTATGTCAGCGACCAGCGCCGGGTCTGCATTGACCTGATTTCCTGCTTGCTCAAAGAAGGCTGGATCATCAAACTGATCTGCAAGATCCAATAGCGCATCTTGATGGCCAAGTCGCGCGGCTTCACGCAGGTGATACTCGAATTTCTCGGATCTGGCGAGATTCGCGGAATAGGCATCGGCCCATTCCTTCTCGACTCCTGACAGGATGCACCCGGATTGAGCCTGTTGGTACCAATGCTCACTCCCAACCGTCTCCCTATCACCTTCGTCACTCGGTGCGAAGATTAGTGCCAATGCATAGTGAGCAAGGGGATTCCTTTTGCCGGCCGCGCCATCCAGCCCATCCAGTAGCATCGGAGAAATCAAAGCTTCGGTGCTCGCCCATCGGTCGTCGGCGACGCCTTCCCTGTCTTCGAATTCATCATCGTCACTGTCGATATCGACTTCCGATTCGGAGCGTAGATGTGCCACCAGATCCGCAATCCTGATGACACCAATTTCACGCTCGGTCAGGAAACCAGGCAGGACAATGGATACGGCCTTTGCTGCCTCGGGTGAATACCCGATCTCAATGCAACGATTCTGAACAAGCACCGTGTTCGAAGAGCCTCGTCGGTTGGTGAACGACGCTTCGGTGAAAACGGCGTCAGCGCAAAGTGATGCGTAGGAGTTGAAACCGAAAGCTGCTGCCAGCAGTTCGTAGATGTGGGCCCGTTTGAATCTGGCACCGGTGCCGGCTTCGAGGTGTTGCTGTGCGGAGTACGCGAGTGTCTTGACTGTCATGAAATGCCTTTCATTTTCGCCACGCCAAATTCGGGTCAGACGCACACGTTTAAGTCCCAGACGACGAGGCTCAATGAGAGGTTTTAAATGACAAATTAGAGTCGGCCGTTTTTTACTCATGTGCAAGTAAGGTGGGCACCTGCACGGATTATAGCTATCTGCCCCCGTCGGCGAAAGTGGTGTGGTCACGGTACGTCAAACCTTTCCACGGCATCAAATGATTGGGACAATGCATATTTTGTGATTTCAGACAGACTTGAAGGTTACGGTAGCCGGTTACGATGACGCAGAATCATTACCAAAGCGAGCAACAGTATGACCGATAGCAAAACTGACCTCATGCATGCACTTCCAACCTATGGCGAAGCGGTCTATGACGGCTTAATCAAGCTAAAGCTCGTGCATGCAAATGGATTCAGCCTCATTCTTCCCGATTTGATCGCCATCGAAATTGATGGGTGGAAGTGGTTTCAGCCAAAGTTCTTCAGCCCATGCCTGATAAGTATTGCCGGTGAGGACAGCGCTTATTGCCAACTCAACGTTGATACTGACACCGAAGCAAGGGTGTTCATTGGCATAACAAAGGATCGGTTTGTTCGGCATTTCGCCGACGGATCTCAAGTTTACAGATGCCAAGTTTCTGGCCCGGTAGCACTAAATGGCTTCGCGACGGGGAAATGTACTGTGGACGAGGAAACCAACATCCAACTTCAGCTATTTCACCACACGTTGCCGGCAACCATCGCCGCGATCAAGGACTGCGGTTACTTCCTAGGGTCCCCTTGGAATGTTCAGGGAAATAAGAAACTCGAAAATGTTTCCTATGCATATTTCACTGGCTTGTCAGCCATTCTCAAGAGTGCCGAGTTCTCGCCCGCTTTAGCGTGGCCTCAACCTGCCGTTCGTGAGCATCGATCCAGCTCTCGGTGAGCTGATCGAGTTCGTCGAGTTGTTCCTGAGAGTAGTTCGGCGGAACAAATTCCATTTCGAGCCATGCGGTCAGATGGGTGTCGATCAACTCGATCGGAAAGTGTGGGTATTCTGCGTGAATGCGCAGGGCCGACTGGCTAATCGAAAGTCTTTGCCCGTCCTGCCAGACGATCTTGCGCTTCCGGGCGTCGACATCGGCCGTTTCCAGGATTGTCCAGACAGTATTCATCACTGCGTCGGATAGCGCATCTTCGGGCGAGTCCGTCGAGCCGAAGAAATCTTCGACGAGCGGGTTGTCCGCGAGGGGATGTTTGTCCTGCCGCTTGGCCATCGACAAAGCATAGCACCGGGGCCTACGGTTCGCGCGCCAGTTTCGCCTTCAGGCGGCTGTGCTCAATGCCCAAGTCGACCCATTGCGCGGTCAAGGCCTTGAAACGCTTGTAGTTGTCGATCTGGCGGCGCACGCCTGGCAGCGCGTCGCGCGCAACGTACTCGGTCCGGCTCTTCATGTCCCGCGTATAGCTGAGCTGGTAATAGGCCCCGGTCCGGTTCTCCGGATCTTTGTACTGGCGGCTTAACGATCCCGGTCGCATTTCGTCGATCGCGCAGAGCTTTTCCTTGATCGCATCAATGCGCTTTTGGATTTGAATCAGGCGTTTTTTTGTCATATGTATAGCATACACATGCTATACTATGCCGTCAACATGAATCGGGAGATTCGATGCCTCTTTGGTCCGCTTGGTGGAATGCCCTGTGCCTGCTGCGCCCGGCGTTCTCGCGCTTGCGCAGCTTCATGTGGTTCGCAACGGTGGTGGCTGGCCTGACGGTGCGCACCGAGCATTTGGGTGTCACCAGCATCGTGCGCGCGCTCAAACTGCAACCGCGCCTGTACAACAAGCTGCGCGACAGCTTTCACAGCAATGCCGTGCAGCTCGACCGGCTTTCGGCGTTGTGGACTCAGGCGGTGTTGCGGCTATTTCCCGACCCGTTGCGCGTCAATGGCCGGCGCGTCCTGGTCGGTGACGGCATCAAGGTGGCCAAGTCCGGCCGCAAGATGCCGGGCGTGAAGCTGCTACATCAACAGTCGGATTCGAACTCCAAGCCCGAGTACATCATGGGGCACTCTTTGCAGGCGGTCAGCATGCTCGTGCACGCCGCCCACAGTGTCTTCGCGGTTCCGCTGGCGGTGCGCATCCACGAGGGCCTGGTGTGGTCCAATCGCGATCGCCGTACTTTGCTCGACAAGATGCTTTCGCTGCTGGGAATCGTCGCGATCGGGGAGCCGTTCTATTTCGTGGCCGATGCGTTCTACGCGGCCGGCAAGGTCGTCAAAGGCTTGCTGGCCCAGAACAATCACCTGGTCACTCGGGTGAAGTCCAATGCGGTCGCCTTTGCCCCGCACCTGCGGCAGGGTCTGCAGAAAAGGGGGCGTCCAAGGTTTTACGGTGACAAGATCAGGCTCAAATCTCTCCTCAACGATCTCCTGTCCATGCAATCGGCTGCCAGCCCCGTCTATGGCGAGCACAACGTGACGATCAGGTTCCGAGTCTGCGATTTGCTGTGGCGTCCGTGCGGCCGCCTGGTGCGCTTCGTGGCGGTCACTCACCCTTCCAGGGGCTCGTGCTTGTTGATGTGTACCGACATTTCCCTCGACGCTATCGAGATCATTCGGCTCTACGGGTTACGCTTCAAGATCGAGCACAGCTTCAAACAGGCGGTGCATCTGATTGGCTCGTTCTCCTACCACTTCTGGATGCAGGACATGAAGCCGCTTGCCCGCAAAAGCGGCAATCAGTTTCTTCATCGCGAATCGCAGGCCTACCGCAACGCGGTCAAACGCAAGCTCCACGCCTATCACGTGTTCATCCAGGCCGGCGTCATCTGTCAAGGTCTGCTCCACTACCTGGCAGTGGCCTTTCCTCAGCAGGTCTGGAGCTCCTTTGGCTCTTGGCTGCGCACCATCCGCCCAGGCATCCCTCCATCGGAACTGGTGGTCGCCAATGCGCTACGCCAAAGCCTGCCGGAATTTCTCTTGAATACGCTTGAAAGCGACTCCCTCGCGAAATTCATCGTCGAACGACAGGACCCAGACACTTTCGAGATGTTCCGCTTGGCTACATAGTGCAAAATGAGCGCCGAACTCGGCACTCTTGAGTTACCCCGCAACCATAAGAAAAAGCCGTCGCGGGACTCACGATGTACAGTTCGTCGATTTCAAGGAAGGGTTTACCTACGGCAAAACGCTTGCCGAGGCGCGGGACAATGCCTGGGAGGTGCTTTCTCTTCTCCTCGAAAGTTATTTAGCCTTCAAGAAATCGCTACCTGCACCCACAGCCAAAAAAGGCGCGATATTGATTTTGCCGGATGCTCAAACGCAGGCCGCGCTGGCACTCTACGAATCGCTCAGTACCAGCAAGAATGTTAAGACTATGGCGCAGTTCGCACGGGCGATGGATATATTTTGGGCGGCTGCATCACGGCTTGGCGATCCGAGCCATTGGCCGACGTTGAAATTGCTCGACAAGGCGGTAAGGGCGACAGGGAAGCGATTGGTGATTTCGGTTGAGTGATTTTGTGAAAAATATCGACCACGGCCACTTTGATTTTTCCTTCTTTGATTCTTTGATTCATTCTTTATTTTGCGGTGGCTCGGTGAGGGAATATTTGCAGTGATAATCCTCGAAGGTACTCGTCACAATTTCCTGCCACGCGATCTACTAGGCATCTCCGATTGGGCTGGTTTGGCGGCACCGCCAACTTGGGTCGATCAAAGTGAACTTGGTCAAGCCGCAATCGAGCTAAACATACTTCCAAACGCTGATTTCTCGTTCACAAGCCGCATCTCTGTAAATCATTCGTATCAGGACTACACACTTAGCATTTATGCTTGGGTGCTATGTGACAGTCAACAGAAATTGACCCTTCGTGTCTCTGATGGCCGCGAGACACAATGCGCCAATGCTGAGCTATCAAGAAAACCGCAGCGACTCATTCGGGCAAGCAGATTTGCCGATTCACCGGCCTGGATTGAGATTGAAGTTCTTGGCGCGAACCAGTTCAATCGACAGTTGACTCTTCGCCTTAGCATGCCAGTCCTAGAGGAAGGGCTATTTGCGACGACGCCAATCAGCCTTGGAGCGTTTCGAGCAGAAGATCAATTGTCCTACTTGCGTGCGGGCAATTTCTTCGAAGAAACGGTTGGAACTATCGCATTTTTCTTTGTTCCTTCGTGGAGCGCCCACGAACTCAGTGCTGGGCTGTCCCCTCATTTGTTTTCCTGTTCGAATCACGCTGGCAGCGAAGCGGTAGAAATATTTGTCGACTCAAATAACGGGGGCTGCATTTCGGTAAGGCTCGCGGCCCAAGGCCGCGAGCACTTCATTCGAAGCGATGTGTTTCCGCAACGCGAAAAGCTTTATGCAATAGCGTTAACGTGGCTAGAGCCAAGTGTGCGCCTCATCGTCAACGGATATCCCGTGGGCGAAACTGAAATGACGATGCCCACCGGCGATAAGCTCGGGGAAACCGTCTACCTTGGTAAGTCTTCCCGTTCCGATTGCATGTCGGCATTCGGTTGTTTCGAGAACCTAATAGGATGGGCGCTATCACTTACGGATTACCAGTTACGTGCAATCGCCTATGAAATGTCGCCAAACCAGTTCCCACAATTTCGATTTGCTCATTTGTACGCTGGTTATGACACGTCCAGTTGGCCCAGTTTGGTAGTCAACTACTTGCTCAAGTACCCAAACAAGTTTCAACAATCACCTCCGCGATGGGCACGTGAAAATAATGATTTACTCGAAAGCGATTTTAGAGACGATTTTTGCCGCGCGATAGGATCATTGCCAGATGTACTAACAATCCCTGAAGAGCATGCAGAAGCTGGGCGGACAGACGTGCTCTTTGCATGTAATGAAGACACTCAGCAAAAGCGAGTGCGAGTGGAATATAAGATATGGGGAAGGCATGATTACCGAGATGTACCTGCCAAGCCGCTCAAGTACTTTCGCACAGGGGATCGGCAGGGCGCTGTATTCATGATCAACCCAAACAAACAAAAACCGATTGGGGAAGAATACAGAGCAGCCGTTCTCGCTCACGCAGGAGGGTGTAGCGGAATTATCGATTTGCCATTTGGAGACACTCTTGCAGAACACTTTGTTTCACTTCATGAGCTTCCATGGGGTCAAGCCGAAGTCTTGCATGTAGTTATGGATTTGCTACGTTGAATTAAGCGTGTGGCCGCCGGGACGAAACTGTCCTAATTCTTCCGGTTTGACCACGCGTTTTCTTCGCCGTCCGTCTTCTTAAAAACATCGTCTCTAACGCATCTTCTTCAGGCATCTCTTTCATCTTGGTCAAACTGCTTGCCAGGGCAAGGACGCAGTCGATGTGGCTGTGCTGGTTGACCCGGTGCAGGAGCGGTCATGGCCACGGTGGGACAACGTAAATGCTTGTGTTGCAATGACTTCTTTGACCCAGACCGACGCAGTGCAAATCGTCAGCGCTACTGCGCAAAGACCGATTGCCGAATAGCCAGCAAGGCCGCCAGTCAGGCCGCGTGGCTGGCAAAACCCCAGAACATTGACTACTTTCGCGACCCCGCGCATGTGGCGCGGGTCCAGGCGTGGCGGGCCAATCACCCAGGGTACAGCTCAGGCAAACGGGCCAAGGCGGGTAAACCGGTGGCGTTACAAGATGACTTGATCGCGCAAGCAACTGATTCCATTGAAGAGATCTGCATTCGTGCTGAGATCACTGAAACCGCCGGTTCTGCTGCGTTACAAGATCTCTTGAATGCGCCAACGCCAGTACTGGCGGGGCTGATCGCCCATTTGTTCGATGTCACGTTACAAGAGGACATAGCCAGCACCACCCGCCGACTTGTACAAATGGGGCACGACCTGATTGATCGGAGCCGCCATGAGAACCGTCAAACAAGTGCTTCGCCCTGAGCGGCTTCGCCTTGTGCCAAAACAATTCAGCTGGGTTGACCAGGCCCTGGTGCAGCACGGCTTGATTGATCGCCTTGATGCGCGAGCGTGCTCGCTGTATCTGTTTTTGGTGACCGTGGCTGACGCAGAGGGCCTGAGCTACTACGGCGGTGCCACGCTGGCAAAACGACTGCACCTGAGTGAACTCGAACTCCAAGGCGCCAGAGCCCAACTCATCGATCTGGACCTCATTGCTTACCAAGCCCCGCTGTACCAGGTGTTGTCACTCGGGAGCGCCCCTGCGCAGAAGCCGCCTGGAAAGGCGGCTAGCGCGAACGCAAACCCGCCAGCGCGCCACGCAGACGCCGCCCCGCTGAGTCTGGCCCAGCTCATCGACATGGAGTGCCGCCGTGCTCGACTATGAAACCTTCTGCCAGATCAAGGACCACCTGGGCCGCCAGCACCTGAGCGCGGCGCAGACCGCGCGTGCGCTTGGTCTGGATATTCGTACCGTTGCCAAGTGGGCCGAGGTCGAACAATTCCATCCGCGCAAAAGCGTTGAGCGTGTCAGCAAGCTCGATGCATTCAAGGGCCAGATCGTGCGCTGGCTCGATGCCCACCCCTACAGTGCCCAGCAGATCTACCAGCGCCTGTGCGAGAGCGGCTACTCGGGTGGGAGAACCATCGTCAAAGACTACGTGCACCGGATCCGAGTACGCCCGAGCGCAGCGTTTCTCAAACTCGACTTCGCTCCCGGCGAAGCCGCCCAGGTCGATTGGGGGGAATACGGCAGCATTGCCGTGGGCGGGGCGCGCAGGCGTCTGAGCTTCTTTCTGATGGTGCTCTGCCACAGCCGGCGCATGTACCTCGAATTCACGGTCTCCCAGACCATGGAGTTCTTTCTGCAGTGCCACGAGAACGCGTTTGCGGCCTTTGGCGGCGTCACCAAGCGCGTCATGGTCGATAACCTTAAATCGGCGGTGCTGCAGCGCCTGGTGGGTCAGGCCCCCGTGTTCAATCCGAAGTATCTCGACTTCTCCCGCCACTGGGGTTTTGAGATCACCGCGTGCAACGTGCGCAGTGGCAACGAGAAGGGCCGGGTCGAGAACGGGGTCGGATACGTCAAGAAGAACTTCCTGGCCGGTCTGGAGCTGGCCGACTTCTCTGCTTTACAACCAGCCGCTCAGCTGTGGGTGGATACGGTGGCCGACGTGCGCATGCACGAGTCCACCCATCAACGACCCATCGATCAATTTGAAGAGGAACGGGCGAAGTTGCAGCCCCTCAATCCCGCAGGTTTTGATCTGGCGCGCGTGACAAGCGTGCGCGCCACCAAGCAGTTCAGGGTCGCGTTGGACTCCAATCATTATTCGGTGCCAGCGCGCTACGCCGGCCAGCTCCTGACACTCAAGACCTATGCCGAGCGGGTGTGCATCTTTGATCGTGAACAGTTGGTGGCACGCCATAAACGCAGCATGGATCGGCACCAGGATATTGAAGATCCCGAGCATGCTCAGGTGCTTGTGGCTCAGCGCAAAAGCGCACGCGAGCAGCGCTTGTTAGTGCAGTTTCTGGCGCTGTCACCGCGCGCCCAGGCCTACCTCGAAGGTCTGGAGATCAAGCGCATCAACGCGCGCGAGCACATGCGCAAGATTATGGCTCTGGCCGAGATTCACGGCAAAGAAGCTGTCTGTCGCGCCCTCGATGACGGCCTGGAGTTGCAGGCCTTCAGTTCGGAGTACATCGCCAATATTCTGGCTGCGCGCAGGCGCGTCGGCGTCGAACCGGCGGCCCTGCAACTGACAAGGCGCATGGATTTACTTGATCTGGAAATGCCCGAGCCAGACCTGTCCATTTACGGGCGAGACCTTGGAGACGATTGATGCCAGCACACCCAAAAAAGCAGACCCAGTCCATTACGGATGCCGATGCACTGCGCGCGCACATGGGTGCGCTCAAGCTGCCGTTTATGCTGGAGAACCATCAGGCGTTTGCACAGCGTGCCGCCGACAAACAATTCTCACACCTGGACTACCTCACGGAGCTGATCAGCGGCGAGGCCGCCGCGCGGGATGACCGGCGTGTGCAGCGATGCATCAACCAGGCCCGATTCCCGGTGCTCAAGACGCTCGACCAGTTCGACTGGAACTGGCCCACCAAGATCAACCGCATGCTCATTGCGAACCTGTTTCATCTGGACTTTGTGAAACAGAACGCCAACGTGGTGTTTATCTCCGGCACCGGGCTGGGTAAAAGCCATCTCATGACGGCGCTGGGCCACGCGGCGTGTCAGCGGGGGCACTCGGTGCTGTTCACCGGCGCGGTCGAGATCATCAATGCCCTGGCCGACGCGCAGGCCAGTGGCAGCATCAAACGCGTCATGCACCGCTACATCAAACCCGAGGTGCTGTGCATTGATGAGCTGGGCTATTTGCCCATCGACAAGTTCGGTGCCGATTGCTTGTTCCAGATTCTGAGCCATCGCTATGAACGCGGGGCCACCCTGATTACGACGAACCGCATCTACAAGCAGTGGGCCGGCATCTTCAACAACGACGCAGTCCTCACCTCGGCACTCTTGGATCGCCTACTTCACCACGCTGAAACTGTACTCATCACCGGCAAGAGTTATCGCTCAAAGGACCAGGTCGAGATCTGATGCGTCGATCCGTTCGCGCCAGAAATGCCCGCATTCAGGCGATCAACGCCGCAAAACCCATCCGCAATTTCAAACCGGCCGAATTCATGCATGTTGGCTCCGGCGGCCACAAGGCCGACAATCGTTTAAATGGTGACTATATTCCCACAAGTGGAAAGCGAGGAGATTTGCACGATCTGATGGATGCTACGGCGG
>ENA-ORBV01001013-ORBV01001013.1-microbial-mat-metagenome-genome-assembly--contig:-NODE-1013-length-63600-cov-32.308550_pt1 | contig 63600 bp, 55 predicted proteins | sample MGYA00237777_ERZ505514 | MGnify/ENA primary metagenome ERZ505514 (study PRJEB26160, sample SAMN06269048) | microbial mat metagenome | isolation source: Oligotrophic lake microbial mat | place...
CCACAGCCCCCGATCGCGCCAATCGGCCCAGCCCCACGCTTGCGGCTTCGCGGATCAATATGCACGCGGTGCCGACCGCACGCACGGGTTAAGAAAAACGCCGCCTTTGCAGGCATTTTACATTTGACACCCCAACACCCGCGGTGCGACACTACCCAGCCACAACCGGCGGGAGACGCGCGATGGGCAAGCAGCGGGCTAAACGGTCAGTAATGTACGCGGCGGAGGTTCTGGAAGCGCGGCGGCTGCTCAGCCCCATCTTGTTTGTCGGTCCGCAATACTCGACCGGCGCCGGCGCGCTTTTCGATGCCAATTTTTCGCTTGACAATTTATAATGAACGTGAAACTCGGGGGCCAATGGGGGCTTGCGGGTCTCGCGTCTAGTTCGGGAAGGAAGAATTTATGAGCTACACATGCGCACCCCGTGCCGCTTTTGTAGGATTGTCCGCGAACGCTTCAACCACTTCCTCCCGCCACTCGCGAAAGAAAGCTGCGCGATTGCCCCGTCACGAGCGTGTCGAATCCGCATGCAACGATGCCGTTGAGGCCCTCGAACGACGCGCTCTGCTCACCGGCACCACGGGACAGGTGCTGGTCTTTGCCGATGGGCCGATCGATTTCACCACCGGGCAATTCAAAGCGCCAGTGGAAAAGACCATCGCGAATCTGGGGCAGTACGATGCCAATGGCAATCTCGTCGGATCGAACAACGGACTGCTAACGGGCAAGTGGGGGAGCACAGAGATTTATAGCTTGGATGAAGTAAGTCCTGTTCTTTATGGCCATCTTGGAAATGTTTCCGATCTCTCGTCAGCAACGAATGACTTTCGAGTCGATTATACGGGGGCAACTCAAGCGAATCCTCGAAACGGAGTTCTCCATAGTGCTCAAGCGCATTTTTATTATTGGATTGATGATTATCGCCGAAGATTCTTAACCGATTCGTTTATTGATTCGCTTGAACTGCCAGCTCAGTCCGCAGAGAATTTAAAGAATTTGCAATATCGCCCGGATTTAGTGACGACTCCTCCGCCGCTGCTCGCAAAGCCTGTTCTAAGAATGGACGAGGTTGTGACAAGTACGGGTGAAGTTTATTTTCAGATTTCGAATTATTATATTGCAGCAGCGAGAAGTCGGGCAAATATTTCGAACCTGGCCTCGTTACCTCCGTTCTCGCCCGCGTTTGCCAATGAGTCGGTTGTTGGGGATTATGTGGGTTTGGCAAGTACCTGGATTGTCGGATTCAACACGATCTGGACACCTGGGTTTGGTAATTGGCAGCAAAATATTCTCGCCCCTCTTAGCGATGGATTCTCAGGATGGGCTGCGTATCGCACCTCGGGAAATTCTGAGGTGTATAAATATGCCGCATATTCGGAGCGTACATGGCGCCAGACTCCCTGCGGCGGAACGAATGTCCCCTGCAATAAGGGTTACAATCTTCGAAATGTGATGATGTTTGATGAAGTGGTTTCAAATGCCGACGGAGTATTTCCGTATTCGCCGCCCTCTTCTTGGGTTCAAGGTCAGGGACCGATCAGTGAAGAGCTTGCATCCCTATTTTTTGGCGCAGTCTTTTACGATATCGCCAATGAAGTCGGATTAGGAATGCTGAAAACCGATATGCTCGCTTGGAAAACAATTTCGCTAATAACAAACCCCACAACATTTACAGTAAGAGATTTTGGAGCAAAAATTCAGACGGCCGCGCGAGCCCTGTGGCCGAAGCCCGGAAACCCGGCGCAAAGTATTTATGAGCAAGACCTGGTCGACGTCCTGACCTCGAGGGGGATACCGGTCAATGGAGTTGCAGATTTTAGAACGAATTTACCGGCTGCGATTGGGCCGTCGATTAAAAATCAAACAACTCGATTCGGCTCGAATCATCCAGCAAGTCAGCCTTCGGTTAATAGTTATGGTTCCAGTGCCGCATTTAACGACGGCTATATTGATCCAAGCGGGGCTCCCTATGTTGCTTATCAGTTTTACAAAAATTCTAAATATGGCCCTTGCGACCGGCTAGAAATTACGGATGGGACATTCAATCAAACAACGGGTGTCTACAATAATGACGGAACATTTTTTTGGCAGGCTACGGATCGTGAATTAGCCAATCTTGTTCTTTTGGCGCCCGGCTCAACGATACGATGGCGCAATCACCGCGGACGTTGTGCAAATGAAGCCACGGGGTTTTATGCCGAAGATGTTCGTCCGTTCGGGTTTCGCGTTGTTAAAGCAACTCCCAATGGATTCTCATTCGCCACTCAAACGATCAGTGAGACGTCGACCACCAAGACCTACCAGACGACCATCGTCGATCCGTCGCTGGGAACGCTGGGGGCAGCGACCTATGCCTGGGCAATCACCGACCATTTGGAGAACGTAACTGCCTTCAACGGGCAGAGCGTGCAGTTCACAGTGCAAAAGGATCAGCCGTTCTCTCTCAACATCGACCGAACGCGCAATGCGACGACCGATACCTTGACGCTGCGCGAGCGCGGCAACGACTTTGATCGCAGCAACGGAAACGCCATCGTCCGCGACTTTGTGACGGGCTCGATTACAGGGCAAGCGTTCGTCGATATCAACGGGAACGGGACGCGCGACGGCATCGAAGGACCGCTCAAAGATGTCACCGTCTACCTCGACACCAATAACAACAGCGTACTCGACATCGGCGATCAATCGACCGTCACCGGGACCGAAGGTTTGTGGTCGTTCACCGGCACGCCACCGGGCACATATCACGTGCGGGAGATTCTGCCGCTCGGATATGCCAGTACCAGCGCAAGCAGCGGGTATGACGTGACGCTGACCAGTGGCAACCGGAATCAGCGCGGGTTTGACTTTGCGCAATTCCCGACAAGTTTTCTCGGCACGCTCAACGACACCTTTACCATTCAGGACAAGCCCGGAGACAGTTCGCGCGTGCAGATCACGCCGGTGATGGCTTCTGGAACGATCACCTGGGAGGCAAGCAAGGCGGCGCTGGGAAACCGGCTTACCCTGCACCTGAGCGCCGGCAACGACATCATCAACTCCAGCGCCACCGGCATGACCCTCAGCATCGACAGTGCCGGCGGGAACAAGACGCTGAACGTGACCGGCGGATCCGTGACGCTGGATAACGATCCCGGCAATGAAGACCCGGTGAAGACCGCCAACGAGCCGGTGAACGTGACGATCAACGTCAGCACCGGCGCGCAGGTCAACTTCGCATCGACGGAGCATCTTGCGGCGCTGAACATCGCGACGGGGGCGCTGGTGACGCTGAACGCCAACGGTTCGCGCGCTCTCGTCACCAAGTCCCTCAGTGTCACGGGAAGCGGCAGGCTCGATCTTGCCGACAACGTCATGATCGTCGATTGGACGGGAGCCAGCCCGCTCGGGACGATTCAGACGCTGCTGACCAGTGGCTACGCCAACGGCGCGTGGAACGCCGAGGGGATCAATAGCGCAGTAGCGGCGGCGACGACGAATCGTGCGCTTGGCTACGCCGAGGCGTCGGCGATCTTCAGCACGTTCCCGGCGACGTTTGCGGGGCAATCGGTGGACGACACCGCGGTCCTCATTCGTTTCACCCGCTACGGCGATGCGAATCTCGATCAGGCCGTGAACCTCGACGATTTCACCGCCCTCGCCGCCAACTTCGGACTGACCGGCCGGGTGTTCAGCCAAGGCGACTTTAACTACAACGGCGGGGTGAACCTCGACGATTTCACCATTCTCGCCAGCCAGTTCGGTAAGACTTTGCCTGTACCGAGCGCAGCCGAGATGCCGAGCGACCTGCCGCGCGCCTTCGCTCGAATGCCGATTTCTGCCGCGACGCCGCAAGCGGAGGAGGCGAAGTTTTCCATTACGCGCATTATCGATGACATACTCGCATCCTGACTATTGACTCGTGAACCCTGAACCCTAAACCCCGAACCCAGACCCGCGGCCTCGCTCTCGGCGCTCCGCTGACGGCTCTCGGTTTTTTTGAGTCGGGACGATCGTGCTACACTAATTCCCCAAGTCCGCTGAAGCCCATCACTTCATGGCTGAAGAACGGCTCGGCAAACTTCGTTCCGATGCGTCCACCGAAGTATGCGCCGATGCCGCTTACCATCTGCATCAATCCGCCGTCGGCGTTCAGGCCCTGGGATTGGTAGCAGTCGCAGGCCTGCATTTTCTGATCGTGCGTGTCGGACACGTCGATGCAGAACGTCGGCTGGAAGCTCATGCGGAGGTGCGTGCAGAAATAGTAGATGATGCGTTTGGGGTGCCATGGCTCGCCGGGGATGCTGGTTTTGGTGAGCTTGGCATCAAATCGCGCATCTTCGGCGATACGCGTGACGGCGACGTGATCGGGGTGGGCGTCCATCGGATAAGGCACGAACATCACATTGGGCCGATGAACGCGAATGAGCGCCGCCAGCCTGTGACGCGATTCGATGTTGTGCGCGACTTCGCGATTCTTCAAGCCGAGCAGCGTACGTTTTACACCCAGCACATCAGCGGCTAAAGCGGCTTCAACCGCGCGGGTTTCGGGTGTGCCGCGCGGCGTAGGTTCGCCGTTGGTCATGTCGATGAGATGAACCGCGTGCCCCTGCCGAATGAGTTTGGCGATCGTGCCGCCCATGCCCAGTTCGGCGTCGTCAGGATGCGGACCGATGACGAGGAATGATGCCATGGTGTTTTTTTAGCCGCAGATGAACGCAGATGCACGCAGATAAGAGAGAGATGGTGTCGTCAAATCAAAAAAGTGATTGTTCTGCGAAGGCCGTCAGGGAGGATCACTTTCCAGTGAACTCATGGAAATTGTGCTGCTTTTGGTTAATTGCCTCCCTCTCATCTGTGTTCACCTGCGTTCACCTGCGGCTATACAGCGCTTCGAGTCCCGCGACCATTACCTTCGCATCGAACCGTGCCAGAGCAAACTCGCGGCCCCGCGCGCCCCAGGCGCGACGCTTATTTTCATTCTGCAGCAGATCAATTAAAGCCGCGCGGAGTTTTGCCTGATCGAACGGCGGCAGGCAGTGGCCGGTTTGGCCGTCGAGCAGGCCTTCGCGGTTGCCGTCGATGTCGTAGGTGATGACCGGACACCCCGCCAACTGCCCCTGCGGTAAAGCGCGCGCCAGCCCTTCTCGGCGCGAGGGGTGGACGAGGATGTCGAGCGCATTGGTGAGCTGCGGAATCATCGTCGGCGGAACCAGTCCGGTGAGGATGAAACGGTTTTTTAGGTTCATCGCGGCGATCTGTTTCTCAAATTGATGCCGCAACAATCCGTCGCCGATCCAGACGAACTTGAGCTGCGGAAACGTCGCGCACAACTCCGGCGCGGCGGCGAGGATGTCTTCGTGGCCTTTGAGGTGAAACAGCCGCGCGATCGTGCCGACGGCGACATCGCCATCTTTCAGCCCAAGCGCGGCACGAACGGTTTCGCGCGGCACGGGCGGGTTGATGAACGGCCGCGTATCCATGCCGCTGTAAACCGTCATATACTGCTCCGCCCGTCCGATGCCGGCGGCGAGGGATTGATCGCGCATGGCGTCGGCGACGCAAACGATTCTGTGTGTGATCGGCGCGGTGCGGCGTTCGAGCGTTTCGTAAATCTTGTTCACATACCACCGCGTCGAAGCGGTGAACGCCAGACCGTGGATGGTGTGGACGATCATCGGGCAGCCGGCCTTGTGTGCGGCCCACCGGCCGATGATGCCCGCCTTGCTGCTGTGGGTGTGGACGATGTCGGGCTTGATCTCTTTAAGTCGTCTGATCAAGCCGCGATAAATGCGCCAATCCTTTCCCGGGAGGATCGCGCGGCGCATCGCATCGAGCACTTCCACCTTGTAGCCATAGGTTTGAGCGCGCTCCAGCAGCGAGCCTTCCGGGCCGATCGCCGGGCCGGTGATGAGCGTGACATCGTGGCCGAGATTGTGCTGGCCTTCGCAGGAAAGCAGCGTGTTCTCCTGCGCGCCGCCGACGATCAGGCGGGTGATGATGTGCACAATTCTCATCGCCATAAGACTTTACGTCGAACTGTCTGGATCGAGAAGGAAAAATACGATTGCCAAAATGTTATAACCGATGTTATAATAAGATGGCATGGGAGTCGCTTGCGGTTTCGCGGCACCGAAGGTTCCGATCGCACAAAGGTATGAGTACGGCGCACCAAGGAGTTTCAAATGGGTATGCAACTGAAAATCACCACCATCGGCAACTCGGTCGGCGTTATTCTGCCCAAGGAATTGCTGGAAAAACTCCGCGTCGGCAAAGGCGATTCGCTTCAGGTGCTTGAAGTGCCCGGCGGCATAACGCTTACGCCATTCAACGGCGATTTCGATCGGCAGATGGACGTGGCCGAACGCGTGATGCGCCGCCGGCGCGATGTTTTGAAGAAGTTGGCGGAGTAAGTCATGGATGACCCGATCTGGATCAGCAAAGAACTGACCCTGGCGATTCACAGCCGCCAGCTCGCCGAGCACGGCGGGCAGGACGGCGTGCGCGACGAAGGCCTGCTCGAATCCGCCCTGGCGCGCGCGCGGCAACTCTTCGCCTACACCGACCCGACGCCCGACACCGCAACACTCGCTGCGGCGTATGCGTTTGGCATCGCCCGCAATCACCCGTTCATCGACGGAAACAAACGCACGGCCATGGTGGTGTGTGAAACGTTCATCGAGTTCAACGGCGCGCAACTGAAAGCCGACAACGCAGAACTCTACCCGATCTTTCTTGGGTTGGCCGAGGGATCGGTGAGTGAATTGCAGTTGGCTGAGTGGCTGTTGGCGCACATCAAGGCGGCATGAGAGCAGCCAAGTCCGTCGACTCTCCGTGCCGCTGCGCTGGCGAAAGCCGTGATGCTATTGGTCGGCGTACCGGCTCAAACCCGCATGATCGGCAACGACGCGGCATTGGAGAGTTGATATAATTCAAAGCATGTTGACCGACTACATAGAAGCCGCGATGCAGACGGCGAAAAATCGGCGACATTTGTTCGGCGGAGTTTCCAAAAACGCGCCACCTGCAAATTCAGCTTGAACGGATCAGGACCGCCTCGCCGCGACGGCGGAAGGCGGAGATTTCCCGGTAGTACCGCGAAGAAAGCGGCATCAGGCCTACCTCAACCGCGTATCACTATTCCCAATCCCTCGCAGCGCCAGCGTGAGCGCATCAACGTTGCTCGCCAGGCGCTTGGCTTCGTTCACATCGATAATCTGCTTGTTGAAAAGTTCCGTCAGATGCTGATCGAAGCTTTGGCTGCCCGATTCTTTGTTGCCGATACAGCCTTTAAGTTTGTCGAACTCGCCGTCGAGGATGTATTTGCGGGCCAGCGGCGTGGCCATCATAATTTCGATAACCGGCACGCGGCCTTTGCCTTCGCGTCTCTTGGCAAGCCGCTGGCAGACGACCGCGTTGAGGTTGTTGGCCAACTGCTGTTGTTGCAGTTCGCGCAGGTTCGGGTCGAACAGGCTCACGAAGCGCTGAATGGTCGTCCACGCATTCGTTGCATGCACGGTAGTGAAGACCAGGTGGCCGGTGTCGGCGGCCTTGAGGGATGTGCTCAGGCTAAACGTATCGCGAATTTCACCGACGAGAATCGTATCGGGATCTTGGCGCATCATGGAACGCAGGGCGTATTCATAGCTTTCGCTGTCGGTGCCCACTTCCACTTGACTCACCAGCGCTTTGGCGTTTTCGTGTTGAAACTCGATCGGGTCTTCAACGGTGATGATTCGCTCGGCGCGCGTGCGGTTGATCTTGCCGATGATGGCTGCAAGCGTGGTGGATTTGCCGCAGCCGGTCGTCCCGCTCACCAGCACGATCCCGCGGTGGTAGTCGGCCAGGCTTTCGACCTGCGGCGGAAGATTTAGCTCTTCAAAATGCGGAATCTTGGTGATGATCCGCCGCATCACGATCGCGTACTTCTGGCGGCTGTGGAAGATGTTGGTTCGGAACCGCGCGCCGAGTTCGGGCACGGCGTAGGCGATATCGACGGAGCCTTTGTGCTCGAGGATGTTCAACTTTTCCGGGTCGCTGATCAGTTCCTTCACATACTCGTCCATCAAGTCGTCATCGGGAGGGAGACAGTCGAGGAATCGGGCCTTGCCATCGACGCGAATCATCGGCACGCTGCCGCCTTGAAGGTGCAAATCGCTGCCTTTAATTTTGACGAGCGTCTTCAGGAAGCCCCTAAGCTTGAGGCGTTTTTCTTCCACATGAATCTGCGGCGGAGCCTCGGTTTCGGCTTCGGGAGTGGCGGTCTGGGCTTCGTCGGTGGGGGCAGACTCGATGGGGGCAGATTCAATAGGTGCGGCCATGATGGTTATCCTTGCGATGGAACGCCGGGTTGAAGGTCAACGTTGCAGCGGGGTGGATTATCTAAAAGCCGGGCCGCCGTTGCAATGAAATCTTCCTGCCGCGAGAATTAACAGCATGCCAAAATTAACGGTAGACGGCCAAGCGTTCGAAATTCCCGCGGGCAAGCGCACGGTGCTGGCGCTCACCGACGAGTGCAAGATTGACCAGTTGCACGCGTGCGGTGGACAGGCCCGCTGCACCACCTGCCGGGTGCAGTTCGAGTCGGGCGAGCCGGCCCGGATGACCGATGCCGAAAAGAGCGTGCTCGAGCTGCGCGGGCTGGCGGGAACGGCGGGGTTGCGCCTGTCGTGCCAGCTAACGTGCGATGCGGATATGTCGGTCAAGACGCTGTCGCGGCTTGCGGGGAGCGGCCGGGCGGATGCCGGGCGTCGGCCGGCCAACGACATCGAACCACCGGCGGTTTGGGTCGATCGCTGAATGCGCTTACTTTTTCAAATTCAGGTACGCCAACTCGCTCTCGGCGAGCGTGATCAAAAGCCCGCGTACTGCGCTGAGGTCGGCGGAGGGGGAATCGTTACATACCCGGAATCATCCCTGGCGGCAGGCCGAGGTCGGCGGTCATTTTGGCCATTTCCTGCTGCATGATCTCACTGGCCTTCACCTGCGCGGCATGAACGGCGGCGACGATCAGGTCTTCAAGCATCTCGAGGTCGTTCACATCAACCTTGTCTTTATCGATGCGAACACGAATCAATTCCATCCGCCCATTGACGATGGCGGTAACCATCCCCCCGCCGGAGTCGGCACTGACCTGGCTGCGTGCGACCTCATCCTGGAGAGTTTTCATCTTCTCCTGCATCTCTTTTGCTTTAGACATCAGGCCGGCGAGATTTCCGAGGTTTTTCAGGTTGTCGAACATAATGTGGTGGCCGGTTGTGAGTTGTGGGTTGTTCTTCGTTCAATTTATTCTATTGGACCAGATTATTATAAGCCGCACCGTCGATGGCAATCTATTCACGAAACCCAGATTACTCCGCCTTAACAATTTCGCCATTGAATAGTTCGCAAGCCGTGCGCACCAGAGGGTCGGACTCAAGAATTTTCTGTTTTTGTTCCTGTGTGATTGGGGGAGTAACGGGCAACGAAGGTTGTGGGGGATTTTCCGGTGTGCGCGACGCCATCCGGGGCTGAAGCACCCGGCTTGTCGGCGCGGGCACGATTGGCGCGGGCGGGGGTTCATCGGCATCGACTTCGATGGTCAGGCCGACGGCTTCGTTCATCAGCTCGCTAAGAACCTGCTGCACGGCTTCGCGTTTGCCATTGCGTTCGAGCATGCGCGCCGAAGCTTCGTGCATGTGGCTGTATCGGATGGTCGCCCGGCCGCCGCCGAGCGCGACGATCTGGCCGTGTACCAGAATGCCGTCGTACCCCGTGCCGTGCCGCTGCATTGCCGAACGCAACTTGTGCATGATTGGGGCGAATTCGTTATCGGCAACCGCTGCGATGTTGGCGCGCTCGGGTCGTGACGCGCTCATCCGGGGCTGAAGCTCCCGGCTTGCGGCGAAGATGGCCCCGAGCGACCTCGACGAGCCTTCAAACACCTTGCCGACCGCGGGAAGATCATCTTCAGAATCGCCGGATGATGTGGGAGGAGACATCGGTGCCTCGGATGCGTCGACGGGTGTCTCCACTCCGAGGGCGGGCGGCGGGGCTAGTTCAGGCTTTTTTTTTTGAGCCGGTGCCGACGCGCCGTTGCCGCCGGCAAGGAGCGATTCGATCCGGGTGAATTGCTCGGCCAGCGTGAGCCGCACCAGCGTCGCGTCGACCATGGCCCGGCCGGCCGACGTCTGCCGGAGGCCGCGGCGAAGTTCTTCCAAGATCGCAATGCTCTGCGTCAGCGCGATCGTGTCGAACTGCTGCGCCTGTTGATTGAGTTCTTTCAGCGACTGACCGGCCACCTCCACCAAATCGCTGTCGGGCCCGCAGGTGGCGAGCAGCAGCAGGTTGCGGCAGTGATCGGTCAGCGATGCAACCAGTGTTTCAGGCGCGAGGCCGTCGCGAATGAGTTTGTCCGCCGACTCAAGCACGTTCTTCACTTCACCGGCGCCGATGTGCCGGGCTAAGTCAAAGATTGCCTGGGCCTTGGGCATGCTTAGCATTTGCTCGATCATTTCGACGGTGAGCGACTTTTCGCCGAGGCTCAGCAGGCGATCGAGCAGCGAAAGCGCGTCGCGCATCGAACCGGCGCCGGCCTTGGCGACGAGAAACAGCGCATCATCCTCGGCCTTCACGTTCTCAACTTTGCAAACCTGTTTCAGGTGCGCGGCAATTTCGCGCGTTGGAATGTTGCGAAAATCGTACCGCTGGCAGCGGCTGAGAATGGTGGCGGGGACTTTTTCGGTTTCGGTCGTCGCCAGAATAAACTTCACATGCTCGGGCGGCTCTTCCAGCGTTTTCAGAAGCGCGTTGAACGCGGGCTTGGAGAGCATGTGCACTTCGTCAATGATATAGACCTTGAATCGAGCCAGAGCGGGGCGGAAGCGGCTGTTTTCGATGATCTCACGAACATTATCGACGCCGTTGTTGCTGGCGGCGTCGATTTCGATCACATCCATGTCATCGCCGCGCGCAATGGATTTGCAACTGGTGCATTCGCCGCACGGGGTAGGCGTCGGGGCATCGGATTTATCGCAGTTCAGTGCTTTGGCGAGAATGCGCGCCATCGACGTCTTGCCCACGCCGCGCGTTCCGCAGAAAAGAAACGCGTGGGCGATTCGATCCGACTCGATCGCCCGCTTGAGCGTGCGCGCGACTTGGTCCTGCCCGACGACTTCATCGAAGGTGCTGGAGCGGTAACGGCGGGCTAGGACGGTGTACGCCATGAACGGTTGAAGGTACGCCAACGCAACGGTCGGATCAAATCAAACTTAATTTTAGAATAGATCGAGCAGATCCTTCAGCCGATTCTCGATCAACGCCATGGTCAACTCACTAAGCTTGCCGAGTTTGCGATCGAGCCGTTCAATGGAAACCGTGCGGATTTGATCGGTCTGCACCTGACACTTGACCCGAAGACCTCCGTCGGGCGGCAGGATTGTGATGCGCAGCGGGTGGTCGCGAACGGTGGACGTAATAGGAAGCACGACGACGAGTTTTCCCAAACCTCGATTGTATCGATTCGTGGAAACGATCAGCGCGGGGCGATGGCCCGCTTGCTCGTGCCCGATCGTTTCGCCGAGGTCCGTGTACCAGACTTCGCCGCGTGCGGGGGTTCGATCCATGGATCATCCTTCAGACCGTCAAGAAGCGTGTTGTCCCAGCGCTTCCGCTCCGCGATTTCGGCGGCGGCGGCTTTTGGATCGGCCCATAGTTTCTCGTAAGCGCGATCGCACTCGTCCCAGAATAGTTTACGCTCGTACGCCTTCACGGCTTCATCCAATAGATCAACCAGCGTCTTTTTTTGTTGCTTTGCCAGATTGTTCAATAGCCGATGCGACGGGAGCGACATTCGAACCAGTTTCGTAGCCATTCACTTAGTATACCATTCTGTTAACAGCGGACAATCCGATTTATGGCTTGGGCGTGGCAACGGCGGCCCCGATGTTCACCGTGGAAAGCCGGTTGAGAATTCGATCCCAACTCGCCCGGCGCTCGCCGTTGGCGAAGCGGTAGATGGTCATCTTGGTGGACACCGTATCGACTCTATCCACCGCTTCGGCTTTGCCAAAAAGCGCTTCGATGTCGGCTTCGTCGTTCACGCCGAGTTGGCCGAGCGCCTGCTGGTCCCACGCGCCCAGCGTGACGACCTTGTCATTCAGCACGCGGTAACGGCAGGCGTCGCGGCAGATGATCCAGCCGTTGGGGTCTTCGGAAAGAATGCGATTCGGCCGGATCGCCGATCGTGGGCTGCCCAGTGCCACCCCGCGGAGCGTCATCTTTTCGATGGGCGTGGCGTAGTCGGCGAGAATTCGGGGGTTGGTAGAAACTTCGAACGGGCTGGCAGCGGGTTCGGCGGGCTTTGTAACGGCGCAGCCGCAGAACGTGACAAGCACGATTAATAACAATGAGCATGAGGTCCACATCGCCGGCATCTTTGCAGCGACGCTGCCTGAAAACAAGAAAGCCCGGCGACGCTTCCGCCGCCGGGCTCGATTATTCGACGATCGCGCGCAGTGTTTACTTCAGCAGGCGCAGTGCGAGCGGGTAGCGATAGGCGATACCCTTGTTGGCCTTCATCGCCGCCATGATCGTCAGCACGAGGTGGGCGATCAGTATGCCAAAATACGTGATAAACCCTACGAGAATGAACATCAGCGGGATGCTGATGATGATCACGAGGATCACGGTAATGATCCAGTTCAGCGACTCTTTGCCTTGGTCATTCAGGTACGGGCTTTGATCTTTTTTCATCAGCCAAATAATAAGCGGCCCAATGAAACCGGTGACGATGCTCAGGATATAAATGAGCATTCCCATGTTGCATTCTTCTTTGGTTGGTGCCGGACCGCTATATCCGGCGCCGCTGGGCTTCATATAATCCAATGGGCTTGAAGGGGGGACGGGATTCTCCGACATCTCAATTGCTCCTTCTTTAGTTTAAGTTCGCAACTACCCTGACTACAGATCGGAATGTTCGCTGCTCCGGCGGCAAATGCAAGACGGCTCACACAGGAAATGCCGAATTAGCAGGGCCACCGCATGTGACGAGCGGCAAGCGTCAGCGACCCGATTCCCGCAGCAACGCCACCGGTCGCTCGCGGCTCGTTACTCGGATCCTCTGCGGTTGCACTGGTCGGGCTTGCACATCAATAGCAAAGGCGACACAAGCCTTCGATGCGGATCATGAATCTGGCGATTGCGGCGGCACATCGAAATAACGGTCGTTGGTCGGCGGTCATGCCGGGGTGAGGACGCGGCGGCGGGAAGGGTGTGATTCGAACGTCTGTTCGACCAGATCGACCGCGCGTTCCAAGCCGCCCGGTGCGACAAATTTCTCGGCGATGGCCTTGGCCCGCTGCGTATAAGTGCCGTCGTCCAGCAACGACGATAGCGCCCGGGCGACGTTTTTCCCGTTAAATTTTCGCACGCCCAGCCACAGCCCTACGCCCAGCTTTTGCAGGCGATTGCCGTTGTCGAACTGGTCATGCGCCATGGGTTGGAGCAACTGCGGAATCCCCGCGCGAAGCCCTTGGGCGGCGGTGCCCACGCCGCCGTGGTGGACGATGGCGCTGCAGCGGGGCAGCAGATCGGTAAACGGAGCATACGGCACGTGAATGACCCCCGGCGCGAGTGTTTTGGGGAGCTGATCGGTGAACCGCGTGAGCAGCAGCCCGCGCCGGCCGGTGATGCGGCAGGCTTCAACGGCGGATTCAAAAAACTCGTGCCCGTGCACCATCGCGCTGCCGGGCGTAAACGCAATCGGCGCATCGCCACTGTGCAAAAATTCATCCAACTCCGGCGGAAGCGCGGTCACGCCTTGCTCGTCCCACAGCGGAAACCCGGCCAGCCGAAGCTGCGGCGGCCAATCGCCGGGAATCGGCGCGAACCATTCGGGGAACAGGCCGATCACCCGATCGGGCGAATGCCACCAGTCTCTCATGATGCGTTTGATCGGTTCCAGCCCGATTTCTTTCCGAAGCTTGTTAATCGGCGGGCCGATGGTCGGATCAACCACATACTTATCGCCGCCTTCCCAAATGCCGCGCTTGAGCCACATGGGGAGCCATTTAGGCATGAAAAGCCCCGGCAGCTTTGGCGGATCGATCAGGCTGCGCAGCACACCGGGCTGGAGGTGAACGGTCACCAGCGGGAATTCAAATTTATCCCGCGCCACCCGCGCCGCCATGCCGAGGCTGGAGGCGATGACTAGGCTGTCGTCGTGCTTCTGAACGAAGTCGGCGACGAGGTCATAGGTCTTGCGCATCGTCTGCGCGACGGCGGAAAAGACGACCTTGAACGCCTTGTTCGGCGACCATAAGTCTATGTCAGTAGTTAGTTTGCGGTACTCTTCATCGGTGCCGATGGGCAAAAATTCAACGCCGGCGTTGCGGGCCAGCGATTCGAAGTGCCCATTGGTGGCCAGCGTCGCCGAATGCCCGCGGCGGCGCAGCTCGAGCGATAAGCCGACGAATGGGTGGACGTCGCCGTGCGAACCGAGGGTGACCAGGAGAACCTTCACGCCCTGCAGTTTAGGTGAAATGGGAAGCGAGGGACAGGTTGGGTGTGGGTTGTGGGTTGTGGGTTGTGGGTCGTGAGTTGTAGGTTGGTTGACGGTTGGGTTTGAGGTCGGCACTTGATCCCACAACCAACCAACAACCTGCAACCTACAACCCACAAACCACCCCGCGTTAGTCGTCATACCGCGCGCCGCGATCGCCGCGCGCGTAGCGGTTGCGGTCTTCCAGGCCGTCGCCGTGCCAACTGTTGCGGCGTTCGCGCACGGTGTTGGTCGTCCAGTACCCTTCGCTGACGCATTCGCGGCGCTCGATTTTTTTCCAGTGGCCGTCGCACACCACTTCGCGCCGGCTTACGTCTTGCCAGTATCCTTCACGAACGCACACGCGCACGCGGCGCTCTTCGTAGTGGCCGGGTTCGACGCAAACTCGCTCGCGGCAGACGATCCGATTCCCGCACAAATCGAATCGCACCACTTCGCGATATTCGAATCGTTCATCCACCCACACGCGCTCGCGGCGATCGTCATACACCGCTTCATGCCACACGCGGTCGCAAACATCGCGATACACCGGCTCGACCCAGACGCGGTCGCTCACGGTTCGGTAGACGGGTTCGACAAAGACGCGTTTTTCGTAGGAGACCCATTGCGAATCATCACTATCGCGGCGGGGGAAACGGTCGCGGCTGACGTCGATATCCACGCGAACATCCACCCTGCGCTTGCCGTCGCGGTCGCTATCCCACCGCCCACCCGCCGACGCCACCGCCGGCAGGGCGGCAATCGCCGCAACGGAGCACAAAAGCGCCTTGGACCAACGTGAAGTGAAGCGACTCATAAATGAACTCCTCGCCCGGGCGGTTCGGCCCGGACGAAGTACAAGACACCGATGCCCAGGGAAGGTTAGCGGATGTTCGCTTCCCAAAGCGTCTCATAACGCCGTTTTTTGTTGAAAAGCTGTCGATGCCCAAATCCGTGCAGATTACTGCTGAGGCGAATCATCGCGGGGCCGGACGTGTTTCAGTCGCGGGTGGATACCGGCCAGCGGCGCAAAGATTCTCACGTTCGAGCAGGCGGTCGGCGTGGTTGAGGTCTAGGATGCGAACAGTGGCCGATCCAGCCGAGGATTTCGCGCTGATGCGGAATGTGATGGCGTCAAATTCGAAGTGCGCACTCCAATGGTCAAGTCGCGGATTGAAAAGGCTGCTGATTCTGCCAGCTTCGTCGATCGATGAAATGTCGCTGCCCTTGTTGCGGTTGCACAGAACACAAGCGTACGCAAGGTTTTCAAGGTTCGTGGGTCCACCATGCTTTTTTGCGATGATGTGTTCTATCTCGCAGCCGAAAAAAGTATCCGCTTCGTGAATCAGGCAATACTCACAAATGTTAAACGCCCGGTGCGCCACCGCGCGGCGAATTGCGGCAGGGACGTGGTCGCTCATGGCAGCAGCACTCGGGCTTTGGCCTTGGCCAGTCGCATGATGTGCTCAAGTTCCAAGAAGTGATTAAGTTCCGCTTCGTCGTCGTCGGACAGCGAGCGAGACTTACGCTGCTCAAGCAACTGTCGTACCCGATCGCGCGATGTGGTCGAAGGCTCGAACGCCGCAACCGTGGACGGCGTACTGCCTCGGGAAATGAAATCTACTATTTCCTGATAAACGCGTGACATGAATAGATCATAACCCATTTACGCGCAAAGCGCGATCAAATTTATGACGGCCGGCCCTACGCCCGCTTCGCCATCGCCGCGACTTTTTCAAGCTTGCTTACCACCACCCCGCCGGCCCTTTCGACCGTGATGGCGAACGCGGCGGGCTGGTTTACTTTCAACTTGGCCGTGAAGGGGATGATCAGTTCTCCTTTGGCGTTCACGCTGAAAACGCCGCCGTCGATTGGCTCCGAGCCGGGGCGGCCGGCGTCGATGATCCAGAGTTGGTATTGAAGGTCGGCCGGCAATGCTGGAAGGTTCGCCAAGCGCATGAAACCGCTTTGCGTCGTTGGCGACCAAACGACGTCGCCGCTCATCTCGCCGCCGGCCGGTTGCTTCGCAAAGTCGAGTTTGACGAGTTGCTTTTCTTCCTGCATCAACTGCGCGCGAGCTTGGGCCGGCGTAGGAACCACCGGCAGCGGCGCGGGAACTTCTCTGATGACTTCGACTTCTCTAATAACCACCTGCGGCGCCGGCGGTTCGCGGCGCAACGACAGCACGAGTGCCATGCACGCTGCAGCGGCAACGGCCCAGCCGGCCCACGCGCCGATGCGCATCGCCGCCGACGCCTCCGCTTGCGGCTTCGCCGTCTTTGTCAAGCGCAAGTGCGCCGGCACCGACGCTTCGATTCGCTTTTGCAACGCCAGCGGCATCGCGACCGGAGGAACCATCGACTGACTGACCGCCGACACAATCGTGTGGTATGGGTTGCCCATGACGCCGCTGGCGCGCAGCTCCGCGGTTTGCGGCGCGCCCAGACTTCCCAGGGCATCGTCGGCGAGCAACTCATCGAGCCGCTGGCGCGCTTCGGGCGAATTTGTAGGATCCTGCCGACTCATTTACTTTCCAATTCCTGTTCAACAGCGAGCATTTCTCGCAACCGAATCAACCCACGCCGCGCGTGTGATTTGATTGTTCCCAGCGGCACATCCAGTTTTTCTGCAATCTGGCTGTAGCTCAATCCCTGACTGATGGCCAACTCGAGCACACGGCGCTGGTCGGCCGGCAGTTGTTGCATCGCCTGCATGGCGCGGCCGGCCAAATCGGCCTGTTCAACTTTGTCGGCCGGCATTTCTGAAACCGGCTCGGGCACGGTTTCAATCGAGTCGGCCTGCACGCGCGCCTTGTCGCGTCGCAATCGATCGATCAGACGTCTTCGGGCGATCGTCAGAATGAACGTGCTTTCCTTGGCTGCCGATCGATCGAAACGGGCGGCGACCTTCCATAATTCGATGAAAATGTCCTGCGAGGCGTCGTCGGCGGCGGCGGGGTCGCGCAGAAAGCGCCGCGCCATGCCGTAGACCATGCCGCCATAGCGGTCGATGCAGGCGCGAACGGCCGTCCCATCGCCCGCGGCAATCCGCGGGAGCACGTCCGGCTCTTCGATTTCGGTTTCAGCAAGTCTCAATTCGCATCTACTTTAACACGGCCCGCGGGCGTAAGCGACCGAGCCGCGTGCCGTTGTACAAGGATGTTCGGAGGTCTTTTCGAGTCGGATGCAGACGGGCCGTGAAATTGCAAAGGGAAGTTACGTCGGCCGATAAAACAGTAAACGCAAACTGTTTAAAACGACCACTACTGTCGATCCCTCGTGAAACAGCACGGCGATCCCCAGATAGGTGAATCCCAGCGCAGAAAGCGGGGCGAGCACCGCGATAACCCCCAATGCGATAACCAGGTTCTGCGTGATGATCTTGCGGCTGAAGCGGCTGAGGCCGATGGCGTCGGGCAGTTTGTTCAGATCGTCGGCCATCAAGGCAATGTCGGCGGTTTCGAGCGCGACATCGGTGCCCGCGCCGCCCATGGCGATGCCGACGGTGGCCGCGGCCATGGCGGGGGCGTCGTTCACGCCGTCGCCGATCATCGCCACACCGCCGTATTTCCTGGCCAGTTCGCCAATGCGGGTCACCTTATCTTCCGGCAGCAGCTGCGCGTAAAACTCGTCGATGCCGACGGTCTTGGCGATTGCTTCGGCGGCTTGGGCGTTATCGCCGGTGAGCATGATGGTTTTTTTTACGCCGAGCGCGTGAAGTCGACGGATGGCGTGGCCGGCGTTGGCACGCGGCAGGTCGGCCAGCGCGATCACGCCGGCGACGAGGCCATCAATGCCGACGACGACGGTGGTCTTTCCTTCGCGGTTGAGTCGGATGATCGTCTCGTCGAGCTTGGCGCGACCGCCAACCTGCGGCGGGAGCATCGAGGCCTTGCCGACGGCAACCAGCCTTCCGTTGACCATCGCCGAAACGCCTGCGGCGGCAACCTGTTCGGCTTTGCTGACTGGCGGCAAATCGCCGCCGCGCGATTTGGCCGCAGCAACAATCGCGCCGGCAAGCGGGTGCGAAGAAACGCTTTCCACCGCGGCGGCGAGCGTGAGCAACTCTTGCTCGGTGATGTCTGACAGCGGAACGATATCGGTTACCTGCGGCTTGCCGCGCGTGATCGTGCCGGTTTTGTCCATCGCGATCGCGTTCACTCGGCCGAGGTTCTCCAGGTGCGCGCCGCCTTTCACCAATACGCCCAGCCGCGCCGCGCGGGCAATCCCGCTCAACACCGCCGCCGGAGTACCGATCGCCAGGGCGCATGGGCTGGCGGCGGTGAGGAACGCCATCGCCTGGTAAAACCACCCGGCCCATAAGCCTTCGCTGCCTCGACGATGCGCCAATCCGAGCAGCGGCGGAAGGAAGATCAGCGCCGCAGTCAGCGCCAGCACGAGCGGTACGTAAGCGCGCTCGATGCGATCGGTGAATAACTGCGTGGGGCTTTTGGTGGTCTGCGCTTCATTCACCATGCGCACAATTTTGGCCAGCGTCGATTCGCTCGACAGCTTTGTCACGCGAACCACCAGCAAACCCTGTCCGTTGATGGTTCCGGCGAAAACGGTTTCGCCCGGCTGCTTTTCAACCGGCACCGATTCGCCCGTGATCGGCGATTGATCGACCGCGGATGCGCCTTCAACCACCGCGCCGTCGGCGGCGATGCGGTCGAACGGGCGGACGACGATTTCATCATCCCGCTGAAGCGTTTCCACCCGCACTTCGCGCGTCTGCCCGCTTTTGGCTACGCGAAGTAAAGCGGTCTCCGGCGCCAGTTTCGCCAGCGCACTAATAGCCGACCGCGCCTTGCCCAGCGCCAACTCCTCCCCCGCGCCGCCGAACGCAAAAAGCACCAGCAGCAGTCCGCCCTCTTCGTAATGCCCCAGCACCGCCGCGCCGATGGCGGCGGCGAACATCAGCACATCGATATCGAATCGCAATTGCCGCAAAGTGCGCAGCGTGTCGATGGCGGTATGCCAGCCGGCGACGAGATAGCAAGCGCCCAGAAGCGTCAGGCGCAACCCTTGTGGCCCTTGAAGTACATGGACCATGAACCCCGACAGCAGCAACACCGCCCCAACCGAAGCCAGAATGATATTCCAATACTCATCCACGACGGTGCGCCAATTGCGCCCAGCAAGCGCTTGCGGTTTCGCGGAACCCAAACCGCTGATATCTTCAAACGATTCGGCATTGATCGGCTCGGCGCGCACAATCCGAATCCCCAGTCGATCCAGCCGATGCGCCACTTCGGCAATCGCACACGCGCGCCGGTCGAACTCGATCCGAATACTTTGCGAAGAGTGCGACGCGCTGGCCGACACGCCGGGCATTTTTGATAACGCCGATTCGATCGTGCGCTCCGCCGACGGCGAGGTGAGGCCGGAGACGCGCAAGAGCATCGCGGCCCGGTTCGCCTCAACGGTCGCGCCGACGGCGGCCACTTCGCGCTCCACCTGCGTCCAGGTAATCAACCGCGGGTCGTAGGAAAGGGTGAGTTCAAGCTGGCCGTCGCCGTCGAAAGAATCGACCTCGGCCGACGAAATGCCCGGCTGAAGTTCCAGGCGTTCGCGCAGACGTTGGCGCAGCGTCTCGGACGAGTTCGCGGCGTTGAGAATGATCGATTGCCTGCGCATCGTAGAGATTAGGTTAGTCGGCAACCCGCATTTCGTCCACAAGTCTATTTTTGACAGTGGTTTAAGCGTAAATGAGTCGCGATCTCCGTGCCGGCGGTTTGAGATTGCGTCCGAACGATGATATAGTTTCCACCCCGCGCTAGGCTGACGAAACGGCGATTCACGCCGATTCGCACGTTCTGGCGGGCGAGGAGTTGATTCCGTGAAAGCTAAAATCCATCCGAAATATATCACCTGCAACGTTCACTGTGCCTGTGGTAATAACTTTGTCACTCGCAGCACGCAGGCGAAGTTGAACGTCGATATCTGCTCGTCGTGCCATCCGTTCTTCACCGGCAAGCAGAAGTTTGTCGACACCGCCGGCCGCGTCGAGCGGTTTAGCAAGAAGTTCGGCGGAACCTACAGCTTCCAGAAAGCCGGCGGCGCCCCCGCGGCGGCCGTGGCGGCGAAGTAATCGCCTTTCTGTGCCTATCATTTGATAATGTGTTGGCGCGTCATCCCGATGACTTTTTTGTGTTGCGCGCTGAGCGTCGGATGGTGCGTTGGATGCGCCAGCATAAAGCCGCGACCATCGGTCGCGGACAACCTACCCGCCGCGCAAAGCGCCAATGCAACCCAGCCATCGCCTGTTGCCGGCACTGGTGAATTTTTATCGGCGCTTAACGCGACCGTCACCCCTCCTTATGACTGGCGGCTGGACATCAAAGAGCCGACCAAGCCCAACGTCAAGCACTATGTGTGGATCAGCCCCACCGGCAACACCGCGTTCGGGGTGATGAAGTTTTCGCTGCCGCTTCCGTTGCCGCACGATCCGGTGTTGTGGGTGTTTCTGCAGGAAATGCGCAAGAGCGAAGGCGCCGCGACGCTGATCAGCAAAATCTGGGACCGCAACTTGCGTGGCGTGCGTTTTGAGGCCGAAGGCGGGCGATACCGCCTGCGCACCAATTTCACCATCCGCGGGCTGACCGGTTGGATGACCTACGCCGGCACGCTGCGCGATCAGCCGGTCGATGTAGATGAATTACGAGAAGCCGAAAACGCACGCGAAGGTACTCGGTATGGAAAGCCGCAAAAGTGAGCGCTTACCAGGTGCGAAGGCGCAAGTGACTTCCATCGCCAATCGGCCCGGCAGTCGCTTGCGCCTTCGCGTTGCAATTACGCCGTCTGGCTAATCACCGGCACCACTCCGGCCAACTGACGGCCCAGCGCGATCATTCGCCCAAGCTCGATGGGGTCGAACGGCCGCGATGAAAAGTCGATCAACATCACTGTGCCCTCCAGCAACAACCCCAGATCGGCCGGTAGCAATCCGCGGCAGGGCGAATCACTGAGCGTTCGCGCCGCCGGTGGGTCGAGGCCGTGCAGCGTGAAACGCAGCGTGCTGTACGACGACGGGTAGCTGAACAGCTCGAGCTTGTCGAACAGCGAATAGGCCTGCGCCGAAGGCCGAAGCGCCGTGGCCGGCCAATCGCTTGCGATCTTCACTAGAACGACGTTAAACGTATCCGAGCCAGACTGCAGTCGAACCAGCGAAAGTGTGCCGTCGGAAAAATGCCACCGCGCTCCCGGCCGCGGGGTGATGCCGGTGATGCGCGCCGGCAACAATTCTGGCAATGCTTTGGACCGCACCAACTTCATTCCTCGGCTGGCAGCGAAGTCGCGCATCACAAAGTGCCGGCGCCAGCTGGTGTAGCGCGACGACAGAAAGGCCGTCATTGCAAACGCGGCCAGTACCAGCGCGGCCAAACCCAGGAATGTGAACCACGAAAACTGCATCGGCAACGGTGTTTGTATCGCGCCGGCCGTACGCTGCAATGTTCGGCTAAGCCTTTCATAAGACTTTGCCGATGAACTCTTTGCGGATGAAGGATTATGCCTGGATCATTGAACAGATGAAGCAGCGCTACGAACTGCGCGTGCGCCGCTGGCGCAGCCACATGTCCGGCTGTGCCTGGCGCGTGTATTATCACGACGGGCGGGCGATCAACTGGATCGAATCGCCGTACCCTAAAACGCCGATCAGTCTGGCGATTTTCCTGCACGAAGTCGGCCACCACGCCATCGGATTCAAGACCTACAAGAAGCGGTGCGAAGAGGAATACCACGTGTGGGTCTGGGCCATCCACAAAATGCGTGAATACAACATCGAACCCGACGACCGCGTGTGGCGGCGGTTTCAACTGAGCATGCAATACGCGGTGGGAAAAGCCGTGCGGCGCGGCTGCCGCGAATTCCCCGAGCCGCTGGTACAATTCCTGCCGGCGGCGGCCTGACAGGTTCTGACGCATCATTTTGGCGCGGGTTCTTCTTCCGCGGCAAATCGCGTTTGATAAAATTCAGTTTCAACACGAAGAACCGAAGAAACGAAGAAACGAAGAGTGTTTGCTAAAGATGGAGTCACTCGAATTCGTGAAGTGCATCTGCGAACATCTGCGGCGTGTGGGTCTTCTTCGTTTCTTCGATTCTTCGTGTCAATCTGGATTTGTGGTCCAGTAAATACCACAAATGGGCGTTAGACCCGCGTGACAGCCGCTCGCGCAGGATGACGTGGCCTGGTTTGCCGAGTTTCAATCGCGACTCGCGCGAAATCAGGCGCGCTGCATCGCCAGCAGCATGTATTGTTTCTCCCGCGCGAAAACGTCCGGACAGATCATGTCGAGGTTTTCGTCGATCGTTTTGTCGAGTTGCGGCAGCATTCCGCCGAGAAGGTGGTGCAGCCCGGGTTGCTTCCGCTGCAGCTTCAACAGGCCATAGGCTATTAAGGGCTTGCCAAACCGTGCCGCCCACATGTGAATATATCGCAGGGTTGGGAGCACATGCGGTGTAATATCGCGCTGATGAACGACCCGCCAGCCTTCATCCTGCAGGAGTTTGAGGAAATCCGGCCAGGCCGGCAGCCGACGTGACGGGTTGCCGGCGGCGCGGTTGAAGTAGTCGCATGCCACCCAGGTTCCACCGGGCTTGAGAATCTGCTTCATCAACGGCAACGCACGGGGGAGGCGAAGGTATTGCAGCGATTCGGATGTGAACACCGTGGCGTATTTTTCGCGATGAGTTTCGGCGTCCATGTCTTCAAACTTCGAGCAAAACGCCGGGATGCCGGGAAACATCTTCTCCACGTGTGCGATCTGCCCGCGAGCAGGGCTTACGGCGACGGGCAAAAAGCCGGCGGCAATCAGCATCCGCAGCAGTCCACCCATGCCGCAGCCCACATCGAGCACGGGCGCCGATCGATCGGCGTTAGCCAGTTCCAGCAGCAGTTCCCCGTAACGATTCTGCGCGGCCACGATTTCGTTGAGGGAGATGTCTCCCGGTTGCCGATCGGGGTTATCAAAATAGCCGTAGTGCAGAAAGTCGCCGGGCAGCACCTTGGCATAAAGCTGGAGTTGGGCGTCGTCGAGGCGATCGCGCGACGGCGCGCGGCGAAACTGCAGAGACGCGGCGGTCCAGAGCGCGGCGGGGTTGATCGCGCGCTTGAGGACGGGTTTGAGGAACATCGACAGTTTTGGTTTTGGCAAGCCGATCAAGATAGCCGATTGCAATTCGCCAGGAAACCGCGCGGGCCAAAATTACCGACCCGCGCCCGGCACGGCGCCATCGCCGCCGGGGGGTCGCGTGCGGTGACGTTCGCGTCGCGAGGGCTCGGATTGCGTGCCATCGGGGGGCGCGGCCGTTGGGGGTTGGCCTGGTCCGGTGGCGCCGCCGCCGGGGTTGCCGCCTTGCCCGCCGCCTTCGCGATTGCGGCGTGGGCGATCCCCATTTGCCGGCCCACTGCTTCCATTTGCCGGAGTGGCGCCGGCGCGGTCGAATGAGCCGCTGGGGCGCGTGGCCGGTTCGATCTTGATGCCGGCGCGGTCGAGCAATTGCTGGCCTTGTCCGCGTTCGAGGATCAGGACATCTTCGCCGCCGCTTAAGCCCTTCATCACCTGCGCGTGGGTATCGCTGGCCATGCCGAGAGTGACTTCGCAGGGTTTGTGATCGTCGCCGTCGCGCGTAAAGACGAATGAGCGGTTCCCGACGGAGTAAATGCTGCCCAGCGGCACGGCCAGCACCTGCTCGGCGCGGTTGATGAGCACCTCGGCCATCGCGCCCATGCCCGGTTTCAGGTTGGGCGGCGTGCGGTCGAGCACGAGATCGACCGGGAATTCTTTGGCGTCAGGGTTCCACCAACGCCCGCCGCTGTCGGCGAGAATGCTGATCTTGCTGAGCGTGGCCGGCACCGGCTCGGGCAGGCCGACGATGCGCACGATGGCGCGCTGGCCTTCGCGCAGCCGCGGCACCTGCATCTCCTGCGCCCGGAGCACGGCCTTCATGCTGTTGGTATCGGGGAGGCGCAAAAGCGTCTGGCGCTCGCGGACCTGGGCACCCTCCTGGATGAGGTTCTGCGCGTTGCGGTCGTTGCTGGTGGCGTAGACCACCATGCCGTCGGTCGGCGCTTCGATCGAGCACGAATCGAGTTGCACCGCCAGCCGTTCCATGCGCCGTCGGATGATGGAGAGGTTGGTTTCTTTGGCGCCCACGTCGGCGACGCGCTGCGACATCTGGCTGGCGTTTTCGCGCTTCACGCGTTGCAGCTTCTGCTCGGCCTGAGACAGCGCGTTGCGCTTGGCGGCGAGGTCGGACGCATGGGTGTAATCGGTCACCCGGCGCAGCGCGGTTTCGGCCTTATCACGCGTGTTTTCGGCTTTGGTCACTTCCAGTTCCGATTTTTTCACGTCGGCGGCGGTGACGAATCCCTTCGCGAAAAGATTTCGCGTCTGCGCCAAGTCTTCGCGGCGGTTTTTCAGTTCGATTTCGGCCATCGCCAGATCAGTCCGCGTGTTGGCCAACTGCTGCGGGTAAGCGGCCTCTTCGTAATCTTTCAAATCGAGCTTCGCCAGCGTGAGCGCCACCTCGGCGGCCTCGAGGTCGGCCGAATTTTTGCTTTCCTGAATGTCTTTGAGTTCGCGGGCGTTGGTGACGTCGGCTTCGGCTTTTTGAATTTCGATCGTGGTGTCTTCGATCTTCTGGCGGATGGTGGACGAATCGAGTGTCACCAGCGTATCACCCTTCTTCACCGTCGCGCCTTCTTTTACGATCGTTTGAATGGTGGTTTGGCCCTCCACGTCGCTGGCGATTTCGATGTTGTTGATCGCCTGCAGTTCGCCGTCTTTAACGAATTTCACTTCGATGTCCATCGGTGCCACGCGGTAATATTGCACCGCGCCCCCGCCGGTTGACGAGCCGCGACCGCGGGCGATCAGCGCCCAGACGATAGCGACTACAACAACGATGCCCGCGCCCACCGCCCAGGGAATCAGGCGGCGCTGCGAACGACTGGAATTTGCCGACAAAACAAGTTGCGTCATAATGGGTTCCCCTATTCTATCCAGTTCGATCCGGAATGTTGCGTGGATCGGCCGGTGGCGCGTAAGTTTCGACGCGCGCTGGCGTTTTCGGCTTGAAAACAGGGCCTTTCATGATCGTGCCGAGCGTGCCGGCGGCCGGGTCGACGCGCAGCGTGCCGGTGTCTCGAAGCAGCCGCAGGATCTGGATTTGCAGATCGGCTTGGGCGCGATCAAAGCTGTTCTGGGCGTTCAGCAGGGCGTTTTGCGCTTCTGTCACGTCGCGTGCCTGCGCTTTTCCCTGAATCAACAATTCGTTGGAATAATCCAGTCGCCGCTGCGCTAATTCGATGCTGCGGCGCTGAATGTCGAGCGTAAATAGCGCCGATTCGACCGACCGGGCGGCGGTACGCACGTCGGCGGCGATGTTGTCGCGCGTGGAGATGAGATTTCGCTGCGATCGCTCAAAATCAATCAACGCGGCGCGATAGTTATTGCGCTCACGAAGGCGATCCAGCGGCCAATCGAGCGTCGCGCCGGCGGAATAGGTGGCGGCCCGGCTGTCGAGTTTCGCGCCGGGGGTGTCGGCACGGTTGGCGATGCGCCCTTGCGCGGTCAGGTTCAGGTCGGGCAATAAGCCGTTCTGCGCATTGGCAATCCCGCGGCGGGCGTCTTCAATCTGATCGCGCGCCGTTTGCAGCAGCAGGCGATGTTTTTCGGCGATGGCGATGAAGTCGATGTTCTGCAGGTCTGGAATCGGCACCTGCAGCGCGATCCCGACGATTTCCAGGCGTTCGTCCACCGGCATGCCGATTAGAATTTTGAAATCATCAAGCTGGTTTTGATAGTCCTGCTGCGACGTGATGAGCTGGTTCTGCGCATCAAGCCGCTGCTGACGCGCCTGTTGCACCTGCAAAAAATTCTGCCGGCCGGCGGCATAGAGGTCTTCCAGCCTCGCCACCAGGTTTACGCCGTTCACGTAACGCACCAGGCTGTTGCCAATGCGGCTCTGTGAGTTGACGAGCGAGAAATAGGCCGACGCTATATCCACTACAAAGCTGCGCCGAAACTCTTCGAACGTGCGCACCTGATAGACCATGCTGCGTTCGGAATCGATGAGCGATTCGAGGTTCACCATCCCGGCCCCGCGCAGCAGCGGAACGCTTCCGCGCAGCACGATCGAGGCGTCTTCGGAAGATTGACTGTTGTCGTTGATCGCCTGCACGAAGCGCACAAGACCCTCGGCCACAATCTCGCCGCCGTAGGGAAGCTGTTGGCGCACGCCGACGGATTGCGTGGCGTTGAGGGCCGAGCGGTAGTCGGCATCAAGCTGCCCGCCGGCGTAATCGATGGTGCTCTGGGCGAAGGGCCGTGGGGTGAACAGGTGGCGTTCGAAGGTGACGTCCAGGGCCGCCAGATAAAGATCTTCCGTGCGGGCGCGATAGTTTCGGCTGTTGTTGATCGCGTATCGCAGGGCGTCGAAGAGTTCGAACGTTTGAATGACCTGTGCGTCGTCCAGCGAGGGGCCCAGGCGGTAACGGCTGAGCGATTGCTGCAACGCGGTGTCGGCGCCAAGTTCATCGGAGTTAAGCAATTGCTGGTCGGGTGAAAACAGCATTTCCGGCCCGAGCATTCCCCCGGCTTGCAGGCCGCGCGCCATCGGCTCGAGCGCCGGGATGTTGGGCGGCGGGAGCGGGGTCGCCGGGAGTTTATCAAACGCGGCGCGGGATGGTTTGGAAGTGGGCGACGTTTCCAGCCGGGTTTCCGGCTCATAGCCGAGCGTTTTCTGCGTGCGGTCTTTGAGCAAACGACCGACCTGCGCATCGGCATCGCGACGATAGCTATCGGCGGAGCAACCGGCGAGAAGGGCAAGAACAACGCAATAAATGCAACGGTTCACAGAATGCCCGATTGTAACCGGTCGAGGAGCGCTTGAGAACGCGCCCCGATTTTCAGTTGCATCGCGAGCAATAAAATCGTCTGATAAATGCATTCGGTCCGAGGTGATATTGAAGTCGTTATCCACGCAAGACCTCTCCAGCGACCAAGCCATCGAACGCGCGTTGTTGCTTCCGGCCAACCCAATACCGCGGCGCGGCGGGATTCGGTGGCAAGCGACGGCGCGAACCACCGTCGTACTCCTGCTCTTGGCCCTAACGGCCGCGGCGGGATACGTGGGTGTCGTGGGGCGGAACAGACTCTTCGTGGCCACCGAAGACATTCGCATGTGGTGGGATATCCACAACGCCTTCAACCACGGGCGAAATGTGGTCCGGGCCGCCCGCACACAGGCCGGCCTCCCCGCCGACGCCAAGCCCACCGGCTTTTTTGCGCAGTTGGCGCACAGAATGACAGCCCAACCGACCGAGGAGCCCCCCCAACTCTCCTGGGCCGAATTTTGGAAGGGCTACCTATCGTTTTATGATCGCGTGGCCGAGCAGGCCAACCATCGCGATGCCGCAAACCCGCGCTACGGGCTGGATTATTCACCCGTACGGCTGCTCATCATGTCGTCGTGGATGAAGCACACCCTCGACGCTCACCCCGATGCCGCCGACTACCGCCACGAATTTGCCTGGCCGCTTCTGCACTTCAATACGGCCATGGCCGGCCTGGCCTCGATAGCGATGTTCGCCACGGTCGTCGCCTGGCGCCGCCGGTGCGATGCCGCGCGGGTGGGAACGGGTTTGTCGCCGCCGTTTCTCGCTGCCGGGCGAGCGCCTGTGTTTCAGCCGCACGATCGCGCGTGGATGGCGGCATTGTTTGCGGCGTTGATCCTTTGGCTCAACCCGGCAGTGGTGATGGACTCCCATGGGTTTGTGCAGTGGGACACGTGGATTATTCCCTTCGTTCTCGCCGCCATGGGTTTTGCCGCGATGGGCAAATGGGGGTGGGCCGGGCTGGCGCTGGGGGCTTCGATGGGCTTCAAAGGGCAGGTACTGCTTATCCTGCCTGTATTTGCGCTGTTTCCACTGTTCCGTGGAATGGTGCTCGCGACGCTAAAATTCGCCGTCGGATTCGGCTTGGCCTGGCTGGCCGTCGGGCTGCCGTGGCTCATTCCAGATTCGACCGCATGGCTGTGGTTGGGCAGCGTGGTTGCGTTGGCCGTCGCCTTCGCGGCGCAAGGTTATCCCAAGCGACTCGGGCTGACGTGGTGGCTGGCGGTCGGGGCGACGACGGCATTGATCATCGGCCCCTTCCTCAACACCGACTGGGCGATGGGCGTGCTTACCATCGCCATGCCACTGGTGGCCGCAGTGGTGGTGCTGCCGTGGTTGCTGCCCAAGCGGTCGGCGGGGTTGAGGTCGGGGGGATTGATTGTCGGGTTGATCGCTCTCGCCGCCATCGTCGCCGCGGCCTATCGGTTTGACGGGAGTTGGAACTGGTTTGTCATCAGCTACATCTATCCAAGCTATCAATATAAAGAGATGTACATGGGCGCGGTGGCCAATCTGCCGATGCTTTTGCAGGAATTCGGCTGGCGATTGGAAAGTGTGTTATGGAAGGGAACACTCGGCGACCACGCCATCGAACTGACGCTGCGCCACGCACTGATTTCGCTCCACGGCGTGACCTGCGTCGCTTGCGCCTTCGCGGCAGCCGTGCAGCAGAAACGCAAAGACCCCGCCTTGCTGATTGCATTGGCCGCGCCGTGGGTGTTGGCGTTCACGCTGCTCCCGCAAATGCACGAACGCTACTTAACCTGGGCCGCCGCCGTCGCCGGCGTGGGGTTTGCGGTATCGGGCGGCATGGGATTGCTGCACTGGGTCGTGATCAGCATTTCAACGTCGATGGTCTTCACGCAAATGCTGCGTATGCACAGCGGCGCATGGCCCCGACTTCAGCCGGTGCTGGAACAGCTCCGCCCGATCATGGCCGGCGTGCTGATTTTGACGGCGATGATTTATTTATATTCGGCGTTTGCGCGATCGAGACAACGCGTTGCCGCCGGGTGAGCATTACATCCGTCGATAGACTTCGCGCCGGTGCCCGACGTCGATCACAAGAATCAGCAGGCGATCGTCCTGAATGGTGTAGATCACGCAGTAATCGCCGATGCGGATGCGTTAGGCATTCTGGCCTTTTAGTTTTACGCCGCCGGGTGGGCGAGGATTTTGGGCGAGCGCTTCTAATCGATCGGCATTGCGCAACCGTATCTCCTTTGGCAGGCGCGCGATGATTCTGTCCGCGGCGGGCGAAACCGTGACTTGGTAAGCCATCGTTCAAACGCCCCATTTCTTTCGTGCGTCTTTGAGGGAGATCGTCTTCATCTTCCCCGCCCGATACGCCTCCTGTCCCTTGCGCGCGATTTCGGCGTCCTTTGCATCGCGCTCGATTCGCGTCAACTGGTCGTAGAGCCGGCGAGGTAAAACCACGAACTCTTTTTTGCCGATTTTGAACGTTGCCGTACTCATTCCGGCATTATAACGCCTCAACGGGCCGCGTTCGATTAAAATCAAGATTCGGTTCATACGTTCAACGTTGAGTCACCGAACTGTTGTGCCCTTTAGATTCTGTTGCACAGTCGACGCTCAACACGACATACTACGCCGTTTCCAACCTGCCGACCGGCTGGTGAGAAAGTGGGTCGCGTGTCTGAACTGGATCGTTCCAACTCTTCATCATCGCTTGCCGAAGTCGCCGTGGTGCTGCTCAGCAAGTTTCCCGCCGCCGGCAAGGTCAAGACGCGGTTGACACCTGCCATTTCTCCCGATCAGGCGGCGGGAGTGCATCGGTGCTTTCTGCTGCATATGGCGCGGCGCATAAATCGCCTGGGCGCGGCAGAACTCATCGTGTGCTTTGATCCGCCCGACGCCCGTGCCGCCATGAACGATCTGCTGGCCGATTGCGGGAAGGTTTCGCTTGAAGCGCAGGTTGGCGGCGACCTCGGTTGGCGCATTGCGCACGTCATTGCAACCGTGGGCCGCTCGCACCGCCGCGTGCTTGTGCTCGCCGTCGACAGTCCCGATGTGCCAACCGCTCATCTTTCGAATTGTGCCGCGGCAACGGCCGATACGCAGTTTGTGCTGGGATTGGCCGACGACGGCGGATACTGGTGCCTGGGCGTTCGCGCCGAGATCGATGCCGCGGCGCTGCTGCATGCCGGCATCGAGTGGTCAACCGACCGCACCGCCGAACATACACTGGCCAACGCGCGGCACCTCGGTTACAGCAATTCGGCGGGCAACTCATGGGATGACGTCGATCAGCCGCAGGATTTGCGCAAGTTGGTCGCCCGGCTCGAACAGTCGACCGATGCCGAGGATCGCGAACTGCACGGCGAACTGTGCAGGTTGCTGCCGGTCGACTTCTTGCGTCCCGCCGTGGCAAAGTAGATTATGGCGCGACAGATGACGACTGCCGACCTGAACCGCAAAGCGCCGCCGACCATTGCCACTGCCAACCCGATTGCCCCGGCCGACGCCTGGCCCACGGTCAGTGTGATCATCCCAATTTGGAACGATGCGGTGCAGCTACGCGGCATTCTTGCGTCGTTCGAGCGCATCGAGGGGATTCTTGAAATTATCGTCGGTGACGCTTCGACCGGGCCGGAGTGCCGCGAGATTGCCGAAGCCGCCGGCGCCAGGGTGGTCACATTGCCGCAGCCCAGCCGGGGAAAACAAATGAATGCCGCCGCCGCCGTGGCGTGTGGCGACGTGTTGCTTTTTCAGCACGCCGACACCGAGATTGGTCAGGAGCACATTGATTCGTTGCGGCGAACGATGGCCGATGCAACCATCGTCGGCGGGGCATATTACCGGCGCTTCAATCCGCATCACCGCACGCGCAAATGGCTGGAGCCGTTGGTGCGCCGAATCAACCGAGGCAAACGAGCGACGCTCTGGGGCGACCAATCGATGTTCGTGCGCCGCGAGAAGTTCGCCAGCCTGGGAGGCTTCGCGCCGATTCCCATGATGGAAGACATGGAATTCACCCGGCGCCTGCGCCAAAGCGGCCGGGTGGAATTGATTGATCCGCCGATGTGGTCGTCGGCCCGGCGGCACAAGGTCTACGGTTCTTGGCGCGCGTCACTGGAGATTTTCGCAGTGGTTCAACTTTTCCGGATGGGCGTGTCGCCGGAACGAATCCACCAGCACTATTACCGCCGCGGGGGCAAAGGTCGCCAAGGCCCGCCGGTTGAAGCCGAGGCGGGGCCGCGCGGGGTCTAAGGCTTCATTATGGCGATCGGTCGCTGCAGCGTCCTTTTTTTGTTCGTCTGGCCCGTGCGAAATCGGATACGACGTCGTCAGTCCGTTTGCTGGCGAGTTCCTGCAATACTCGGTCGATCTGCCGACGACCGGCACCTACGACTTTTCAATCCGCCTGGCGAACGGCCGGGCGAATTTGAAATACCATGTGGAAATCGACGGGGTGAACAAATCAGGAACGATCGCCGTTCCCATCACCAATGCTTCAACGCCGACGTACCAAACCCTCACGCCATTCAGCACCGCCCTCTCGGCGGGGAAGCATCGTGTGAAGATCGTGTGGGAAACGACACCGAGCAGCGGAACAGGCAGTCCGCCTCGGTTTAATTCGTTTTCGCTCACGCCGCTCATCACGCCGCAGGCCTCAGTTGCGACCGCGCGGACGATCACCGCGCCGGCGGCGTTCACGCAATTTGCGGTGACCTACCGCGACAATGGCGCGATCAACGTGTCAACCATCGACAGCCTGGACGTGCGCGTAAAGACCGTCGACGGCTTCAACGCGCCGGCTGAACTCGTGAGCGTGAGTGAAAGCAACGGCGCGTCCCTGGTGACGGCCGTTTACCGCGTCGCCGCCGCCGGCACCGCTTGGGATCCGGCCGACAATGACGTGTACATGATCGATCTTCAACCCGGCCAGATCGCCGACACCACGGGGCTGACCGCCACGGCGCAGACCATTGGCACGTTTCGCGTCGACATCAAACCGTTTGCGGTGCGCAGCAATTTTCCGCAACCCGGCTCCACGATGATTGTGAACGGCGGCGAAGGGAACGACGTGCTGGGCTTTAGCCGTGTCGGCGAAACCATCAGCGCGTTTTCCAGGAATGTAATCCTGGGAACCGCATCAACGACGTCCGTGACCCGACTCTTGGTGAACGCCGGCGGCGGGAATGATGTGATCACCGCTGCGCCCCTTGATATTCCTATCGCCATCGACGGCGGGGCAGGCAACGACACGATGACCGGCGGCAGCGCCGCCGACGAACTATTGGGCGGACTCGGCGCCGATCAGGCGATTAACCCGCACATCGGCCCGGACCGAGTGGACTTGGGCGACGAAACTTCAGCAACGCAAGGCGTACGTTTCAGCGGGACCGATAAGAACGATGTGATCGTCGTGCGCCGCGAGCTCCGGGCCGGCAAACCGTTCATGATCTTCCAAACCAACCGCGGGCGGTTCAGCTTCCCGGTCACCGGCTGTCGAACAGTGTTCGTCAATGGTCTGGGCGGCGACGATCTCATCTTAATGCACGCCTCGGCTGCATCAAACTGGCGAGCCCGCTTCGCCGGCGGCAGCGGCAATGACACACTTGTCGGCGGCGCGCTGAGCGATTCCCTTTTCGGCCAGAACGGCGACGACAAGCTCATCGGCCAAGCCGCCGCCGACCTGCTCGTCGGCGGCGCGGGAACGGATCGACTGATTTTCTGAATCCGCGAATTACGGTTTGCTGAATGGGGATCAAGCTCGAAAAGGGCTCAAGCCCGAATGACGAATTAACGAATGAGCAAATAGACCTGCCAGTGGGGCAGACATTCCTGTCTGCCCCACCGAATGTCCCGTCCTGACTCCGCCGTTTGGTTTCCGCGCGACCTCACTCACGCCTGCGCTTCGGTCATCGGCGCACAGGTACACATCAGATTCCGATCGCCATAGGGGTTGTCGACCCGGCCCACATGCGGCCAGAACTTGTGATCGTGCAGCCACTTCGCCGGATACGCCGCCCGCTCGCGCGAATATTTGTGCGACCAGTTGTCGGCGGTGACAACACCGGCGGTGTGCGGGGCGTGCTTCAGCGGGTTGTCGGCGCGGTCGAGCTTTCCTTCTTCGATCTCGCGAATTTCCTGGCGGACGCTGATCAGCGCTTCGCACAGGCGATCGAGCTCGTCTTTGGCTTCGCTTTCGGTCGGCTCGATCATCAGCGTGCCGCTCACTGGCCAACTCATCGTGGGGGCGTGGAAGCCATAATCCATCAGCCGCTTGGCGATATCTTCTACGGTTACGCCGGCCGATTGCTGGAACGCGCGGCAATCGAGAATGAACTCGTGCGCCACGCGGCCGTTGGTGCCGGAGTAAACCAGCGGGTAATGATTTTTTAACCGGTTGGCCATGTAGTTGGCGTTGAGAATCGCAACCTGCGTCGCGCGCGTCAGCCCGGCGCTTCCCATGAGTGCGATGTAGACCCAGGAGATGGGAAGGATCGACGGGCTGCCGTAAGGAGCAGCGGAGACGACGATTGGTTGTGCGTTGTTGGTTGTTAGTTGTGGGTTGGTAGATGAATCGCGCCCCAACCCACGACCTACAACCCTCAACCCACCGTCGGCGGCCGGCAAGAACGGGATCAACTGCTTCGCAACGCAAATCGGCCCCATGCCCGGCCCGCCGCCGCCGTGGGGGATGCAGAAGGTTTTGTGGAGGTTGAGATGGCACACATCGGCGCCAATATCGCCCGGACGGCACAGGCCGACCTGCGCGTTCATGTTTGCTCCATCCATGTAAACCTGCCCGCCGGCGGCGTGGATAATTTTGCAGATTTGCTTGATGCCTTCTTCGAACACGCCGTGCGTGCTGGGGTAGGTGACCATCAGCGCACCGAGGTTGGTCTTGTTCGCGTCAGCCTTGGCTTTGAGATCGGTCAGATCGACGTTGCCCAGATCATCGCACGCAACGGCGACGACCTTGAAGCCGGCGATGACGGCGCTGGCGGGGTTGGTGCCGTGGGCGCTGGTGGGGATGAGGCAGATATCGCGATAGATCTCGCCGCGTGATTCGTGATACGCCTTGATCGCCAGCAGCCCCGCATACTCGCCTTGGCTGCCGGCGTTGGGCTGCAACGAGCACGCGGCGAAGCCGGTGATTTCGCAAAGCCACTTCTCAAGCTGCTTGAACAGAATCTGGTAGCCCTTGGTTTGATCATCCGGCGCAAACGGATGCATCGCGCCAAACTCCGGCCAGGTGACCGGCAGCATTTCGCTGGTGCCATTGAGTTTCATGGTGCACGACCCCAGCGGAATCATGCTCTGACACAGCGAAAGATCGCGGCCCATGAGTTTGAAGATGTAGCGGAGCAGTTCATGTTCGCTGTGATATTTATTGAAGACAGGATGCGCGAGGAACGCGCTGTTTCTTTCAAATACCGGCGGAATGGACAGGTGCGCTTTGCCGACCAGTTCGTCGAGGTCGACGCGCTCGGTTACGCCGAACACGTCGAGCAGATCATTAATCAAGGCGTAATCGGTTGTTTCATCGAGCGAAATACCGACGGTGCCGTCGCCAAAGTCGCGCAGGTTGATCTGTTTTTTCTGCGCGGCATCAATGATCTCCCGGCTCGAACGGGTCTTCGGTCGAACCTTGAGCGTGTCAAAAACCAGATCATGGTCGTTGATCTCGTCACCGTTGTTGCGGAGTGCAAGTCGCAGCGTTTGCGTGAACGCGCGCACGCGCTGCGCGATGCGCGTCAACCCGTGCGGCCCGTGATAGGTCGCGTACATGCCGGCCATGATCGCCAGCAGCACCTGGGCGGTGCAGATGTTACTTGTCGCGCGGTCGCGGCGGATGTGCTGTTCGCGGGTTTGCAGCGTCAACCGGTATGCGGGGTTGCCTTGCGCGTCTTTCGAAACGCCGATCAGCCGGCCGGGCAGCTTGCGGGCGTAGTCGGTCTTGGTGGCCATGAACCCGGCATGCGGGCCGCCGAAGCCCATGGGCACGCCGAACCGCTGTGTGTTGCCGACGGCGATATCCGCCCCCCACTCGCCCGGCGCAGTGATAAGGGTGAGCGCGAGCAGATCGGTCGCCACGACGACGATGGCGCCGGCTTTGTGCGCCGCTTCCGTGAGCGATTTGTAACACTCGATGCGCCCGTCGGTCGTGGGGTATTGGAGGAGGATTCCGCTGATGTCATTTACACTGGTTTCCGGGGCGGATTGAAGTCCACCCCCCGGTCCACTCCCCGTGAAGAGTTGTTCCATTGCGCTGGTTGCGACGACCACGAGCTTCATACCGATGAACCGCGCGCGCGTTCGTAAGACTGCAATGGTCTGCGGATGACAATCTGCTGCGACGAGAAACGTTTGACGATTTCCCTCGTGAACCGACCGCGCCATAAACATCGCCTCGGCGGCGGCGGTGGCTTCGTCGAGCATGCTCGCATTGCTGAGTGGCAGCCCGGTCAGATCGGCAACCATCGTCTGAAAGTTGATGAGTGCTTCGAGCCGCCCCTGGCTGATTTCGGCCTGGTACGGCGTGTACTGCGTATACCAGCCGGGGTTTTCAAGAATGTTTCGCTGAATCACCGGCGGGGTGATGGTGCCGTAGTACCCCATGCCGAGGCACGACCGCATCACCTTATTCCGGGCGGCGGTTTTCTTCAGTTCGGCGATCAACTCATGCTCGCCGCGCGGCTCACCCAGCTTCAAAGGCCGCTTGATACGTATTGCGGCGGGCACGGTTTGTTCGACCAGATCATCAAGACTATCGCATTCGATGAATGCGAGCATGGCCTTGATTTCATCCGCGTTCGGGCCGACGTGCCGATGAACGAAGGTATCACTGGGCCGAAGAAGATTCGCCGGCGAAGTATCCTGATCGGCCGAAGGTGCCGAATTGGCCTGAGGCGCGGACGTCGTTTGCATACGCCTGAGTATAGTGGAAGTTTTTGCGGTTTTCTTGCAGCTAACGGATTACGAACTGTTAGGGCCTCAATCGTCTGCCAGAATGTCGTCGAAAGACAAGTCCCATTCATCCTCAATGAACTTCAGGGTTTTGGTTTGGCCGTCGAGAGATGCCCGAACACGCTGAGGGGCGAACAGCTTTGATCGCCTTTTGAAAATTGCGGATTCGCGCGGGACCGATTTAATCCAGTCGATTTTCACAACATGCTCACATTTCGACGCGTCATTTGCGTTGCTTGCCATGTTTGCCGCCAGCTTCAATGTAAGAAGCTTTTTCGTTCCAAATGAGAATTGGGTGATGGGAACGGCTTCCGATTCCACGATTCCCACTCCAACGTACCCCTTGCCCTTCAGGTACGCCGCAATGCAATCACCCTGGTTAAGTTGCCTTAGTTGCCGGCTGTATTTCTCATGTTGCCCTGCTGCCATGAAACCATACTTGCGGCAGTCATCCCAATTCCGCACTTCGCCTTCACCTACATTGAGGTAATGTATTTGTCTTGAGTAGTCGAAGCCGCCGAGCTTCTGATACATGGAGTACTGTGGACGAAACTTTGATGCGAAGTGACCGGATGTTTCGTTCGCAAGGTTTCGACCCAACTTCCAAAGGAATGCGGTCTCGATGAGGTGTGCTTCGTCACTGGTCAGATTCGCCGCAACGATGCGAATGACTGGTTCGAGCCCCGCCTTCTTTATCTGCGCAATCCGTGATGCCTTCGCGGAATCGCCAGTAGACTTAAGGTGCGCGTGGCTGCGGGAACCTCGCCCCTTCCCGTAATAAAACTCCTCAAAGTTTCGGGGATCGATGTACACGTAAACGTAGGAATCAGCGTCGAGTTTCGAGGCCATTTTCTTCCTCGGAGCCCTAGTGCCCGGCTTTGGCTTCGTAGTCGTTTGCCGCCAGCAACTTGCCGCCAGTGGTGGGGCTGGTGGCATTTACTTTGATCATCCACCCCTCTTTGTAAGGGTCGCGGTTGATGGCGGCGGGGTCGGTGTTGAGGGAATCGTTGACGGCCGTCACTTCGCCGTCGACGCCGCTGTAAAGGTCGCTGGTGGCCTTGACCGACTCAATTTCCCCAAACCGTCCGCCGGCGGTGAGTTTTGTGCCGATCTTGGGGAGCGACACGTAGGTGATATCGGTCAACGCATCGACGGCGAGTTGGCTGATGCCGATGACGACGCTGTCGCCTTCGACTTTGTGCCATTCGTGGGTTTCAAGATACGTGCGGTCGGTTGGGATTGACATGTCTAGTAACACGGGTTTTCAACCCGTGATCCTGAAATTTAAGAATGGGTTGGAAACCCATGTTACTTTAGGCGCGTTTGTAGAACGGCAACTTTACGATCTTCGCCGGATTGATCGTTCCCTTCAAATCGGCGCCGAGCGCCGTGCCCTCTGCCGCGTGGGGAGCATCGACGTACGCCATCGCGATGCTTTTGCCCAGCGTCGGCGAGAGCGTTCCGCTGGTGACTTCGCCGATCACCTTGCCATCGAGCATCACCGGCGTGCCCTGGCGGGCGATGCGTTTGCCCTCCAGCTCCAGGCCGACAAGTTTGCGCGCCGGGCCTTTTGAAGCGATGTCGCGCAAGGCGGCGGCGCCGATGAAATCTTTGGTTAAATCGATCGCGAAGTTGAGACCGGTTGATAGCGCGTCGATGTGCTCGCCTAGTTCGTGTCCGTAAAGCGGCATTCCGGCTTCGAGCCGCAGCGTGTCGCGCGCGCCTAGCCCTGCGGGGCGGATGGTGGCGTTTTCCTTTTCCAGCCCGCCGGCAAGAAGCTTCATTGCCATCGCGGCCATCTTCGCGCCCAGGATCAGTTCCACGCCGTCTTCGCCGGTGTAGCCGCTGCGGTAGACGCCGAACTTCACCAGCATGTAGCTGTCGTTGTAAAAGTGATAGCGCTTCAGGTTTTTCAAATCTCCCGGCAGGATGTCGGCCAGGCGATCGATCACCTTCGGGCCTTGCAGCGCGATCATGGCGGTGGCTTCGGTTTGATCGTTGAAATCAAAATCGAACCCGTGGCTGGTGCGAACGTCGCGGAAGTGCTTGAGCAGCTTCTCGCGGTTGCTGGCGTTGCAGACCATCATCCAGTCTTTGGTGTCGCGGCTGACGATCACGTCATCCAGCACGCCGCCGGCATCGTTGCACACCAGGGAATAACGCGACACCCCGGGCTTCTGGTCGACAATCTTCCGCGTGATGATCTTATCAAGAAACTTCAGTGCATCAGGCCCGCTGAAGCGCACGCGGCCCATGTGGCTCACATCAAAGATCGATCCGCTGTTGCGTGTGTGGTGGTGCTCATCGACGATCGAATTGTAAAGGATGGGCATTTCCCACCCGGCGAAATCGACCATCTTCCCGCCGGCTTTTACGTGAAAATCATAGAACGGCGTGTGTTTGAGCATGGGGCTTCTGACCGTATCCGCGGTTTGTATGAGCGTCAAGAAATCTTCGCATTCTAAGCGCCGCGAAGGCGCTAAGTCGCGTCTTCCTTCGCGACTTAGCGCCTTGGCGGTTCCGTCCTCTCCGAGTTCCATTTTAGCGCACCGCCGAATACGCTTGACGGAATGCAAGTAAAACTGCTGGATTTGCAGGCGCAATATCTTCCGATTCGTAATGAGATTCGAAAAGCGATGGACGAAGTATGCGACGCCCAGTCGCTGATCCTCGGCCCGCATGTTGAAAAATTTGAAAAGTCGCTGGCGAGTTATTGCGGAACGAAGCATGCGATCGGCGTCTCGAGCGGCACCGATGCGCTGCTGTGCGCCCTCATGGCGATCGATATTCAGCCGGGCGATGAAGTCATCTGCCCGAGCTTTACCTTCTTCGCCACCGCGGGGTCGATCGCGCGGCTTGGAGCCATTCCGGTGTTTGTCGATATCGATCCAAAGACTTTCAACATCGATCCGAATCTCATTGAGCGGAAGATCACAAAAAACACCAAAGCCATCATGCCCGTGCACCTGTTCGGCCAATGCGCGAACATGACGGCCATCAACGAAATTGCCTGCAAGCACGGCCTGCACAACATCGAAGACGCCGCCCAGGCCATCGGCGCCACGCACCACGGACAAGCGGCGTGCAGCATGGGCTTCGCGGGGTGTTTGAGTTTTTATCCGACCAAAAACCTGGGCGCATTCGGCGACGCCGGCGCGATCTGCTGTAATGATGACGCCTTGGCCGAAAAGATCCGCAAGCTGCGCGTTCATGGCAGCGGGCACACCTATTATCACGACCACATCGGCGGCATGTTCCGGCTGGCGGCCCTCCAGGCCGCGGTGCTGAGTGTGAAGCTCAAATACCTACCCGCCTGGCACGAAGCGCGCCGGCGGAACGCGGGCATTTACAATGAGATTCTGGCCGGTACGAAGGCCGTCACTCCATTCATTGAATCGGGTAATCAAAGCATCTACAACCAGTACGTCATCCGCGTTCCCAACCGGGATGCGGTGAAGCAGAAACTGCAGGAAGCCGGCATCGGCAGCGCGGTTTACTACCCGCTGGGGCTGCATTTGCAGAGGTGTTTCGCCCAGTATGGATACAAAGTGGGCGACCTTCCCGAAACGGAAAAGGCGTGTGCAGACGTTCTCGCGCTGCCGGTTTATCCGGAGTTGCCCGTAGAACAGGTGACACATGTTGCGAAGATGTTGCGGCAAATCGTTGGATAGCACGGCGTGCTGATCTCACTTCCTGCGTCCAATAATCGCCGATTGCCCCGGTCGATCGCCGCGGTTGAACGCTTTAACGCACTTCGACCGATATCCCCTGAGTGAGTCACCAACCCAATGAAACCCTCGCGCCCGAAAGTCAGATCCTGGAACGACTTGCCGACACCGAGCGCCGCCTGTGCGACGTCCGGGAACAACTGACCGAAAGCCAACGCCTGGCGACGATCGGCACCATCGCTGCGGTGATTGCACATGAGTTTAATAACCTCCTCACGCCCATCGTCAGCTATTGCCAGATTGCGCTGCAGGGGATCGACAAGGGCGCCCCGGATATCGAACTGATCCGCAAAGCGCTGAGCAAGTCGTTCCAATCCAGCAGCAAGGCCGGGCGAATCTGCGCTTCGATGCTCGCGCTGGCGCGCGGCGAAAGCACCGATACGACCGTATCGGTTCAACAACTGGTCGACGAAACTCTGCTGGTGCTGGCGCGCGATCCGCAGAAAGACGGCATCGCGCTGCGCGTGCAGATCCAACCTGGTCTGCAAGTAGTCGGTGACGCGGTGCAACTCTCGCAGGTGCTGCTCAACCTGCTCATCAACGCGCGGCAGGCCATGCTGGGCAGAGGCGGGTCGCTCACGATCAAAGCATCGGCGGTGGAAGGCGATATGGAAGCCAGCGGGTTGGTGAAAATCCAAGTCATCGACACCGGGCCAGGAATTTCCGAGAAACACCTGCCGCGGATTTTCGAGCCGTTCTTCACCACCAAAGGCACCGTCAAAAAAGGCGAAACCAAGGGCACCGGGCTTGGGTTGGCGATCTGTAAAGAGATCGTGGAACACCACGGCGGGCGCATCGAGGTGACATCGCAAGTGGGGACAGGAACTACCTTTAGCGTGACCGTGCCGGCCGCCCCCGCCGCAGCCTCCAAGGCGTAGACGGCTCATCCCACTTGCTGATCCAACCCTCCGAAATCAGCGTTATAAATTTTCTCACTTGACAACGGTTTTTCGCTTGACCTAGGCAATAAGTTCGCTTGCATCGCGACCCCCGGGTGCTACCGTTTGTGCACCTTGAAAGGGGTTCATGCTATGAATTTTAATGTTGTTTCGTCGGTGCGGCGCGGATCGAACAGTAATGCGATCGAGCCATTGGAGCCGCGCTCGCTACTCACGGCCATGCCGTCGCTGGTCGAAGTTCCCATCAGCGCCTTGGCGCTTGCGGCCGATCCGCAACTGGCCAACTTCCGATCGTTCGATGTGGTGATGACCCTCTCTGCCGGCGACAGATTTGTCTCGGCGGGGCTGGATGTCGCCCTAACCGCCGGTCAGTTCTACCGGAACGGCGTCACGTTCACGCCGGCGACGGCGGAGTGGTCGACCCACCCTAACCGGCGATTCGCCACGTTCATTTCCGTCAACGACTTTGACGCGCCCAGCGCCGCGTTGCCGTGGGTGGAGAACGCGCTGCCGATCCTTTCTGCCACGCGGCTTCAGGCGGCGTGGGTGAAGTTCGGGGGCACGCCCGCCGGGGCAACCAACTTCACCATCGCCCGCATCACCGTGAGCAGTAATGCCGTCGGCACGCTGATCGGCGAAACATTCGGCACGGATAATCTTTTTGTCAGCACGCCCATTGTTGACAGCATTCTGCCGAGCGCACGGCCACTGGGGTGGGTGCGCGGGCAGGTGCGTCTGCAGGGCACGTCGCAATTGCTCAACGGCGCCATCGTTTATGATGACATCGATGGCGACGCGCAGCGCGATGCCGACGAGCCCTTCGCGCCCATGAGCAACGGCAAATATGCGCTGCTGCTCGCCCCCGGCACGCACCACGTGCGCGCCGAGGTGGCGGATCAATATACTGTGATCACACCCTCCGGCGGGCAGCACGTGATTACCATCGCCGACGATCAGGTCATCAGCGGGCTTGATTTCATCGCGCAGGAACAATCCAACGGCATCGTAAGCGGACAGGTCAGGTCGTTCGATCCACTGGACGCCGCCGCCTCCGTGCCGTCGCCGGGCGTGGTGGTATTTATCGACGTGAACATCAACGGCATCCTCGACGCCGCCGAGCCCACCGCCACCACCACTGCCGACGGCACGTATGCCATCGGCAACCTGGCCGCTGGCACTCTGGTGGTGCGGGAGATCGTGCCAACCGGTTTCGCCCCCGTCGATGACGATCCGACGCGCGTGGTCACGCTCGGGCAGAACCAGAGCATCGGCGGGATTGACTTCGTCCACTTCCAGAACTCCACCGGCGCGGCGCGCGGGGTGGTGCGGCGCGATCCCGGCTCGCCCGGCGGCGCGACGCCGCTGGCCGGGTGGACCGTTTTTCTCGACGGCAACTTCAACGGCGCGCTCGACGCCGGCGAAGTCAGCGCTGTCACCGGCGGCAACGGCGCCTACGACCTCCGCGCGACGCCGGGGACCTACCGGCTACGCGTCGTCCTGCAACCGGACTTTACCGTTACATCGCCCGACGGCGGCAGCTACGCGCTGGCGATTGCCGGCGGCTTCGCCAGCGGGCCGTTTGGCTTTTCGATCCAGCCCGTGGTGACGCTGGGCCGCCTGTCGGGAACAGTGAGCCGGCCGGTGGCAGAAGTGTTGGCGGGCGCGCCGGTCGGGCTAGCCGGCTGGACCGCATTCATTGACGCCGACCGCGACGGAACGCTCGACACCGGCGAACCACGCACCACCACCAACGCCGCCGGCGCATATGCGTTCAGCAACCTCCCCGCCGGACAGTACAGCCTGCGCGTGAACAAGCCGGCCGGTTGGCGCGTCGTGAGCAATACGCCCACGGCCCAAAGCATCGATCTGGCAGCCGGACAGCAGCTCGGCTCGCGCGACTTCCTCTACACCAACCGCATCATGATCGCCGGTGTGGTGTTCGAGGATAAAAACGCCAACGGTGTGAAAGACGCCGGCGAGAACGGCGTGCGCGGCCGTCGCGTGTGGGTCGATCTCAACAACGACGGCCTTATCTCCGCCGGCGAGCCCGGTGGCTATGTGGGGCAGAAAGGCCTGTGGGGCTTCGAGCAACTTTTGGCCGGCACGTACACGGTGCGCGTCGAAGAAATCACCGGGTGGCGCAACACCGGCACCGGCGCGTTTACCGTCACCCTTGCCGCCGGCAAGGTGAAAGTCGGCGTGCCGTTCGGCCAGCAAAAGATTGTGCCGGTCGCCGGCAGCGCGCTCCCCACGCCGCGAAACATTGGCATTCTGCGTCCGCAGGATGACCTTTCCAGCGTGTGGGCGCGATTGGCCTGAAGTCCGCCGCACGGCGAACATCAAAGGTCATTCGGTCTATTCAATCTTTGGTCCAATCAATCTCCGGAGTCAGCGCTGCGGCTTGACCCGTTCGCGACGATTCCCGCGCCGCATCGAGCAATGCCATGGTCGGCAACACGCTGTCGATCGTCACCGCCGGCGGGGTTTGTGTGCGGCAGGCTTGCGTGAAGCGTTGCCAGATGTCGATTTCACTTAATCCCGCCGGAGCGAGCGGAATCGGCTGCTTAGTTGTAAGCGCGCGCGCCGGCGTGAACATCAGCCGGGCCCATTCGGCGGTATCAAACCCCGGCGAGAACGGCGATTCCGCCGAGCCGGTCGAGCCGTCGATGTGCCAGCGTGGCAGCGTGGCGGTGGTGGTCGTGTTGATCTCAACCATACCGACCGCGCCGCTGTCGAAGTTGATGCAGACGCGCGCGAAGTCGTCGCAATCGTTCGTCCACACGTTGCCGCGGAGTTGCGCGAATACGCTTTGTGGTTTGGCCGGCAGCATTAGGCGCCAGAGTTGGTCGATAAAGTGCGACCCCCAGTCGTACAGCCCGCCGCCGCCGAAGCCGGCTTCGTTGCGCCAGCCGGGCCGGTATTCCTTGGCCGCCGGGCCGATGCAACTGGCCCATTGACCGAGGCGGCTCTCGACGTTGATTACCTTTCCAAACGTTCCAGCCTGCACCGCGCGTTGCACGGTGAGATAGTCAATATCCCACCGCCGATTTTGAAACACGCTGAGCACGACGGCTTGCCGCTTCGCCGCGGTGGCAAGCTGTCGGGCCTGCTCCAGATCAAGCGTGACAGGCTTATCAACCATCACATGTTTTCCGGCATGCAACGCAGCGCCGGCATGCTCGAAGTGCATGCTGGTCGGCGTTGTGATCAACACCGCATCGATGTCTTTTCGTGCCAACAGCGCCTCGTGCGATTCAACGGTTGCAAGCCCACGCGATTCGGCGATTGCGCGGCGCGCCGGCGTGGGGTCGGCGACGGCCACGGGTATGGCGACGCCGCAAGCGGCGAGCCATCGCGCGTGCTCAGCCCCGATTCTGCCAAAGCCGATGATGCCGATGCGAAGCTGCTCCATGGATGCAAAGTTTAGCCGCAATTGGCTTGCGTACAGCGTTATCGGGAGTAGGCTTGCCATTTCACAACAGAATCAACAGCGGAGACTCCTACGCATGCGCGTTCACAAACTCATGAGCGAAACCATCGAAACGTCATCCCGCGTGCAGATGGTGGATATCACCCAGCGCATCCAGAAACTGATGCTCGCCAACCGGGTGGAAAGCGGCTTGGCGGTCGTCGTCGTGCCCCACACCACCGCCGGCATCACGCTGCAGGAAAACGCCGACCCCAACACGCAGCACGACCTGCTAAAAAAACTTGAATCACTCGTGCCACAGATGGAAAGCTTTTACCAGCACGACGAAGGCAACAGCGATGCACACGTGAAATCGGCGCTGGTGGGCAACAGCGTCACCCTCCCCATTGCCGCCGGCCGGCTGGTGCTGGGCAAATGGCAGGCCGTCTACTTCTGCGAATTCGACGGCCCGCGTGAAAGGCGGGTGCAGGTGAAGTTTATCGATGAAGGCACAGAACTCGATTGAGCGTCGGGCGATCGGGCGTCGAGCGCCCCCGACGATTGTGCCGCGTGGCACAATTCGCTCCCCGCTATCGGCTGTCCCACTACCGCAACCATTCCAACACGACCTCAACCCGCTTGGCATCCAGCACGCCGGCGGCGATCAGCACAGCGCAATCCAACTTCAAGTAGTCCGAAACGGGGATGCCCTCAATCGTGCGGCCGCGAAACTGCAAGTACATTTTCCGCGCCTCGGCGTCCTTCGATTGTGCGAGCAGCGCGTGCGCCAAATTGATTTGCAGCAACTCGTCGTCGGACCGCAGCCTCAGCCCGCGGCGGGCGCGACCGCGGTGCCGCTGGGCAAGACCTGGCGAATCACGGCGACAATGGTGGAGCACCCCGTCGGCGTCTCGTTGCCCATGAGCATTTTTCCTGTCGATCAGGTTTTGCACGCGGTTCTCGCGCCACCGAAAGGAACCTGAATTGTCCGAACAGCTTAACTGATAGGAATTTTGATTCCGTGAGGGCGTGCTGGAGTGACCCGGGGAAGAGGGGTTTTCGCTTCCATACCGTCACGCGGCGATATTCGGTTATTATTCCGCACGCTGACCCTTCAAACCAACACATCCTCCGTCGCACGAACGGCCATGCCAAGCTGGCGACGTTGCGTGCTTGCGGCACTTCTCATCGTCGGCGTTCTCGTCATGGCGACGCTGGGGATCCAGGACGTCAAGCTGTTTCGCGCGAGCGTCGTCGCGGGCGTCGTGCTGGTTCTGTGGCTGACCGAGGTCATCCCGCTTTTCGCGACGACGTTCGTGCTTTGGGTTGCGATCGTGCTCGCGCTGGGCCCGTTGGACGGAGCGGCATTCGGTCTGACGCCCGTGCTCTCCGTCGCGGCCAGCCCGCTGCTGGCGCTGTTCCTCGGCGGGTTTGTGCTGTCGGTTGCGGGCGCGAAGTACGGCATCGACACTTACATCGCAGCGTGGCTCTTCCGGGCCTCGCGAGGCAATCGACGGGTTCTCCTGGCGGCGGTCATGCTCGGGACGGCGGTGTTGTCGATGTGGATGTCCAACATCGCTGCCGCCGCGATGATGGTCGCGACGCTCAAGTCCCTGCTCGACCGTGAAACCCATCCCGAAACACCGGCCTTCCGAACGGCGCTGCTGCTCGGCATCGCGTTCGCCGCCAACTTCGGCGGGATGGGTACGCCCATCGGCACCGGGCCCAATCTGATCGCCATCGACGCACTCTCGACGAGTCACCCGATCAACTTCGTGCGATGGATGATGTTCGGCGTGCCGGTCGCGCTGGTGATGGTTTCGCTCGCGTACGCGCTACTCATCGCCGTTCACCGCGTGAAGGGAAGGCTGAATTCCGGGCCCGTCGCAACGGCAACACTCAACACGCGGGGCTGGACAGTCGTCGTGATCTTCTTCCTCGCCGTAGCCGGGTGGCTGTTGGAACCGGTTCACGGGATGCCTGCGGCGGTGGTCGCGCTGGGCGCGACGGCGCTGCTGTTCGGCTCGGGTTTGCTCGACAAGTCCGACCTGGCCCGCGTCGAATGGAACACCCTGCTGGTCGTCGCCGGCGGGCTGAGTTTCGGACGACTCGTGGAAGCATCCGGATTGGCCGGCACGGTGGCCGCGGCCGTCGATTGGCAGTCGCTTCATCCGACGATCATGCTGTTCGCATTGGTGACGATGTGCGCGACCCTTTCCGCGCTCGCCAGCAATACTGCCGCCGCCGCGATGGTCATCCCGATGGCGATGTTGATCGTCCCGAGCCCATCCGTTGCGGTTTTGATCGCGCTGGGCGCTTCAATGGGCGCGCCGTTCGTGTTCAGCACGCCGCCCAACACCCTCGCCTACGGCCAGGGCGGCTTCGGCGCCCACCACCTGTTCATTCCAGGCATCTTCCTCATGGTGGTCGGATGCGGCCTTTTGACCCTGCTCGGGCCATTGCTCATGCGAATGGTGGGCATTCCGTAAAACAGTCTTCGACGTGGGACATCCGTCGCGACTACGAAGCGGCCTGCCGTGCGACCTCAACGGAACAGGGCGCCCGCATCGCCACCCCCGCCGAAACCGAGCCGAGTAGGAACCGCTCAAGGCCGCTATGCCCTTTGGCCCCCACGAAGATGCAGTCAGCCTTCCACCGTTCCGCAACGTCCACCAAGACCCGCTTCGGGTCGCCCTCCTCGACGTGTGAGGTCGCAATCAGGCCCGCGGATTGGAGTTGCTCGCTCACCGCCGCCACCGCCCGGTCTGCCCAAGTCCGGCCATCTTCCTCGGCATCGCCCACCCACGCCCACGGCGACGACCCCGGGTCGGCCAGTACCGCCCAAAACTTCGCATCCATCACCGCGACGATTTTCACCTCGGTCTCCGCCGGCCACGCGCGGCTCGCCACGGCTTTGATCGCCAGTGCCGAGTGGGTCGAACCGTCCACGCCCAGGATGATCCGGACGGGCGCGAAGCCGCGAGAGCCGGAAGTAATTCTGTCGTTGCGGCGGGAGACGCGCACCGAGCAGGTAGCATGCCTCATGACCTTTTGCGACACGCTTCCCATCACGAGGCCGCCGAGGGCGGACCTGCCCTGCGAGCCAACGACGATCAGGTCCGCTTTGCCTTCAGCCGCCTGGATCAAAGCCAGGTAGGGCGAGCCGGCATATGCAGCCTGAGAAACCTTCCAGCCCGGGAACGCCGTCGTGACGAGCGCTGCCCCTTCCGCCGCAAGAGTTTGAGCCTCCGCGCGAGACGCAGCCGCCAACGTCGCTGCCTTCATGACGATCGGGGACTTGTTCCAACCCGATCGCTCGCTGTCCGGCTCGGAAGATGGCCGCGGCAGCGGAGGCCACACGTCCGCGACGGACACGACCAGCACTTCCGCGTCGTGCGGCAAACCGGCCCGGCCCAGCCCGCGAATCGCGTCCTTTGCCGATTCCGAACCGTCGTATGCGATCACAACTTTCATAACGTGGTTCCGTTTTCGGTGAACGTTTGCCTTTAACATCTACATCATACGGTGCGGCGTCCGGTTTACGTTGTATCACTACGGAAGAATCAGAGCTTCGTAGGGTGGATTTCAACCCACCGTCTTTGCGGGTACGAACAACCAACCGTGGGCTTAAACCCACCCTACAAGACTGAAATCAGTGGTGTGCCCTGTCCTTCCGCGTTTATAGAGTTGTGCCCAATGAAAAAGGCTCGCCTTTCTCCAGCTTCAGAATGTTCTCGGTCGTCACGCGGGCGATCTCGCTGAGCGCTTCGCGCGTGAGAAACGCCTGATGTGCGGTGATTAGCACGTTCGGGTAATTGAGCAGCAACGACAACTCGTCGTCGTGCAACACTTGGCCGGAGAGGTCTTCGAAGAAGATGCCTTCCTCTTCTTCGTAAACATCCAGCGCAACGCCACCGATGTGGCCAGACTTGAGAGCGGCGATGAGGGCACCGGTCTCGATCAGCTTGCCGCGGCTGGTGTTGATGATGAACACGCCACGCTTCGTCCGCGAGATCGTCTGCTCGTTCAGCAAGTGGAAGGTCTCCGGGAGCAGCGGGAGGTGAAGCGAGACGACGTCGCTCGCGGCCAGTAACGCGTCGAAGTCGATGTAACGAACGCCGTGGGCGGTTGCCCAATCGGGCGAGGGGAACGGGTCATAAGCAATGACCTCGGACCCGAAGCCGCGGAAAATCTGCGCCGCGATCCGGCCGATCTTGCCAGTGCCGATGATGCTGACCGTTTTGCCGTGAAGGTCGAAGCCGACCAGCCCGCCAAGGGAGAAATTCATCTCGCGCACGCGGTTGTAAGCGCGGTGGATTTTTCGGTCGAGCGTGAGCAGCAGGCCGACTGTGTGCTCGGCGACAGCGTGCGGCGAGTAGGCCGGTACCCGCACGACGGCCAAGCCGAGCGCACGGGCGGCGGGAAGGTCGACGTTGTTGTAGCCGGCGCAGCGCAGGGTGAGCAGTTTCACCCCGAGCAGCGCGAGCGCCTCAAGGCACGCGCGGTCGGCGCGGTCATTGACGAAGAGACACACGGCCCGCGCGCCTTTCGCGGCGGATGCCGTTTCTGCGCTGAGGCGGAACTCGTGAAACCGCCACGCAATGCGCTCCGCGCCGGCAGCGCGCGAGAGATACTCGCGGTCGTAGGATTTGGTGTCGAAGACGGCTGTTTCGATCATGCGTTACCTACCGGTCGCGGCTTGTGGAACCGCAACCATTTTTCAAGTTCGACCACGGTAAAAGTGAAGACGCCGATGGCGACGATGTAAATCCAGGCCTCGGCCCGCACCGGCGCGGTGTGAAAGAGCCGATTGAGGATCGGAACATAGGTGAAGCCCGCCTGCGCCAGCCAAGTTGCGGCGATGCCGGCGATCAACCAGCGGTTGGAGAAGAGGCCGACGGAGAACATCGAGCGGGTGCGGCTGCGGCAATTGAGCAGGTAGAAGGTCTGGACCATCACGATCACGTTGACGACCGCCGTGCGGGCCTCGTCTATATTTTCACCTTCTGCGCCGCGCTCCCATGCGAAGAGCCCGAACGCGCCGAAGAGGCTGATGAGCGTCACCAAGCCGGTCCGCATCAACAGTGAGCGGGTGAGCAGCGGTTTTTTCGGGTCGCGCGGCGGGCGCCTCATGATGTCGTCCTCTTTCGGCTCAAAGACCAGCGTCAGCCCCAGCAGCAGGGCGGTGACCAGGTTGAGCCAGAGCAATTGCGTGGGCAGCATGGGCAGCGTGATGCCGCCGATGATCGCGACGAGCAGGATCAGCGCGATGCCGCCGTTGGTCGGCAGGATCCACAGGATGAACTTGGTGAGGTTGTCGAAGACGCCGCGACCCTCCTCGACGGCCGCTTCGATCGTGGCGAAATTGTCGTCGGTCAGGATCATGTCGGCGGCCTCCTTCGACACGTCGGTACCGGTGATACCCATGGCAATGCCAATGTCGGCCTGCTTGAGCGCGGGCGCGTCGTTGACGCCGTCGCCGGTCATGGCGACGACGTGGCCGCGTGATTGGAGCGCTTTGACCAGTCGCAATTTCTGTTCGGGCGCGACGCGGGCGAACACGGAGGTGCGTTCAGCGGCGTCGGCGAGATCCTCATCGTTGAGGGCCTCCAGATCGCGTCCGGTCAGCCCGACGACGTCCGCGCCGATCTCCAAGCCGATCTGTGCGGCGATCGCCTTGGCAGTCAGAACGTGGTCGCCGGTGATCATTTTGACACGGATGCCGGCGGTGCGGCACTTCGCCACCGCCTCGATGACTTCAGGGCGCGGCGGATCGAGCTTGCCTTGGAGGCCGAGGAAGGTCAGCCCGCCTGCGACGTGCTCGTGTTCCAGCCCTTCGTGCGCCGACGGCATCTCCCGACGGGCGAACGCGAGGACTCGCAGGCCGCGCGCGGCCATCGCCTCGGCTTGTCGCAGGACGACTGACCCGTCCAGCGTTATCAGGGCACCGTCCTCGCCAAGTGCATGTGCGCATTTGTCGATCAGGGCCTCTACCGCGCCCTTGATGTAGATGATCTTCGGCGCGTCGCCGCTGCCGTGGAGGGTGGCCATGTATCGGTATTCGGACTCGAAGGGGATGGTCTCGATCCGGGGCAGGCGTCCGATCATCTCCCCCTCGGAGAGACCCCCCTTTTGGGCGGCGACGATCAGCGCGGCCTCGGTCGGGTCGCCCTGCACGATCGTCTGACCCTCTTCGTTAAGCACGAGCCGCGAATCGTTGCACAGCAGCCCGGCCCCGAGCGTCTCGATCAACGCCACGTTTTCGCCGACGACAACGGGCGCTTGGTCATAGCGGATCTCGCCCGCCGCCAAGTAACCGCTGCCGGTGACGTGGTAAAGCCGCCCGCCGGCGTGGATTTCCTGCACGGTCATCTGGTTCTTCGTCAGCGTGCCGGTCTTGTCCGAGCAGATGACGGTGGTGCTGCCGAGCGTCTCGACGGCGGGCAGCTTGCGGACGATCGCGCGCCTTCTGACCATGCGTCTGACGCCAATTGCCAGCGTGATGGTCACGACCGCCGGTAACCCTTCGGGAATCGCGCCGACCGCCAGCGCGATCGCCGCCATGAACATTTCCGGCCATGGCTTGCCCCGCAGGATGCCGGCGATGAAAATTACGACGGCCAGCCCGAGGATCATGTACAGCAGCAGGCGGCTGAATGCCGCAATCTTGCGCGTCAGGGGCGTCTGCAAATCGTCCGCGAGGCTCATCATCCCCGCGATGCGGCCCATCTCGGTTTTGTCGCCGGTGGCGACGACCACGCCCTCGCCCTGTCCCGACGTCACCAGCGTACCGGTGAACGCAAGATTGACGCGGTCGGCGAGGAGGGTGTCCGCGGGCAGCGGATCTGTTTGCTTTTCCGCCGGGAGCGATTCGCCGGTCAACGCCGCTTCTTCGATGTGTAAGTTGCGGCGGAGATGCAGGCGCAGGTCGGCGGGCACGCGATCGCCGGATTGCAGCAACACCGCGTCACCGGGTACGAGTTGTACCGAGGGAATCCGCGACTTCTCGCCACCACGCCGCACGGTGGCCTCGGTGACGACCATCTTCGCCAGCGCTTCAATCGCTCTCTCCGCCTTGGCCTCCTGCAAATAACCGATGACCGCATTAATAAAGGCGACGCTGAAAATGACTGACGCGTCCACCCATTTACCCATGGCCGCGGCGATCACGGTCGAGGCGAGCAGGATGTAGATAAGCGGCTGATGGAACTGTAGGAGAAACTTGAGCCACCCGGGCGTGCCGCGACCGGCGGTGACTTGGTTGGGTCCGAACTCCTTTTGTCGACGCAACACCTCGTCGGCGGCAAGTCCCGTCTCGACGGTGACTCCCAGAAGTTGGAAGACCTCGGCGGCGTGGAGATGGTGCCAAGCGATCGGCGTGGACCTGTCGACCGCGGTGATAGACGGAGGCGGGTGATCGTTTCCTGAATTGGCCTGCTCCCGAGCCATGTGCTGCGCCTTGTTGATTGCGGCGGGGTCTGATTGTGGATCGAGGGTGACCAGGGGGTGAACGATTTCTTCGGCCGCTAGAGGGTCAGGCAGCTTGGGAACCGGATCTAGCTTGCTCATTTAGGCTCTGTCTGAAAACACCCCGCGCGACGATGCGCCGCGGGTTTCGGTCGGGCGCGAGGCGAGACGACGAGGCGTATTGATACTAAATACGTCGAGACGGAGCAATGAAGCACCCGACCGAAACACGCAAGCAGCGTCCGGGCGATGTTTTCAGACAAAGCCTGGTCTTCACGATCGTAGTGTCAAGGCTGATGCACACCGGCGCACATCAACCGCAAGTGCTTTCGCACATCCGCAGTGCGGACACGGATGAACCCGCTCGCCCTGGCGTGCTGATGCTCCGTCACGCGATGGCACGCACGACTTCGACCGAGCAGTATGCCCGCGCCGCCACCGTAGCTGAGACGCTGCCGAGGAGAAGTCGGTCGATTCGGCTGTGACCCTTCGCGCCCAGGAAGATGCAGTCGACATCGTGACGCTCCGCTTCGGCTAGGAGCGTCCGCTTGGCGTCGCCGGTCAGTAGGCTGGTGGTCACGGAAAGCCCCGAACGTCGAAGCGCTTCGCCCGCCGACTTCAGGGAAGCCTCAAGCCGCGCGACCGGGTCGGGCTGCATTTTGTTACCCGGCTCGCCCTCGGGTCCGATGTCCATGCCGGCGAAGACGGCGTGGGAATCGAGCACGCCGACGACCACCGCTTGGCTGCCGGTCGGCCAGGCGCGGGCCGCCACCGCCGAAGCAGCGGTGGCCGAAACGACCGACCCGTCGATCCCGAGCAGGAGTCGCACCGGCCCCTCGACGACGCCCCCCGCCTCGGGCGCGCAGCGGGCGTTTCGCACCGAGCAGGGCGCGTATTGAAGGACTTGCTGCGAGACGCTGCCGAGCGTCAGGCGTGAGAGCGCGGACCGGCCGTGCGAGCCGACGACGATCAGGTCCGCGCCAGATTGTCCCGCCTTAGCCACCAAGGCCCAGTGGGGGCCGTCCGCTGACGACTCGGCCCGCACGGACCAGCCCGGGTACAGTTCACGAAGCCGGGTCGCGCCGGCCTCGGACACTTCCCCGGCTTCCGTAACGGCTTGCCGCGCTTGCGCCCAGGCATGCCCCCAGTACTTCTCAGCCTCGCACGCGATCGCACTTGCCGCGGGCAGGTCCACCCGCTCGGCGGCTGACGGGGGAGGCGGCGGGAACACGTCTGCCACCGCCAGCACAGTCGCCTCGGTGTCCGGCGGCAGGCCCGCACGCCGCAGATCCGCGATGGCGTCGCGTGCGCACCGGGAACCATCGTACCCGATCACAACTTTCATGGCTCACTCCGTTTCAAATGAACGCTCACGACTAGCACCCAAATCATAGGCTGCGGCGTCCGGTTTGCCGTGTCTAACTTCGGAAAACTTTTATAGCCGGCGGTGAATTCAATTTAGAGGCGCAACACCGGGCCGGCAATTGAGAGACATCGTCGCCGGCGGGCTGAGTTTCGGACGACTCGTGGAAGCATCCGGATTGGCCGGCACGGTGGCCGCGGCCGTCGATTGGCAGTCGCTTCATCCGACGATCATGCTGTTCGCATTGGTGACGATGTGCGCGACCCTTTCCGCGCTCGCCAGCAATACTGCCGCCGCCGCGATGGTCATCCCGATGGCGATGTTGATCGTCCCGAGCCCATCCGTTGCGGTTTTGATCGCGCTGGGCGCTTCAATGGGCGCGCCGTTCGTGTTCAGCACGCCGCCCAACACCCTCGCCTACGGCCAGGGCGGCTTCGGCGCCCACCACCTGTTCATTCCAGGCATCTTCCTCATGGTGGTCGGATGCGGCCTTTTGACCCTGCTCGGGCCATTGCTCATGCGAATGGTGGGCATTCCGTAAAACAGTCTTCGACGTGGGACATCCGTCGCGACTACGAAGCGGCCTGCCGTGCGACCTCAACGGAACAGGGCGCCCGCATCGCCACCCCCGCCGAAACCGAGCCGAGTAGGAACCGCTCAAGGCCGCTATGCCCTTTGGCCCCCACGAAGATGCAGTCAGCCTTCCACCGTTCCGCAACGTCCACCAAGACCCGCTTCGGGTCGCCCTCCTCGACGTGTGAGGTCGCAATCAGGCCCGCGGATTGGAGTTGCTCGCTCACCGCCGCCACCGCCCGGTCTGCCCAAGTCCGGCCATCTTCCTCGGCATCGCCCACCCACGCCCACGGCGACGACCCCGGGTCGGCCAGTACCGCCCAAAACTTCGCATCCATCACCGCGACGATTTTCACCTCGGTCTCCGCCGGCCACGCGCGGCTCGCCACGGCTTTGATCGCCAGTGCCGAGTGGGTCGAACCGTCCACGCCCAGGATGATCCGGACGGGCGCGAAGCCGCGAGAGCCGGAAGTAATTCTGTCGTTGCGGCGGGAGACGCGCACCGAGCAGGTAGCATGCCTCATGACCTTTTGCGACACGCTTCCCATCACGAGGCCGCCGAGGGCGGACCTGCCCTGCGAGCCAACGACGATCAGGTCCGCTTTGCCTTCAGCCGCCTGGATCAAAGCCAGGTAGGGCGAGCCGGCATATGCAGCCTGAGAAACCTTCCAGCCCGGGAACGCCGTCGTGACGAGCGCTGCCCCTTCCGCCGCAAGAGTTTGAGCCTCCGCGCGAGACGCAGCCGCCAACGTCGCTGCCTTCATGACGATCGGGGACTTGTTCCAACCCGATCGCTCGCTGTCCGGCTCGGAAGATGGCCGCGGCAGCGGAGGCCACACGTCCGCGACGGACACGACCAGCACTTCCGCGTCGTGCGGCAGTCCCGCCCGGTGCAACCCGCTGATCGCGGCCTTTGCCGGTTCCGAACCGTCGTATCCAATTAGAACTTTCATGTTAAGTCTCCGTCGAAAGGACATCACACCAACTGATTGTCCCCTCGGGGCAACTCTTCCTCAAGAACGATGTTTCGATGCAATCATGTCGAAAAAGATATATGGAGTCGGCAGGGACTGTTTGGCGATTTTGTGGAAATGCCGAGCAAACGAACCTTTGAGCGTTCCTCCGTTGCCAATCGAACCTAACCCGCGCCGCCAATTGCCGCCGCGTCGCCTCTGGTCGCGTTGGACGGGCAGGGGCCGCAGGTGCCTTCCCACGTGCCCTCAGGAAGATCTCTGGCGGACTGGGGCCAGCATTCATTCCGCAGGTAGCAGCGCGGCGTAATCCCGCACGCTTCCGCCCGAGAGGCAGCAATCGATAATCTGCCTGCCTAGCGGAAGCAGATCAGGCTCAAGGAACTTTGTTAGCTGCTGGCCGAAGAACTGCTTCAGTATCTCCGCTCCATTGTCGTATGCTTCATCACCCACCTCCGGCTGGGTGTTGACTTCCAGGAACCATCGTGGGATTACGCTTCCCTCGATCTGGAGGGTTCGCAATGCGTATCCGAGCAGCGGGCACCGTGCCGCGGTGAGCTGCTCCGGCTTGAAATGAGCACTGCCGCGTCGGGCGAGATACTCACGAGCGAGCCACTGCGGCATGAAGCCCACCTGCCACGCGCCGAGGTTCTGATTGGGGCAAAGGATGTAGCGCATCCGCGTGCAAATCTCGAACTGCCGCAGCAGAAGGTTGGCCTGATCGACGCGACGGCCGGTGGCGAAAGGCCAGTAGGAGCCGACCCCTTCGGAGGTCATCCCTTCTGTCTGGACGATGCTGGGATTGTCGTGTCCGCGTGGTGCCACCAAACGCCAGAGCCATGCCAGCGCCGGCGGCAGAACGTGAAACAGGCCGATGATTCCGTAGGCTGGTTTCTCTTTCGTACATGGCGGCGTACGGACGCCGAAGCTGCGAATGTCCACAGTGACGGGACCATCCACTACGCCGGGCACAATTTTCCGCGGCAGAATCACTCGCGGGTTGGGGCAGACTACGCCCGGCGCGTCCTCGATGTGTTCCCAGATCAGTGCCGTCGCCTGCGGGACCGCATCGATGCTGAGGAAAAGGATCGGCTGCGGCGGCCGGATCGTAAGCGCCTCCAGGTGCGGATCGGTGCCGTACGCGCTGATGTGGTTGACGCGAACGAACCAGGCATCCTCTGCGTCCATCAGCGTCAGCTTGCGATTGTGGTTCTGTAGCGAAGGGTGACAAAGTGCCATGTCATCCGTGACCGGATGAAGATCGCAAGCGCGGGGGAGCACAAGGTGTCGGCGCTCGCCCGTGATGATGTTCCGCCCGAGCAGCAGGCGCCCGTCCGCCTCGCGGTGGATGTGTTCCAGCATCTCGCTCTTGCCGCCGCCGCTGGCGCCCTCGTGCATGATGGTAACGGTGTTGTCATACGGCGTGACCACCTGAACGGTGGAGCAATGGGCCGTGACCCAACCTTCCTGTTCACCGATGTTGATCAGCACGCCATAGACTCCCTTCTTGGCGCTGGGGCCGGGGTACAGGTTGTAGCAGAATAGCTCGTGCAGGTCGGGACGGCGGTGGTGGACCACGATCTGCTTTCCGTCGAAATGAGTGTGCCGGAACGGAGGTGCAACGTACAGGATCGCCCTGGGTGCGAAATCGGGGGTCAGCTCTTCCGGGCCGAGGATGCCTTGAAGCAGCCCAAGCCCCAGCGCAAAGAAGCCGGCGTTGGCGGGCGCGACGACCAGCGCATCGACGCCGGTGCCCTTCTGGCCGGCGACGAACGCGAACAGCGCAAGTTCCTGTGTCTTCAGCCATTCGAAGGTTTGCCGGCGCAGCGCCTCGAATTCGTTGCCAAAGCGATCGACAAACCGCTTCTTGTCCGTAGGAAGGCTGTCGCCGATCACGAGGCAATCGGGATCGCGGCGGCGCATGTACGGCTCGACGTAGTTCGCCGCCACGCCGTTGCGCACCCTGCACACCCGCGCCTCCACGACGCGACCTTTCCCTGGAACTTCATACGCCACCTCACGCCATCCCGTGTGGTCTGCGCTACAAGCCAACTCCACAAGTTCTGCGGTGCTGGTGGCGAAGGTGTACTTCGGGCAGCGGGCCAGAAGCTCGCGCAGTTCCGGCGGCAGATTGATGAGTGCCTCATTCTGTTTTGGCCCATATGCCATCGAATCCTCCTCTGGCGGCTGCTGTTCGTTCAAAACCGGACTTCCGTACTTGCGCCTGGCGGACGCGCGTTTTCATTTGACCCGCCGATGCGAAGCGAAGCTGACAATCAGCGCAGGTACGCGTTCAGAACGTATTGCTGGACCATCCTGTGGGTGTTGAAGAAACTGATAGGAATTTTGATTCCGTGAGGGCGTGCTGGAGTGACCCGGGGAAGAGGGGTTTGGGGAGAGGGGGAATTTAGGTTGCTCACCTTCGCTCACCTTCACCCTCCACAAGGCCAAGTCCCGCCGCCGGGGGCACGCTTTGGACCCATTTCGCGGTTTCGCTGAGGCCCGGCGACCGTCCCCGGGCATTCTCCGCGCATAGTAACATCGATCCCGGCAACGGCAATCGCCGAGATTGAGCATTCGGACCGCTGGTTCAGGGCTCCCAGGTACTTCGGGAGGTACTTCGGGACAGCCACCGGTTTCGAAATGAAGATCAGATATCGCGGTCGGATATTCCAGTTCTCCAACGAGCGTGTTGATCTGGGACACGCTCACCGCCCGCGTCACAACGGCGGGCAATCAAACTGCACCGCTTCGGTGCTGCTGCTGTGGCAACGGGCCGCGGGTGTTAGGATCGCGAGGATGCCGCCGTCACCTTCTCGCGATGAATTGATCCTTGAGTATCTGGAACGCCTGCCCTACGCGCCTTATCCGCTGCAGGAAGAGGCGCTCTATGCGTGGGCGGCTTGTGCCGACGGTGTGCTGTTGTCGGCACCGACCGGCACCGGCAAGACGCTGGTGGCCGAGGCGGCGGTGTACGAGGGGCTTCGTACGGGGAAGGATGTTTACTACTCCACGCCGTTGATTGCACTGACCGATCAGAAGTTTCTGGAGCTTCAGGATACCGTCGCGCGTTGGGGCTTTGCGCGCGAGCAAGTGGGCCTTGTGACCGGCAATCGAACGATCAATCCGGACGCCAGCATTAAAGTCGTCGTGGCCGAAGTGCTGCTGAACCGATTGCTGCACCCCGAAGCGTTCGACTTCGCCGGCGTGGGCGCGGTGGTGATGGACGAGTTCCACAATTTCAATGAGTCGCAGCGCGGCATTGTGTGGGAACTTGCCCTCTCGCTGCTGCCGAAGGAGGTTCGCGTGATGTTGCTGTCGGCCACGGTCGGCGCGGCGCACGAGTTTGTGAATTGGATGGCCCGCAGCCTCGACCGGCGCGTGACGCTGGTCGAGGGCACGGAGCGCCGCGTTCCCCTGCACTTTGAGTGGATCGGCGACGAACTGCTGCCGGATTTCATGGAGCGAATTGCACAGGGCACCGATGCGCAGCGGCGGACGCCGGCCCTGATTTTCTGCTTCGACCGGAGCATCTGCTGGGAGACGGCCGAAATTCTCAAGGGGAAGAACCTGTTTACTGAAGGCCAGCGCCAGCCGCTGCTTGATCGGCTTGAAGCGTTCGATTTCGCCGTCGGCTCTGGAAACAAGCTTCGAACGCTGTTGGCGCGCGGGGTTGGCATTCATCATGCCGGGCTGTTGCCGCGGTATCGCCGTGTGGTTGAGACTCTTTTTCAGGAAAAACTTCTTCAGGTGTGCGTTTGCACCGAGACGCTGGCGGCGGGGATTAACCTGCCGGCGCGGTCGGTTGTGCTCACCACGCTGGTCAAAGGCCCGCGCGACAGGAAGCGGCTGATCGACGCAGGTAGCGCGCAGCAGATGTTCGGCCGGGCGGGTCGTCCGCAGTTTGATTCCGAGGGCCACGTTTTTGTGCTGGCCCATGAGGACGACGTCAAACTTTCGCGATGGAAGGTGAAGTACGACTCGATCCCCGAAGACACGCACGACCCCGGCCTGATGAAGGCCAAGAAAGGGCTCCTCAAGAAGAAGCCGACACGGCGCAGCAGCGTTACCTATTGGAACCCGGAACAATTCGTCAAGCTGCAAACCGCTCCGCCGGCGCGGCTGGCGAGCAAAGGGCACCTGAGCTGGCGATGGCTGGCGTATCTGCTCGATGCGCATCCCGAGGTCGAGCCGATCCGCGAGGTGATGCGCCGCCGACTGATGGATGCACCGATGGTCGAGGCCGAGATCAAGCGCCTCACGCGAATGCTGGTGACGCTGGCGCAGATGAACATCGTCGTGCTCGACCCGCCGCCGCCCCAGGCGTGGAAAAATGCCGTTAAACCGGCGGGGCCGAGTGCCGCCGGCAGTGGCAACGCAGTTGATGATGAAACGGATGAACCGGCCGACGCGCCGGAAGTGGAAACCAAAACCGCCGCACCAACATCCACGCCGCGCGCCAAGCTGCCCACGTTTGATGAACTGATGGCCCAACTCAAGCTCGGCGAGCACGTTGGGGCAACGGCGGCGGCGGCGGCGAAATCGGGCGCGGCGCGGGCGGCCGCCCAAATCGGGCCACCGCCCTACGATCCGGTCACCGCCACGCCGACCGAAAAGCTCAAGCAGCTCATGGTCTTCCGCGCCGTGCATCCGCTCTACGGCCTGTTCCTTCTCGAATATCTTGGCAAGGCCGACGATCACGAGTTGGTGCAGATCCTGGAGAGCCTGCTGGAGATGCCCGGCTCGGTTGCCAAGTCGGTGCGCGTGCCGTGGCCCGACGAGTTGCCGCCGGGACGGCTCAGCATCGAAGTGGTCGACCCGACAATTCTTACCCTCGGCCTGGCGACGCACGACGATCTCTATCCACAAGCCGACCAATCCGACGTCGAACCGGCGCTGCGAAAGTACCCTGTCCCTCTTGCGCAGAAAATGCGAATGCTGTTCGAGAACGAGATCGACCACGCCGGCGGGCTGTTCACGACGCCCGTCTGGGCCGTGGGCGATCTGCTAAATTCCGGCGGCGACTTCGACAAGTTCGTTCGCGGCCGCGATCTGGTCAAACAGGAAGGCGTACTCTTCAAGCACCTCTTAAGAATGATTTTGCTGTGCCGCGAGTTCGAGCAACTCACGCCGCGCGATGCCGAGCCGGCGGCGTGGCGTACCCGGCTCACCGGTATCTCCGAAGTGCTGGCCCGCGCCTGTCGAACCGTTGATCCACAATGCACCGACGAGACGCTGGAGAAATTGGTCGAAGGGGCATGACCACCGTTTCGCCATTGCAAAAAATGCACCGGCCTGATGCAAACGATTGACGGGCATTACGCAACTTAGGACGATTGAGGTTCGTCGCTATTTCGTCATCGACGATCGCGCATAGTGAACAGCGATCGTGGGATTACCCGCCGGCGCATTGCCCTTCCATATGTTGCTGACGTATCGATCCGGCTCTGGAAATTCTAGCGTGATGTACCAGTCGGCCGCACCGTCCGGCCCGGTGAAGTGCAATAGTCCGCCGACCGTTTGATCGCCGAGCAGGCTGAGCTGGCCGCGGGCGACCGCTCCGGTTTCCATGATCTGGAAAAAGAACGGCGCGGCGGTTTCGGCATCAATGCCGCAGATCATTTGTGCGTGCGGATGCATGGCTGTGTCGTCGCCAAGTTCGCCGCGTAATTCGATGAACTGGTCGTTCAACAAATGCGTCCAAACCGTTCGGCCGCAGAGTGTAGCACCGTTTGGCAACACTTCGCGGGCCTTCCATTCACCCCCCACGCACGATTTGAGCAACGCATAAGCGCGTGCGTCGCGCTGTGCGGCGTCGGCGGGGCCGAAGCGTTTTTTCATCAGTTCAAGCGTTGCGGTATTTCCCTGCTTGAAAAACCGGTACGCCGTGTCGAAGAGGAGACCTCGTTCATAGCCCATGCCCACGATGGTGATGCGGGTGCGGTCCGGCCCCAGTGTATCGAGCGTGATGACGTTCCACCCGGTTCGACAAATCGCCTGAAGCCAATCCGGCGAACCCGCCGGCGCGGTGGGTTTAATGGCGAGCATGCGGTTGGGTTCGAAGGCGAGGATGGTGTTGACGATCGCCTGATCCGAATCAAGATCGGTCTCTGGCTTATAGGCGCTGCGAATCTGTCCGCCGACGCGAAAATCCACCTTGGCATTGGCCACCCCCATCGCTTTCACAAAACCTGGGCCGGTGGTGAAACAATGGAATATCTCATCAGCAGGTGCGTTGATGACGGCGCTCACGGTCAATGTGTCGCCTCGCACCGGTTGCGTGGAAGGCTGGGATGCAGGCTGCCGAGCAAATGCAGTAAAAGCAGTTAACAGTAGGGGAACAAGAATTGTGATGGCGGACATGTCTACACCTCGATGTTATGTTTTCATAACAAATTAAATGCCAATGATCAGCCGCTTTCAGCGTCGCCACAGCGACAGCACGATCGAACCGCCCACTATGAAGACCAGTTGGTACGCAAGGTCGATCACATAAACACCGATGTGCTTCGTGCTGGCGATCCACCCCGTCACGCCGATCGGCACGGCAATTGCCAGCCAGATCACGAGTCCCGCCAGCGCCGCCGCCCTCCAACCGCTAACCGGCATGTTCTGAAGCACGATCGCGAGGAAAACCGCAAACAGCGCGTAGCTCACAATCATCCCGCCGAAGAACACCGCCGGCGGGCGAGCCTTTTGCATGGCCGTCACCTGCTCGGGCGTGTAGCCGTTGTATTTGACCCACAACGGCCCGAACGCGGTGTACCAGATCGCACCGAGAAAAAATGTGGCGACGCAAACAAGGCCGATCGCCAGCCAGTTCAGTTTTGATAGATCGAAAGTCATGCCCGGTCTCCTTCGCCTGCTGTTGCCCCCTGCCTATACCATCGTTGCGGCAACCGGCTTACGCGTTCCGGCCGCTTCGCGTTTGAGCGCATCGATATACGCACGAAACTGCGCCACCGAATCATCAAACGGCTGCAAATTGCCGGCGGCCCGTGCCTGCATGATGGCGCCTTCCATGACCGTGAGAACCATCTTGGACAGTTGCTCGCGATTGCACGTCGCCGGCAATCGATCGCCGGAGGCATCAAGCCAGCCTTTGACCACCGCGGACCAATTGGCAAAGTTCTGATGAATGAGCGTTCGCGCCTCAGGGTGATCGTCGGCGACCTCCAACGCCAGATTGCCGATCGGGCAACCCATCCGACAGCCGAAGCGTTTCATGCCGTCGCGGTATTGGTCCAATAATGCAAAAATGCGCTCAATCGGGTCGTCGGTTCTTGCCTCCACCGCATTCATGACCAGCGGGCGAAGTGCATCCAGCGCCCACCGCAGCACGCCTTCAAGCAGCCGTTCTTTGCTGTCAAAAAAGTGATAGAGGCTCCCGGAGTTAATACCGGCTTCGCGAAGAATGGTGGATACGCTGGTGGCGTGATACCCCTGCTCATGAAACAACCGGAAGGCCGCCTCAAGTATCTTTGTTTTTGTATCAGGTCCATCTGCCATCAATAGTTACGCCTTTTGATTGAACGATCAATTTACTATTGATTGAATGATCAGTCAACTCGGATGACTATGGAATGTGATAATTTTGAAATCGTATCCGGACTACTTGGAACATCTAGGCTGGGGATTGGCGAGCCGGGCTGGTTAGGCGGCGACGCCGGAGAGCCAGAGGGACCGAGACAAAAAGCGAAAGCACAGCGAGGACGCCCCAGATAAAAACCCATACGCCAGCGTCGCGTTGCCAGAACTGTTCCCAAGCGTCTCGGGCGAAGGCGTTCTGCCGGAAGTTGGGGTGATTAAGAAGTGTGGAAATGGCAAGCGAAGTAGCTGCCAGCAGCCCGAAGACGACCGGCCAGTGCGACGCGAGCAAGCACACGGCCAAGGGGAACACGACACCCAAGAAAATCGCGACAAGCCACCCGCCGAACCCCGCCCCTTGAATCACATGGCCAGACCAAATAAACGAGACAGCAACGAGTGCGAAGGCCGCCGCGTTGCGAAGAAGCGGCACGCCTCGACGCTGCTTTGAAGCGGCCTCAATCTTAGCAATCCGTTCTGATCGGATGATGAACGCGATTGCATAGGTGGCCGAGAATCCTGCAGCCCCAAAGATTGGCACTACAAAGGGTGCGTCACGCCAACTGCCCCGAATCATCGTCAGCAGCACGGCGCATACTATTCCGACGATGATGCTGAGTTGGAGACGGTTCACGTTCCTCGCCGCATAACGGATCAGCATTCACTGGCCAGGGCCGACGACCAGCGTTGGAACCGTGAGCACCGTCGTGGCCCGGGCCCAGTGGAGTGTATGGTTATCCATCACTTCGGCAAGCCGAACGCGTCGGAGTCCTCGCGCAGGTCTTTGATCGCGCGATCGACAATGCGACGAAATTGCCGCTCCAACTCGTCGACGGTCTTCCCGCCTTCCGGCAGCATCATCCAGCAAATGTGGATCGTTTGCCGAACCCCTTGGTCGACTTGACCGGGGCCGAACATGAACCGCATCTTGTTGGCGTTTTCCGGGTCATCGCTGCTAAACTCGGCCATGGCCGCTCCTCGTGATGGATCACTACTGTTTATCTCGGCCGCGCGACACGCCCGCGCCGGCAGCTTGTTGGAGGCTATCCCCGTTTCCGCTGTGAAACAATGAAATTCGCTACGTCCCACCATAATTAAATTGTTCTTTTCAGACAAAACTAAGTTGATAAAAGCGGGCCAGGTCCATTTAACCTTAAACGTATACTAAATTAGTCAGTCAACGTGACCCGCGATCGTCATGACGATTTGGCCTTCAGAATCCGGTCGCGGCCAAAGGGGCGAAATGGGCGGCGTGGGCCGACCGTG
>ENA-ORBV01001015-ORBV01001015.1-microbial-mat-metagenome-genome-assembly--contig:-NODE-1015-length-63517-cov-7.478389_pt1 | contig 63517 bp, 57 predicted proteins | sample MGYA00237777_ERZ505514 | MGnify/ENA primary metagenome ERZ505514 (study PRJEB26160, sample SAMN06269048) | microbial mat metagenome | isolation source: Oligotrophic lake microbial mat | place...
CCAAGATAGACCGCGATCTCCGACCCGCCCACGCCGGACGTTGTGAACCCCACTCCCGTTGGGCACTCGCGGCCGCGGGACTGCTCCTCACCATGTCCACCGCCCCTGCCGAAACTTCCCCGTCCGACTGGCGCGCCGAATCGGTCCGCCGGATCGAGCAGCACCGCAAGGGCGACTTCGCCCTGACGCTCCGCAAGCCCGACGGAAAACCACTCGCCAACACGGAGGTGCGGGTGCGGCTTGCGCGTCACGAGTTTTTGTTCGGCACCGCGGTGGCCGTGGGTCGGCTGGCCGAAGCGGGCGAGGACGGGCGGCGTTACCGCGAGTTCCTCAGCAGCCATTTCTCGGGGCTCGTGGATGAGAATTCGATGAAATGGTACCACGTCGAAAAAGTCCGCGGCCAACTCGATTTTGTGAAGGCCGATCTCCTCGCCGATTTCGCGCGCGATCACGACCTCGCGTTGCGCGGCCATTGTCTGCTCTGGGCCAAGACGAAATACCTTCCTGAATGGGCACGGGCACTCCCCGGCGCCGAGCTGGAACCGCTCGCGCTGGCGCAGGTGCGACGGATGGCGGAACGCTATCGCGGGCGCCTGGCCGCCTGGGACGTGAACAACGAGATGCTCGACGGGCAACACTTCTCCCAAACGATCCGGGCCGGGATCGATGCGGAGTTTTTCAAGACCGCGCACGCCGCCGACCCCGGGACGCCATTGTTCGTGAACGAGTATCACATTCTCGATTCGGACGAGCGGACCGCGAAGTATCTCGAGTTGATCCTCGCACTCCGCGGGCAGGGGGCGCCGGTTGGCGGCATCGGGGTTCAGGAACACGCTGCCGAACGCCTGGCTCCCGCCCCCGCACCGGCGGACGGAGAAGCGGCCGGCGAACGGGTGGAACGGCAGAGCCGCGCAGCGCTGGTTCCGGCGGACATGTGGGCCCGGCTCGACCGGCTTGCCGCGACCGGCCTTCCCATCCATCTCACCGAGATCAGCGCCAAGACGAAGGACGAGACCCGCAAAGCCGAAGCCCTCGAAGCCTTCTTCCGCACCGGGTTCGCCCACCCCGGGGTCGAGGCCATCTTCCTCTGGGGCTTCTGGGAAAAAGCCCATTGGATGGGACGCGACGCCGCGTTGGTGGATGCCCAATGGAACCCGCTCCCGGCCGGCCACCGGATCTTCCAGGACCTGCTCGGCAAGGAATGGAATACCGATCTTGCGCTGCAGACCGACGCCGACGGAACCGTGAAGTTCCGGGGCTTCTTCGGCAGCTACACCGTGGCCGCCGGGAACCAGCCTCCCGTCCCGGTGCGGTTCCGCCGCAACGATCCGCGGGCCGCCGTGGCTCGGCCATCGAACTGAGCCGCGGTCTCGCGCCCGCGCGATGTTGGACGGCGTCTCCCTCAGCCGACAGTTCGGGGCACCGCCCGCCCTCGGAGGCGGAATGAAGGTGGGGGGACCGAAGCGGCGCAGCGCTCTCCCGTTCCCGACCGACCGTCGCCTGTCAGAGGGTGGTGCAGAACTGCTCGAACCGGTCGAGGCCCTTTTTGATCACGTCGAGGCTGGTGGCGTAGCTCAGGCGGATGGTGGCGTCGTCGCCAAACGCGATGCCCGGAATGACGGCGACGCCGGCCTTGCTGAGCAGGCGGTCGGAGAAGTTCTGCGAAGAGAGGTTCATCTTCGAGATGTTGGCGAGGGCATAGAATGCGCCCAGCGGTTTGACCACGCTGAGGTTGGAGATCTTGGAAAGCCGGTCGAACATGTACTCGCGGCGCATGTCGTATTCCTCGCGCATGTCGGTGATCGCCGACTGGTCACCCTTCAGGGCGGCCAGGGCGCCCTTCTGGGCAAACGAACACGGGTTCGACGTGCTGTGGCTCTGGATGGAATCGATGACTTTCGCAATCGGTTCCGGGGCGGCGAGGTAACCGAGACGCCACCCGGTCATGGCGTAGGACTTGCTGAATCCGTTCACCGTGATGGTCAGGTCCTTGGCTTCCAGGGAGAGCGACCCCACCGAGACGTGGGTGGCATCCTCGTAAACCAGTTTCTCATAAATTTCGTCGGACAACATCAGGATGTCCTCCTCGAGGGCCACCTCGGCAAGGGCCTCAAGCTCCGCACGGGTATAGACCGTCCCGGTCGGGTTGCCGGGCGAGTTGAGGATGATCATCTTGGTCGAGGGGCTCATGGCGCCCCAAAACTCGTCGGGGGTGAGCTTCCACCCATTGGCCTGACTGGTTCGAACGCACACGGGGTCGGCCCCGGCAATGCGGACCATTTCCGGATAGCTCAGCCAATAGGGAGCGGGAATGATGACCTCATCCCCCGGACCGCACGTGGCGAGGATGGCGTTCAGGCAGGAATGCTTCGCCCCGTTGCTGACAATGACCTGGCCGGGTCCGTAATCGAGACCGTTGTCGGCCCGGAGCTTGTCGGCGATGGCCTGGCGCAATTCGAGGATGCCCGAACTGGGAGTGTATTTGGTGAAGCCCGCCTCGATCGCGGCGATGGCTGCCGCCTTGATGTGCTCGGGCGTGTCGAAATCGGGTTCGCCGGCGGCGAACGAATACACCTCCTGACCCTCCGCCCGCATCGCCTTGGCTTTGCTGTCGATGGAGAGTGTGAGGGAGGGAGTCAGGCTGGTCGAGCGCGCGGCGAGCTGGGTCATCGGGAATTCAAGGTTCGGGTTTTTAGGTTGGGGGGGTAACCTTCTAGCCGGATCATCCCCGGATGACAACAGTTTGTGTGCGACGTTCGGCGAGGGCGGTTGTGCCTGGGGAAGTGGGGGCGACCTCCGTGCTAGCCGGTCAGGGCCAGCCCGGTGCCCGCGGCGTGTGGGTCGAAAGAGGGCGAGGGGGAGAATGCGGCGTGCCCGGAAGCGCCCGCGGAGCGGTCGGATCGCCAAATTGTCCGGCGCACCAAAATATCCGGCCCTCTGTGAATCCGGGGGCGCCCCCGATGGAGGGGGGGCCGGGGTCCGCGGCTACGCGGCTCCTTTCACGGGACTCAGTTTGGCAGGGCCTCCGCGGGTGTCTTTGATCTCCCAGCCCATCCCACGGACGGCATCGCGCAATCGGTCGCTCTCCGCCCAATTTTTTGCAGCCCGGGCGGCGGCCCGTTCGTCGGCCAGTGCCTGGACCGCGGCGGGAATTCCGCCGACTTCGGGCGAGAGGGCCAGCACCGTGTCGATCCCGGCCCACCAATCGAGCAGCGAGCGCGCCTGGCCGGCCGTGAGGGTTTGGGCATCGAGGGCCCGGTGCGAATCGCGGATGGCATCGAAGAGCACGGCGAGTGCCGCGGAGATGTTGAGATCATCGTCAAGCGCCTCGCCGAACGCATCGCTCCCGGCGGCCGGGTGGGGCTCGGCGGGGGCGGTTCCGGCATGGTCCGTGAGGCGGGCAAGCCATTCGTCGATTCGTCCCAGAGCGCTCCGGGCCCCTTCGAGGCTGACGATGCGGAAGTTGAGGGGAAGCCGGTAGTGAACCGAAAGCAGCGCGTATCGCAACTCCCGCCCGGTGAACCCGCGTGCCAGCAAATCGCGGAGCGTGAAGAAGTTGCCGAGCGACTTCGACATTTTTTGTCCTTCGGCAAGCAGATGCGCGCAGTGGAGCCAGTAGCGCACGAATCGCTTGCCGGTGCAGCATTCCGACTGGGCAATCTCGGCCTCGTGATGCGGGAAGATATTGTCGACGCCGCCGCAGTGAATATCGATCTCATCGCCGAGCAGCCGGGTGGCCATCGCGCTGCATTCGATGTGCCAGCCGGGGCGTCCGCGACCCCATGGACTTTCCCAGGCGACCTCCCCGTCCTCTTCATCCCACGCCTTCCAAAGGGCGAAGTCGCCGATGCTTTCCTTCTCGTACTCATCGCTCCGGACCCGGCCGCCCGGGCGCAGTTCGGCGAGGTCCAGATGGGCGAGCTTGCCGTAGTCGGGAAAGGCGGAGAGCCGGAAATAGACCGAGCGATCGTCGGCCTGGTAGGCGTGACCGGACTCGAGCAGCCGGGCGATCATCGCGATCATTTGCCCGATGTTCTCGGGATCGGTCGCGGCGGGGTAGGCTTCGGCCGGGCGGATGCGCATCGCCTCCAGATCTTCGAAGAAGGCGGTCTTGAACCGGGCGGTGAACTGGGCGAGGGGGATGCCCTCGGCGCGGCATCCGCGGATGGTTTTGTCGTCGACATCCGTGAGGTTCATCACGCGACGGACGACGTACCCGCGCCATTCGAGGTGGCGTTGGAGCAGGTCCTCGAATGTATAAGCCCGAAAGTTGCCGATGTGGGCATGGGCATAAACGGTGGGGCCGCAGGTGTAGAGCGACACCGTGGCACCGGGCGGGTCGATTGGAGTGAACGTCTCGACGGCACGCGAGCGGGTGTTGAAAAATCGGATCGGCATCGGTCGGGTCGTGGGCGCAAAAGCTTCCGCATCTGCGTCTCCGTGGCAAGCGCACACTCCCGTCCTCCCCGCCCCCTGGCACTCCCCGAAGGCGATCAGCCGATCACCGGGGCCAGCTCGGCGGTGATTTCGTTGTCGAACGGCTCATGGTTGAGCCAGTGATCGATTTCGCGCAACACCTGCTCGCCCAGCCGGAGGCATTCCGCCCCGGTCGAACCGGCGACGTGGGGGGTCAGGACCACATTTGGCAGGCTGTAGAGCGGCGAACCCTCGACGGGCGGCTCGGGATCCGTGACGTCGAGACAGGCGGAGATGCGTCCCGTCTGAAGCTCGGCAATCATCGCCTGCTCATCCACCAGCGCGCCGCGGGCGGCATTCAGAAACCAGGCGCCGTCCCGCATCTGGGCGAACCGGCGGGCATCGAACATGCGGCGATATTCCGGGATGTTGGGGGCGGCCACCACGACGGCGTCGGACTCGGCCAGGATCGTGTCGATGTCGGTGTGCCGGGCCCCGGCCCGCCGGGCTTGTTCCTCGAACGGGTAGAATGAGTGGACCAACTTGCGGAACTGGAACTTGCCAAGCAGGTCCAGCAGATGCTTGCCCACATTGCCCATGCCGATGATCCCCACGGTGGTGCCGTAATATCCCAGCACCTCGCGAGGCGAACTCCAGACGGCCCGGCCGTCCGCCCGGAACCGGGCCGGGTAACTGAAGCCACCCTTGAGGGCGACCAGGATCTGGCCGAGGAGAAACTCCGCCACCGGGATCCCATTGGCATTGGCGGCGCTGCAGACCCGCACTCCGCGGTCCCAGAAACCCGGAAACTCGAGGGGGCGAATGGTTCCGGCGGAGTGGAACAGCATTTCGAGCCCGGGAGCGGCATCGAGCACGGAGGCATCGAGGCGCGGGGTGCCCCAGCCCGTGATCGCCGCCTTGCACCCGGCGATCTGTTCGCGGGCCCAGGCGGGGGTTAGTTTCCCCTCGGGAAGGTCCGCGCGCAGGCGTGCCCGGCTGGCGATGGCCTCCAGAGTCGACGGTGAGAAGCACATGTCACGGATGTTCCGCGGTAGGAGTAGACAAATTTCCATGGTCTGAGGCGCGGAACCGCGGGGGCAGTAAGCCGCCGCGCCATCAAACCGGCCCTCCCGCGATGTTTCCAGCCGAAAATGCATCGCTCCTGGCTGCGGAATCGCGGGTGCGTTTGGAAGGGGTTCGGTGGCACTTCGAGCGAAGTCGGAATTCTTGGGAAATCCGCTGCATCCAGAGGACTCACCCACTTTGAATCACGCCCCGAGAGCAGGGGCATGATTCGAAGTGGGTGGGCTTGGGGTTGCCCGGAGCCCGCATACCCTGCAGGGTGGGGAACTCCCATGGGCACCCTCACCCGCGTTTTCGGATATGTCCGTCGCTACCCCGGCATGGCGATGGCCACCCTGGGGTGCGCCGTCGTCGCGACCTGCCTGATTCCGGTGTTCCCCCAGGTCACCCAGGTAATCATCGACGACGTCATCAGGGGCGGGCGCCCGGAGTTGCTCGTCCCGATGGTGTTCATCGGTCTCGGGGCCTTTCTGTTGCACGATCTCCTCAACGCGTTCCGGATCGTCCTGAACAACACGTTCGAGCAGCGCGTCATTTTCGATCTTCGCAGCGATCTTTACTCCCATCTCCAGCACCTCCCGCTCGGGTGGTTCGACAACCGGGCGACGGGGGATCTCATGACGCGTGTGATGGAGGATGTGAACGCCATGGAGCGCGTGCTCATCGACGGCATCGAGCAGGGAACGGTCGCCGTCCTGCAGATCGTCATCGTGCTGGCCATCCTGATTCCGAAGGATCCCGGGTTGACCGGCATCGCGCTGCTCCCGATTCCGTTCCTGATCGGGGGCGCCCTGGCTTACACCCTCACGGCGCACAATCGCTATCGGCTGCAGCGGCGCGCCTCCTCCGCGATGAACGCCCTGCTCCACGACAACCTTGCGGGAATCCGGCAGATCAAAACCTACGTGAGAGAGGAGGAGGAACACGCACGGTTCAACCGGACCAGCGATCAGCTCCGCGAGGCCACGCTGGTCGTCATGCGCGCCTGGGCTCTTTACAGCCCTTCGATGAACTTCCTGACCTCCGCCGGGCTCGTGCTCGTCCTGGGATTCGGCGGGGCCCGGGTATTGGCCGGTCACATGTCGGTGGGCGGACTCGTCGCGTTTCTCGCGCTGGTCCGGTTCCTGTATGATCCGATTGGACGCCTGCACCAGCTCAACCAGCTTTTCCAGAGCGGACGCGCCGCGGGCGAGCGGGTCTTCGAGATCATCGACACCCCCGGCGAACCCGGCGGTGACGGGCTTCCCGTGACCGAAGCCGGGCCCACCACGATCCGGGGTGAGGTGGAGTTTGTGGATGTTGGCTTTGCCTACGAGGACCGCCCGACGGTGCTGAAGCACATCAACCTGCACGTGTTACCGGGCGAGACGGTGGCGTTGGTCGGTCCGACCGGGGCGGGCAAATCGACATTGGTGAACCTGCTGACGCGATTCTACGAGTTCGATGCCGGGCTGATCCGGGTGGATGGGCGGGATCTCAAGGAGATTCCGCGATCCGAGCTGCGGTCGGCGGTCGGGATGGTCACTCAGGAGAGTTTTCTCTTCAACGGCACCTTGCGCGACAATCTGCGCATCGGCAAATGGGATGCGACCGACCCGGAGATGCACGCGGTGCTGGGGGCGGCCAACGCGCTCCAGTTGCTGGCGAAGCTCCCCGAGGGTCTGGACACACAGGTCGGGGAACGCGGGGTGAAGCTGAGCGTGGGCGAGAAGCAACGGGTCTCCATCGCCCGCGCCCTGCTGAAGGATCCGCCAATCCTTGTGCTGGATGAGGCGACGGCGAGCGTCGACACCTCGACCGAGCGGCTGATTCAGGAGGCACTCGACCGATTGATGCACGGACGCACCAGCTTCGTGATCGCGCACCGGTTGTCGACGGTCCGAAACGCCGACCAAATCCTGGTGCTCGATCATGGCCGGATCGTCGAGCGGGGGACGCACGAGGAATTGGTGGCGCTCGGCGGGCTCTACTCGCGGCTCGCCGCGCACGGTCTGATGGAGGTTTCGTCCGCGACCTGAACGCCCAGCGAGGGTGCTCCGGGTGGGTGTGCCGGTTTCCGCGCGCGGGGTTGGCACCCCGCAAACAGGGGTCACACCAACCGTTTGCCAAGCGGCGAAGGAGGCGTAAGCTGTCTAGTGCCCCGCATTCCACGAGGTTTACCCGCGCTGTGGGCCATCGCACTCGCTGCGATGGGGTCGACCCCCGCCCACGCCCTGATCCTTTACGGACGCACGAACGCGGAGAACCTCACGCCGCCCGCCAGCGGCGCGCCATGGGCTCACGGGACGCGAGTCGGCGCCCCGAACGCCTCGGGGGTCTATTTGGGCAACGGCTATGTGATAACCGCCAACCATGTTGACATGGGTGTCGGAAATGTTTCCACGACGATTGTAATCAACAACGTCACCTACACCCAGAACACCGCATTCACCCCCTGCCGGCTCTCGAGCGGGAACCATGTGGTGGATGCCAAGGTGTTTCGGATCAACGGCGACCCGGGCCTGCCGGTGCTGCCGATTGCGATGAACGGCGTCCACACCGACACCTCGAAGAACTGCACGATCATCGCGTGGGGAGTCGGGAAGGGAAACCTGACGTCCAACACCAGTGCGAACACCACCTGGAGCTGGAACGGCGTCTCCACCCAGGTTCAACGATGGGGCACCAACCGCACCGAACCCGGCAATCTCACGCTCTCCGGGGGCGGTTACCAATACAACGCCCTGCTGGCGAGCCAGGACATCCTGGCCTCCAGCCCGAACGACGAAGCGGCGATGACCATTGGCGACTCGGGCGGGGGCCTGTTCATCAGCTACAACGGCACCTGGCGACTCGCCGGCATCGCCACCGATGTCTCGACGTTCGGCGCCTCCACCTTCTCCGGCAACCCCATGTTTGCGGGCAGCACGCGCTTTGTGCGGCTTGCGCACTACGCCCATCTCCTGCGATTCGATCACTGGCGCAACCATCACCTCGGCAACGCCACCGCGCCTTACACGGGCGACAACGACTCGGATGGCCTGCCGAACCTCCTCGAATACGCGTTCGACGGCAACCCGGCGCTGGCCGACGCCAACCGCGCACCGGTCGGCGGCTTTGACACGGTTTTGGGGATCGACTACGTCACGGTCACCTACTGGCACCGGCGCACCACGACGGACATCGCACTGACCGTCGAAGAATCAACCGATGCCGTCACCTGGTCGCCCGCGACAGTCACCCCGGTTGTTCTGGTGGGCAACAGCACCGACATCCCCGTCTGGAGAATCAAAGCTCGTGTGCCTGCCGGGAGCGGTCCCCGAAAACTGCTTCGGGTAAAAGTCACCCTCCTGTGAGCCATCGACTGCGGGGTCGCCTGTCCCCGACTACGCAGCGTGCGCTGCGGACGTCGCTTCCTCCGGCACGAGCGCCGCATCCGCCTCGAGATTTTTCATCACCGTGCACAGGTAGACCGGTTCCGGATGGACATCGCGGTATTTGGTGATCTCCGAACGGTTGATCACCTTGAATCCGTAACGCTCGAACATTTTCGCACCCCGCCGGCTTTCGAACACCACGATCTGGCCGTAAACCCGCTTCTCGCCGCACTCCTTGAGATAGTCCAGATAGGCCTGGATCAGCACCTTTGTCGTGGCGACCTGACGCGCATCGGCCAGCAGGTTGATGTGGAAATGGGCGGTCCGTCGGGGTGTTGCCGGAACCTCACGCCAACCGCTCCCGATGATCCAGTGGATGAATTTGCGCGACTCTGCCGAGTAACGTGGGTACCGGAGCACGCCGCGCAGAAACAAGCTCAGGTTTTGATAGAACCCGTAGATCTGCTGGCGCAGTGGACGCCGCGACCCGAGCAGATACCCCCGGAGCCGGCCGTTCACCAGGATCACGAAGGACGATTCCGGTTCCCAGTCGGTGTAGTATGCCGTCAGGTAATCGGCAAATAACTCGCGATCCTCGAACACCGGGTCGATCGGTTGCCCCAGAAATCCGGTGTCGCAGCAGAGTTCCCGGACCGCGTCCCGGTCGGCGGGCTCGAAGCGTCGGATGGTGACCTGCCGGTCTGCGTTCATGGAACCCGATCCCTATACGCCGCGCAAACCTCGCGGTAAACGCCAAACAAGCGGCCGAACACCCGTTCCCAGGAGAATCGATCCGCAACCCGGAGGGCCGCATCCGCACCGGCCTGCCGCAGGGCGACCGGGTCTTCCAGCATCGCCTGGATGGCCGCGGCCAGCGCGCCGGGCGTGTTCTCGCCCGCCCAGTGATCCTGCCCGCTCAGGATGATGCGGTCCATGTAGCTGCCGCGGATCCCCACCACGGGCGTGCCGCATGCCTGCGCCTCGAGCGTGACCAACCCGAAGGTCTCCTGCACACCGGGATGGACGAATAGATCGGCCGCCCGATAGAGCCTGGCCAGCTCCGCCGAATCGGCGCAATAAGGGAGCCAGGTGACCGCCCCGGTCGCGTCCCGAAGTTCCTCGAGCACGGGTCGTTGCGTGCCGTCACCCACGGCGAGCAACTGGAATCTGCCGGGGACCTGCGCGTGCAGCGCTTGAAACGCCGCGAACAGCGTGCGGGTGTTCTTTTCGGAGGCCAGCCTGCCCACGTAGAGCAGCAAGGCCCGACCCGGCGGGATTCCCAGCCGTTCCCGGGTCGCCCCTGCATCGTCGGGTTGCGGGGTGAAGATCCCAACGTCGACCCCGAGGTCGGTGACCGCGGTGTTGTCGACCCCCCACCCACGCAGCACGTCCGCCAGGGCTGACGACGGCACCAGCGTGCGTTCGAACCGCCCGTAGAGCGCCCGCACATACCGCTCGGCAAAATCCATCACCATCAAAACCGTCAGAGGGCCAAAAAACCGGGCGACACTGCGCAAATAAGCCTCGGGAAAATGGGAGTGATAAAAGCCCACCACCGGAATCCGCAGGGCGCGCCCGGAGAAGACCGCCTTCCACGCCACCTGATACGGATCCCCCGATTCGATCAGGTCGGGGTGTTCCGAAACCAGGATGTCCTCGACCGCTTCGAGATTCAGGAGCATCCGGTATCTCGATGTCCGGGAAACCAGCGGTGATCGGATCGTGTAAACCCGCGTGGGACCGTCCGCCACCCGTTCCGTCCGTGCGCCCGGGATGATCAGGACGTGTTCGTCGGACGTGTGCGCGCGCAGGTAGGCGCGTTTCTCATGGATGTAACGTTTCACCCCGCCGCTGACCGGCGAGTAAAACTGGGTGAGATCGCAGAGCTTCAATGCGCGAAATCCGCCAGGTGACGCTCCGCGTCGAGCGCGGCGGCGCAGCCCGCCCCGGCGGCGGTGATGGCCTGTCGGTACACATGATCCGCCACATCGCCCGCCGCAAACACGCCTGGCACATTGGTCCGGGTCCCCTCCCGCACCAGCAGGTAGCCGTTGTCATCGGTGGTGAGCTTGCCCAGAAAAGGCTTGGTGTTCGGCACATGCCCGATGGCGACGAACACGCACTTCACTTCCAACTCGGAAACCGATCCGGTCTGCAGATTCTTGAGTCGCACCCCGCGCATCTCCCCTTCCGCGTCGGCGAGGTAATCCGTCAGCACCGTGTTCCAAACCGGCTCGATCTTCGGATTCGCAAGCACCCGGTCGGCCATGATCTTCGACGCGCGCAACTGATCGCGCCGATGGATCAGGTAGACCTTGGCGGCAAAGCGGGTCAGAAAAATCGCCTCCTCCGCCGCCGAGTCCCCGCCGCCGACCACGCACACGGGCACCTCCCGGTAAAACGCACCGTCGCACGTGGCGCATGAGGTGAGGCCATGCCCGATCTGCGGGCGTTCGTTCGGAAGGCCGAGCCACCGGGCGGAGGCCCCGCTCGCGATGATGAGGGTGCGCGTTTCGCGCCAATCCTCTCCCACCTTGATCCGCACAAACCCATCGGCCGTTTCGAAATCGGTCACTTCACCATACTCGAACCTCGCGCCGAATCGCTCCGCCTGGCGATGCATGTTCAGGATCAGTTCCGGTCCCTGGATGCCATCGATGAACCCCGGAAAATTCTCGACCAACGTGGTGGTGGTGAGCTGCCCTCCCGGCTCCCGGCCCTCGAGCACGAGCGGGTTCAGGCTCGCCCGGGCACTGTATATGGCCGCGGTGAGACCGGCGCATCCGGTGCCGACAATGATCACGTTCTCCATAGGGCGAAAAATGAACACGAATCCCGGCGCCCCGTCTAGAGCGTGTTCTCCACAACTCTGCTGCCGCGGAAGCCCCAGAGACTTCCGGGAGATCGGCGGGTCACCCGGCCCCGCCCGGCTGCAGGCCCGGATCGGACTCGACCCGCGCCACCAGGTTCGGCCACGGGGCGTCGTCGGTGCCCACGAACGCCTGGAGATAGACCGCCACCACTTCCCGCTCGTTCGCGGCAAGCAGTCCGTCGATGGCGGATCCAAGCGCGGCGTCGGTCGGCGGGGGTGGCAGTTGTTCGATCATGCCACGTTCGTCATGCGGAATGCCGAGAGCATCGAGAAACGCACACAACAGCGGGGTCTGGGAGCCAACCAGCCAGACTTGGAGCACATTGGACGCCAGGAGATCGGCCCCTTTCCGGCTCAGCGCGGTCTTCAACCACGTATACTGCTCGGCCTTCGGGCGACGCACGATAAACACCGGACGCAGCTTCTGCATCGGGGCGAGCTGGTCGATGGCGGCACGGTAGCCCGCTTTCTCCGTGGTGCGGAAATGTTCGAAGATGCGTTCGGAAAGCGCAGGGGACATGCGCTGGAAAATTTCGTGCGGTTTCATCCGGGACAATGGGGTCGGGTGGTTGACGTGGCGAGGCGCAGAGGGGGTCGGTTTACCGGAGGGCCGTCGCGACGTCCAGCACGCGCACACTTTCCGTGCGGGTCCAGGGACCCGGCGCTCCTCGTTCCTGGCTTGCGTTATCCGTCGGTTGCGGGATGCTGCGGCCCACTCCCGCTCCGGATGGCATCGCATCCCTGGTCCACTTTCGCACTCCGTCTCGTCACCTCCCTCACCCTGTGGGCGGTGGCATTCGGGATCATTCTCTCCGGGTTCGAGATCGGATTCGCGCTGTTGATCAGCGGGATCGGACTGCGCGCCCTCTGGGAATACTTTCGGATGCTTGAACATCAGGGCGTGCCTTGCTTCCGGGCGTTTGGGATGATTTGCGGGGTGTTCTTGATGGCGGGCAGCTTTTACTATTTCCGATCCGTCGGGCCCGCCCTCTCCTACGACTTCGAACTGGCGGTCCTGCTCTTTTTTCTTCTCGGTGTTTTCGCACGGCAGATGTTCCACGGCAGGCTGGAGGCGGATCCCCTGCGCACCATGGCCTACACGCTGTTCGGCCTGCTCTGGGTGCTGTGGCTGTTCAATTTCGTCACCAAGATCGCCTACGTCGCGCCGCTCTCTCCCGACGGCACGCCGAACGGCCACTTCTATGTGCTCTTCCTGCTGGTGGTGACAAAATTCAGCGACATGGGGGCGTATCTCGTCGGGTGCGCCTTTGGCAGGCATCCCATGGCCCCGCACATCAGTCCGAAAAAGACCTGGGAAGGGTTTGCGGGTGCGATTCTCTGCTCGCTGATCGGCAGCTATGGTGTGTTTGCGATCTTCGGTTCGCGCCTGCCGGCGTTCGACTGGATGCACGTGACGGTGCTGGGTCTTTTGCTCGGGTGCGCGGCGGTGATCGGTGATTTGGCGGAGTCGTTGGTGAAGCGGAGCACCGGGGTGAAGGATTCGGGATCGATGCTGCCCGGGATCGGCGGGGCGCTCGACTTGATCGACAGCCTGCTGTTCACGGGGCCGCTGCTCTTCTTCTACATGCGGCTGGTGCTCCGGATGCCATGAAACGGACCCGCCGGGTGGTGGTGCTGGGGGTGACCGGGTCGATTGGCACCAGCGCCCAGAAAGTGGCCGCCGAATTGCCCGACCGGATGCAGATCGTCGGCATGGCGGCGGGCACCAACGTTGCCGGGCTCGCCGAGGCCGCAAACCGATTCCGACCGGCAGCGGTGTGCATCGCGGATGCGACCCGGCTCGCGGAACTCAAGGGGGCGCTTGCCTATGATCCCCGGTTGCTCGCGGGTGCCGAAGGCCTCGAGGAGATCGCCCGGATGGAGGAGGCGGAGCTCGTACTGGTGGCGATCGTGGGGACGGCGGGACTGCGCCCTGCGCTGGCCGCCATTTCCGCCGGCAAGGACCTGGCGGTCGCCAGCAAGGAGATTCTGGTCGCGGCGGGCGAGGTGGTGATGGGTGCGGCCGCGGCCCGAGGCGTGCAGGTGCTGCCGGTCGACAGCGAGCACAACGCGATTTTTCAATGCCTCGAGGGGCGTGACCCGGCAACCGTGCGGCGATTGATTCTGACGGCGTCCGGCGGACCGTTCCGCACCACGCCCGCCGTGGAGCTGGCATCGGTGCGGGTGGAGCAGGCGTTGCGGCATCCCACGTGGGACATGGGCCGGAAGATCACGATTGATTCGGCGACCCTCTTCAACAAGGGCCTGGAGATGATCGAGGCCCGCTGGCTGTTCGGCGTGCCGATGGCGAAGGTCGACGTCGTGGTGCATCCCCAAAGTATCGTGCATTCGATGGTCGAATTTGTGGACGGATCGATCCTCGCCCAGCTCAGCCACTCGGACATGTGCTTCCCGATCCAGTATGCGGTCACCTGGCCGGATCGCGTGCCGAACGCGATGGAACCGCTTGATTTGGCGAGGCTCGGGCGCCTGGAATTCGAGGCCCCGCGCGTGGCCGACTTTCCGGCGCTCGATCTCGCCCGGCGCGCCGGCGAACTTGCCGGGACGTTGCCGGCCGTGCTGAACGCAGCCAACGAGATCGCCGTCGAGGCCTTCCTGGGCGGGCGGCTGAGCTTTCCGGGGATCTGGCGGACGGTGGCCGCGGTCATGGATGCCCATGCGAACGTGCCGCACCCGACGCTCGACCAAATCCTCGAGGCCGATGCCTGGGCCCGCGAAGCGGCAACGGTCGACGGTTCACAGTCCGCATGAACCCTCCTCGCGCGGGGGCGGGACGATTCGCTGAGGGGTTCGGTGAGTCTGCTGCGCGATGATCTGCCCGAACGACCGGGTTTGAATCCCGGCAGATGTGCGCTGGTGCGCCGGGGGGTGTTGGGGCATCATGCGGCTCCTACCCCCGTCCGCTACTGCCAGTTCGCGAAGCGATTCCTGGACGGTTTTTCGTGGCTGGCGCCCCTCACGAACAACAAGGTCGGGGATGCGCTGAACATCGAGTTTGTGCATGAACATGTGTTCCTGATCGAACGGCGGGTTGCACGCGATGGGCGGACGGGATAGTATTTTCTCCACTTCCCCCCACCCCCCCGATGAAATTACGCACGTTCCCCCTCGTGCTCGCGGCAGGCGTTCTTGCCGTGCGCTCGGCAATTGCTCAACCGATCGACAACCCGGTTGCCTCGTTCTACACGGGCCCCGAAGGACACCCGGCTTGGATCGAAGATATTCGCTGGGATCAGGTGTATGACGTGACCACTTACGGGGGCGGAGTCGGAATGAACGGCACCCAGAACTTCGCGGCATTTGAGGCGGCCCGGGATGCGGCGTTTGCGGCCGGTGGGGGTGTGATCTATTTCCCGGCAGGTAATTTCAGCATCACGCTGCCGGATGCGGGTCAGGGCTCGGGGGTGGGACCCAGCAGCCGCGGGCTGATGCTGCGTAATGGCACGGTGCTGCGGGGGGCAACCCCGACGGGGGATCGATGGGCGCGACCGACCGATGCGCACCCCGGCGATGGCAACCTGACCTTGTCCACCCGTCTGATTTTCAATGGCCGGACGCGGGCTGATTACAACGGAACGAACACGACGATCCCGGCGGACTGGGGGCTCGTGGGATTGAAACCTGAGCCGGGTCAGGGGGTGAAGGACGTCCATCGCGTGGGGGTGGTCTGGATCGAACTACAACGCGCGACCATCTACTGGGGGGCAGATTACCAGTGGGCCTCCACATGGAACGCCTCGGCAGCCTGGCTGGGGGGCAGCACCAAGAACACCTGGCCCGCGGGGAACCCGTGGAGTTCGCGCGTCCCGGACGGCACGCACCCAGGAGATACATTTTGCGGTGCGTTTGCTCCTGGGGGAGCATTTACGGCAAATTTTACGGGGAGCGGGGCGGGGCGTCTGGTCTTCGGGTGCAAGCTGGTCGATGCGATGCCGGTGAACGATTTCTTTTGGCCGTCGGGCCGCGGCGCCAACGGGGTCGCAAGTGCGTTTGGGGTGTATCGCTTTTGCGGCAGGATCGCGGCGTACGGGTCGGACGTCTTCATCGCCAACAATGTGCTGCCGAAAAGTGCCAACAACTTCTTTTACCGCCAGTGGACAAGGGACAAGGACAACAGCATCGCCGCGCGGGATGTGCTCTGGGATTGCGCCAACTCGATCGGCATCGACGTGAACAAGAGCCTGCACGGGATCGGCAAACCCACCCAGCCCGGTTCGGGTTACTACGAACCGGGCGTGATTGTGCGCGATAACTTCGTGTTCAGCCGGGGCAACAAAGGTTACGAGATCAGCGGGCAATGGGCCCTGGTGCAAAACAACCACAACGAACGCTACCGGCTTGATTACACCATGCCGCCGGACTACCCGCGGGCGGGCACCAGCCAGACCGCGAACTCAGACAGTTGGTACTGCCAGACACCCGCCAACAGTGAAAGCGCCTACGATTATCTCTCGCGAGGCTTCGATCTCGGCGGGCGCAATCTGTGGGCGAGTCGCTGCACGGTGAACAACACCGGGTCACCGGGAAATGACGGCGAGGGCATCATGGCCCAGCGCCACAACAACCTGGATGTTTATTCCTGGGCTTTCACCGACAACCGGCAGTTCAACGTGAACTACGGCGCGGGCACCTCGGGCGAACTCGGATGGATCGGCAGTTACGCGCAGCACATCTACGGATTCCTGCTGCTGCGGAACATCAACGACAACACCGTCGGTCACCTCGGGCCTGGTAGTTGGCGGATGCTCGACATGAACTGGGTGGACAACATCCGCAACAACGGTGCGAGCGCGGGGATCAGCTCGAGCCACAACGGGGTTTACACACCGAAAGACTTCAGCTCCAGCAATCACACCAACGCCGTCAATCCGCCCGCAAACCTCACGGTCACCCCGCTCGTCGACCACAAGGGCGTCCAGCTCGACTGGACCGACACCGCCTCGAACGAGCTCGGGTTCCGCGTCGAGCGCCGCATCAACGAAGGTCCGTGGCAGATTGTCGCTTACCGCCCCGCCATCAACCAATCGAAGAACGGCGCCATTACCGGCAACGACTCGTTCTCTCCCACCCCGATCAACCAGTTGAACAACCCGCGCTGGGTCGATTACACCGCCCCGCGCGAGCGGCGACTTGAGTACCGCGTGTTTGCGATCAACGGCAACGACGACGAATCCTTTGCCACCGCGATCAGTCCGCCCCTCGGCATCGCCGGACCGGCGCGCACGTTCGAGCAATGGATCGCCCGCTTCAACACGGGCGGGTTGAACGGGCCGCTCGACGACCCGGAACACGACGGCTCGAACAACCTCGTCGAGTTCGGCCAGTCCGGCAATGACCCGTCGATCTCCGATGTTGAACTTTTGCCCGATGTCGCCCTCGACAACTCGCACCTGGTGTTCACCTATGTCCGGCGTCCGAGTGCCAGCGGGATTGTGGTGAAACCCCAGTATAATGCATCGAATCCGGCGGTGCTGGATCCCGGGTGGGTGGACGCGATCCACGGCGTCAACGGCGTCGCCATCACCACCGCCGGCGATCAGGTCACGGTCAGCATCCCGTCTTCGCTCGCGAAGTTCGCGCGCTTGAAAGTCGTGAAGTAGGTCCGACCCAGTAGCGCGCCACCTCAATCGCGGAGACTTCAACGGGAAACGCCCGCGGCTCATCGGTGCGGCAAACTGCACAATGGGATTGCGGCGGACTTCGCACCCTTCCCGCGCACGCCCTCTCCGTGGCCCCGCCCCCATTCAGATCCGATTCGCGGGTTTGACTTCCGGCTTTCCTGAGCGAGCCGGTGCGGGTCGTTTCCGCCGCAGTCGCAGCCAATTCGCCCAGGTTTTTCGAAAACTCTGGCTGGGGGTGAGGTAGTTCTGGGCCAGCTCGTTGCTCTGCAGGATCTGCCGGAGCAGGCCTGCGACACTGAAATCTTCAGTGTCGAGAATCGTGTACGCCGTCCCGACCGCGGCCGCGTGGTGGGCATCACTCGCGGCGGTCATGGGGAGGTTCCGCCAGCGGGCATACTCAAACGCGCGACGGTTGTAGCGGCGAAACGTGGTCGCCGCATTGAAGACTTCCAGGGCATCAATGGGCAGCGTGTCGAGCACCGCCCGTCGGATGCCCGCCCGAAACAGATCATACGGATGGGGCGGGATGGCCAGCCCGCCCGCAGCGTGGATCGCCTCGCACACCTTGATCGCCGGCCGCCCCTTCATGTTGGGCAGGGTCGCCCCGATGCACAGCAAGTGCCCTTCCTCGGTCGTGACTTCCACGCCGGGGAGGATGAGAAATCCGTCCACCGGCAGGCCATCCGCCCGCATCAACCCTTTCTCGATCAGATAATCGGTGCCCTCGCACGTATTGTGATCCGTGAGCGCAAATCCATGCAGCCCGCGTGCGCGAGCCGCTTCGATCACCGCTTCCGGACTGCTGACTCCATCTCCCGAGAAGAAGGAATGCGTGTGCAAGTCGACACGATACTCCATGGGTCACAGCTTGGCCCAGGCGGGCGGCGGTGGGAAGCGAAGACTGGTGACAGTCTTGCCACAAGCGCCCGGGCGTTGCCAGAGTGGGGGGATGAGCATCGGATTCAAGGAATGGGCGGTGGTTTGCGAGGCGCTCGGGGACGGGCGCCAGACGGTGATCCTGCGCAAGGGCGGCATCGCCGAGGGCCGGGAGGGTTTCCGGTTCCAGCACCCGGACTTCTTTCTGATGCCCACCGGGTTCCACGAACAGGTCGCCAAGACCCGGTTGCCAGCCGCCACCCCGCTGCCCGCCCCACCCGCTGGGGCTCACCGGATCCGGTGGCGTGCCACGGTCGCCTGGACCGCTTTTGTCGACAACCTCGACACGGCGCTGGCCTTGGAACCCTTCCACATCCTGTCCGAACCCGTCATTCGGGAGCGGTTTGATTACGACACGACGCGCGGGCTCCACGTGGCCCTCGTGCGCATCTCGCGGCTTTCCGTCCCGTGGGAATTTCCCGACGCGCCCCGATACGGCGGATGCCGTTCCTGGGTGGAGATCCCCGAATCACCGGGCGACGCCGGGCTCGAACCGGTTCTGTCCGACGCGGCGTTTGCGGACGTCGAACGCCGGCTCCGCGCCCGGGTTGGCGACGCGGTGAACTGACCGATCATTCCACTTCGAATTCGAGCCCGCCGACGAATCGGGCGATCACATTGTAAATCAGTGCCGCGATGGCGCCGAACACGAACCCCATCAGGCCGTAGATGAACGGAAGCGCGAAGCAAAAGACCATCATGACCAGGGGCCCGAACACCTGTTGCTGTGCCGGAACATGCGTTTGACCGCCTGCCGCAAGGCTCACCATGATCCCGATGAGCAGAAACGGCACGAGCAACAGCGAGCCGAGCCCATACAGCCCCGCGCAGACCTTTCCGCACGAGATGGGATGGACTTTGCGGAGTCGGACGTGACGACTGGCCGAAGCGGCCGCGACGGGTGGTGGAATATCCATGGTGCTGCGGATATTGCCGGATCACCGGCGGGCGCACCAGCCCCGAACCTCTCCCCCTTCGAATCACGCCCGCCATCCCCCGGGGAACTTCCTGCTCCCGCAGGCCATCCCCATGGTGTGTAATCGCCCGATCCCATGTTCGAGCTTCTCCAATTGGATCCGGGCAGCAAAGCACGCCGCGGACGTCTCACCACCCCGCACGGGGCGATCGAGACGCCCACCTTCATGCCGGTCGGAACCCAGGGGAGCGTCAAAAGCATGTCGCCTGCCGAACTGCGCGGGCTGCGGACCCAGATCCTGCTCGGGAACACCTATCATTTGTTTGTTCGCCCGGGCATGGACGTCATCCGGCACTTCGGCGGGTTGCACCGGTTCATGGCGTGGGACGGACCGATCCTGACCGACAGCGGCGGGTTTCAGGTGTTCTCGCTGGCCCGCTTGCGTCGGATCACGGAGGAAGGCGTGCATTTCCAGAACCACCTCGATGGCGCCCCCTGTTTCCTCGGTCCCGTCGAGGCGATGGAAATCCAGGCGACGCTCGGGTCGGACATCGCCATGGTGTTCGACGAATGCCCGCCGTACCCGTGCGAGAAAGCGTATGCCGGCAAGAGCCTCGACCTCACGCTCCGCTGGGCGTTGCGCTGCCGGGAATGGGCGGCCGCGAAAGACGGAAAGCACGAGCCTCGACCCGCGGTGTTCGGCATTGTCCAGGGATCGATGTTCGAGGATCTGCGCGAGCGTAGCGCCCGGGCCTTGGTGGAAATGGACTTCGAAGGGTATGCCGTCGGCGGCGTGAGCGTCGGCGAGCCCGAACCTGAGATGATGCAGGCCATCGAATGGAGCGAACCGTTCCTGCCCGCCGATCGTCCGCGCTACGCCATGGGGCTGGGCACCCCGCCGCAGATGCTCGAGATGGTGGCGCGCGGGATCGATCTGTTCGATTGCGTGTTGCCAACCCGCCTCGCGCGCAACGGGACTGCCTTCAGCGCGGCGGGCACGCTGAATCTCAAGAATGCCGGCTTCGCCAGGGACGAAGGACCCATCGAGGAGGGATGCACGTGCGAGGCGTGCCGGACCTTCACCCGCGGATATCTCCGGCACCTGGTAAAAGCCGAAGAGATACTCGCCCTGCGAATGATCTCCCTGCACAATCTCCACTTCTACCTCAACCTGATGGACCGCGCCCGGGCGGCGATCGGGGAGGGGACGTTCGACGCGTTCCGTGCGGCGTTCGTGGCAGGCTACAAGAAGTGGGATGGCCCCTCTGCGGGGTAGCTTTTCCCTTTGTTGACTGGGCTCGGAGGGGCCAGGCGAAGACTTTTTCGGACCGCCGGCGTTCCGCCGAAGCGTCCCTCAAGATCTTACCGCCGCCGGAGGTTTGAACAGGTTTGAGTTGCACGCAAGCAGCGCTGCCGGGAGGATGGGCACTCCACTTTTTTCCCCTCCCTCATGAAAATCACCGCGGCGGTAGTCGGCACCGGAAGCGTCGGACTCGGGTTCAGCCGGTTGTTGCGGAAGCGCGGAGTCGAGGTCGCGGGATTCGTGACCTCCTCGAGGGAGCGGATCGCGCAGTTCTCTGATCAGGCGGGATTGCCGGGTTACACGTCGCTGACCGAACTGGTTGCCGCGCATCCGGTGGTCAATCTGGCGGTAATCGGCAATGCCAACCACCAGCATGCCGCTTCCACCCTGGAAGCGCTCGGGCTGGACCTCCATGTCTACTGTGAGAAGCCGATGGCCCCGACCTTTGCGGAATGCGAGGCGATGGTGGCGGCGGAGCGGGCCTCGAAGGGTTCCCTGCAGGTCGGGTTCGAGTATATCCACTCGACCATGCCGCGCCGCCTGCGCGCATTGCAGGAGCAGGGATTCTTCGGCGAATTGCTCTCCGCCTCGTGCACCGATTCGCGCGGGCATTGGTGGAGCGGTGACCCGGAAGCGCCGTTCGAAAAACAGGTCAAGCTGCGCCGCGAACTCGGCGGCGGCATCATCTTCCATTGCGGCATTCATCAACTCGACATGTTGCGCGCCTATTTCGGCGATTTCAGCGAGGTCACCGCATTTCGGTCCGGGCGCAACGCGCTGCCTTACTATCCCCAGGATGTTCCGGACCATGTGCTGCTCGCGATGAAAACGGCGGATGGACGGACGGCGAGCCTCGAGGTCTTTCACTCGCGTGCCGCGACCTACTACCGGCGGGAGCCCGCCTACCATCCCCACTGGCCATCGGTGCCCGGACACGAGTTCCGTCTCTCCCTGGTCGGCACCGAGGGATCGTGCCTCGCCGATTTCTACGGAGAGAAGATCCATCTGTTCCGGTTCGATCACGAACGAAAGGAAACCGAGTTGGTCCGAACCGAGGATTTCGCTCATCACCCCGGCAACGAGTTGCACCACGACATGAGCGGCTTTTTGGAGCGCTACATCGAGGGCGTTGCGGCAGGCCGGGGTCCGTTGGTGCCCTCGGAGGATGCGCTTCGCACCATGCGACTGGCGTTCGCAGCGGAAGAATCCATCGCGACGGGCCGTCCGGTTGTGCTTGGCTGAGCCATTTGGCAATGCGGTTTCCAAGGGATTCCGCAGGATTCCGATGGACGCCGCCTTCGTAGGGGGCAATAGTTGAAAATTGGCTGGCGACCCCGTCAACCCACCCATCCCAATCCACATCCTCCCATGAAAACACTCACCCTGTGTCTCACCGCGGCATTCCTCGCCGCCGCCCCGGTCGTCCGCGCCGAAGAATCGGCAAAAGCATCACCCGCGCCCGCCCCGTCGGCCAAAGCGGAAGGAGGCGACAAGCCCGCTGGAGACCCGGCCGCCGATGCGTTGAAAAAACGGTTCGCCGAGGTCCGGAAGCAGGTCTCCGAAGATCCTGCGATCAAGGCCGCTTTAGACGCCGCACGCACCGCGTCCGTGGAGGCCAACGGCAAGCTGCACGCCAAGATGCTCGAGATCGATCCGTCCCTGGCGCCGCTCGTCGAGCGCGAAAAAGCGCGTGCTGCGGGACGTGCCGAGGGCGGAGGCGGAGGCGGACGCCGCGAACCGCGCCAGGGCGCCGACAATCCCCCGGCCGCCACTCCGCCCTCCCACTAGCCTGCACCCTTGCCGTCGGCGGTCCGGGTGAGCCTCGCCGAAATTGCACTGGCGCGAAGATCGGGTTTCGCGCAGTCGATCCCCGTTTTTCGCTTTCCCTGAACCGCTTCGGCGGCAGGATGAATGGCCATGCCCCGCCTCGGTCTTGAAACCATCCTGCCGGCTCTCGAGCAAACGGTCCGCAAGTTCGCGGGATCCCAGGCCCCGGGCCGGGGTCGCGCCGGGGAGGGGGCAATTGTAAGCCCGTTCTATGGCGTGCCAGATCCCAGCCATGTCGGCACGATGGCATTCGTGGGGTGTGCGGGGGCGTTGTTGCTCGCCCCCTGGGCCCCCGAAAACCCGGCAGCACGGCGGGCGCTTGCAGCGAGGTTTCAGGCGGCCGTCGAGTTCGTGGTCCGCAGCCAGCGTCTGAGCGGACGGATCGACTTGAAACCCTGCAACATCGACTCTGGACCCGACACCGCGTTCGCCGTCCAAATCGCCTGCGCATTGATCGCGCAGCACCGCGCGACCCGCGCACCGGCCCGCCGACTGCCGCCGGGCGGGGTGCGGGCGCTCGAACTCTTTGTGCGACGGGCGGTTCCCGGCCTCGCGACCGGCGGCTTTCACACGCCGAACCATCGCTGGGTGGTTGCATCCGCCCTCGCCCATGCGGGCACGCTGTTTCCCCGCCTCCGGCAGGACGCGGTGATCCGCGCCTATCTCGCCGAGGGGATCGATATCGATGCGGATGGATTCTACATCGAGCGCAGCCCGGCCATCTACGACGTGGTCACCAATCGTTCCCTCCTCATGCTGCACGAGCACGCGGGATTCGCTCCGGCGCTCCCGGCCGTCGAACGAAACCTGCTCGTGAACCTCGATCTCCTCAACGCCGACCGAACCGTTGAAACGGCCCTCTCCCAGCGTCAGGACCTCGGCACGCGACCGGTCCCGGCAGCCATGGCCCAGCCACTGATCGCCGCCGCCGCCCTCCTGCCGAAGCGCCGCGCCCTTTTCCTGTCCGTCGCCGCCGAGCTCATCCAGGCAAACACGAGCCCTGATCGCGAGCTGTTCTGGACCGCCCAAGCCCTCCTCCGGCACGGCAATGCAACTTTCCGACCCCACCGCCTCCCCGACGACTCGACCGCGAAGTGGCCGCTTCACGGCGCCTGGCGGAGGCGCCGCGGCCAACGCGCGCTGACCTGTCTGAGCGAGGGGCCCTGCCTGCTGCGGGTCACCAACGGCGGCGCCACCCTGGCCGGTCTCTTCGTGGCCCATGCCTATTTTGGCACGGGACAATTCCGGGGCGACACACTCGACTATCTCGCGGATGGCGTGCGGATCCGTTCCCGCGGGCTGCGCTTTCCGCGCCGGCCGGCCTACGATCTGCCCATCGGAGAACCGGTCGCACCGGAGGACTGGGACCGCGTCGCCGCCGGGCGTGGGCGGGTGCCCATGCCCGCGAGCGACGCCACGCTGACCATTCGCGAGCGGGAGGATCGCATCACCCTCGATCTGCGTTCCACACACGCACCGGACGGAACCCTGGTCGCCATGGCATTCGATTTTCCGGCGGGCGGCACGTGGGAAACCCGCGATCTGGCGCTGGAACCACAGGCCGGACAGGAGCTGTTTCTTCTCGAGGGAACGGGCCGGATGCGCTACGGTGCGGACTGGATCGAGATCGGCCCGGGCGAGGGTCGCCACCGCATGTGGCGGATGCGCGATGCCTGCCCGCATCACTCACTGGTCCGCGTCGTCATCGCCCTCGAAACACCGGTCCGCCACCAGGTCGTGCTGCGATTCTCAGCACCACCGTTTTGAGACTCCCGGCGCTCCTTGGTGGGTCGCGTCGCTCCGCACGCGATGGAAAACGCCGGCCGGCACCGCGTGGGTCCGACCGGTCCTGAGGCGCGCGGCGGAGCCCGGCGGGGCGCTCCCGATATCGTCCGCGGAGCGGCCGATCCACCGGGCCATCGTCCGCCCGCCGATTTGCACCCGGGCGGGACTGGGCTAGTTTGCCGGGCAAACCCAACTGTCCCAGTGTGATTTACCGCCATGAAACCACGCGTCCTGATTCTCGGGGCCGGCTTTGCCGGACTTGAAGCCGCCAAGCGCCTGGCCGACAAACCGGCCGACGTAACAATTATTGATCGTCAGAACCATCACCTTTTCCAGCCGCTGCTCTACCAGGTGGCGACCTCGGGTTTGTCGGCCACTGAGATCTGCCAGCCCATCCGCTCGGTGTTCGCCGATGCCCCGAACATCCGGGTCGTCATGGACGAGGTGACGGGCATCGATCTCGACGGGCGGACCGTGACCGCCCGGGGCGGCTCGCACGCATTTGACTATCTCATCGTGGCGCTCGGATGCCGGACGAGTTGGTTCGGCAACGACGAATGGGAACGGCATGCGCCCGGATTGAAAACCATCGGGGATGCGCTCGCGATCCGCAGCCGGCTGCTCCGTGCGTTCGAATCGGCCGAGACCAGCCTGGATGAACCCGCTCGGGCACGGCTGATGACCATCGTGATCGTGGGCGGCGGGCCCACCGGCGTGGAACTGGCCGGCGCCTGCGCCGAACTCGCCCGGCATGTGCTGCGGCGCGATTTCCGGAACATCGATCCGCGGCAGACCCGCGTGCTGCTCATCGAAGCCATGGACCGCATCCTGCCCCAGCTTCCGGCACGCCTGGGCCAGGAGGCGGCGCGCGAGCTGGAACAATTGGGCGTCGAGGTGCGGACCGGCACACGGGTGCGGTCCGTCGACGCAGAGGGAGTCACCCTCGACGACGGCGAGCCAATCCCGTCGGGCAATGTAGTCTGGGCCGCGGGCGTGCAGGGCTCCCCCATCGGACGCCTTCTCGGCGCAGAGACCGACCGGGCCGGGCGGGTGAAAGTGCTCGATGATTTGTCGCTCGCCGGGCATCGCAACGTATTCGTCCTGGGCGACCTGGCGGTGGTCTCCACCCCCGACGGCCAGCCCGTCCCCGGCGTGGCCCCTGCAGCCATGCAGATGGGGCGGTATGCCGGCGCATTGATCGCACGCGAAGTCACCCGCAGCGAGCCGGGCGACCGGCGCGCTTTCCGCTACATCGACAAGGGAAGCATGGCGACCATCGGGCGTTCCGCGGCCGTGGCGAAGATCGGCCCGCTCGAATTTGGAGGGTTCCCGGCATGGCTCGCCTGGATGTTCATTCATCTGCTGTTCCTTGTCGGTTTTCGAAACAAACTGGCTGTGCTGCTGCAATGGATCTACGCCTACTTCGCTTATCGGCGGGGAGCGCGGGTGATCCTGCCGTCCCCGGCCGAATCAACACCCGCACCCCGCCCGGTCGGATAAGCGCGCCCCGGGCTGGACAGGTCACGGGTTCCGCGGCAAGGTTGCCATTTCTGCCGTGATGGCTTCCCGACAAAAGAAATCCGCCCCGCTTCTTACGGCCCTGCTCGCCGGCTGCCTCTTCGCCGGCGCGGCGGGTGCGGATCGCGGCGCGTTGCCCGACTCAACCGAGGCGGCGTGGGATGCGGCAACACGGCTGCTCGTGGATGAGGCGGCCGACTATTTCGACGCCGCGGCAAAACAGGGCGGACAAAATCCGCGCCCGATCAACCTCGCCCGGGCCGCCCTTCTTCTGAATGCGCAGCCGAAGACGGAGGGGAACATCCAGGCCGCCTCCGCACTGCTCGAGGGCGTGGCTTCCGGAAACCGGTCCGACGCCGAGGGGATCACCGCCCGCTATCTGCTGGCCCGCATCTCGCATTTCCACGCGTTCCATCCCGACCGTCAGGAGGCGATCCGACGGTATGAATCCCTCCACCGGGAGAACCCGGAGGATCCTCTGGCTCAGAGCGCCGCAGTCCGCGCCGCCATGCTCCGGGTTTACGCGCCCGGTGATGCCGAATCGAAACGGGCCCTGCTGACCGAGCTCGAAGGCGCACCTCCCCTTTCCGATCCCAGCGCGCGACGGGAGATGGCGCAGCTCCTGGCCGACGGGTGGAATCAGACCCTGGACGCCCCGGAGAAGGCGCTGCCGCACCTGATCGAGGTCGACCGGATCGGGCTGGCTCGCCAGACCGCCCGGCTCGATCTGAGCCTGCGCGTGGCCGAAACCGCCCGAATCCTGGGCGACAAGACCGTGGCCGCAAAATTTTACCGGCAGTTCCTGACGGAGGCCGGCCGGGATCAGAGAATGAAGCTGGCCCTCGAGCGACTGGCCGAATTGGAGGTGATCCCGTAATGCGTGAACGGATCTTCAACGGGATTGGGATCGGACTGCTGGTGCTCTGCTTCGCCATTGCACTCTTCCGGGTCGTCTCCCGGACCCGGCGCGAGGCCGATCCGAATGTCACCACGATCCGCTTCGCCCACTGGCAGCTTGAGAGCGGCGTGCGCGATGCGATTGAGGCGCTGGCGGACGACTACGAGGCGCAATGGAAAGCGCGCGGACGCAATGTCCGCATCGAGCAAATGCCGATCCCCGAGCGGGTCTACCCGAATTGGATGGTTACCCAATTGGTCGGGGGCACCGCGCCCGAGGTGATCCAGATCGGCATCGGCATCAACGATGAGAGGACCGCCCGGTTCTTTTCCCCGCTCACCCGCGAGGTCGGCGAGCCGAACCCCTATAATGACGGCACCCCGCTGGAAGGGCTTCCCTGGCGGGAGACCTTCGTCGACGGCCTCTCGAGCCCGCTCAGTTACAACCAGCAGTTGCTGGACTATTTCGGCATCCCGATGTCGATGCACACCATTCGCGTTTTTTACAACAAGGAACTGTATCAGGAGATCGCGGGCGACGCACCGCCCCCGCAGACCTTCGATGAGCTTCTCGATCTCTGCCGTCAGGTCCGGGAATTCGGCGAGACCCACCAGCGGGTGGTAATCCCCATCGTCGGCTCCCAATACAACGCCCCCTATCTCATGGGCGACCTGTTCAAAAGCCAGACGCAGCGGCTCATGCTCGCCATCGACCAAAACCACCTGCTCCGGGCCGACGATAACGCGCGCGAGCTCGGATATCTCAGGGGGAAGTGGAATCTCGACACCCCGGCGGTCCGGTCCGCCTTCGAACTAATGCACGAAATCGCGGGATTTATGCAGCCCGGCTATCTCAACGCGAGCCGGGAGGACGCCACGTTCTATTTCGTCCAGCGACGCGCGCTCATGGTCACCACCGGCAGTTGGGACGCTGCGAGTTTCCACAGCCAGGCGCCGTTCGAAATTGGCATCTTCAAACTACCGCTCCCCTCCCGCGATCATCCCCGGTTCGGCCCCAATATTCTCGGACCGTTTTCCGAAGCCAGCGTCGGCACGGGCATGACGTTCGGGCTCAACCGATTCGCCAGGGATTCGGACCTGGCCCTCGATTTCCTGCGGTATCTCGGGTCCTTCCAGGCCAGCCAGAAATTCACGGATCGAAGCGGATGGTTGCCGGCGGTGGTCGGCGTCGAGCCCGCTGCCAAGGCACAGCCCTTCAAGCCCCTCACCGACGGATACCCGGAAGGCTTCAGCTACACCAAGCTGAACTCCGAGACCGCCCGCGTTTCCGACAAACACATGTATCTCCTCCCCCGCCCCGATGGGGCGGAGGCCTTCGCCGCGGCGATCAAACAGGAATACCCGCGGGCCGTGGTCCAGGATATCTGGGCCGCCGACCGCGGACGCCTCCGCCAGATCCTCCGCAACGACACCACCCTCACCGGGTTTGACGCCCTGATGCGCCTCCGCCCGACGGACACGATTCTCGAGCGCAAACGGAACGAATTGCGCGAGGCCCAGTTCGGGGTCGAGCTCGGGTTCGAACGGTCGCGATGGACGCTCGGTGAGCTCGGCCATCCCTACCAGAGACCCTGATCCCATGGCCCGCATCCGGATCTCCGCCCGCAAAGCGCTTCACGAGTGGAAGCTCTATCTCTTCGTGGTTCCGTCGCTGCTGATGATCGCGACGTTCAGTTATTTCCCGGCACTCAGCGCCGTCTACCACAGCTTCTTCGACTGGGGCGGCGGTGAGTACAAGCAGTTCCTCGGGCTGGGCAATTACCGGCGCCTCTTTTCCGACCCGGTCCTCTGGGGGGCGTTCGGCACCATCGGTATCCTGATCATCGCGAACATTTTCAAGATGATCCCCTCCATCGCGATTGCGGTGCTGGTTCACCGGCTCAAGAGCGACCGCTGGCAATACTGGTACCGCGTGCTGCTGGTGATCCCCATGATCGTCCCCGGCCTCGTCACGCTCTTCATTTGGAAGTTCTTCTTCGATCCCACCAGCGGGCTCCTGAACGCCTTTCTCGACGCCACCCACCTCAAATCCGTCCTGATCGAGCTCGATCGCGAGGTCCTTCACTGGAACGTGTTCGCCGAAGGCATCCCGATCCCCTGGCTCGGCGATCCGAAGCTCATCGTTCCCTCACTGATTCTCTGGGGCTTTCCCTGGATCGGGGCCGTCGGCGTGCTGATCTATCTCGCCGGACTCCAATCCATCGGCACCGAAGTTTACGAGGCCGCGGAAATCGACGGCGCTTCCAGCCTGGATAAATTCTGGTATGTCGAACTCCCCCTGATCCTTACCCAGGTGCGCATCAATCTGGTGCTGCTTGTCATCGGCACCCTGCAGGGGTTCGGCCTTCAATTCCTGCTGCTCGGAAACTCCGGCGGTGCCGGGCAGGCAGGCATGGTCCCCGGACTCTGGATGTTCAACAAGGCGTTCATCGCGGGCGAGTTCGGCTACGCCTGCGCCATCGGGATGCTGCTGTTCGTCTTCATTCTCGTGCTGACTTATTTCAACAACAAATACGTCCGGGTCGACAAATGAATCCCGCCCCCTCTCCAGCCCCCGCCGGCGGTCGCGAAGGATCCGATTGGTTGAAGCACGCCATCATCATCGCGATCCTTTGCATCGAGCTGCTTCCCTTTTACATGATGCTGCAGATCAGCGTGAAGGATAACACCTCCTTCCTCGCCAATCCGTGGCTTCCCCTGCCGCCGGGGGAGTGGAACCTCGGGAACCTGGTGAGCGGCATCCGGCTCATCGGCCCTTACATTGCCAATACGGTGTTCGTTGCGGTCAGCGCGACCGGGGCCAGCCTCGCCCTCGCGCTGCTCGGGGCGTACTTTTTCGCGCGTTATCAAATGCCGTTCGGGCGCCTGCTTTGGGCGGTGTTTCTCGTTCTGATGTTGATGCCCGGAGTGGCCAACATCGTCCCGCTCTTTGCCCTGCTCAAAGGCATGGGGCTCCTGAACAGCCTCAACGCCCTGATCCTGCTGGGCGTCGCCGGCGGACAGGTTTTCCAGGTGTTCCTGCTGCGCAACTTCATCGAGGATATCCCGAAGGACCTCTTTGAAGCCGCCGAGATCGACGGCGCCTCCCATTTCCAGCAACTTCGCAGTATCGTGATCCCGATGAGCGGCCCGATCATCGGCACCCTCGCCATCCTGGGCTTCCTCGGGGCCTGGAACGATTTCATGATGCCACTCATCATCCTGCGTGATCGCGAACTGTTCACGCTCGGGGTGGGCCTCATCTATCTCGACGGCGAGTATGTGAAGAAATGGGGCGAGATCATGGCGGCCTATCTCATCGCCTCGATCCCCCTGATCCTCATCTTCCTCTTCACCATGAAACTTTTCATCCGCGGCCTCAGCGCGGGAGCAATCAAGGGCTGATCTCCGAATGACCGCGGATTCAGCATCGGCACCCGGAGACCTGCTCTCCTTTGACATTACCGTCCGATTCCCCCTCCGGCTGGCGTTCACCCGTGGGCTGTTCGACCCTGCCAATCCCCTGCTGGCGAGCCTGCTGGAGGGGGGGCCTGCGGAACGGGTCCTGTGCATCGTCGACGCGAACCTCCTCGCCGCCCATCCCACCCTCGCCGCGCGCATCGAAACGGCACTCGACCGGATGCCGGTCCGGTCCGCCGGTCCCCCGCTGATCCTCCAGGGCGGCGAATCCATCAAGAACGATCCCGGCGCGCTCACGCAGATTCATCGGGCCATTTCCAAGGCCGGGCTGAGCCGGCACTCGTATGTGCTCGCCGTGGGCGGTGGGGCCCTTCTCGACGTCGCCGGGTTCGCGTCCGCCACCGCCCATCGCGGCATTCGCCTCATTCGTGTGCCCACCACCACCCTCAGCCAGGCCGACGGCGGGGTGGGGGTGAAAAACGGGATCAACGCGTTGGGCAGAAAGAATTTCATCGGCACGTTCGCCCCTCCCGTCGCCGTGGTGAACGACTTCACCCTGCTGGCCGGACTGCCCGCGCGGGAGATGCGGGCCGGATCGGTCGAGGCGCTCAAAGTCGCGCTCATCCGGGATGCCACGTTCTTTGAGCACATCGAACGGGATGCCGATCGACTCGCCCGGTTCGAACCCGCCGCCGTTGAAACCCTCATCCGACGCAGCGCGGAGCTCCATCTGCGCCATATTGCGGAGGGAGGCGACCCGTTCGAGTCGGGTTCGTCCCGACCGCTCGATTTCGGCCACTGGTCGGCCCACCAACTCGAACAGTTGTCGGGTTGGCAGGTCGGGCACGGGGACGCCGTGGCATGCGGGGTGGCGCTCGATACCCTGTATTCCGCCGCTTCCGGCCTTCTCGCCGAGGCGGAGGTCACCCGTGTGCTCGCGCTGCTCGGTCGACTCGGATTTCCAACCTGGTTCCCCGAGATGAGTCGGCCCGGACCGGACGGGCCTCCCGCCCTGCTGGCGGGCATCGAGGCTTTTCGTGAGCACCTGGGGGGTGGGCTCTGCATTCCTTTGCTGGCTGGGATTGGCCAGATGATCGAGGCGTCCTCAATCGATCCCGACCGCATGAGCGCCTGTATCCGCCGATTGGCGGAACATTCGACCCCGTCCTGAACCCGAAAAGGGGCCGCCCGCCTGTTCGCGGTCCTCGACAGTCCTCGACATTTCCATTGCGTGTACTTTCCGCTTGGCCTAAAACATGCTTCCCAAGGGGGTTCCAAAACCATGGCCACAAAACCGCGCAAGACGAAACCAACGACCGCTGCCCGAAGCGTGCCTGGCAAGGCATCCGCGCAGCCAAAACTGGCGAAGACCGCCGCCAAATTCCGGCTGGATCAGGAACCGCTCGATGCCGCTCACCGATTCGAAACCGGGACCACCCCGGTCGCCGCGCCCGGGGCCGGTTCACTGCCGGCCGCCTACGGCTCGGGTGTCGTCTACCTGGTGGCCAAGGACCCGAGCTGGCTCTTTTGCTACTGGGACATCGATTGGTCAAAACACCGGGGCCCCTCCGATACCACTCCACCCCTGCTCCGACTCATCGCGGAGAATGGCACCGTGGCCGTCGAGACCGAGGTGAACCCGCACGCCCGCAACTGGTACCTGCCATCCCCCGCCCAGGGTGTCACCTTCACCGCCCAAGTCGGCTATGCCACGGCGGACGGCTGGCGACTGCTCGCAGCCAGCGAACCGGCCTTCGTCCCGGCCATGGATTTCTCCGGCGATGAGAGCGTCGAGTTTGCCACCCTGCCCGTGGATGTCGGTTTCGACCGGTTGCTCGGCTCCGTCCGCGACGCCACGCAGGCCGGCGAGTCGCTCATGAACACCCTCGCCCGACTGCAACGGAGCGCTTCCGCCACGCCTGCGACGGCGTGGTCGGACACCCAGCGCCGGGTGCTCGACGCCATTCTCGGCGAGGAAATGGTGGATCGGATTTCCATGGGCAGCGCGGAGATCGAGAAAATGCTGCGGCGTCGGCTCGATGAACATCTCGGCTCCGGAGTCGTCGGCGGGTTTTCCTCCGGCGCGCTGGCCGCCCCGCTCGAAGTGCCGGGCTCCGGCAGCCTGTTCGGCGGATTCAGCAGCGGCGCGAGCTGGGGCACCGCCCCGGGCGGGGCACCGGGACGCGAGTTCCTCATGCACGTGAACGCCGAGGTGATCTTTTACGGCGGCACCCACCCGGATGCCACCGTCTGGATCAACGGCAAGGAAATCACGCTCCAGCCCGACGGATCGTTCCGCTACCATTTCATCTTCCCCGACGGCGCTTACGAAATCCCGATTGTCGCCCGATCGCCCGATGGCGTGGAAACCCGCTCCGCCCGGCTCAATTTCCGGCGTGACACCGCCCGCGAGGGCACCGTCGGGAATACCGCCCAGCCTGCCCTGGAGCAGCCCATGGGACGCACGGCGTAATGCCCGCCTCCCCCGCCACACGGAAGGATCCGTTGGCCGAGGGGTTTCTCGCCGCACTCGCCGACGAACGCAACGCCTCGGCCCGGACGATTCGCAACTACCGGCAATCGATCGAGCTGTTCCGGAGCCGGCCCCATGGGCGGCCTTGGCGCGACTGCACGCCGGATGATTTCCGCACCTTCCTTTTCGAGCGAATGAAGGCCGGTGAAGCGCGGGCAACCCTCCGGCTGCGGCTCTCCGCACTGCGCAGCTTCTACCGCTACCTGTTCGAGCGGAAGGGACTCGTCCACAACCCGCTCAAGCAGGTCCTGCTCCCGAAGGCGGAAAAGAAACTTCCCATCGTGCTGTCGCAACACCAGGTCCTCCAACTCCTCGATGCCCCGCTCAAGGCGGATCGCGAAAAGCAGGCCCCCGCCTGGGCCCGACTGCGCGACGCCGCCATTCTCGAGCTCTTCTACAGCAGCGGTCTGCGGCTCGAAGAACTCATCGGCCTCGATGTCCCCCACATCGATCCCTACAGCGAAACGGTCCGGGTCCTCGGCAAAGGCAGAAAGGAACGGATCGTCCCGGTCGGCGCACCCGCCCTGCAGGCAATCCAACGTTATCGCCAGGCCGCCCGCGTGCAGTCGGGACCTCTCTTTCTCAGCAAGCTGCGTCGACGCATCGGACGCAACGCGATCTGGGCCATGATGAAAAGGCATCTCGCCACCGCGGGCATCACCGTGCCCGCCACCCCCCACAAACTTCGGCACAGTTTCGCCACGCATCTGCTCGATGCCGGGGCCGATCTTCGCAGCGTCCAGACCCTCCTCGGCCACGCCAGCCTCTCAACCACCCAGATTTACACGCACGTCACCACCGAACGCCTGAAACGTGCCTACGACAGCGCGCACCCCCGCGCCTGATCCCCCCGATCAGGCCCCTGACGGTAATCAACGCGCTGAGGTCGACCCCCTGCTGGACGGCGCGGATCACGTTCGCGAACCCGGCGCCTTCACGCTCTGGGACGGCGCCGCCTTCGGGTTCTTGTATCAGGGGCGGGCATCACGCGACCCATTTCTCGAACGGGTTCGGCGCCATCCAACCCCAGCGCAAGGCGGCCATGCTGTGGGTGTACGAGAATTTTGTCCGTCCGCATGAGGCGAAGCTCTATGGCGGCGGTCAACCCAAGCCTGCGCTGCCCGTGGGACAGATCTCCCACGACATCTTTTCGTATCCGCACCGGGCGATGTTTGCCCTCGTGAACTGGCCTTTCGGTGTCGCTCCGGAGAATCCGGAGAAGACACTGCCGAAGGTGGCCGAGGACCGCCGCATGGGGCAGTATGTATTCCGAAATCGGTGGAAGGACGGCGACGACATCGCGGTGGCGATTCTGTTCGGCTCACGCGCCGGGGATCGGCTCCGTCGCAGCATGGTTTGGGGTCTCGGCCAGCAGATGACCTTTGGCAGTGTCGGGGGCGGTGGTCGAAGGAAACGCGAAGGTCAATCAGGCGAAGATCGACGCATTCGTGGCGGCCGAGGATGGTTCGGGAGCGGTCTCGGCCGGGGGGCAGGCGGTCGGGGTCGATTACTCGCGCGCCTCGGGCGCCGATGCCGTGATTGTCATGGTCGGCAAATGCGCGACCGGTGCGATCACGGGGGCGGACCCTGGGAAATCGAAGGTGACCGCCGTCAACGCCGGCGGGGTCGGCTTCTCGATTCTCACGCTCTCCGCATCGGGCACGCATCCCGAGGCGAAAGCTGCGGCCGACCACGTGGCAATCGGCGGCCAACAAATCCGGTTCGACGGCACCAGGATCGTGTTTGCGAAAATGGCGGGCCCGCTCAAGATCCGGCAGTAACTCCCCGCACCTCCGATCTCACCGCGCTCGCGCTCCAGTTCCTGCTCGCGCAGCCAGCGGTCACCTGTCGGATTCCCGGTGCCCGCAAACCGGCGCAGATCGAGCAGCTTGTTGCGTTTGGTGCGGACCCCGGGTTTCCGGAGGGGATCGACGATGTCGTAGGGCTCGGTGTGGCGGTGTGAACCGGCCATGCACGGGAGCCCCGCCGGTCGGGAGGGCGCGCATTCCCACACACCCGCCTTGCACTCCTCCCCCCGGGTTGGGAACCGGGCTGCTTCGACAGGACTTTGCAGTCCCGGAAAGAAGCTGAATCAATAGATGTCGCCGTATAACGCCCGAAGCCAGCCGGCGGTCTCAGATTGGGAGTGGGATTGCATCCCATGCCCCGAAAACAGACTTCGATCCGCCGCCGGATTAATGGTGGCATCCACGAAAATGCCCGCCTGTGGATCGTGAAGCGAGGTTACAACGATGCGTGCGCATGCGTAGGCCCTGCCGTTTCGGAATTTCAAGTAAAAGATCTTGTTGAAGCTCGGATTCCAATCAGGTGAATCGGGTCGGGCCGTCCAGGAATACGATTCCTGGAAGTCATCGGACGGGGCCAGGTAAGCGTAGGATTCGGGGGCGGGCTGGATCCCGCCGTCCGCACATTGGATAGTTACACGCCACTCGAATCGGCCGCCCGTCGGGGTCGACGGTTGTGGCAGGGTGGACCGGTTGGGCGCATCGACCCGAATCAAAAGGTCGGTGATTGGCTGCGGCGCCTCGCCGGCCTGTTCGCGGAGCAGGTTGAATGCGTAGGAACGGGATTCGGAGTCGAGGCGGATAGGGGTTCGGGACAGGAGCAACTTGGGTGCGCGCACTATCTTCCAGGCGGGCAGATGGATCGTGTCCGGAATCGCCCGGTTGCGAGAGCCGGATGCCCGGCGGTAGTCGATCTCATATCCGCCCCGGGCTGCATCAACAATCGCGAGCCGACGCTGAAGTTGTCGATAGAAGCCAATTCGGACGTCTCCATTCCGGTTCGCGCGACCCCGGCATCTTCCGTCCAGGTAGTAATCGATGGTTGCGTCGGGCACCGGTTGACCAAATTGGTCTCGAATCTGCACCGTGCAGTTGCTCCGGCTTGCGAAATGCAGCGATGCCAGCGTGACCGACGCGATGAGAAACCAGGCTGCCACGATGGTGCGGCGCCACCAGGGTCCAAAAGGGCTCACGCAGGCTGTCGCGGCAACAATCACCAACGGTGCGGCGAGCAGTCCCGCGCCAATCAAGTTGATCGACTTCAACGCCCATAGATCTTCGATCGGACTGCGAAGCGTCATCAGCACGACCTGGCGGATGCCATTCCCGGCGACGGCAGCAAGCGCCACCAGCCATGCGAGGGACCCGGCGGCAAGCGGCGCCCAGCGGTTGGCATAATTCTCCCCCAATCGCTCGCGCCATCGCCTTAGGATGACGGTGGCAATCCATGCCGCGACGCCGTAACCGGCCAACTGCAGAAGCAGGATGGTGATTGGCATGACGCGGGGCAAAGTTGGTTCGGGTCCAATCCACCTTCTCAGCACGAACGCAGCCAGTGGCAAGCCCCATCTGCGCAGTCGGCAGGCGAGTCCGGCGTAGGTGTCAGTCGGCGCATTGCTTCATAACGCCTTTCCAGCGCCTGGCGATCCCATCCTCGCCGCTCTCCATCCGACGCACCCCGCGCAGCAGGTTGCTCCGTTGCCGCAACGCAAGCTAGGAGTTCAAAAATCCCATTCCATAGGAAAGCATTGGTAGTGCGACCCTTGCAGGGTGTCCATAATGAGAACATTCGTTCCGCTTTCTCACGCTGCCGCCCGGTGGCAGTGCTGGAGCAGCCCACCCAAGTGGTGGTCGCACTCGATCTCCGACAAGGCGGGCGCGCCGTTGGAACCTCCCGGAAATGGAACCACGCCGATTGGCCGACTGGCGATTCCCCGAATCGGACGACAGAGGACGGCGCAGGGCATTACGTCTGCGCAACCGAGTTTTTGAACCCCGCTGGGCGATGGGGCGGGCCTGCCAGACGGCGGCCGAAGGCGTGATTGCCCGTCGGTTGGAGCCGCCCGGGACCGCGTTGCCTCCCATGCCCGATCCCCAAGGTTGTTAACCAAGCCCCCGGAGCTTCGCGCCGTGCTACTGGGCACCAAATCATTCGCGATTGGCTTCTTGTTGGGCGAGAGGCAGTAGCGTCAACGGCACGCCCTGCTTCAATTTCGTAAGCCGTACTGCCAGGTGGGCGAGTTGCAGTCGATTTTTTATCGAGGCAGTTGATTTTCTCGTCCGGCTCGGGGATTCTCTGCTTCATGGAGAGTTCCGAGACGAGAGCCTGGACCGCGAGCAAATGTGGACGCTGATCGAGGCACGGGTGCTCGCGGAGGACTTACGGCAAGCCTACAACCGATTCCGGCCGCAAACCAGCCTGCGGGGCCAAAGCCCCGCGATGCTCGGGCCCAGCCTTCCACCTTCGTCACCGGGTGCCCCTCCGGGCTCCCAGCCTCGGAGATGCACAAACCCACAACCACCACTGGAAAGTTAACCTCCCATGACACTTCTAGATTCACTGGAGTTCGTTCTCCGGCGGGCACTCTTCCCCGACGCCGTCACCACCTGGATATGGGTCATCGTATGTCTGCTGCTTATCGTTTTCGGCCTTGGGCTGATATGGGGGAAGCTGTGGAACAACGACTGGGGATTCTTCAATCACAAGGGGCAGGCGCTTCTCACCCTCCTTCTTGCCCTGCTGGCCGGCTATGGAGTGCTGAACTGGAGCGTGGCAAGCCAGACCGAGGCATGGATTCAACGACACCGGGAAACGACGATCAGTGCCGTCACCGGCTCTGGCACCTTCAACCGCGAAGTCCTGCGCAAAACCTGGGGACAGCTACAACCTCTGGGCGGGCAGCAGGGTCTCCTGCCTGTCGACGAGGGAGGGGATGAAATTCGCATCAACACTCCCGCCGATGCCCTCATGCTGGCAACCACCGCTGCAGACGAGGTGAAAACTCCGCTGCGCACCAAGGAGCCTTTCCGGTGGGGCGTGGGTCTGTCCATGCGGGAGCCGTCCGAGGTTGCTGCAGAGGCGGTCGAATTGGTTCCCCAGCCGAGCTACCCCGTGATAGTGTCCCCGGCAAACGAATGGACCAAGGCGGCGTCCACCCTCCAGGCGGGTCACGCTCTCGACACTTTTACCAAACAGGTATTTCCCGCCATGGCCGAGCTGAAATTCGCAGCGATCATCCTCGTCCTCGTCTGCCTCGGCCTGGAATTCCTACTCGTCCCCATCGCAGCGCTCAACGATATCAAGGTCAATCCTCGCGTCTAAACTTCCCATACCATGAAAAACCATCTCTTTATCGGTCTCGGTGGTCAGGGCGGCAGAAGCCTGGCGGAACTGCGGAAGGTCATTCATCAACGGGAGGAGGATGCCGCAAATCTCAACAATATCGATGTCGCGTGGGATTATCTCTATATCGACTCAAGCAAGGATGTAAGCAACGCCCGCCAGTATTGGACGCATTTGGGGGTCAATCTCTCCCTGGCGCCATCCCAGTCCCTGTATCTTCGGGACGGTGGAAACCTGCCCTCCGCCGACAATCTCGCAATTATTCCCGAGATTGCTCCCTGGATCGGTGACACCCACATAGTCGATGGCTGGATGCAGGGCGCGGCGCACATTCAGGGAGCCAACCAACGCAGGCGTTTCGGGAGGATTCTCTTTGCCAACAATGTCAGCAGGGTGGTTTCCGCAGTGAACGAAAAGGTCGAGCGGCTTACCAACGCTCGCCATCAAAGCTGTGCGTTCCATATTTTTGCTTCGCTGGCCGGAGGCACGGGTAGCGGTTCGATTATCGACATGGTGACCTTGATCCGCTCGCAGTTCTCTGGCAGCGACGTTGAGGACGGACACCCCATCTTTCTTTATCTATATGTCACCAGCAACAACGCCCAAGGGGCCGATGTTGGCTACTTTTACGAGAACCAATACGCGGCCTTGAGGGATCTGAACGCCCTCGCAGTGGAGCGACTACAACCCACTATGCTCGCCGGAAATCGTCGAGGCAATCCGTTCGCTGGAAGCACCCCGATCAATGGTATTGTTCTCGCTAGCAATGTAAGTGACAGGAACCGCAATCACTCCCTTGAGCGGCAGATTCGCACACTGTCGGAAGCCGCGTTCGAGCGAATTCTTTGCTACTGTAGCGGGGATCTGAATCAGAACCAGCAGAAAGCCCTTACCGGTGAGGATCGCTACGCTTCCGCTACCGGCGAACCCGCCCGCCGCCCCCTGCGCAGCTACCGCTTCGGGAGTCTTGGAATGCGCCGGTGGGAAATTCCGGTCGAGGAGATCCAGGAGTTGGTCGCGAACGAACTGTATCTTTCGGCGTTTCGGCAAATGCTTTACGAGAACTGGCAAGACGGAGAGGGTTACCAGGGCAACGCAGGCGCCGGCGCGATGCCGCAAGCGACCAGCCTCGTTGACCACCTCAACAAACGCATGGATAGTGAACTCCTTACGCAGCGCGAACTTCCCCGGCTGAAGCAGGCTTTCGAGAAGGATGCCGACAACATACTCAAAGGAACTCTTCGCAAAGGACATGGTGAGGAAATGCTTCAGGTTCTGACCGACACCATAGAAACCCATTATTATTCAGCATTCCAGGAGGGCGGTGTGGACAACGCCTTCCACGTATTTTCTACCCGACGCAACGCGCGGCTTGAAAACGTCGAAACGGCCATTCACGAGGCCATTGCCACTGCTTGGAACGCCAATGTCTCGTCTGTGGGCCTTTCACTCGTTCCGCAATTGTTGTCCCGAATTCAACAGGAACTCCGCATCTCCCTCGCCGATGGGCCGGAGAATTCCGTTGCGGGCAATTCGCGAATCAAAGCGCGACTGAGTGATCGAATCCTGCAATGGAACAAGATCACGGCGCTTTCCGCCATGATGGGAAAACGCAACCAACTTGCGGAGGCCCATCTATCCGACCTGCGCTCAACTTATCTGGATGATCTGACGGCACGGGCAGCTGCGGAGGATCGCAAGTTTATCGACACTCTGATCGGTCGCATCGGCGTCTTGCAGCAAAAATATGCCAATGCGGTGCTTCTCCTGAGAGACTTCGAAAAGGCAGCGCAGGATCGCAGGGATGTTCTTTGGGGTGGTTTGCAGGGAATGAAGGTGCCCGAGGACGCCAACAAATATGAGTTTGATTTGGATTCCCTGAAACTCTTCATCCAGGAAGCCACGCGGGACCGGAACCAGATGACCGGCAATGCCGAGCTATTGCGCTCCGAACTGGCAAGGAGCAGCAATGGAGGCGTTCTTTCAACTCTCGCAAACCTGAGTATGGAGCAAAAGGGGGTGCTCTGGGAACGCATGGATACGATCTGCTTTTCCCGGGTTAAGAGCATCCATCAGGAGTTTCTCGATGCGGAAAGGATCCGGCCCATTCTGGGTTCCTCGTTGATGGACCGACTTCAATCCAAACATCAAGCTGACCCCGAACAATTCAAGCAGGAGATGCAGGAGTTTCTGGACAATGCCGCGTCATGCCTGAAGGTCGCCCACCGCGCCGATCAGGTGTTGGCGGGAAATCTGAGAAGTCCCCGACACTTGATGGTTGTCGGATTACCAAGCAATCACCGGTTCTCGGCGGAGTTGCGTCAGTTACTGACTTCCCTGACACCGGCGGGTCGCGGGGTGGAATTTGGTTCCTACACCCACGATGATCCCACGCAGATTCGTCTGTTGGTGATCTATTGTTGGATGGCTGTCAGGCAGGCTCCGGTAGTTGACGAACTGCAAAGCAACTATACCAACTCCGTGGCACACAATACCGATGGGGAGATCGCCTATTTTGCCAATATCGACCCGCACGGAGAGACGGACAAGCGTCCTTCTCTGCTAAAGCCGACAGCGGAGGAACTCCGTCTCACACTCAGTGCCAGTTTGTGGCTCGGAAAACGGTTGAAAATTGGACTCCCTCCCGAAGCGCTAATCCAGGAAAATCCCCGAGGCGCCTACCTCATCATCCAGAGAGACGAAGCACTTGCGCCTCAAGAACTGGGCAGAAATCTTGCTGCGTTTGAAGCCTCTGCGGATACCAACGGTATGGAATTGGTGGACAGTGCCGTCGTCGAGGCTGTCGCCGCACTTTCCGATGAGCAAGCACAGGCTTTGCGAGACGAGATCAGAGCTGAAGACCGGGAGTTGCAAGCACAATTAGGAATTCTGGACCTAGCCTATATCAAATGGACCAAGGTTCGGGATGAACTCAACAGGCGTCTTTCGCAATGATTCCCAAATACTACAAGTGCGGTGATCCGACTGGGCGATGCGAGCGCTGTCTGACTGGCAAACTGGTCAATGGCAAGCAGTGGATTTGTGCCTCGGACAATCCGTCGTGCCTAGAGTTCCGCGAGGAGGCGACCCTTGCCGAAGTCATTACCGAATTCAATCTGGGACGTTATGCTGTGGGCCTTGTCGCTCTGGTCATCTTCCTGATGCTTCTGTTGTCTCTTGGGCAGTGCAGCCGCCATGGCAAAGCGATCGATGGTGTCGCGGCGGATGTTGATCGCCTGGATGAGCGGCTGAGTCAGCTCGAAGCCATGCCAAAGCCGAAGGGACCGCCCGGCGGCTTTGCCAAGACTTTAGAGGAGGCGCGAAGGAATATCAGTGCGCTGAAAGGCGATACTGACAAGGCCATTGCCGAAAAGAATGCCGAGCAGGTACCGTCACTTCGCCAAAGGCTTTCAGCTCTCCAAGTGTCGATTCAGAATTTGCGGCAATCCCGGGGCGGTCTCAATGCCGGAAGTGCCTCGCTAAAAGCGGAAGCAACACAATTACTCAATTCCTACCGGGAACTGGAAGGCGTGGTCGAATCCCTACAGGATCAGGTTGACTCGTCCGATTCGCCCGAGTCCGAGCGTGTCGTCCAGCTCTCGGACGGGATTCGACGAAGTAAAGGCCGGGCGCAAAAACTCCTCGCCTCCAATACTCCCGGAAAGTCGGAAGGAAAAGGGGAACTTGAAACAGGGGAACTTGAAAAGCTTCCGGTAATCCTTGCGCAGGTGGGAAAGAGTCTGGATGCACTGGTGCCGACTCCATTCCCCCCCTCGTCCGCGACGATGCGAATCGCGGCTCCCTCCGACCTTGCTGAATCCTTGCTCGTGCCGCTGTTGAACAGTTGGGCGGGCAGTGACGCGGTCCTCTCGGGGGGAGGCGACTATTACCTCGACGCTCAGACCCGCGGCGAAAAGATTGTGGTGGAGAGTCTGGATGCGGAAGCGGGACGACAGGCTTTAGCCGATGGTACAATAGACCTGCTGGTTTCCGACATCCCGGGCGGAGGGGATGCGGAGTTGTCCCGTTCCAGGGCCGAGGTGATCGCTTTGAACGCTGTCACTCTGCTGGTGCATCCAGATAATCCTCTGAAAGTGCTGAAATCGGATCTGGACAATTCCGGCTTTGTTCTTGGTTCGGATCCCGCGATCCAGAGGAACGCCAAACGGTTTGGATTGAACGCGTCGGACAAAACTGACCGAACTCCACTGGATGAGGCCCTGCACAACCGGGACCGCATTGTTCTCAGCCTATACAGCCTTGACGGCACCGGGTTAAAGGCGAAACGCCTCGCGGTGCAACCCTCGCCGAATGTGCCGGAACTGAAGCCAAGTCCGTTCTCGATCGCGACCGAGGACTACGCGTATTCCTTCCGCATCATCGCTGCCAATCCTCCCGATCTCAAGTCCGCCGTGACGGAGTTTGTCCAGTTCATGACTTCCGACGATGGCCAGGCTATCGTGGAAAAGCAGGGCTACGTTGATCTTCGCCTGCGCCAGGGCGACGTGAATCCCGCTATTCTCGCGGTTTTGGGCGAGGTCTCGGGTGTCGGTAATGTGCATAGCGCAACCCGCATTTCCACCAACCTGCGATTTGCCACCGGCAAGGCGGATCTTGACCTCAAGGCCATAGCCGACATGGAGCGCATCCCAAAATATATCGCACGCGAATTCCCGACGCATAAGGTGGTCATCCTCGGGTTCACCGACAACACCGGCCCGCGCGAACTGCATGGACCGCTCTCCCAGAGAAGAGCGGATGAAATTGCGGCGGAGTTGCGAAAATCCAAAGTCGATAGCAACTCGAAGGGCTTGGGCATGGATTTTCCCGTCGATTCCAATGACACCGAGGCGGGCCACGCCAAGAACCGCCGCGCCGAGGTCTGGGTGGTGAAACCATAGAGGACAGCATGTCGAATTGGCTCGTAAGCTTTACCATCCTGACCGGCCTTGTAGGCTTAGTTGGTGTTTTCGCCGCCTTGCACGCGGCGTATTGGGCTGGGCGCGAAAAGGCCGAAGTGAGGCGTGTGTCCGAAGCTTTGGTCCCCAACGAAGCTTGGGGAGATGCCCTCCCGGCCAATGAGACTCTGCTACAGGCGTGGCTGCGCAGGCACAGCATCAGATCTCAATCGCACATTGAGACGATCTTCGTATCAGCTTGGGCTGGCCATATCGCCAACCAGGGAGTCAATATTTCGTTGCTCCACAGTCTTATGGCCCGTAGCGAGAAGGCTCGCCCGGGCTCGCGACTCGCCAGCGGCATTGCCGCTTTGTTGCTGATCTTCGGCATCGTGGGGACACTCTATGCAGTGCACGACATTTTGAAAAATGCCGTGATTTCAAACGCTGAGACCGCCAAGAATTTGGTGAGCGGGCTTGGCAATGCCTTTCTCCCCAGCCTAGTGGCCTTGGGCTTCACTATCGCTGTTGTCACGGCACGTGGCGTTTACTCCAAGATGGCTCACCAGTTGGGGCGGGAGTTGGATCGATTCATCCAGACCGTGGTGGTGCCTCGCTACCGGGTATCAACGCTTTCTGAGCAGTTCAACGGGATAAACGAGCGCCTTGCTCAGCTTGCCGAAGGGATGGGGAAGCGGGACACGGAATTTGGCAACGCGATTGAAAAATTCAGCGCGATGGTCACCAGCCTGGAACCCGCAATCGCGTGCCTGAATACAGCAGCCAAGCACGGCGAGGAAGCCTCGAAACACCTGCACTCACGCTCCGAGTCACTGGCCAAGACGCTGGAAAAAACGCTTGGCGCGGAGTCCCCAATCGTCAAGAGCGTCGCGAACCTTGATCAGGGAGTGGCCAATTTGAAATCGGTGTATCAGGAAACCACGACTCAGTTGGGCAAACTAGCCACGATTGTGGAAGGGATCGGGCAGCAGAGCGCGACCAATACGGACCGCGCCAGGGAAGCGATCGCCGAATTAAAGGTGGCCTGCGACAGCATTCCACAACAAATTGCTGACCGGTTCCGCGAGGACACTAAGGAGTTGCTGGCGAGCATCTCAACCCAGACCGAAAAGATGAACACGGCCATCGTATGCTTGGAGAAGTCCCAGAAGGAATCTGCGGATGCGATCAAGAAGGCGTCCGAGCTGAACGATGCAACAGTCAAGGGTGCCGGTGCAGATCTGAGGACAGTTTTCGATGGTCAGGAAATGCGCCTACAAAAATTTGTGGAATCGCATCGCAGCGAAATCGAGATATCACAGGCGAACATCGCTCAAACATGCCAAGAAGCAATCCGCTCGCTCAAGCTGACCGCAAGCGAGCTTCTAGCTGGCGCGAGTACCCCGTCGGCGGAACTAGTCAGCGCGATTGAATCCACCCTCTCTTCTCGACTTGCAAGCCATTCGACATCGCTTGAGGCAGCGATTGGGAAAGTGAATGCCATCCACAACCGGCTGGAAGACGTGCTCAAAGGTCGGGCACCGGAATCAAACAGTGGGTGGAGTGGTCCTGGAGATCAGGTGCCCATTAATAAATCGGAAGATCCTTCTGGTATTCCCGGAGTTGCTGCCCCTGTCTCATTCGTCCAAATCCCACTTCCGGATCGGGTGGACCCAGACACGATTAGCTCGAAGGCGACACGATCATCGTCGCTTCCGCAAACACATCCTTCGAGTGTCCCACCTAATCTCAACTCCCAACAAGACCTGCAGCCAGCTAGGAATCCTACCGAGCGGCGTGGCATCACCGCCAAGATAAGGAACTGGCTCCGCAAGGGGCAATGAACAGATTTCCTTAGGAAAAACGCCAATTGATCGATCACGACGAGGAGAGTGGCAGCGGCTATTGGCCGAGTGTGAGCGATCTGTTCATCACCTTGTTCATTGTAACCATGGCGATCCTGGCGGTTACGATCTTTGTGTCACTGCCGTCAGTGGGAGACATCATAACCCAAGGAGACGGCATCAAGAAGACCGCTATTCTGGAACCTACCAACCTTCTCGGTGAAGTCCTGCTGAAAGAGAGGATCGGTCTGGAACGGAAACCATCATTTGTCATTGCGGAGTTGAATGCCAACAGCATCCAGGTAGTTGAGGAAATCAAGTTGCTCAGGGGCCCGGGCGGTGTGAATGATCTTATTGCCGAACTGAGGAAGCAGATTGCCAACCTTGAAGAAGAAAATTGGAAACTTGAGGAGGAGAATGTGAGACTGAAACCTCCACCCGGTGGCGACGCCGCTGCCTTGGCCGTCGAAGTTTTTCGGCTGAAGAGTGAAGTTTCTCGACTGGAGCAAGTAATCAAGACGCTCAATGACAAACCTCCCATCATCGTCATTCCAGAGAGTATGGAATACCGGTTCAACATCGGAATGGCGTTGATAAGCGAAACCTTCGCGACGGGACTCAATAGTCATGCCTTCAAGACACTTGCCGATGAGATCGTGAAACGGAACAGCGGCGGGCAATCGAACATCGATACGCTTGAAATCATCGGCCATACCGATGGTGTTCCGTTCTCCGATGCAGGCAATCTTGACCAACGCCTGCCTGGGCTTCTTGTCGGTGACTGGGAGTCGATGAGCGTTCTTCGAGCGGGTTCCAACAACGACCTCGGGCTCCTGCGAGCACTGGCAGTCAAGAAGGCTTGGACGGATTTCGTGGATGATGAGAGAGACAAGGATAAAAAGTCCCACCTGGAGGCTATTGAAGTCCGCTGCTATTCAGCCGGACAGACAATCCCACCAAGTCGCGGCGCGAGTGAGGTCAGCCAAGCTTTTAGCAGGGATGACTTTTCCAAGGATGATCCCGCTGCCCGCAGGATCGAAATGCGCCTCACTCGGCTCCGGGAATCACCTTCCGCTCAGCAATAACGCGGGATGATCGCGTTGGGCCCAAAACTCCGCTCCATCGGAAGCGATTGATGATGAGTGTGGATGGTCGCGCCCATGCTCCACACGTCCGACTCCGGCTTCACGTATTTGAAGTTGGTGATTTGCTCGCGCGGCATGAAGACCGGCGTGCCGGCGTCTCCGCCGGTCATGCTCATGCCGCTGAGGCCGGCTTGGCCGAGCCAGTTCACGGGAACAGCGATTAAGTGGCTGCGCGTCCCGGTCATGGGGAGGAACGCCAATGGATATGCCTGTTTCTGATTCATGTCGGGCAATTCGTTTTTGCCGGAAAATCGTCAACCGGGCGGTTTGTTCGGTGGGGGCTCATGGTTCCTGAGATTCGATTTCTGCGAAAACCGCTTCCAGCGGGCTGGACTCGCGATTCATCTCAGAGGGAGTTGCTCGACCTGCCCATGCCAGTCCGCCGGGTCCGTGGCTTTGGCGATGAGCTCGAGATCGCGGATGTATTGGCCGATGGAGCCGTGGAGTTGGTGGCCGAAGACGAGGCCGGCAAATGGGCGGGCTTCGCGTTGCCAGTCCTCTGCGAGGGCTTTGAAACGGATGTCTTGCGTGAACAGCAATCGCCCGAGCGAACTGGCGCGAATCAGCAGGTCGCCGTCGTCGAGCTCCGCCGCGCCGTCCTCCTGCGCGGTGAGGACATCCAGGCCCCGGCGTCGCAGTTCCGCGGCGATGGCGGCGGGAACGTGGACATCGAGGTAGAGCGAGGTCATTCCATCGCGGCGCGGCGGGTGGCGACGAGGCGAAGGCGCAGGGCCGACGGCGCCACTTGATCTGCACTGTCGAGTTCGGCGACCTCGGCGGCGAGTTCGGCGTCGATCTCTTCGCGGTGATCGTAGTAGTAGCCGAGGGCGGCGTGGACTTCGCCAGCCGTGAGGTGCGTGTATTGGCGGATGATTTCCTCAGCGGACCAGCCGTTGCCGATGTGATCGGCGGCAATTTGCGCGACGCGGATGCGCGGGAGCCGATCCAGCCGGGCTACGTTATCGGTGCCGTGTGTGATGTGCGGGTAGTCAAGCGCGGACATGGCCGGAGTGTAGCACGAGGTTGCGGGTTTGGCTTGTGCGGAGTGGTGCCGCCCGCCGTTTCTTTTCACTCCCAGGTTCGGAGCCCCATTCCGCCGCCCGTGAACACTTCCTTGACCTCATACTTGTCGAGCATCACATCGCCGACCTGCCAGACAGCAGGCACGGTCTCGGGATTGGGGTAGTTCATAATCCGCCATACGTTTCCCGCCGAAAATCGTCAACCAGCCGGATTGTTGGGTGGAGTCTCATGGTTCTTCCGCTTGGAATTCCGCGAAAACCTCCTCCAGCGGGCGGGGGAATCGTTGCAGCCCGACGCGCGAGTGATCCTCGACGTCCTCGGGTTTATGTAGCGAGCGCAGGATGAGGTCCTTCTTGTGGAGCGGACGGCTTTTCGGAAAATACAGTCGCTCGTAGCTGCCCTGGCCGGTCACATAGAGAGCGACTGCGTCGAGGACTTCTCCCGCTGGCGATTCGTTCAGATATCCGGCAACGAGGTCGGCTTCCTCTTTCTGTGAAATGTGACCCGCATGATAGGCGGTGATCGCGAGGACGTTGATTTCGTCCTCGACGCTGGGTTGGAATGGATTTTCGGGTTCGTCTCCGAAGAGATAGACACCTTTCTTCATTGGCTTGCTCGCCACGGTGCCGCGTCGGTTCTTAACTTCGAGATTGATCGTGACGGCCCCGTCAAGAACCTGAAACCGCCAGTCCACGGTCGGTGGCTTTTTCTTCTTCGTTCCCTTCGACTGAGGGAATGCATACTCCGCAACGACGGATGCGGGATCGACTCCGTGCCAGCGGGACAGCCACCAGACTTCGTTAAGGGTGTCGAGGTGCTGCCTGGGGTAGCGGACGTGTTCTCGCAGGGTCTTTTCGCCAAGCCAGAGATGCGGGATGAGGGTGTGGCCGATTGCCGAGATTTGCGCGAACCGTGCGAGGCTTTCGCGGCTCAAGCCCGTGCCGTCAATTAAGCGCGAGTCCTTCGGGAATCCCGGCGCGGCCTTTTCCATGTCGTGGTCGGTTTCTCCGAACTGGTATTCGACAAGTTTGAAGATGAGCCCGGTGGCCGGGTCGGCAATCTCGCGGGTGGGCAGGATTTCAAAATCCTGAAAGCGCACGGCATCCAGATCCTCATGGAGCCATTGGGCGCGCTGCATCAAGGCGGCCTCGGTCAGAAGGCCCTGTTTCACGAGGGGGGCATCGGATTCCATCAGGCGCGAGAAAAGCAGAGGCACGGGAGGAGGTTCACCTGGCGCTTGCGTCCGATGTCTGGGAGGTGTGGATTCTTGCCGGGCAGCGCCGATTTGCTTCAAATAGGTGGCAAGGTTCACGGACCAGTGATCTTCTGAAACGAGGCAATGGGCGTCCTCAATGCGGCTGAGAAGGATTTTTCGTTTGGCGCCGACAAGCCGGCCGATCAGATCGAGCTTTTTGAAATCCGCCAAAGTCGGGGAGGATGTGAGCTTGATCTCGATGATTTCTCGGCTCCCTGCGTTTTCGAGGAGCAAATCGCACTCCAGGCCGTCCGAGGTTCGGAACCAGTAGGGCTGGATGGGTTTCCCGGTGAAGGCGTGAGCGGCGATAACTTGCTCGATCATCCAGCTTTCCCAACTCGTCCCCGCCCAAGGCTGTTCGAGGATGTTCGCGGCGGGCGACCATTCCAGCAAGGCATGGAGAAGCCCGCTGTCCCTCCAATAGATTTTCGGGGATTTCGTGAGGCGCTTCGGAAAGTTGCGGGCATGGAACGGTCGCAATCGCCGGATGAGGAATGCGCCCTCCAGGAAGTCGAGGTAGGAATTGACCGTGTGATAGGAGACGCCGAGGGACGCGCCAAGTTGGGAGGCATTGAGCGCGGTTCCATTTAATGCGGCCACCAGGCGCATCAGCCGCTCGGTCACCCCCGGCTTGGCTGCAAGCCCCCACATCGGCAAATCCCGCTGCGCCATCTGGGAGAGGAAGGAATTCTGCCAGACCGGGAAAGTATCCGCATCAGGATCGAGAACCCCGCCGTCGGGAAATCCCCCGAACTTCCAGAGTTTGTCGAGGGCGGCTGGGGCGAGTTCGAGCGCCGTCAAAGGAGTGAGTTCCACAATGGCAATCCGACCTGCGAGGGATTCTGACACCTCCCGCATCAGAACTGGCGCAACGGAGCCGAGCAGCAAAAAGCGACCGTTGCGCTTGCGGTCGGCATCGATGGCTCCCCGGAGCTTTGAAAAAATGGCGGGCCACGACTGGGCCTCGTCCAGAATCACCAATGCATCGGATCGGAGCAGTTCCCCCCAGAGGATGTCCAGCCGGAGGCGATCCTGTTCTTGCTCCAGGTCGAAATACTGCCCTGAAAAGGACCTGGCCAGCGTCGTCTTGCCGGACTGCCGGGGACCGACAAGCACCGCGGCGGGAAATTGCCGCAACCGCTCACGGAGCAGAGGAAGAATTGCGCGGGAGATCATCGATATGCAAAATAGAAAGCAATTTCTAATCTGCAAGACTTAATTGGGAATATCAGCCTGGAGCCTTCTTCGCCACTGTGAGCAGTTCCGCTCCATTTTGCGGGCGGTCTTTTGTTTTCCGGGAAAGCGCGGCGTCAATGACGGCAGCGAGTGGCTTCGGGATGGTGGCGTCGCGAATGCGGATCAGAACGATGTCGTCGTTTAGGATGATGTCAATCGGATCGCGTTCCTTGGTGAACGGATAGGGAAACGCTCCGGTCAGCATGTTGTAAATGGTCGCGCCCATGCTCCAGACGTCCGACACGGGCTTCACGTATTTGAAGTTGGTGATCTGCTCGCGCGGCATGAAGACCGGCGTGCCGGCGTAGCCGCCGGTCATGGGGAGGAACGCCAATGGATATGCCTGTTTCTGATTCATGTCGGGCAATACGTTTTTGCCGGAAAATCGTTAACCGGGCGAGCGCAATAGCGTTGCGGGCAAACTCCGCCTCACCGCGGATACTCGGCGAGTTTTTGCAGGAGCGCCCGCTCGGCGATGCGCTCGGGATCGTTCAGGCGGAGAATCTCACCTGCCGCGGGCGCGTTCGGCAATCTCCCGGCGGAGAGCCCTGCCGACGCTATCCAGCATGCCCGGAAGACAGGCGGGCCTTGGCCAGAACCAGCAGGTGCTCGAGTTTCAGGTAGTCTTCGAGATCGAGCTTTTCCTCCGGCAGAAGGCCCGGCTGTTTTTCCTTTTCGATCAAGGTCCAGACGCGACGCCGGGCATCCTCCGAGGAATGGAAGATGCAGGCGTGGCAGTCGGCCATCCGCCCGAAGACGAAGGTATCGTGCTCGGTAAAAGCGAAGATCTTCCCCGCATCTTTGCCCTGGCTGATCTTGATTTGGATTTTGGCACTCACGGTGTATCAGGGGCAATACGGAAAGCGGGCGAAACCGTCAACCAGCCGGGTTGCCGTCGCCTTGCTCCGCCCTTCGGACTGCCTGCGGCAGGCTGTCTCGCTTCGCTCGGCTGTCTCTCCGTGCGGATTTCAAAAATCCCTTTGAGTCGATGCCCGAGAACCCGCGCGCTGCCAGCCTCTCGCGGAGACCTTGCAGCGCCGCGTGCGCGACTTTGTGGACGGCCTGCTTGGAGACGTTCAACTCCTCGCCAATGTCGCTGTAGCTCTTTCCTTCGCGGAGGCCCACGACGATGAGCCGCGAGCGTGGAGCGAGTTCTGCCAGCACCTCCTCCAGAATCCGGCGTGATTCCGCCGCACGGGCCGCGAGAACAACATCCGCACTCGGATCGGCGTGGTCATTCCCAGCAGGGGAGCTGGCCGAACTCGATGTCGTCGCTTCGGCATCAAGCGAAAATTCGTGGACCTTCACGTAGCGGAGCTGTCGTGTGAAAAGGCTGTTGAGCGCATTTCGTATCGCGCGTCCGGCGTAGGCGGTGAATTGACCTTTCTGCGGGTCGAACCCTCTCGCGGCTGCGGCGAGCGCAGCGTCCGCTTCGGCCACGACTTCATCCATCGTCGCGCCGGGGATGTTCGCGTATTCGTAAGCGATCATCCGTGCGAGTCCGAGATGCTGTTCAACGAGGTCGTCGGGCATGGTGGGGCGAGCCGTTTAGAAGATGGTCAGTGTCAGGTTGGAAATCTTGCTTCCCCAACCTCCAATTTCCTTGCCGCGGTTGAAATTGATGGTGTCGTGTACTTTGCTCGTATTTGTATCGTCGTGCTGCCCCATATTATCGACCGAGAGACAGCCGTTGAGCGGCATAACGCGGAAGCTTCGCGCGCAGGATTTTTCGGCGCGTCTTGGCGATGTCGTAATCTACTCGGCGGAACTCGACCCAATGAGCGTGGGGATCGAAGATCGCGTAGCACGCAGCAGGGCAGAGATCGCGTGGCTGCCCCACGGAGCCGACGTTGATGAGCGTCTTCCCCCCAGTGGGTAATTCGACCCGCCCGTGTCCGCGCCAGGACGTGACGTTCCCGCTGATGCTCAGGTGCCAAACAGTGGGCACGTGAGTGTGGCCGCAAAAGCAGAGCGGTTTCACTTGAACCTGAAAGTGATCCTGCGCTTCCGACTCTTGCACGACGTAGTGCCACTCGCTCGGAGCGTTTAGCGATGCATGAACAAACTGGCAGATCTCGGTTGATGAAGTCAGCGGCAGCTCCGCGAGATACGCACGCTGCTCTCTCGTGAGCTTTTGCCGCGCAAACTCGACTCCGATCTGTGCCATGGCCCGCATCTCATCCATGGCAGTGTCCGTAGCGGCGGCCTCGTCGTGGTTTCCCTGCACGACCGGGCATCCGAGGTCGCGGACCAACTCCAGGCATTGTGCAGGACTCGCCGCGTAGCCGACGATGTCACCAAGACAAACGCGCTGAGAGATCGCCTGCGCATCCATGTCCGCCAAGACGGCCTGCAACGCCTCAAGATTCGCGTGGACATCTGCGAACACAGCTAAAATGGAATCGGACATGGGGTGCGATACGAACCAGCCGCAAAAGCGTCAACGGTGGTGCGGCGGCGCAGGATGGGTAAACGGTGAGCGTCGTCCACGGATGGAGCGATGGGGTGATTCCTGTGGAGCGCAGTATTCAGTTTGCCCAGAAATTCAGCGCTTCCCATCCCGCCGGGCCTGGAGCAGGTCAGCTTTTTTCAACCGCGCCACCTCTTGCTGCACGGTGCCAATGGTGAGGCCGCTGAGCTCCCGAAGATGAAGTTCCCGCGTGGGCTCCGCAAAAAGCAGACGGAGCATATCGGCTCTCACTCTAGGAATTATGAAGGATGAATTATGAGGCACGAAAATGGGAGCACTGAGTTTGTCGTATCAAAATACCATACAGACGCATGGTCTGGCCATACAAAGATTATGAATGATGAGTGGGGGGTTGGGAGACGTTCCATGCTTCATAATTCATCCCTTATGAGGGGGTGGATTTGGATGTTTCCGATGGTGGTAAAAATGGCCAGGAGTTGATTGAACTCGTCTTGAAGAGAGGCCAAGCGCTTGTTAGAGATTGGCCGGGAACTGGATTCCGCCCAGCCTTTCCGACATCACCATCACGAACGGAGAGTTCAAAGCCAGCGCCAGCGGCATGGCGGGCGTCAACTACGAGGTGCGAGGCACGACGGATCTCACCGCGCCAGATTGGGACCCGACCACCACGAACGCGGCTCCGTTTCTATTCACCGATCCCGCCCCGGCCACGCTGCCAGCGCGTTTCTACCGCGCCGCTCCGGAAACCGGGTTCATTCCATGAATCTCAATTTCCCGTGCCTCCGGGCAGGAGGCGTGGGAACGCGCCCCCGGCGGCACCCCTTCGGGAGAGCCGCCGCTACAACGGAGGGGCTGACATGAATGGCGCTAACTCAAGGCGAGTTTGGGATGCATGGACAAGCGGCATGGAAAGCCACAACCCTGATGAGCACTCCCATCTGCTTCCGCCGCCGAGGTCATACAGATCTTCTGAAGGTTTGGCTGCGTCAACGGTTATCTTGTGGCCTGAGGCTGACCACCCCTGAGGTCGCCGTTGTCCACCCCCGGGGTTGGCGGATGGACTCAGGCCCTGCCCGGGAATTTGCATTCGTCCTCCGTTTGGTGATAGCGGTCTACCCCCATTTTCCGATGGATTTCGCCCACAGGACAAAATAGATTCGTCAATGCCACATGATCTTTCGTTTCGATTCATTCATTTTGGAACCGCCCGGTTCACATCGGACGTCCTGGTGGATTCGTTGGACAATATGCATCACAATCATTTTCGCTCTGGTCACGACACAAACCCAGGCCGCCGAACTTGAGAAGCTGCAGGACTGCACATTGGTCCCAACCGAATGGGCAGACGGCGATAGTTTTCTCGTGCGGACATTGGACAAGCAGGAATACACCGTCCGGCTGTACGGAGCAGATTGCATCGAGCGGCACGTCACAGATGCCACCGACGAGCGCCGACTGAGAACTCAGCGCAACTACTTTGGAATCACCAATGCCAAGCCGGACCCCCGTGCGTCGATTGATCTGGCGAAGGGCTACGGCGAGAAGGCTGCGCAAGAAATCCGAAAGATGCTGGCCAAACCTTTCACGATCCACACCTCTTTCGCCGATGCTCAGGGAGATGGACGCCACAAGCGAATCTACGCTTTCGTCGTTACCTCGGACGGCACCGATCTCGCTGCGCATCTTGTGTCGGAGGGGCTCGCGCGCGCCTTTGGGGTATTCCGCCAGACTTTGGATGGACGCACGCAGCAAGAATATCGGGAGTTTCTCGCCGACCTAGAATTGCAGGCCGCCAAACGCGGCGCCGGGGTATGGGCTGTGACAGACTGGGAAAAGCTTCCCGAAGAGCGCAAGGATCAGCGTCGCGCTGACCGGGAAGTCGAGTTGGCATTGGACAGCCGCCCTTTGGCGGTGGGCTCCACTATCAACCCGAATACCGCTGCCCGCGATGAGTTGATGAAGTTGCCGGGCATTGGTGAGGAGCTTGCCAACCGCATTATCGAGGCGCGACCCTACCAGAAGCCCGAGGATCTCCTGCGCGTGTCTGGCATAGGACCTTCCACTCTTGCCAGGATTCGACCACACTTGGAGTTTTCAACCTCTGAGCCTCTTCCCTAGAACCTGTTCCGCATTTTTCTCTGGTACTAACTGTCGGCTTCGGCTTGAAAGCTTGGGATGGCAAAAATTCCTAAACCCGCTGCCCGAGCCGCTCATCGATGTGCACTGCGTCCGCCGACACGGAAAGTCCAGGAGGATCTCCCGCTCGGTAAGCCCCTCAAGACCCGGGTGCGATGGAATGCTCAGCGTCATCTCGACCTTGAATCAGGCACCGCCCCGCCCCCCTGTCGAGTGCGGGATCCCGCGCAACCGCTCGCGCCGGCTCTCGGGAGCAAACTTTCACCCAGAGCCGTGAGCGCCCGCCGGATATCGTCCGCGACCGGGAACATCAACCGACCTCCCGCATGGGTCGGAACGTGCCGCGGTCGTCGGCATGTCGCTCGCGCTTGAGACGAACCAATCGTTCCCCCGGATCGGGGAATCGTAGGGGATCGACCTGTTCGCTGACGCTGGTTCTTCGCTCCCCAGATCTTCCCATCCCGGGCGGGGACGGTTCTGCCGTCCTCCGGGCGGATGCGCCCAACTGAATTATTACCGTCTGATATGGCAGACGTTCCTTGACTTAATGTCTTCCATATCTGACGGTGCGATCCATGCCGCCAGCTCCATCCATTCCACTGCCCGCCGCCCACGCACTCCGCAAGCTGGGCCGCGACCTCGCGCTCGCACGACGCAAGCGTGGCATTTCCACGGAAGAAATGGCGGCGCGTCTCTTCATCAGCCGCGACACGCTCTGGCGGCTGGAGCGCGGTGATCGCACCGTCTCGCTCGGAACGCTCGCGACCGCTGCGTTCATCCTTCAACTTCACGACCGCCTCGCCAATCTGGCCGCCCCGGCAACCGACGCGCTTGCTCTCAGTCTCGATGAACGCCGCCTGCCAAAACGCATCCACCGCGCAAAGCCATGAGTGTCGAGGTTCACATCGAATGGGAAAACGCGACGCATCTTGTCGGACGCCTGCACACCGCAGAGCGCAGCCCGGCGGTTTCCTTTGAATACGCGCCCGAGTGGCTGGGTCGTGCCGGGGCATTTGCCATCGATCCCACGTCGCTCCCGCTGCGTCCCGGCGCGCATCACAGCGCCGCGCTTTTTAGTGCGATACAGGATTGCGGGCCAGACCGATGGGGCCGGATGCTCATCGAGCGCGCAGTGCGCAAACACGTCCTCGACCGCAAGCCGTATCAGGATCTCGATTACGTGCTCGCGCTGGACGACGCCTCGCGCATCGGCGGGCTCCGTTTTCGAGCCGATGCCGGGAGCCCATTCCTCGCCGCGGGTCACGGAAAAATCCCGCCGGTCGTCCAACTCGGCGCGCTGCTGAACGCCGCCGATGCCGTCCACGGTGAAACTGAAACCGCCAACGATCTGCGCTACCTCCTCGGCCAGGGTTCGCCTCTCGGCGGCGCACGGCCCAAGTCCGCCATCGCCCTCCCGGACGGCCGGCTCGCCATCGCGAAGTTCCCAAAGCCTGACGACACCCGCGACATCGCCGCGGGGGAAATCCTCGCCCTGACCCTCGCGCAGCAGGCCGGCGTCCACGTCGCCGAGCACCGGCTTGTCCTGGTCAAAGGCAAAGGCGTCTCCGTCATCACCCGCTTCGACCGCGCCGGCGCGCGGCGCATTCCATTTCTCTCTGCAAACAGCCTCCTTGGCCTCTCGCACGACCAGCCCGGTGCCTACACCATGCTCGCCGACGGCATCCGCCAATTTGGCCACGAGGCTGTCGGCGACCTCCGCCAGCTGTGGCGTCGCCTCGTTTTCTCCCTCCTCGCCAGCAACTACGACGATCACCTCCGCAACCATGGCTTCCTCATGCGCGAGCCGGGGCGCTGGGCGCTCTCGCCGGCTTACGACGTGAATCCGGTGCCGGAAATCGACCGCGCCCAAATGCCGAAGACCGCCATCACCGAGTATCAGGAAGAGCCCACCGTCGCCGCCGCGCTCGACGCCGCCCCGCGCTTCGGCCTCAAAGCCGCCGAGGCAAAAACCATTCTCCGCGAAGTCTTCACCGCCGTCTCCGCCTGGCGCAAGACCGGCCGACAACTCCGCGTGAAAGCCTCCACGATCGACGCCTACGCCAGCGCCTTCGAGCACCCGCTCCTCGACGAAGCCGCGCGCCTGGTGGCGAAGCCCGGCAGTACGTCCGGCCCGACCACACATAAAAGGTAACTGTCGTGATCGATTCCCTCAAACTCCTTACCGACCTCCATCTACGCCTAACCTAACCCTGAAGGATGCATGCCGGTCAGCTGTAGTCCCGGTTCAGCTCGAACCTCGTCTTGATGTAGCAGTAGGTCTTACCCGTGCCTCTCTCCATCTCGACATCGAGGTTCACGTCGCAGACGGGAGTCTTCCTTAGCTCGGGTGAAATGGGCAAGCTCTGCCGCCTCTGCACGCCTTGGAGGTTACTTGCTGAACCCGGAACAGCGACTGGTCCGGAAGCATACACTCGATGACACCGTCTTCCACGACAAGCTGGCCGCGGCCACAGCCCTGAAGGATACCGGGTTCCCGGCGCATTTTCTAGACTTCGAGACCGCCGGGCTTGCAGTGCCGGTCTGGGCTGGAACCCGGCCATACCAGCAGATCCCGGTCCAGTTCAGCGTCCACATCGTGTGCGAGGACATGGGGACGGACCACCACGAGTTCCTCGGCCTCGACGGCACCGATCCATCCCGGGCGTTGGGAGAGGCCTTGGTTGCGGCGTGCGAGCAAACGGGGCCGGTATTCGTGTACAACGCCACCTTCGAGCGCGGCGTGCTCCGTTCCCTTGCCTCGAGGTTCTCTGATTTGTCGAACGGCCCAGCCGGCAATCCAGTCGGCCGCCCTGGAAAGCCCCTCGGGGCAAACGCTGGTGTTGCGCTCGGTCCGGCAAAGGGTTTCCACGTGGGACCGAAGGTTGATCTGCGGGTCGGAGAGTTGGCTCATGAAGTGATCCAGGAGTGGAAGGGAGCGAGGATAGCCCAGCAAGCCACCGGCCCACACGAGGAACAGTCCGCCTGCATGAAAGAACGGACGGGGAGCTTGACTCCCCCGGTTTGCCAACGGGCATCGATTTGTGAATCGCGGGGGTAGACCATGGTGAAACCTCAGGCGGCACGGCGCCGCCGGAACTGGCGAAATTTTTTCAGTTCTGAACGGACGCTATCCAGCACGATGGTCAACACTGCCGCATCGTCGAGCTGGCCCAGAAACGGGATGGCATCCGGGACTAGGTCGAGCGGGTTGAGAAGGTAGAGCAGGGCGAAGGCGGCGAGTGCGATCGTCGGCCAGGGGACATCGGTGTATTCCCCGTCCAGATAGGCGGCCAGCATGTCCAGCATGGTGCGGATATCGCGAGAGAATTTGCGGATCGGCTCCCAGTTGGAGCACAGATCGAGGATCTCTGAAGCCTTGCGGACCACCTCCCGGACCGATCGCCGGGAGAGGTTGAGCGCCTCACCCAGGAGGTAGCCAATGTCGATGCGTCCGAGGATAGGGAGGATATTTGATATCATGGATTTGCCTGTCTCATAGAGAAGGCGGCATCAGGACGGATTTCCGGACATTCTTTGTCTCAGCACCGCAAGGCAGACGCGCCCGGCGTTCCGCGCTGTGCGGTCCGAACGAGGATGCCTGCCCCCGGGGGCGTCGGGCGGCGCAATACTTTACTGCGGGCAATCCTTGGGCAGCCAGGTGCGGTCTGCTGTCGCCGGAAATCCTGGCCGGACATATTCCCGCCCAACTCATCCCGGAACCCTTCCGCTCGGAGATTTACGGGATCGCCGACCTCAAAACCGCTGGCGGATCGAGAAACTACCGCTGGTCCTGATATCCAGAACCGCCCCCGGCCTTCCGCAGAGACGACTCGGTGCTTTTTTGCGCGCAGGAAAAGAGCGGACAAACGCCGCGGATCGGCCTCCATTGGAATGATGAGCACGAAGCACAGCACTGTTCGCGTGCAAACGCAGTGGGACCGAATCGCGGACGCCTGTCTGGGAAGACCCGAGCGTGCGCACGGCGTGCCCACCTGATGCCCATGGACACCAATCGAGGATTCGACAACGCCCAGGCCCGATGGCCTTGGACCAGCCCGACCAGATTCTGCAGCTGCGGCGTGCAGTCGCTTCATCACTCCCTCCTGTTGCTTGGAATGCAGACACACCTGGCGCGCCTCCTGAGCCAGTTCCCCGTGATCAGCAATATCGGCTTCGGGCACGAAATCCCGGATCTGATGCGGGTAGCCCGTCGCATGGGGACCTCCCCGGAAAATCTTGCCACTCCGCGACTCCGGACGCTCAAAGCCGCGATCGACCGGTCGCTACGGTCCGGTTCACCGGTGATCCTCGGCAGCGATGCCGCCATTCACTGGCTGGTGCTGGCGGGCTATGGCGAGGACGGAAACTATGTCTGGCTCGACTCGGCCAATCAGGACCTCTTCGGGGATGGGGATGGGATGAGATCACAGACTGGCTCGACGAACCGGACGACGGCTACGAAGCGATCGCCATCCGGCCCGGTCGACCCGAACTCAGGGGCCGCTCCATGGTGCCCCATATCGGCCAGATCCACGGTCTTCTGAACCGCGACTCCGAGTTGGCCGGACGCTGGGGATTGCTGCTGGAGGATCTCGACAGTGTGTTCAGCTTCAAGGATCCCAATGGGCCGTGGATGGATTCCGAAGCATTCTTCGAGGACAACGAAGAGCCCATCGTGCAACCCATCGGCTGGATGGAAGCCGATTCTCGCACGGCCGAGCGAAACGCACGCGCTCTGCTCGCGGACTACCGCACGGTTGCGAACTTCCACAGTCTGCGGCTCCCCAAGGACTTTGCGACCGCGGGAGCGGTCCATATGGCCCTCCTTCTGCAGAAGGCAGTGGCATGAGCGGACGAGCCGATTGGCCTCTGGGCCGGAGTCGTGACCCCGTGGGCTGAATCCGGGGATTCCCCCAGCGAGCTGGACCTGTTGCTGAATCAACCTTACGATCCTGTTGCGGCGGCCCTGACGGACGGACGCTCTCCGTCCGAGGCAGACATTGGCCCCGAAACGGCACGGTTTTTGATGAATCAGGCCCGCAGCGCGGGTCGATGGCTGGAGGTGTTGGCTTGGGCGGATCGTGCGGACCCCTGCACGGAGAGCCTCGGGTCCGACGACCAGGAAGCCGAGACGACCGTCGTCGCGGCCCGCCTGGCTGCTCACCGGATGCTGGGCGATTACCCGGAAGCACTTCGCATCTGCACCCATGAACGGGAAACCCGACGCAACTTGAGCGACGAGGATCAAGCCGCTCTGGGCGCCATCGCGGGCGAATGCCTGCTCCGCCTCGATCGCCACGAGGAAGTCGAGGCCTGGTTGCCGGAAAACCACATCGAGGACAGTATCCGGGCCCGCTTGGTGCTTTCGATTGCACTTTCGCGCACGGGTGAAACCGAAAAGGCGACCACTCTCGCGGCTTCTTACTCGGCGATGGTCGGCTCGGACCCGTATGCTGCGGATCTGGCCGGTCCCGCCATCGAGAACGAAGAAGGCGACGAAACCTGAATGTATCCCCCTGCCGATGTCCCACACCCCCTGATTCAATAGCCCGGAAACCCAAACCCCAGGAGATCCCCACCATGTTCGGAACCACTAAGAAAAACCAAGAAGGCGACCCCCGCGTCGCCAAAGCCCTGGATGATCTCGATATCCGCTACGAGATCGATCCCCAAGGCGACTACAAATTCGGCTTCAACCTGGGCGATGACCGGAGCCAGATGGGGTTCATCCGCTCCCGGACGTTCGAGTTCGCCGGGGTGGAACTGCGCGAGGTCTATTCGGCCGGGCTCCAGTCGTTCGGCCCATTCGACGCGCGCACCGCCAATCTGCTGCTTGCCCAGAATGCGGACGTGAAGATCGGGGCCTGGGAAGTCGGCCACAACAAGGAGGACCAGCACTTCGCGGTGTTCAGCGCGACGATCGCCGCCGATCTGGACGGCGAAGCGCTGCTGGAGGTCATCCACGGCGTCGTCATGACCGCAGACCAGATGGAACAGCGTCTGGCCGGCCGCGATGATTTCTGAACCCCTGCCCCCTGATTTCACCCCATGACCTGTTCCTTCATCCACACCGCCGACTGGCAAATCGGCAAACCGTTCGGAACGATCCCCGACCCCGCCAAACGCGCCTTGGTCCAGCACAAACGGATCGAGGTGCTGAAGCGAATCGCGCAGGTCGCGCGCGATCACGATGCGGAGTTCGTCCTCGTGGCGGGCGACCTGTTCGATTCACCCCGCGCCACAAAGTCCGACGCGGCTGCCTTGTGCAAGGAGGTCGGACAGATGCAGGTGCCGGTCATCGTCATCCCAGGCAATCACGACCACGGCGGTCCCGGCAGTCTCTGGGAGGAATCGTTCTTCGTCGAGGCCCGCACCGGGCTTGCCGCCAACCTGCGCGTCGCGCTCACCCCGGATCTGATCGAACTGGACAGCGCCGTGATCCTGCCGTGTCCCCTGGTCCGCCGCCACGAATCCTCCGACACCACCGCCTGGATCCGCACCCTTGATCTGGACGCGTTCGGCGACAAGCCGCGCATCGTTCTCGCACACGGAAGCGTGCAGGGCTTCGGCGGCGAAGGGGGAGAGGATGAGGAATCGGCTGGGGCGCCCCAGATCAACCAGATCGATCTCGATCGACTCCCGGCATCCGGCCTCGACTACGTCGCGCTCGGCGACTGGCACGGAACCAAGAAAGTGAATATCCGCACCTGGTATGCCGGCACGCCCGAGCCGGACCGGTTCCCCAAGGGGGGCGATTACCAGTCCGGGCAGGTGCTCGCGGTCCGGGCGACCCGGGGGGAACTGCCCGCGGTCGAGCCCGTTGCGACCGGGCAGCTCGCTTGGTGGAGCGATGCCTTCGTGTTCTCTGACGACGCCTCGCTTCCACTGTTCGACACCCGGATCCGTGGTCGGATTGGTGATCATGCCCAGAGCGATCTCGCCCTGCTGGAGATCTCCGGATCGCTTGGCATCGCCGCAGCCGAACGGCTCCGGTCGATCCTCGACCAATGCGAGGCCCTGATGCTCCGTCTCAAGCTCCGGGACACCACCTCCATCGCCCCGACTCAGGACGAGATCGACGCCCTGGTCGGTCGCACCACTGATCCGGTCGTGGCCGGTGTCGCCGCTCGGCTCATCGAGGAGAGCCGGGGCGAGGGCGAACCTGCCGAGATTGCCCGAACCGCCCTGCGCGAACTCTACGCCACCATCCAAACCGCCTGACCCCTTCCGCCATGCGCATCCGATCCGTCACCGTCCGCAACTATCGAATCCACCGGGAACAGCGCATCGAGTTCGATCCCGGCGCGACCCTGATCGGTGGTCTGAACGAGACCGGCAAGAGCACGCTGGCCGAGGCGATCCACCGGGCGTTCTTCCTCCGGGCCAAGTCCACCGGAGGGGTGGTCGAAGAGATGCGCTCCCGCGTGCACACCGGAAATCCCGAGGTCGAGATCGAATTCGAGGCCAAAGGCAACACCTACCGCTTGGTGAAACAATTCCGGGGCGCCTCCGGCGTGGCGAGGCTCCAGGAAGTCGGTGGGCAGGTCTGGAACGGTGAAGAAGCGGAAGCCCGGTTGGCCGATCTGCTCGGAACCGAGGAGGCCGCCGGTGGCAAGGGCGCTGCCGCGCGCCTGCGCAGTTCCTGGGCCAACCTGTGGGTCTGGCAGGGAACCGCAAGCGATGAACCGGAGTCCTACGCCGCCGACCAGAGCGACCGGCTTCTTCGTCAGCTCGAAAAACTTGGCGGTGGTGCCCTGGTCCAGTCGGAACTCGACGCGCGGTTGTCTGCGTGCTTCGGCAGCGAACGAGACCAGAGGTTCACGCAGAAAGGCGAACCGCGGACCAGTTCAGACATCGGTGACGCCCTGAGCCAGCAGCGGCAGACGGCCGCGGAGCGCGACGCGGCGGCGAGCGTCTTGGGGAGCTTCGAGTCCGACCTCCGACAAGTCCAGGAAGCCGATACCGCCCTGACCGAAACCGCGCGGTCGCTGCCGGGCCTGGAACAGCAGCAGAAGGAGAACGAGTCGATTGCCACGAAACTCAAGGAACTGCAGACCACGGAGATCCTCCAGACGCACGCCAAGCAGACCGCAGACGAGCAATTCGAAGCCCTTCAGAAATCCGACCGACAGATCGCCGCCAAGCGCGAGGAGATCCGAAAGATCGAGGCAACGCTTGAACCCCGCAAAGCCCAGATCGAGGCGCTGCGGATCGATTTGACCGACCGAAAGGCCGATCTTGGAAAAGCCCGCCTGGAACTCGAAAGCGTGTCGAATCGTGCGGGCGACGAGCGCAAGAATCTCGAACTGTTCCGAACCGCACGTGAGGCGTGCGATTGTCGAGCCCGGCATGACGCTCTCAAGGCGCAGCACGAAGGAGTCCAGAACCGCAGGAAGTCGCTGATCGACCTTGAATCCCAACTCGCCGCGCTGCCGAGCATCGACGCCAAACAGATCAAAGCCCTCGAAAAGATCGAGACCCGCAGGCTGGAAGCGGAGATTGCGCTCCGGGCGATGCAATCGGAGATCGCCGTGCTTGCGGCCGATCGCGAGGTCCGCGTGGGGGAGACGGCCCTGGCCGTTGGATCGAGCTGTCGCATTGCGGACGTCACCGAGATCCGGGTCGGCGATGGAATTGCTCTGCAGATCCGACCCGGGGGCGGGTCGCGACTCGAAACCGCCAGACAGGAACTCCAGGAAGCAACCTCCGACCTTCTGAACCGGTTTCAGACGCTCGGCATTGATACGCTTGAGGCGGCCCGCAAGATCGCGAGTGAGCGAACAGATCTCGAAGGCCGTATCCACACGGGACGCGAGAGCCTCAAAGCCATGCAAGCCGATGGCATCGAAACGGACTTCAGCGTGTCGGTCGTCGCCATGAATGCGGCGGAGGCAAGGCTCAAGGAACGCCTCACCACATGGAATGGCGATCCCCTCCCCGCCGATCCCGCCCAACTGGCGTCGGCAATCAGCGGGGCGGAGGTCTCGGCTCAAGAGCTCGAAACGGAACAGAAAAGCCTCCAGGCCAAGGTGAGCGGCGCGCTGGCCGCCTTCGAGAAGGCTGAATCCGATTTGGAGAGGGAGAACAAGGCCATTGCCACGGATGAGAAGGAGCTGCTCCTGGCTCAAGGCGAACTGGCGGGATTGATTGCAACTGCTGGAGAGGACGCCCCGCGCGCCCACGAACTGGCGGCCCGCAAACAGGCGGCCGACAGGGCGACCGCCGAACTCGACGCCACCCGAAAATCCATCACGGGGATGCAGCCGGATCTCATCGGGCAAAGACGCGTCCAGCTCGCGAATGCCATCGCCAATTGCATGCAGCAGCGCTCCCTGCAAGAGGAGAAACGCGCCACCGCCCGCGGACGCCTGACCCATGCCGGCACCACCGATCCGCTGGCAACCCTCGCAATCGCAAGCGCGAGGGCGGCCGACGCGGAAGCCCACGCCCGGACCGTGGAACGCCGAGCGCGCTCCCTCAAACGCCTGGCCGATCTGTTCGAGGAGGAACAGCGCGCACGGACCGACCGGTTCACGCAACCGTTTGCCGATCGGATCTCGGGGTATTTGCAGGTGTTGTTCGGACCCGAAGCGCACGCGCGGGTTCGCTTCGAGAACAACCGGTTCGCCGGGCTCGGACTCGTCCGCACCCGCGACGGTGGGTCCGAGCTGCCGTTCTCGGCGCTGAGCGAAGGCGCGCGCGAACAGGTCGCCGCAGCCGCCCGCCTCGCCATGGCCGAGGTGTTGGCTGCGGACTCGGACGGTTGTCTGCCGGTTTTGTTCGACGATGCGTTTGCCTATTCCGATCCCGAACGCGTCCAGACCCTGCAATCCATGCTCTACCGGGGAGTCGGGAAGCTGTCTCTTATACACATCTGACGCTGCCGACGAATAGAGA